>Ga0068863_100008386_pt1 | contig 10092 bp, 8 predicted proteins | sample KBSSwiS62_FD_66596 | JGI IMG/M metagenome (GOLD analysis project Ga0068863, IMG submission 66596) | Switchgrass rhizosphere microbial communities from Kellogg Biological Station, Michigan, USA - KBS Switchgrass S6-2 | ecosystem: Host-associated > Plants > Roots > Rhizosphere > Soil ...
TCTCATCTACTTCGCTCCGGGTGCCCCATTCAAGCCATCTTTTGGCTTGGGTGGGAAAACCTCAAACTCATATTCTCCGCGCCGCGCGCATCTTCGCGCTGCGACTCCGCGGATTCCCTGCGATCTCTTCCTCTTCTGCGGTCACCGGCTTGCGTGTCAGCACATCCCATGTGCCCTCTCGCGCGCCTTCGCGCAGCGCATCTTTCACAATCCGGTCTTCCAGGGAATGAAAACTGATCACCGTCAGCCTTCCCTCTTTTCGAAGCACCTTCGGCGCTGCTTCCAGCAGCGCCTTCAGGTCATCGAGTTCACGGTTTACGAATATTCGGAGAGCTTGAAAGGTCTGTGTCGCTGGATGAATCCGAGGGTTCATTGGCCGGGCCGCGACCGATATAACTTGTGCTAGATGAGCGGTTGTTCGTATCGGCCGCGCCCGTACAATGGCTCTGGCGATTCTCCGCGACCTCCTTTCCTCACCGAATTCGTAAATCAGATCGGCAAGAGTTTTCTCGTCGAACTGATTTACCACTTGATCGGCGGTTAACTCGCCCTGCGGATTCATCCGCATGTCGAGTGGTCCTTCCGCCTGAAAACTAAATCCGCGCGCAGCGTCTTCGAACTGCATCGAGCTCACTCCGAGGTCTGCGAGTAATCCGTCCAGCGAGCCGGGCTCCACTCTTTCCGCTATCTCTGCGTAAGAAGCGTGCACCAGCGTCACTGAAGGCCAATCACTGCGCAATTCCTCCGGAGGCTCCAACAGCCGCCTGCGGGCCAACTCCAGCGCATTCGTGTCCTTATCGAAGCCAATCAAACGTCCCTGTTCGCCGAGGCGTCTTGCAATTTCGAAACTGTGCCCGCCCAGGCCAACCGTGGCGTCCAGATAAGTCCCGCCGCGCTGAACGGCCAGGAAATCGATCGCCGGTTTTAAAAGAACCGATACATGGCCAAACTTCCCTTTGCCATGCGCGCCCCGAGGGACGCTTGGGTTGAACTCCCTGTCGCTGTCGTCCGTCACTAGATGCCCAACTGACCCAGAGTTTCCGCATCTTCAGAAGTGAACGGCTGCGCTTCCATTTCCTGCTTGAACAACTCCATGTTGCGCACTTCCAGCAACGTCAGCTTTCCCAGTACCGCAACTTCACCCTTTATGTTCGCGCTCTCGCGAAGCAGTCCCGGAATCAGCAAACGCCCCTGGCCGTCCATCTCGACAACTTGCCCGTAGTAGTTGGTGCGATCGAGAAACTTCTGCTTCGTCGAATTGAAAGTCGGCAACGCCGCCAACTTCTGCTCGATCCGCTCCCACTCTTCCATCGGGTAAACCTGCGCGACCTTCCCATCCAAACTCGTGATGTAAAACTTCGTCGAGCTGTACTTCTCGTCGAGTACACGCTTGTGGTCCGCAGGAACCTTTAACCGTCCCTTTTCGTCCACCCGAGTTGGAGAGTTGCCGCGAAACATACTTGCTAGCTCTTCCCAGAGCTGCCAATCTTGTTAGTTCGGCCCCATTTGGCCTTGTTTCGATTTCAGTGCCGTTCAGGAGCCCCAGTGGTCTCTGTGCAACTTCGAGTTGTTGGTCGACCTTCTTCGTATGCTGTTCCATTTTGGAACCGGTCACTACGACCAACCACTTTGTTCTACTTCTTACCACTTTGGACCACATCCTACGCCTAACTGGTTGTGTGTCAACACCTATTTTGTTGTGGAAAAGCCCGTCGGACATGTACTTCCGGACGTCACGACCAATTGTGGTGACACTCTGGCCTTACCACTAGTATTAGGGTTTACTCAGTTGGTTCGCGGAAGCTCACGATGGGACACATAGTTGCCGACCACTGGTTGAAGGCCGATCTACCAACGGTTTTCGCCTTTTTCAGCAATCCAGCCAATCTCCCCAGGCTTATGCCAAGGCAGATGGACGTTCGCCTCGAAAGCCTCCATTTGCGACCGCCTTCAGACGCGGCAATTCATGCGGTGGTACAAAGTGGAGCTCTTCCTGGAAACTTGGTCGAAAGTGGAGAAATTCCGTCCAAACTAGCCGGTCCGGGCTCATTAATCGACACTTCGTTCCGCCTGGTCCCCTTCTTGCCCATGCGCGCCCGATGGGTCGCCGAAATCCTCGAATATGAACCTCTCTCCTACTTCCTTGACCAGCAGAAGTCCGGGCCCATGCGCTCATGGATCCACCGACATTCCTTCCGGGAGGAGACGCGACAAGGCATCACCGGGACGGTGATACGCGATGAAGTAGCTTACGAACTGCCATTCGGTCCGCTAGGCAGAATTGCGGACGCGCTTTTGATCGAACGAATGATGCAGCGCACCTTCGCCACTCGTCAGCAACAACTCGAGCAAATCTTTCTTCAGTGATTTGTTAAGAAACCGGCTGATCCGCTCCCGGCCTCATTCCACTCCCTGTCTGCGCAAAAAACTCGTATATTCCCGATCGCACCCCGCCATGTGATCCATCAGCCACTTCTGCATAAATACGAACAGGCTGAGCGCAATAGCCGTATTCCCGTTGTCAAAGTCCGCCATGTATTCTCGAACCTGCCGCCGAAACCGGCGATGCTCTTCGCGATGCTTCTCCAATCCTGCGAACTTGAAATACTCCAGCAGGTCTTCTTCGTCCTTCATGTGAATGGCAGAATAGGAGTACAGCTCGCCGAGAATTTCTCCAATCACGACCCTTCCCCGGTTCTGCTGGATCGCTCTGTAGAGTTTCTCCAGCAGCACGAAATAGTTTCTATGTTGTCCGTCAAATCTCTCGATTCCTACCGAGTACTCTTCGCTCCACTGCAACACAACTAAGGTCTGTGCGGTCGCCACGCGATCTCCTTTGCGTGTTCATCGGCGGAAGGCGGACAAAACTTAAGGGCGGCTCGTGGCCGCCCCTCGTTCACTCACTCAATCGCTCAAGCCGCTTCCGTATTCGACGCCCGCTCGGCCACATTCGACATCGGCGAAGCCGCAGTCTCCGCACGCCCCACGCTGATATACGTAAACCCGCGCCGCTCCATGTCCTCCAGCGAATACATATTTCGTCCATCAATGACGATAGGGTGTCGCAGTTCTCTCTTGAGCCGTGCAAAATCCAGCTCGGCAAACTCCTGCCAGTCCGTTAGAACCAGCATTGCATCCGCGCCCCGCGCTGCCGCGTAAGCACTTGACGCAAACGTTACCGCGCCCGGCTCCAACTCCTGTCGTGCCCTCTCCATCGCCGCCGGATCGTAAGCCACAATCTGGCACTTCTCTTTCAGCAGCATCTTCACCAGCGCGATGGCCGGCGAATCCCGCACATCATCCGTTCCGCCCTTGAACGCAAGCCCCAGTATCGCAAGCCTCTTACCCTTCAGCGTCCACAACGCGCTTCGAACTTTCCGCAAAAAGAACTTTCTCTGATCCTCATTGATTCGCACTACTTCTTCCAGCAGGTGAAACCCTGTTCCGTAATCGCGCGCCACACAATGCAGTGCGCTAAGGTCCTTCGGGAAACACGACCCTCCAAACCCGATGCCGGGCTTCAGGAACCTTTTCCCGATCCGCTGGTCCGATCCCATCCCCTCGCAAACCTCTTCGACATCCGCGCCTGCCACCTCGCAAATGTTCGCAATGGAATTGATGAATGAAATCTTCATTGCCAGGAAGGCGTTCGACGCGTGCTTGATCATCTCGGCTGAACGCGTATGCGTGGCGATCAACCGTGCCGGAACCGATGCCTCGTCCGGAGCCGGGATCGCGCTACCGCTCTGGGTGTATGTTCCTTTCGTGAGCGGCTGGTACAGCTGCTCCAGCGTCATGCGCGCTCTTTGGCAATCCGAGCCAATCACAATCCTGTCCGGATAGAGAAAGTCCGTAACCGCAGTTCCCTCCCGCAGGAACTCAGGGTTCGATGCAACGCAGAACGATCGCTTCGGCGCGCCATACCGAACCAGTATTCTTCGAACCCAATCGTTTGTCCCCGCCGGAACCGTACTCTTCACCACTACGACTTTGTGCCGGTCGATATTCGCGGCGATGTCGTGACACACCATCTCCAGAACGGAGAGGTCTGCTTCTCCCGTTTCGCAAGGTGGAGTTCCCACCGCGATGAACACTACCGAACTTTGCCTTACCGCTTCTCCAAGGTTGGTCGTAAAACTGAGTCGCTCGCCCGAGTGCTTCTCCAGCAGCTCTGGCAGGAACTCCTCATGAATGATGCAATCGCCGCTTTGCAGTGCACGGATTTTACTTTCATCATTGTCGACGCAAATGACTCGATGGCCGATCTCAGCCATACAAGCTGCTGCTACCAATCCGACGTACCCAGACCCGATGATTGCAATATTCATGCCCGACTGTTCGTCCCTTCAGCGTTGTTCGAGTTCTGCCCAACTCGTCGATTGTCGCTGCTCCCCTGTTGAGAGACCGACTCACCCATGCCTCGGTCCCACTCCTTCCAGTTGCACCAGCGGAACTGGCTGCTGTTCCTGGATATCGCTATATCCCTTTTCGTCGAACGATCCCGTGTAGTATGCGTGTGCCCGCTCCCATGCCTCGTCATCCGGCATTGCCCCAAACGTCTGTATATATAAAGGACTGCCTGGGAACGGGTACATCGGCACCGGCTCGCTCACCCACACGCCATGCTTCTTCAAATTTTCCTGCCACACGCGAATGTCGTTCTTGTCGTCGTGCTCGGTCAAAATCAGATTCGCCTGCACCCATGGAATACGCTGCTTCGCATAGATAAGCAGCTCGGAGATCCGCTCCGTATCCATCTTGCAGTTCTTGTTCAGTTCGTCCCGACCCTCGTCCGTAATCGACTCGATCCCAACTTCCATCGAAATCGTGTTCGCCCGCCCGAGCAGGTCGAGCGACTCTTCATTCCAGAGATCGATCCGCGTCTGGAATCCGATCTGCACGTTCCGTTCTGCGATCGCCTCCAGTAGCCGCCGTACATTCTTCCCTACGCCGAAAATTTCATCGATGAAGTAGATGTACTCGACACCTCTCTCAATCAGCCGATCCACCTCGAGCAGCACCTGGTCCACATCGCGCTCACGGAACTTGTTCCGAAACAGTGTCTTGTTGCAGAACGTACACGCCCAGGGACATCCGCGCGCAAACTCCAGCTCCGCACCGCGGCCCTCGCCCCAGAACACGTGATGACGGTGCCAGTGCTTTTCGACGCTGTAGTTCTGGAAATCAAGCGCCTTTAGCGTTTTCATGTCAACCGTACCGAGCGTCGCCGAGATGTGTTCTCCCTGCTCGTCTCTCCAGCAACACCCGTCGATTTCGCTCCACGGTCTCGAGGCCAGGTCAGCAATCGCCTGGTCCGGTTCGCCCTTCAGCACAACATCTGCTCTCGTCTTCAACATTGCCGCTCGTGGTGTGGCCGAACCATGGGGTCCAATCAAAACCTTCTTCGCCCGACCGCCCAGTTCTGCAAACCACTCCATCGGAATCCGTAACTCCGGCGGCGGACACCTCCAGAACAAGTACGAGGGCGCCGAAGGAATTACCAGGAAGTCCGGCTCGAATTGCCGAATCCGACCACGTACCTCATCCAGGCCTAGAGATTCCGTTTGCGCATCCACCAACAGCGGCTCATGTCCTGCCTCCCGAGCCTTGTCGAAGGCAAACAGCAACTCCAGAGGTACGTGTGGATCTTTGCATCCGAAGTACGTGGAACCTGCGAAGTCCCAGTTCGGATTTACGAAAGCGAACTTCATGCCGTGCGCCCCAATTCCTCGACCGCGAGGCGTAGCGTTTGTGACGCCTCCAGCGGCCGCACCGCCGAAATCAACTCACGATTCTTCTTGAACCATCCCAGCATGTTTTCCAGCGCGATCCGAATATTCACCTCGGGCTTCCAGCCGGTAATGCGGGTCAGCTTCGAATGATCGGTGACGTATACCAGTTGATCTCCTGCCCTGAGTCGGTCTCGCTCAAACTCGATCCGCAGGCCCGTAATTTCCTTGATGTGCTCGATCAACTCCAGCAACGACATCGTGTTCGCTTCGCCACCTCCGACGTTGAAGATTTCTCCTGCCGTCTCCGTCTCGTGCTCGCGCGTGAGTTCGAAGGCCCGGAGTAAATCTTCGACGTACAGCACGTCTCTCACCTGCAATCCGCTTCCATAGATCGTGATTGGCATTCCCATCATCGCGGAATAGAGGAAGTGAGCTACCCATCCCTGGTCTTCGTTCCCAAACTGTCTCGGCCCCGCAATGCACGACATCCGGAACACCACGCTCCGCAATCCATAAATCCGTGCGTAGTCTCTTACGTACTGGTCTGCCGCTCCCTTTGAACATCCGTAGGGAGAATGGAAATCCAGCACTTGGCTCTCGTCCGTCGCTCCGCCTCCCGGAACCACGTACCGAGTCGGTTGGGCAACCGCGGTTCGGCTTGCGAGATCGCCATAAACCTTGTTCGTTGACGTGAATAGGACAAATGGTTGATGTCCCGCCTGGCGCGCAGCCTCCAAAATATTAAAAGTACCTCCGACATTGACCTCGAAGTCCATTCGAGGATCCGCTACCGCCGTCGTCACGGCCACTTGCGCCGCGAAGTGATATATCTCGGTCGCGTGCTTCACTACTTTTGCGATCTTCGCCTGTTCCCTCACATCCCCAATAGTTATCTGCAGCCGGCCGCTTCGTCCTGCAACCTTCTGCAAATATTCAAGGTTGTAACGCGAGCCCGGACGCGACAAGTTATCGAATACATGGACCTTCGCCTCGGTTGTCTCCAGCAGTCGGCGCGCCCAATTCGAGCCGATGAAACCTGCGCCTCCGAAAATCAGGACCGATCGAAATCTTTCCTTCTTCATTTGAGTGCTTCACTCCAACGAACCGGGTGTTAGAAAATATGGGTTTATGGCCGGGGCGGGGGCCATCCCGGCATGGTAAGTAGATGCATTTGAGTGGGTAAGGTGTTTGCCCATCGAAAAATCAAGGTAAATTGTCGGATTGACCGTTCTCAGGCCCACATACGTTTAGTTGACTTAAATCTACAAAGTTCTGCCCGGCTTCGGCGTCAAAATACGCCAGCGCCGGCGCGCTCTGAATGTGGAAAAAAGCGTATCTTTTCTCCGCATTCGAATACCTTCTTACATCCAAAGTTCTAGGTGAGCTTTTCTAATGGACACACGCGGGTTGGACCGCTACACCGACCACTATTTCCTCAACGCCCGCGCCGCCTGTGAGCACACTGGCGACTGCCCTCGCGTCCTCTATCAGGTCTTTCAGAGAGGCGACGTCGTCCTCTGTGGAATGCACCACGTCATCGATCTGTTGCGGCCTCTCGCGCCGGCGATTGAAGTGCTCGCCCTTAGCGATGGCGAAAGAGTTTCTCCAGGCGAAACCGTCTTGCACCTTTCAGGTCCGGCCGTCCAATTGTTGACTCTGGAAACTGCTTACCTGGGTCTGCTCGCGCGAATGACGCGGGTCGCCACTAACGTGCGGGAGGCCGTCGATGCCGCCAGTGGAAAACCTGTCCTCTTTTTTCCCGCCCGCTTCGATGTCCCTGAAGTTCAGGAATATGACGGCTATGCCGCCAAAATCGGTGGCTCTGCTGGCGCAAGCACCCAGGCGCAGGCCGACGCCTTCGACCAACGTGCCATCGGGACCATGCCCCACGCTCTCATTGCCGCCTTCCGCGGAGACACCGTCGCGGCTGCCCTCGCCCTTGCCGAAGCTCTTCCGAACGAGCCTCTCTGGGCTCTAGTCGATTTCGTCAATGACTCCGCTCAGACCGCCGTCGATGTCTTCCTTGCTCTCCGCGAGCGGAACCATAAACTCGCCGGCATTCGCCTCGACACCAGTCAGGACCTCGTCGACCTTTCCCTTCAGCGTCTCGGAATTAAGTCCCACGGAGTCCAACCGGAGCTGGTCTTCGAAGTTCGCAAACGACTCGACGCTGTTGGCGCCCAGGAGGTCAAAATTTCCGTCAGCGGCGGCTTCTCCCCCGAGAAGGTTCGCTCATTCGAACAGAACCACGTTCCCGTCGACGTCTACGCAATCGGAGAACGTTTCTTCCGAGGCTCCACTCCGTTTACCTCGGACATCGTTGGCTACTACGAAGGAGACAAGTTCATCCCCATTGCAAAGATGGGACGCGAATACCGACCCAACCCTCGCCTGCAACGAATCCGACTCTGAACACCGGATTCCCTCCAGGCGGCGCCCGCACAAAAAGAAAGGGGCCCAGAGCGGGCCCCGCAAGAAGAAGTTTCAGAGAGTTATTGGCACTGAGAAGGAAGTGTGAACGACTCAGTGACGTTGACCGTGCTGGTTCCTTGCTTCGTCGTGGTGATCACCGCTTGAGCGCCGACGCCAACACCATACTTCGCGAATGCCGCCCATACCAGGCACGCGCGCTCAGGATGATTGGCGGTTACTGAGGCGAGAATGCCGTCGCGCATCTGTTCGAAAGTCGGCCGCGCCTCTGTAAAGTTCATGCCATCGACCAGGTCAGAAAGCAGATCGGCCTTCGTTAATTTTCCCTTGGCACCCTTGTAATTCGTGTACAGCTGCCAGCCTATCGCCGCGTATACCTCACCGCCGTTATGAACCTCCGGGCTGCCCTGCAGGCTCTTGTAGGTGTTCGGATAGTTGGTGTAGGGTGCGCGGCGGATTCCCTTCGGATCGTCGAAAGCATATTCGCCGACAACATCGTTGTCGTTGATCACAATCGCGAGCACATCGCTCATCCCTTCGCCGATGGAACCCGCGACTGGGCCGCTCATGCTTCCGATCATGCGCCACGTAAGACCATGTCCGTACTCGTGAAAGACGATGTCAGAGTCGAGATCGCCGTCACGCTGCAACGGCGGAGGATTCGTGAGCCGCGCCGAACCCACCGGAGAACTCAGCAGGCGGAGTGAAGTTCCATCCGTCTGACCGATCAGAACTGCGCCGATCCGAATGCCGTTATCTACCTTCGGGTCTCCGCTGCCGCCCATCGTGATGAGCGAGTCTCCTTGATTGTTCGCGATGATCACGGCAACTGCTCCGCCCGCCTGCGCGTTTGCTACCTTTACCGCAAAACCGCAGGTTCCGCGATCAATCAGCGCGATCTTACCGCTCACATTGGTGATCGCCTCGCATCCATCCGACGTCGTACCCGTACCATCGTTCGCCAGCACAATTGATCCGGAAACACCCGTCGCGTCCAGTTTGGCCCCGAAGTCAGCACCGGCTGCGCGATAGATCGTTCCGCTGTTCAGCGCGACCTGGTAGGTTCCTTTGCCGGTCCAGAGATACATCTGCATGCGCGGATTCGTTCCGTCCGTCGGAGTTGCAAAATTGGCGTTGTCAGTCCCGCCTCCATCCTGGGCTTCCGCGTCTACCGAATCGCTTCCCAGGCCTTGGCCGGTTGAATTCGTTTCCTGGAAGTTTCCAGCGCCTTCCGTGAACCCGTAACCTTTCAACGTGTCGTGAATGACATTGTTCAAATAGAAGAGGTTCTGCACCGCAACTTCACGGTTGTTGTTGGACGAAGGAGTAACTGTCAGTTCGGCATCTGTAATGAAGCTTCCCTCTGTGATGGTGCGGCCACCACGATCGGGTGCGTTGTTCTCTTGAGCATCGAGATAAGCATTCACGTTGTTGCCGGCGATGTTGATGGAATTCTGCGCGCCCGAGAACAGCCAGGTTGCATCTGCGCCCGGCTTGATCGTCTGCGGAGTTGTTCCTGGATCCTTAGTGAAGACCTTGTAGTTGCCCGTATCCGTGTTGGTGCGCGACTCGACCGAGACGACCTGGCCGGCGCCGTTGACCAGCGTGTAATTGAGTTGATTGCTCTTCTCCGTCCACGTCATTACGAGGAACCCGCTCGCCAGCGCCCCCTTGCTGTCCGCAAAAGCGACGCGCTCCACCGTGGGAGCCGTGTGGAAGAACGCAGTCTTCGAAAAGGTCGTGACATTGCCGCGACGATTAGCGACTGCAAGGCCCTGCCCCGACCCCGGATGCAGCGTCGCGAGTGCGGCGCTCAACGCCTGCGCTTCGCTCGCAGTCGGCGGCTTAAGGCCACCCGAAACGGCAGCGAAGTTTTCGATCAGGCTGACCAACTCACCCTGCGAGTTGACTGCGGCTTTGGCATAAGTGT
>Ga0068863_100008388_pt1 | contig 10091 bp, 8 predicted proteins | sample KBSSwiS62_FD_66596 | JGI IMG/M metagenome (GOLD analysis project Ga0068863, IMG submission 66596) | Switchgrass rhizosphere microbial communities from Kellogg Biological Station, Michigan, USA - KBS Switchgrass S6-2 | ecosystem: Host-associated > Plants > Roots > Rhizosphere > Soil ...
ACAACGCCTGTGCGTTCTGCATCATTCCGAAACTTCGCGGCAAACAACGTAGCCGCACGATTGAGGATGTCGTTCGCGAAGCCACCGAGCTTGCCGCAAAAGGTGTGGTCGAAATCAACTTGATCGCACAAGATCTCACTGCCTATGGCCACGACATACCAGGAAGGCCTCAACTCTCCGAGCTTCTTTGGGCTTTGAGTAAAGTAGACGGCATTCGTTGGGTTCGCTGCATGTATGCGTATCCGAGAAGCCTGAAAGCCGGGCTGATGGAAGCTCTTAACTCGGCGCCGAACGTTTTGCCTTATCTAGACATGCCAGTTCAGCACGGTTCAGACAAGGTTCTGCGCAAGATGCGTCGCGGAAAAGACCAGGAACGGCTCACCGAGCTACTCTTGTCGCTGCGTGCCACAGTTAAAAACCTGGTGATGCGTTCAACTGTCATGGTTGGCTTCCCTGGTGAAGAAGAAGAAGACTTCAACGAACTTATTGATTTCGCGAAAGCGATCCAATTCGAAAGAATGGGTGTGTTCAAGTATTCAGACGAAGAAGACACCGCTGCATACGAATTTGATGAAAAAGTTCCTTATGCTTCGAAGAAAGCGCGCTTTGACAAACTCATGCGTTTGCAACGCCGAATTCACAAGGCGAAGCTTAAGTCGATGATTGGACAGGTGCACGAAGCCATCGTTGAAGGCGTATCGGATGAACATCCGCTGCTCATTCGTGGCAGGTTGTGGTCGCAGGCCCCAGAGATCGACGGATTCACCTTCTTGTCATCTCCAAGAGAGCTGAAGCAAGGCGAGATCGTCCATGTGCGCATTGAGCAAACGCTTGATTATGATCTCGTTGCGGAAGTCTTGGACCATGATGATGAAGACATCTCAAAGTCGATGCCATTCAGGTGCCAAGAAGCGATCCAATGACGTTGTCATGCCAGCGGAGGCTGGCATCCAGTCACTCCCCCCTTCGTGGAGCTATCGTTAATCGTGATTTTTTGAGCGAATGCTTGAGGCCTTGCTCAAACGAATAGATGCTCTCGAACCGATACGTCACTTTACGTATGGATTTCTCTAATTCGACTCACTTATGGTGAAAGTCTGCGCACTTTCGCGCACTAGAAATAGCAAAGCCGCAACTTCCCTAGATTTTCAACCAAGACTCTCAAGGGAAGGCGGCAGCCCACGAAGAGGCCAAAAACAATTTAGCCTCTTACATCGTGCTGTCAACGCAGCTTTGCGTCGTAGGAGAGATCTATGTCCTCATCGAATAGCCCACGAACCATCTGCTTGCCTGCTCACATTCTGGATGCCAATATTTCGCCGAGAGCACGTGAAGTGTTGATGCTGCTCACATCGCAAACAAATGAAAAGAACCCAACCTTGCGGGTTTGCCAAGCAGCAATTGCAGAGCGGCTGCGCTGCTCACCCGTCACAGTGAAGCGAGCGATCCAAAAGCTTGTCGAGGCAAAGCTCATAGCCGAAACCGGTGATTTACACGAGCGGCGCTACAAATTCTATCGCGTGCGTTGGAGTCTCAACGCCTCCACACCAGCGAAGACCGCACCCTGCGAAGGGGCTGCGGTCCAGACGAAAGGTAAAAACTGGATGCCAGCCGCCGCTGGCATGACAAAAAAAGAGACAAAACCTGCGCAGGTGATAGTTGAAAAGCCCAAGCGCACGTCAGCGCTAAAGCCGACGGAACCCATACCTCCACCACATTCCAGTGTCGACTATGTAAAGCTGCTCAAAGATAGCCGCATCGCATACTGGGCTGAGCTAGCTCGGCAAAAACATCAGGAGAACTTAAAGCGATATCGAATGGAATTGGACATTCTCAATCAAACCAATCCCGGCGAGTTTGGCGAGTTTAAAGAAAGATTCGATAGTCCGCACGAAGAATTTTAGCCAAAGTTCTCTGCCTCATGATTGGCGCATCTTTTTGCTGACATTTTTGGGCCGCAATGCGGCTGCCGAGTAGAGCCCCGGGTGAGCCTTCAGGCGATACCCGCGGGTTGGTGCGGCCATTTCACACCTCCTCTTCTCTCATCAAGGAGTGCCGACGGCACGAATGAACAAATCATTTGCACGAAAATTAGGGATCGAATTTTTGACCAATGGATCTATTCGTTTCGAATTGCCAACATCTGTATCGATCGCGTCAATTTCATGAAAACGTCAGTCGTGCCGTCGGCACTTCTTGGGGTAGAGAGAGGTTTAGGGTTCTCACACCAACCCGCGGGTATCGCCTGAAGGCTCACCCGGGGCTCTACTCGGCGGCCGCATCGCGGCCCAAAAATGTCACCAAAAGATGGGCCAATCATGAGGCCTGAGCTGGCATGACAAATCGCGTCAGTTCAAAGGGGACGTGAACGCTTACAAATGGTCTTCTATTTACGGTGTTCTTTATCGACGGTCTTCCGAAGCTGCGATAAAAAACACATGTGACGCTCTTTCTGGAATTCGCCACAATCCATCAGGTAAATCGTAGCCAAAGCCCGCCCACTCAGTAGTATTGTGGTAGAACTTATCTCGCATCGAGTATTGGGTGCGCTCCTGCGACGGGAAATAGTCTTCTGTGTTCAGAATGAAAAAATGAAGACCGCGCTTACCCAAGTTCGCGAGTTTCTGCAAACCTTCGCGCATGCGTAGGCAACTCCAGTCCGTCATAGTTGCATCTTCACGATCGATGGCCTCTGCGTACATGAGTTCCGGATTCTTGAGATGAATGGAGTCGTAGGCATTCAGCCCTTCGAGCAGAAAGTAATTGCCGGGAATTGTCTCCACAATTACGTGGTAATCTTTGCGATTAGCGTACTCCTGCAGTCTCTCAGAAGCATACTCAGCCCATTCTGGGACAAGATCATTCACATGAAAGACAATTTGTTGCCCCGGGTTACGCTTGACGAGCTCATCGAGCGTAAGAAATAGCACGCGATACTGGAGTTCAGGTCTAAGTGGTAGAATCGCCTGCGACGCGTTTTCCGGAATGCCTTCAAAGAACGTTTGTGGGCTTGGGATGGTCACGTTATTCGAGCGATAGGTCGTGAAAAGAGCCTTGCGAGTATGGCCTTCTTGACCATAGTTGCCGGCACCTAGCTCCAGGTGATAATAGCGAGCGAGAGTTGCATTCGATGCTAAGAGAGCGACTAAAACCAGCAATATTTTTCGCATAAGTTGTCCAAAAAGGGCGTGATTCTATCGGACCAGGACGAACGCGCAAGGGCTTTGCAACCTGTTTAAGGTGCCTGCTTAAATGCATTTCTTTCGCGTCCCAAAAAGAATGTCAGCCCAGGGTTTTGTGACGCACCAGTTGGCATCCTGATCATGGCCAAGATGGTGATCCATATGCCATGGCACATTTTTACGTGCCCACTCTGGATCAAGATGCGCTCTTTTGTGCACCCGGTAATAATTAAAAATTCCGTACGCGCCGGTTAGCGCAAAAAACGGGAAAAAGGGAGCTAAGGGAAGGTGGATAATAGCAACCACGAGCAGCGCGAGCGCTTCCTTTCCTGCGCCATTCCATTTAAAGACTGAGCCCTGGTAGATGGGGTCAACGTTATTGTTCCGGCGAGCATTTTTGTGGTGCTCATGCCAATGAAATTTCCAAATACTGTTCTTTTTCTTTCCGAGGCCATGCAAGATATATCGATGTGCAAACCACTCGAACAGGTTGCAGTAAAAAAGGCCCAATCCAATTTCTAAACCGATACGAGCGACAGTTGATACTGCTGGCATTTTAGGCTCCCGCACGAAGACGGATCTGAGCATTCATATCAATCAGAGCCAAACCATCAAGGCATCCGTAATAAGTATTAGGACGATTAACGGAGTTTGCATGCGCATTGGCAATTCCCTAGGAAGCATAACTCATGACAGAGCGACTCCAACGCGTTTCGCCATTGGCGGACTTGACTTGGGCGTAATTGGAAACGCCATCGTTCGCATTCGAGCTCCTGTTCGGATGGGAACCTTTCAGGTTTCCAGATCGACTACTGCCGACATCAGTTTCGATGTGCACTGGAAGAATCAAAAACCAATTATCGGCAACGTGAACATTACATTCACACCAGCGATCGCCACTGCAGATGCAAATTTGTTTGGAATTCATGTCGCTAAAGACGGCCGGGCGCACAAAGATACGGGCTCGAGATTGAGTCTATTCTCTCAGAAAATCGATCTTGAAACCTTGCTAAGCGACATTGGCGTTGTGCTGAATGAGGCAACTTTTCAGGTGGAATCCTACCGCGATGCACCCGCGGCACCTCCTCTCGATAATCTGGGGATTCGTGCCTGGACGGTTTCGTCTACAGATACAGATCTGTTTATCGGTGACTTGGCGTAATGCGTATTACCTTAAGCAAAGCCGCGTCTGAGCCCATTGATTCACAACCGGTCGTCAATAATCAAATACCAACAGTAGCTTCGAATGTTGAAGACATACTTGAGGTTGGGAATCTCAAAATACGAGGCATCAAGCTTGAATCGATCGAATCTGCGTGCATTCAACTTTCTGTGCCATTGAAACATCGCTGTGTGGATTTCCCAGGCCTCTACGATGATGCGCGAATTTCGATTCCCAAAGATTGTTCAGCCTTCATATTGGTTACTGTGGGAAAGGGCGAAGACGGCAAGCTGCAAATCACGCAGGTCGACTTAAGCTTTAGCCAGCCTGTTGTCATTGAAAACCCTTCGTCGGCCTTTCGTGAGCAACCGACTGGATTCTGGAGTCGAGCAGTAAGCGGCATGGAGGATCTATTAGCGAAGGTTCACGTTCGCGGACTTACGATAGATCCTAGAGGCGAAGTTCATATCGACGGAAAGCTCATCAAAGGAGGCCTGCTCCACTCTTCACTTGACGAGGAGATCAACCAGTTTCTTCCCGCAGTCAATCTTGGCATTCGTCATCTCCTCACGAGCATCAAGCCCGATGCGGGCGATAAACAATTTGGACTCAAGTTTGTTAAGGCACTTGGACAAGTTCTTGATGATGCTTACTTCAAAGCGGACATTGACCTTGAGCCAACCAGCCTCAGCGTTCAGGGTGAAGATATCGACTTTGCCACTGAAAAGAGAAGCGCAAAGGCCGGGGTTTCTGGGCACCTGACCCTCAACGAGGCGTTGGATTTCTCGCTCACAACGAACCCCTCGCGCAGTTTTGTAGATAGTTTACTAGGTCGAATCCTTATTTCAGCATCGGTCAATGTCGAGCACCCGCTGGAGTCTTCAGCCCATGTAGCGTTCAAGATTGATGGCCACATGGATGCGCTGCCAAATGTCGACATAAACGGCCACAAGATTTCCGCCAAAGCAGCGAAATTCGCCGCCGCAGGTTCCGCAGATATTTCCGATAGAGAAAAGACAGTCGCAAACGGCAATGTACAGTTTTCCTGCGAGCTCCAAGATCCACTTCTGAAATCAGATGACATGGCCGTAGAATTGAATGGAAAAACGGGAGTGACACTAGGTGTCCGTGATTTCAAGCTACTAAAGACGCATGAAATACCATCCTTCAAAGCAACTGTTTCGGCATACATCCATCAAAACAATGCTACTCGCCGCGAGTTTGATGCCGATTTTCGTGTGCATAAAAATGGTCGCCTCACCATGTCCGCGTTGCAACACCCTTCTACAATGTTGGAACTTCCATTCCAGGAAGCATACGGACAACCCACAAAACAGACGAACGCTGAAAATTCCACGTCACGCGTTTCTGATCTCGAGTTTGATCACCAGATGGAGAAACTGACCAATAGCCGAATCACAAAAGGCAATCGTGCACAACTTTTGGTTGATGGGTGCGAGTCACTCCCTCAAAGACTACATCTCATAAACGAGGCAAAGGAATCTATTTGGCTCCAGACTTTGATCTTTCAAGACGACGTCAGCGGAATGGAATTAGCAAAAGCTCTTTGCGCTGCTGCAGAACGTGGCGTCAAAGTTCACGTCATTGTGGACAGTCAAGGTTCAGCAATAGACCTCGAAACTGTCGTTACCGAAAATCAGGCCTATAAGACGATGATTGCCGCAGGTGTTGATTTGCGTTTGCATAACGACAACGCTGTAAGCGCCCTGCGCGATGCAATCGATGTCATAGTTGACAATCATCTATGTTCGCTGAGCAAGGCTGAGCTCGTAGGCGGCCCGATTACGACGTTTATAGCAATTGCCTGCAGAACCATCATGAACCTTCAAAAGGGTCAGCTTGCGATACCTGAATCGCAAAAACAAAAGTTTATAGAGAGTATCAGGAAGGGGTTTGGTTATGAGGCCGATGATACCAAAGGCATGCAGAATTCATTTCTGCCGACCGATTCCACTGGCGTCATTCAGCTTGGCGGTCTGATTGATCGCATGGAAGGAATTTTTAAGCAGGTTTATTCCTGGCACGAGAAGCATTTTATCGTCGATGGCAAACACGCCATATTGGGTGGAATCAATATCTCTGACTCGTACCTTTTTGGCGGACATCTATTTAAAGACAAGCAGGGCAAAATCTCGCAAGGCTGGCGAGATACCGATGTCCTGATAGAAGGGCCCGCGGTCGAAGATGCGTCGCGTGCATTTAGCAGAAATTGGCGCCATCTCACCGGAGAAGAGCTTTTCGTTAAACCCCATGTACTAGAAATAACACCCAAAGATGGAGTGCGAGTTCAGATAATTCAGCACTCTCCGTCTATAAGCGGTGACAACAACATTACCAATTTCTTGACTGCGCGACTCAATCGATTGCAGCCAGGCGAAACTGCCTATTTCGAGAACGCTTATTTCTGCCCGAGCGGCGCACAGACTTCTTTTTTTGAAGCGATGACGCGCGCTGCCAAGCGTGGCGTTCAGATTACAGTCCTCACAAACGACGATCGCAGTTCCGATGTGCCAAGTCTCAATCGCGCTGCCTTTCACACCTATGACGATCTTCTCAAGGCCGGCGTTCGCATTTTTGAAAGAAGCGACAATCGCACCATTCATTCTAAAATAGCGGTGCTTGGCAAAGATGTCGCCATCGTAGGGTCAGCAAATCTCGACAATCGCTCTGCTCGCGTGAACTCTGAAGTTATCGCTGTCATTTATGACGAACAATTTGCGACGCGCCAGCGCGATGTAATCAAACGGGATCTTGATCTGCGCGTCTGTCGCGAGATTACGAGGCAAAAGGTTGCATCCATCTGTGCTGCAGACAGTGTCCATTTTGCCGTTATGGCACTTATGCGTGATCTGTACTGATGTCTGTCATGCCAGCGAAGGCTGGCATCCAGGGTAACTGCAACTGGAATATCTCTTTGACGAGACTCGAATTCTCAAGAGTGCAAAATTTAGACGAAGCCGATGAAAATCGGACGAAGAAACCCACAGAATAATGGATGCCAGCCTCCGCTGGCATGACAAATCCGGCCTATGGGCTTTAAAAGACTCTAACGACGAACGACTTACCGAAGCAAATCGTGGTCTTGCCCTATTGGCCTGCCAGTGAGCAAATCGTAGTCTCGAGCTCCAGCAAACCTGTCGGCAGCAAAAAGCGTGTTCATTAGAGCCGCACCAAAAAGAGCTGCACCAACCCCAGCCAACACTTTCGCGTAAAAAATCCTGTACTGTGCAGTTTCAGAGGCTGCGATTTCAGTGGTTGTCTCTTCAACTTCAAGAACTGGCTCAACAACTGTATGTGCAGATGCTAACGAAGCACCGAGTGAGAATATGATAATTGCAAATTTATTTAGGCATGCCATGCGTATTTCCTTATTTACGGAATATTAAAAAAGATAAAGCGGAGATTATAACAATACTTTAATGTTTGCAAGGGTACCTTTTGATGTGCGTCGCATTCCTTGCCGCCAAGGAAGCTTATAACAAGGAATATATAACTCTTATTGATTCAACCAAAGAAGCACGAGGAATTTACGAGAAACTAGGCTTTAGAGACCTTGTTGGTGGGTATGCCAGGAATAAGTATTCGCACATAAAAGACATTTATAAATATGCAGACATTGAAGACGTGTTGAATAGTGATCGATGCATGCATCTTAACCATTGAAATTAACGCCATAGCATCTAGGAAGCATTAAGCGGCAAGAATAGCCTATGATCTGAGCCGTGTATCAGCCTATCTCACTAATTTCTCCAGTCTCTGATCAAACCGCAGCAATTTCTCCGGATCTGCAGTTCTCGGATAGGTCTTCATGGCTGCCGCTATGAGTGGCATCTTCGCTGCCACTTTCAAAACCTTACCAACAAGCCTTGGGTGCTGCATTGCTTTCACGATCTGACCGGGAATGTCCGCCAAATAAAACCCTATTGGCCGCTGGAAAAGAGCGTCTCTAGCGATGTTTGGCGAAAGGAGACGTCGCTCAATAAGAGTATGTGTCTCTTCTTGCGTGAGACTTTGTGAAAATCTGCGCGATGCATCGGAGTTTGCAAGAAGAGAGCCGTAAAGCTTGTGAAACCGTCGAGCGTATCGCGCGAGTACTTCTGCGTCTGAGATGTCTTCATCTTTGTCTGAGGCAGATTTAAGCGTCTCAGCTAAGATTTTCGCGGCTATGAGACTAATGCCGATGCCGCTGCCATGTGCAGAGTAGATCTGAGATCCAGCATCGCCTAAGAGCGCCACCCCAGATGCTGAAAGCGCGGCGTAAGGTCTTCGAAGCGGAATTGGTCGTTGGCCACCAAACATGCGCGCCCCAACCCACACATTATCGGCCACAAACTGCCTGATAAGATCCATTCCGCTTGGAATGCCCGGCAGAGGTCTTGAACCGGTGAGGAATGCCACATGTCGTGCGTCCTGATCTATGATCACGCGCATCAGCGAGAATCCGCCAGCGATACCGACAAACGCAAGCGCTTCGCCTTTTGTGCCGTTATTTCTTTCCAGGTAAGTGTGAGCACCATGCGGATCTGCGATTTCGTAGACTTCTTGTGCCGCAGTGCAAATGTCTGCAGGAGTCACTTGCGGGCATAAACGCGATAGGATTGGCACTTGCTTTCGGATAACTGCGCTCATTCCAGAGGCATCAATAATGAGCTTAAAGTTGATTTCCCCGGCAGAAGTGTGTGCTGAATTTGGTCTATTACGAACATCAAAATTAAGATGATGAAAAGTCGTTTCGAAATAGGTCGTCACATTGGGGTGAGATTCTGCTTTAGAAAGCAACCTGAGACCAAAATGGCGCATATCAATGTCAAGAAGCTGCGCGTCATTCAGCGTAATTCGATGCTGACTCAAAGGAGAAATGATCGAAAACAAATTACCTGAATGATGAATTTCATTGGGAGGGGGCTTTTGAAGGCCCGCATCCTCCAGTTGCCACAGAGGAACGCCGTTGACCCACCTAGCCCCGCAAGCCTCGCGCTTGTTCTTCTCAAGCAAAACAACCTTAAACCCGCGTTCTGCGAAAAGATGCGCTGCATGCGCTCCCACTGGTCCTGCACCAACGATTAAAATGTCTGTCATCAAAAGTCCAAAACTGTATCCACGCTTTTGTCTGGGCTCGATGTCGAAACCCACTTTTCGAAAAGTCTTACAACCGAGCGGTCAGAGGTTGGAAGCTCATCCAAACTTTTGCCAACCCATCTGAGTTCTTTCGATTCCCCGTTTTGCACAACAACTTCATCGCTCGTCACTTGAAGCAAAAACCGCACATCGTAATGAAAATGCTCAGGCTCGCTTCCTTTTTGCGGAAATTCATGAATGTCGATGTCAAAAATCTCATCAGAAATAGGCTCAATATGTCTAATGCCAGACTCTTCTTGCGCCTCACGAACGGCTACTGCTAAGAGATCACCATTTCCATCTGCATGGCCACCTGGCTGCACCCATTTGTCAATTTTGGCGTGATGCATGACAAGGGCCTTGGTTCCATCCCGACTCACAAGCCAGCTTGAACCCGTGAAGTGAGCGGGAAAGCAAGTGCGCTCAAAACAATCATCACGAGCCGAAAGCAGCTCGATCATCCTCTTTTTCGCGGCTATCTCGCCTTTATCGTCTGAGTTATATCGGTCGAGCAAGTCTCTCAATTGACTTCGGTGCGGCATATAATGACCTTGGTCGCACATGCCTAATCTTGCAAGGGGTGTTTTCGGCGTATAACATAGAGACAC
>Ga0068863_100008389_pt1 | contig 10090 bp, 10 predicted proteins | sample KBSSwiS62_FD_66596 | JGI IMG/M metagenome (GOLD analysis project Ga0068863, IMG submission 66596) | Switchgrass rhizosphere microbial communities from Kellogg Biological Station, Michigan, USA - KBS Switchgrass S6-2 | ecosystem: Host-associated > Plants > Roots > Rhizosphere > Soil ...
GTCTGTGCGGTCTGCTCTTCATCGCGGTAGTAGTTGAAGCTCTCGCCATCGGGCTCGAGGTAGACCATGCCGGCGACGTTGGCGGGCAGCTCATTTCCGTCATCGTCGAGAATATGCACCCGCATGCCTCTGATGGCGCGGCCCACCGTTCCCGGCTTCTCCAACCACCTCCGAGGTTTGGCAATGGTGGCCGCGCCCTCTGTTCCACCGTAGGTTTCCCAAATCACGGGTCCCCACCAGTCCATCATCTGCTGCTTGATGTCTCGTGGACACGGCGCCGCCGAATGCACGACCGAGCGCAGACTGTCGAGGCGGTACTTGGCTCGCGTCGCTTCCGGAAGTCGCAGAAGGCGGACAAACTGTGTCGGCACCATATACGCCGTTGTGATCGAATACCGTTCGATCAGGGCGAGGGTTTCTTCCGCATCGAACTTGGCCATGATGACAAGCCCCTGCCCCACGTTGAGCGCACCCATGTAGAACGCCCGACATCCGCCATGGTGCATACCCGCGGACACCAGGTGAGCCCCGCTGAGCGGCTCGAAGGCGAAGGCCTGTCCAAACGTTTTCATCGCATCGGCGGCATCGTCGGGCCCGACCGTAGGCAACGGATGTTCGATGGCCTTTTTCTTCCCCGTCGTGCCCGAGGTGTAGACCAACTGCGAACCCGTCCGGCGGTTCGGCGGCACACTGTCGGACTGGCTTTGCACCAAGTCGTCCTGCGTGGTGAAGCCCTCGATGGCGCCACCTACGCTGACGCGAACAACCGGCCCACCGGCGGCCGCTGAATTCACAGCGTTATCGACGTGAGCGACAAAGGCCTTGGCGCCGGAATGGTGGAAAATTTCGGTGAGCTCGTCTGCGGGAAGCGACGGTCCGATTGTGTAATAACGCCAGCCGGCCTCGCTGCCGGCGAGCTGCCACACCACGATGTCGACATCGTTGGGCAGCGCGATGGCTACGGTGTCGCCGTCCCCAATACCTGCCGAGCGCATGGCATGCACCAGTTGGTGCGCCCGTGCGACTAGCTGACAGAAGGTTACTGTCCCAGTCGACGGTGAGTGGACGATCGCGGGAAGGTCAGGGAACCGCTCGGCAATGCTCCACACACCCAGGCGCTGCGCCCATTTGCTGCTCATCGCAACCAATCTCTTGCATGCAACGTTGACGTGGATTCAGCCGATCGACGGTCCTCCGTTGACTTCGGATCAGTGGTCTGCGCCATCGACCGCGCCCCTCGCTGCTGCTTGCGCCTGAAACTGCTCGCTACTGAGCATCCCAGGCCTCTCAAACATAGTCAACTAAGTGATCTAGGTCGCCGAGCTAGATATGTCATGTCAGCCGATCAGCGCTGGCGCTTGCATCGTCGTCGAGGACCTCGATACCGCAACGGCGATTATTCGGACGCCCGCATAGTCGGACCTATTACTGCTTCGACTGGCAGCGTTCAACGAGGATGCGCGCCAACGTCTTTGGATCACTGATCATTACGTCGTGACACGCTGGGACAGTGATCAATTTGTCAACGCCGCCCAGCGCGGCGATGCTGTCTTGCTGAGATTGGATTGACAGTGCCCGGTCGCGTGTCGTCATGATCCACGTCCGGGGCACTTCATCGGGCATATCGCTGCGATCGACAGGCTCGGTTGGTATGCGCACGGATTCCGTGTACAGACGAGACAGCGTGAACTTACGCTGCTCGCATGTCATCCCGTTGCAGAAGGCAAATCGCGCCGCGGCCGCAGGTACCTTCATCGGCTTGCCGATCCTCGCGCCGCGACGGGCAAACCAGGCCAATGGACCCGCCAGGGTGTCCACGATGGCCGACCCCTGCGGCGGAACGAACGCGGCCACCAAGATCATCTCGCGTACCCGCGATGATCCGAGCCGGGCGACTACGCCCGGCACCGTCACCCCAGCCATCGAGTGACCGACGACGACCACGTCGCCGAGTCCCGCCTCCTCGATGTCGGTGAATATCGAGTCCACCCAGTCCGCGATGGTGGCTGTCGCCAGATCGCCTGGCTTGCGCCCGCGACCCGGCAGATCGACTGCCAGCACCCGCAACTCCGGCGCCTGCCTTCGCAACTCGGCAACAGTGAGATCCCAGCAGTCGGCGGCATGTTCGCCACCGTGGACGAGTACTAGATCGGGCAGTGGCATGGTTTGTGCAAACGCTTCCCTGACCTTCGCAACCGTCGTGGACTCGATGATCCCTCGACACCGAGCGTAGGGAGAACAATAGGCTAAATATCTGTACATTTGTCGTCTCCATCAGCGGAGGACTGGTTGGCGATCTTGGTGGCAGAAACGCCGGTACCTCCTGCAGTTGTGGATCCGGCCGGCGTGTGGTTCTTCAACTGGGTCATCCCCGCCGCCGGAGGCATCTTCATCGCGCTGGCGATCGCCGATGTGATCCGCCGACGCAGGCTGACGTGGGGTTTCTTATTCCTGTTCAACACCTTGGCGATGTACTGGATGGAGAACGATCGGCGACTGGGGTCAGCTGCAGTTTTACAGCCCTGCTTTCGCCGAACACCATCTGCTGGACTGGCTGCCGCTCAAGACGCCGAACGACCCGCTGTTAATGCCGTTCGCCTACGCGGTCTACTGGGGGCGCACGCACTCCTGGTCTTACGGCTGAGTCAGTGGGTGTCTTCGCGGTTCGGCTGGAGCATGGTCAAATCGATGCTTTTGCACAAGTATGCCCAGCAAGCGTCAGCCACACCTCAGCTCACTTCCGCACCGATTGCGGTGTGCCGGTTCGAACGTCGAGGACGCGCGTTCTGGACAAGAATTAATTGATCAATTAGTTTGTGATCCAAGCCATAAAGCGCCCCGGGGCGGAAAGGGATGCCGGATGACCCGAAGCCTAGTGATCGGCGCTAGCGGGTTTCTCGGCTCGCACGTCGTAAAGAGACTGCTCGCGCGCGGCGACGACGTGCGCGTCTTGCTTCGGACGACCAGTTCTACGCGCGCCATCGCCGGACTTCCCATAACGACGTTCTACGGGGACATCTTCGATACAGACGCACTGCGGTCCGCGATGTCGGGATGCGACGAGGTGTACTACTGCGTGGTCGAACCGCGCTCGTGGCTCCGCGACCCCGCGCCGATCTTCAGGACGAATGTCGATGGTCTGCGTACGGTGGTCGACGTTGCCTGCGAGACCGCGGTTGGCAGGTTTGTCTTCACCAGCTCGATCGCGACGATTTCGGGTGACGCGGCCGGCCCTCCGCAATCCGAGGACAGCAAGTTCGATCGATTTCACGACTGCGGGCCGTACGTGCTGTCGCGAGTGCTCGCCGAAACCGTGATTCTCGATGCGGTCCATCGCCGGGGCCTGCCCGCCGTGATCCTCTGTGTCGCCAACACGTACGGCGCGGGCGACTACCAGCCGACCCCTCACGGCGCGATCGTGGCTGCCATCGCATCGGGACGGATGCCGTGCTACCTCTCCGGCATCACGACGGAGGTCGTGGGTATCGCGGACGCCGCTGAGGCCTTCCTCCTCGCCGCCGAGAAGGGCCGAATTGGTGAGCGCTACATCATCTCCGAACGCTTCATGTCCTCGAAAGACCTCTACGCCGTCGCCGCGCAGGCCGGCGGCCGCAGGCCCCCAAGCGTCGGTATCCCCCGATGGATCCTTTACAGCCTCGGCTTCGTCGGAGAAGTGTGCGCGAGCGTTCTTCGCCGCGACGTCATGCTGACTCGCGAGAGCGTGCGGCTCAACCACACGCTTCCACCACTGGATCACCGAAAAGCCGTCGAGGAACTCGGCTGGAAGCCGCGACCGGTTACGGAGGCGATTCGCGAAGCCGTTGAGTTCTATCAAAACACCGCCACCGAGCCGGCCGCTGGCCCGTTGTCGGCGAATTCCATTCGGAGAGGATCTCATCAATGAATCACGCTGCGGCGCCGACTCCCCCCGGCCTGGTAGACCCCAGCTACACCTGGGTATTCGACTGGGCGTTCCCCATCCTCGGGACGGTCATCATCGCGCTCGCCATACTCGACACCGTGCGTCGCCGACGATTCACGTGGGCGTTCCTATTCCTCATCAATAGCCTTCTCGTGTACTGGATGGAGACCGTCGGCGACTGGGGGCAGCATCTGATATACAGTCCCGCGTTCGCCCAGCACCATCTGCTGGCGTGGCTCCCGTTGAAGACACCCAACGATCCGCTCTTCATGCCCTTCTCGTATGCGATCTACTGGACCGTGCACGCAGCGGCCCTGCTATACCTCGGGCAGCTACTGATGAAGCGATTCAACTGGAGCATGCTCAAAGCCGTGCTCGTTCTGGCCATTCCAGTGAACTACGTATGGGACATGCTGTTCGAGGGCATTGCCGCGGCGATGGGTTGGTGGACATATGACCCGGGCATCGGCCCCGTGCTTGCATTCGAGGGCAAGGGGCAGGTGACCCTTCTGTGGACGGTCGGGCTGATGTGCGTGTGGCCGAATCTCATCGCCTACTGGGCTGGCAAACCACCGATCCATGGGCTCAACCACTTCGAGCGATTCTTCGGGCTGCAACGGTTCACGCGCCCCAAGCCGATAGGCGAGCTTCCCACACTCGCCGTGCCACCCGGCAGTACTCTCGTTGCGAGCAAGGTGAATACGAAGCAGCAGGAGTTCGACGCTCGGCTCAACTATGAGGTCGTCATTCCGCGTTGGAAGTTCGAACTGGCCCGTCTCGGAGCCTGGTTCGTCGTCTTCCAAGTCAGCTTCTTCATCTTGCTCATCGTTCCACTCCTCCTGATGCGCGTACTCACCGGCAGCGACAGCATCTACATCCCCTGAAATCGAGCCGTGTCGTTGACGTCAAGTTGGTATGGCGCCGGTGCGTGACCCGTCCTCTGACGGCTACGGAACGTACGGCGATTCCGAGCCGGTGAGAACTCGCGTTGCGATCAGCGCGGCACGGGCAGCTCGCTCTGAGCACCAATCACCGACTACTGCTTCTCGTCGATTCGGCCGCCAAATGCGCGCAAGCGCCTCTAATGTCTCTACGTCCATGTCAGTGTTGACCTGGGCATCTGGAGTTGTCATCGCACGAAGATCGATCCTCTGACGCCACTGGCAGCGCGCGAGAATCACCATCGCCATCCGCTGTCGTCGACCAACTACGCCAACCGACCGTTTGTGACCTGCTGTCGACATCATTCACCGACGAAGTGGATGCCACGGAGGTCGGCCTTGCGGACCTTGCCCAACGGGGTGCGAGGCAAGGCTTCGACGAACGCCAACCGCTCGGGCGTCTTCTGCTTCGCCAAGCCAGCTGCGGCGAAGTGCGCACGTATGTCAGCCAAATCGATGGTCACACCGTCTTGGAGGACGACGACCGCACCGACGACGTCTCCGTAGCGCGGATGCGCGACGGGCACGGCGGCCGCCTCCACCACCAGGGGATGCGCCTGAAGCACGTCTTCGACCTGAGCGGACGAAATGGTCTCCCCGCCGCGGATGATCACGTCCTTCATACGGTCGGTGATCACGAGTCGCCCGTCGGGATCGAGATAACCGAGGTCGCCCGTGCGGAACCAGTCATCGACGGTGAACACGTCGGCGTCCAGCGCGGGATCTCGATATCCGATGAACTGGTCAGGTCCACGCACGACGACCTCGCCCTGTGAACCTGCGGGTGCATCGTCACCTCCGCTGGTGATGATGCGGACCGCCGAGCCTGGCAGCGGTCGACCGTCAGTGGTCAGACGCGAGATCTCCGGATCGTCGAACCGTCCGGCTGACACCGTCGGATGTTCGGTCAGACCGTAACAGCGGTAGGAGTTGATGCCGACGGCTTGCGCGCGCCTGCCGAGTTCTTCGCTGACGCCTGCAGCGCCGACGAGGAATTCTCGAAGCGTGGAGATCCGACGGTATTTCCCCGCAACACCGAGGAGGGCGTCGAGATGGAAGGGAGCACCCGCTGTCGACGTGATCGCGTACTGCTCGATGACGTCGGCGGCGTGATCGGCGTCCCAACCGTCGAGGAACACCGATCGAAGGCCCGACAGCGACGGCCGCAGCATCGAACCCACCCCCGCCGCGTGGCCCGGCGGGAACGTGACCAGTTGTCGATCATCCGATCGCGAAGCTATCACATGCGGCAGGGTTCGTTGTTCTGCGAGCAGCGAATTATGGCTGTGTTGAACACCTTTGGGAGCTGATGTCGTTCCGGATGTGTACAGCAGGACGCAGACGTCGTCAGAGTCGGGGTTAGCCGGGAGCAAGTCCGCGTTCGCCGAGGCGATGTGATTCCAGCTCACGTAATCTGCGTCGTCGTCGCCGTCCACCACGACGACGTTCTCGAGTGTGTTGATCCTCAGATAGGCCTCGATGCGGCCGAGGTAGTCGGTGGTGCGGAATCGAGAAGGCATGACGAGTGCCTTCGCCTGCGACTCGGCAAGGATGAATCCGACCTCGTGCGGCCCGTAGACGTGAACGATCGGCGCGAGCACACCGCCGCACAGCAGCACCGCCTGGTAGGCGACGGCGCATTCGATCCGGTTCGTCAGTTGCACGGCGACGACGTCGCCGGGCCGGACACCAAGCCCCTGTAGACCCGCTGCCGCCCTCTGCGCGGCATCGTGGAGCTGGCGGACATTCGTGGTTACCGCGGTCCGGTCCGTGATGAACACCACCGGGGTCTCGCCGTGCAACCGTGCCCCCTCGCGGAACGTGTCGACGACCGTCCGCGAACCGAACCATCCCGCGTCGTACCAGTGCCTGCGCAAGCGATCCTGCCGCGCGGCAGAGGAGTCCGTCGTCGTCACAAGGGTGCAGTCGGCTGTTGCGGCACGGTAGCCGGTGACGAGGGATCGTCACTCCATAATGAGCCGGTATGAGCCAGCACACGTTCGAGACCTTCGATCAGGTCGGCGCTCTCACCGGAATCGAGTCCCTCGAATACACGCTCCATCATCAGATCCGTAGCCCGTTCCGCTGCCTCCCATCGCGGCACCACGAGACTCGGTGATGGTTCCGACGACCAACCGAACACTTCCAATAGCCACGGAGTCCGGATGGCGACTGCTTCTCGCGGCGAGATCGCCTGGGCGAGTACGGCGCACGCATGCAAGGAGCTTCGTAGTTCGCGCAGGGCATACATATGGTGTAAGACCTCAGCCGCAGGGTCCAGCGGAGTGTCCAGAGCGCGCCATCCGGAGAATATCGGTGCCTGCGCACCGTCCGCCTGCACGACGCAACGGCGCAGGACGTCTGCGAGTCGGGTCATGTCGGGGAGGTCGGATAGATGCTCGATGGCCCAACGGTGCATCGCCGCACGCCAGTGTGATTCCGCCACCTCCGTCGAGATGACGGCACGGGCTTCAGCGAGGGCGCGGCGGATCAGATCGGGCTGCAACCACACGAACGCGGCGGCCACCACCCCCGGTTCCGCTTCCCCCAGCACTGCACTTCGTGCTTGCACGTAGAACGACATCGAATCGACGCCGAACTCTTCAGGGGCAGTGAGTTGAGCAGCCGCCATGGCGTGTGCAGGCACTTTGAACAGCGGTCCCGCGGTGAGCCGAGCCGTGTCTCGCGTCATACCAGCCGACCGACGACCGATCCCACGGGATAGGTGGTGTCGACTTCACCGATGACCTCCAACACGCCCGCGGCCGGTGATTCGATGTCGGTTTCGGTCTTGTCCGTTGCCACCGTGTACAACAGCTCACCTTCTTCGACCGTGGCACCGTTCTGGACATACCACGCGGTGATCTCACCTTCGGTCATCGTGACACCTAGCTGAGGCATCTTCAGTTCGATCGCCATGTCAGCCCTTCATCAGTCGTCGTGCCGCAGCGGTGATCTTCTCGGGTCCGGGAAGGTATGCCTGCTCGAGCGTCGACGCGTAGGGCACAGGCGTATTGGGGGCGGTCACGCGAACGACCGGCCCTGCTAGTCGACCCCAGAGCTCCTCCTGGAGCAGGGCTGCCAGTTCAGCACCGAACCCGTTGCGCCGTACGGCTTCGTGGACGACGACGGCACGTCCCGTCTTGGCCACCGACGCCAGGATCGTGTCGGTGTCCAATGGCTGAAGTGTCCGCAGATCGACGACCTCGACGTCGATGCCGTGACCGCTGAGAGTCTCGGCGGCGAGCAGGCTGTCGACGACCTGCCGACCATAGGTCAGGATGGTCACGTCGGTACCCGGCCGCGCGATCTTCGCCTGCCCCAGGGGTATTCGATGATCGCCGACGGGAACCTCGCCCTTCGCAGAGAAGTACAGGCCGGTCATCTCGACGAAGACGCAGGGATCGTCGTCGAAGATGGCTGACAGCAGTAGCCCCTTGGCATCGGCGGGGTTGCTCGGGACGACGACCTTCAGCCCGGGACTGTGGACGAGGATAGCCTCCAGCATGTCGGAATGTTGAGCGCCGAAGCCGCCGCCGGTGCCGGTCGCGGTACGCACGGTGATTGGCACCGGCGTACGTCCACCCGACATGTACCTCAGCTTCGCCGCGTGATTGATCAGTTGATCGGCGCACACGTGCACGAAGTTCATGAGCATGATCTCGGCGACCGGTCGCATGCCCCCGATCGCCGCGCCGATGGCGGCGCCCATGATCGCCTGCTCGGAGATCGGTGTCGGACGAACGCGATTCTCGCCGTACTTCGCGCCGAGTCCCTTGTGCACACCGAACCCGCCACCGCCCGGCTCCTGAATGTCCTCGCCCAGCGCGAAGACGGTCGGGTCCGACCCGAGCGCGATGTCCAGAGCCGAGTTGATGGCCTGCACGAATCCCATTGTCTTGGTGGTCACTTCGATGTGTTCATCCTGAACGGTCATCCGACGGTCTCCTTTGCATAAACGTCGGTGGCTTGGGATTCGGGCGCCGGCCACGGCGAGTTCATCGCGAACTCCGCCGCGTCGGCAACCTCCGCGGCGGCGTCCGCTTCGATCCGATCGAGGTCGGCTTCGGCGACGAGCCCGGCGTCGATGAGCTGCCGCCGGTACTTGACCACGGGATCGTCGGCGATCGCGCGTGCCAGTTCGTCCTTGGGGATGTAGACCTGTTGATCCCCGATCACGTGTCCGTTGAAGCGGTACGTGAGCGCTTCGATCAACGTGGGGCCTCCCCCACTTCGTGCGCGTTCGATGGCGTCACCCGCCACGCGGTAGAGGGCCACCGGGTCGTTCCCATCAACGGTCACCCCCGGCATGGAGTAGCTGGCGGCACGGTCACTGATCCGCGCGACCGCGGTGCCCTTGGCGAGCGGGGTGTACTCGGCGTACTGGTTGTTCTGGCAGACGAACACGACCGGCAGTCGCCAGATCGAGGCCAAGTTGAGCGATTCGTGGAAGGCACCGATGTTCGTTGCACCGTCACCGAAGTTGACCACCGTCACCCGATCCTGACCGAGCATGTGCGCCGACAGCGCCAAACCGTTCGCAATCGGGATGCCCGACCCCACCACTCCGGTTGTGACCATCAGGCCGTAGTCGGGGGCGGTGACGTGCATGGGTCCGCCCTTACCGCCACACGACCCCGTTGACTTTCCGAGGTATTCGGCCCAGAGTTCCCGAAGAGGAACGCCCTTTGCGATCTGATCGTGCAGACCGCGATAGATCGTGACGACGTAGTCGTCCGGCCGCAGGTTCGCCGCCACCGACACTGCGCAGAACTCCTGGCCACGCGGCGAGTAGTACATGCCGCCGATCGCACCGCTCTTCATCAACGCGAGGTAACGCTCGTCGAAGAGCTTGATGCGCACGGCGTTGCGGTACATCTCGCGCTGAGTTTCCGCATCTAGTGCTGCGGTAGTTACGTCGCTCGAAGTCATCTAATCGGTCTCCAATCCGTTTCCGTTGCTGACGAAGGTCATTCCGCGGCTGCTCTTTTCGTCTTCGCGGCGGCTTCGGCCGCGTGAGCGCCGGCACGTCGACCCGAGAACACCGCGTCGGCGAGGGAGAGCCCGGACACGTACGAACCACTGCACAGACCAACTGCGCTTCGACCCGCCGCGTACAGGCCGGTGATGGGCGCTCCAGCGGAGTCGATGACTTCACCGGTCGATTCGTCGACGACCAGCCCGCCCAATGAAATGAACATGGCGGGAAAGGCCGGCTGATTGCCGA
>Ga0068863_100008397_pt1 | contig 10086 bp, 9 predicted proteins | sample KBSSwiS62_FD_66596 | JGI IMG/M metagenome (GOLD analysis project Ga0068863, IMG submission 66596) | Switchgrass rhizosphere microbial communities from Kellogg Biological Station, Michigan, USA - KBS Switchgrass S6-2 | ecosystem: Host-associated > Plants > Roots > Rhizosphere > Soil ...
AACCTCGGCGCCAACATCGAGGCGTTCAGGCGTCATCCGAGCGAGGTCTGGCTGCAGGCCATGTGGTCAGCCGACCTTGCGGTCCAGCCGGTCATGCGCATGGGCGATATCTACTTCGATGAGCAAGCACGGGCGATGGACTATGTCGCCGAGATCGACGACCCGGAACTCGGCGCCGTCCTGCAGCCGGGACCGCATGTCCGCCTGTCGCCACCGCTCGCGATCAAGGGGCCCGCTCCCCGTCGGGGTGGAGAGCCGCCCACGTGGGAGCCGCGTGCGGGACAGCCCCGCAAACCCCGGGCCGACAAGCCGCTCAAGGGCCTGCGCGTACTTGACTTCGGGCAGCATCTCGCCGGACCGTTCGGCGCGATGCTGCTCGCCGATCTGGGCGCCGAGGTGATCAAGATCGAATCCATCGAAGGCGACGCGATGCGCCCCTTCGAATGGGCTTTCATCGGCTGCCAACGGGGCAAGCGCGCGCTGGCCTGCAACCTGAAAGAACCCTCGACGCGCGAGGCCATATTGGCCCTGGTCCGAGGCGCCGACGTGGTCATGCACAACCTGCGCCTACCGGCCGCCGAGCGGTTGGGCATCGGCTATGCAGACCTCAGCGCTGAGAACCCGCGGCTGATCTACACCCACTGCAGCGCCTACGGTTCCGAAGGTCCGCGCCGGGATTGGCCAGGCTACGACCAGCTCTTCCAGGCCCTCAGCGGTTGGGAGCATGCCTGCAGCGGCGAGGGCAACCCGCCGCAGTGGCTACGCTTCGGAATGATGGACCACCAGTGCGCATTCGCGGCAACCTACGGAACGCTTCTCGCCCTGATCGCACGTGAGGCGACCGGTCGGGGACAGATGGTGAGCACCTCAATTCTCGGGGCGGCCCTGATGACGACCTCGGGAGCCATGGTGGTTCGGCCCGATGGCGCGACGGTCGGCGCGCCCTGGGTCGACGCCGAACAGACTGGGACGGGGCCGGGGCGGCGCCTCTACCGCTGTGCGGATGGCTGGATCGCCATGACGGCCGACGGCGCGGCGCTCGCCAGGCTGGGCGCGGACTTCGAGGCTCGCTTCGCCGCCAGCTCCGCGGAGGCTGCGGTTGCACTGGCGCGGGCGGCCGGCGCCCAGACCGTCCGTGCGCCAACCAACGCGGGAGCAGCGTTCCTGACCGACCCCGAGAACGCCGCGCTCAAGCTAGCGACCAGCTATCCTCATCGACGATACGGCACACTGACCCAACCGGGCGCACTGCTCTTCATGGACGGCGCGCCGATGGTGTCTGACCGTGCGCCTTCCGTGCTCGGACAGGACAGCCTATCCGTTCTCGAGGACGCCGGATGCGATGGGGCGACGGTGGAACGGATGATGCGCGAGGGACTCGTTGTCCAAGACTGCTAGCGCGGCCCGGAATCTCGACGGTCAACGCCTCGGTCGAAAGGGCGTAGAGACGCGCGATCGCCTGATCAGCGCTGTCGCGACGCTTCTGGAGCACAAGGCCGTGCGCGAGCTGCGGGTGGCCGATATCGCGCGCGAGGCGGGCGCGCCCGCGCCCAGCTTCTATCGCTATTTCGAGAGCGTCGACGACATCCTGCTTGCGACGATCGCTGAGCGGGCGTCCACCGGCCCCACGCTGTTCGACCTGGTTCGCCAACCGTGGATGCCCGGCCGCACGCGCGCACGCGCCACCGAGTTCGCGGCCGCTTTCCTCAGCTACTGGGAGGAACATTTCGCACTGCTCCATGCGCGGAACACGGTGGCCGACGAAGGCGACGAGCGGTTCGCCAGGCTGCGCTGGTCGGCGATCTCGCCGCTGTTCGATGAGCTCGCCGCTAAGATCGCCGAGCGACAGGCGTCCGGTCATGTCGCGGCCGATGTCGAACCGCGGTCGATGGCCGGCGTGCTCATGTCGTCATTGGAACGGATGGGCGCCGGCGCGGGACCGACATCGAGGGCGCGCAGCGACTTTCCTCGGGAACAGCTTGCAGCGGCGATGGGCTATGTGATGTCGGTCTCGCTGGGCGACCCCCCGGTCGACGGAGCTGCGGAATGAGCGCCTGGAGAGGTCAGGTGGCCTTCGTCACCGGCGGCGCGAGCGGCATCGGGCTCGGGATGGCGGAAGCCTTCGCCTCTGCAGGCATGCTCGTGACGATCGCCGATATCGAACAGCCGGCCTTGGTGGCGGCGGTCGCGCAGCTCGCGGCGAAAGGGCTCCACGTCGAGACGATGGTGCTGGACGTCCGGGATCTCGGCGCCTTCCAGGCCGCCGCCGAGGCGCTGGCCTCGCGGCACGGTCGCGTGGACCTGGTTTGCAACAACGCCGGCGTCGTCTTTGAGCGGGACGCCGCCGACTGGACGGACGCGGGCTGGCGGTGGGTGCTGGACGTCAACCTGATGGGCGTCGTGCACGGCTACCAGGCTTTCCTTCCCATCCTCAAGCGGCAGGGCCGGGGCCATTTCGTCAACACGGCCTCGGTGACCGGGCTGCTCGGCCGGGCTCACATCGGTCAGTACGGCGCAACCAAGTTCGCCATCGTCGGCCTGTCGCAGACCATGCGCGAAGAACTCGCCCCTGACGGCGTAGGGGTTCACGTGCTGTGCCCGGGGAAGGTGATGACCAATATCATGCACGCCACCCGCAACGCGCCGCCACAGTTGCGGTCCAATGGTCGACTGGCGACGATCGCCGCACCGCCGCTGACGCCCAAGCCCGCCGGGCTTCGCGATGTCTCGGACGCCTTCGAGGTGGGGCGAATGGTGCTCGCGGCGGTGGAGGAGGATGTCTTCTACATTCTCACAGACCTGACCTGGGCCGCAGAGATCGCGGCCGAACAGGCGAAGTTGCGTGACGGCCTCGCCTGGCTGGAAAAACGCGAAGCTGCACCCAGCCGAGGCTAGTCGTTGGCTGTGCTCCGTCGGGCGCGGGCGACGGTGATCATCTCCGCGCCTTGAACCCGCTGCGGTCGCGGTCCCACACATTGGCGGAGGGACCCCGGTCGCGGAGCTCATGCTTCAGAGTCCGGCCGTGCGCATTGCGCGGCAGGTTATCGACGAAGTCGATGTAGCGCGGGACGAAATAGTAGGGCGCGTTATCGTTGATGAAGCTCGCCAGTTCCATGGGATCGATGCTGACGTTGGGCCTGGGCACCACGCAGATGGCCAGCTCCTGCTCCGACGCAAGTTCCTCGGATTGCACGCCGTAGGCGGCCACGTCGGCCACGCCTTCGTGCTTGTAGATCACCGACTCCACTTCGACGTTTGAGATGCTGCGCCCCTTGTAGCGGACGTAGTCCTTTTTGCGGTCGGCGAAATGAAACACGCCGTTCTCGTCACGCAGCGCCATGTCTCCGGTGTGGTACCAGAGGTCCTTGAAGGTCTCGAGGGTCCGCTCCGGTTCGTTGAAGTAGCCTGAGAACATGATCCCGGGCAGCTTCGGGCGGCTGCAGATTTCGCCGACCTCGCCGACCCCGACGTCCTGGTCGTTGTCGTCCACCAGTTTCACCTCGATGTGCGGCAGCGGCCTTCCGATCGCGCTGCCATCCCACGGGGTACCGTCGTCCGCAGCCTCCAGCAGGACGTAGGTCTCGCTCGTTCCATAGGCCTGAGGCATGTCCTCGAGGCCCCAGCGCGCCTTGAACTTGCTGACCAGGTCGTGCGGCGTCGGGATCATGTAGGCGAAGCGCGCCGGATTGTCCCGATCGTCCGCTCGGGGTGGTTGCTTCCACAACATCATGTGCATGGCGCCCAAGGTGTGGATGTTGGTGGCGCCGTAATACCGGACCCGGTCCCAGAAGTTGCTGACCGAGAACCGAGGATCGAGCGCGCCCACCAGGCCTCCCAGCACGCCGGGATAGACGCTGCTGACCCATGGCACGCCCAGGTACATCGGCGTGCATGAATAGAGCACAGCGCCGGGCTTCGCGCGGTGCTTCACATATTGGTCCGCCAGGAACAGCAGGTGACTGTGGGAGAACATCACGCCCTTGGACTTGCCGGTCGTGCCTGACGACCACCAGATCTGGACGGTGTCGCGCCAGTGAGGTGGCGCGTCGGGTGTCGGCGCCGTTTCGTCGTCGCCGTAAAGTTCCTCGAACGCCTTGGCGGCCACTTTTCCGGCGGCCCGCGGACTCCCTTTTACGTAGAGGTGCTCCACGGGCGTCAGGCTGGACAGATCCTGCAGCCGATCGGCCAAGGACTCGTCGACGATCATCACCCGCGCCGTGGTGTCACGGATCGCCTCGCGAAGGAATTCGCCACGGAAATCCGTGTTGATCGCCGTAAAGACACCGCCGAGCTTCGCCGCCGCAAACGCGATCAGCACCATCTCGGCCGACGGCTCCATCAGCATCGCGACCAGATCGCCCTTGCGCACGCCGATGGCCTGGAGGCCGTGGGCCAACCGGTTCACGAGCCGGTCGGCCTCGCCGAAGCTGACCCGCCGTTCGCCCGCCCAGATCCATAGGGCCTCCGCATTGGTGGCCGCCTGGAATTCCAGCGCCTTGCCTATGGTTCGGTCAGGATAGTTCGAGATGTCGTAGACGTTCATCGCGCGGGGTCACCGTGACAGGCAGAGCTTCTGATTTCGAGGGTCGGCGCGCGCGCCGTCACGCGGTCGACGCTTCCTGGAGCTGCCGCTGGACGTCTCCGCAGGTCACCACCCGGGTGTCGTCGACGGCCGCCTTGATCCCGCCGCGCCCGGGGACGGGTCTGGTGTCGATCCCCTTCGCCTTGGCCTGTGCGCGCAAGGACCCGACGGTGCAGTCCTCCCGCCGGAGGACCGAAAATGGATCGAAGGAGAATTCCCGCATGGCGTTCAGGTGGGTCATCAGGTCCACCTCCGCCTTGGGGACGTCCTTCATGGTCTCCCAGAGGATCTCCGGCGAGCGAGGCCAGGTGGAGTCGGAGTGCGGATAGTCGCATTCCCAACAGATCGACTCGACGCCCAGCTTATGTCGGCTCTCGACGCCGAACTTGTCGTCGATGAAGCAGGTGATCACATTTTCGCGGAAGATCTCGCTCGGCAGCCGCCCGCCCATGTTCTGGCGCGTCCAGGCCTTGTGGTGGTTGTACGTGAAATCGGCGCGCTCCAGGAAGTAAGGCACCCAGCCGATGCCTCCCTCCGAGAGGGCGAACTTGAGCTTCGGGAACTTCACGAATACCTGCGAGAAGGTCCAGTCCGACGCCGCGAAGGCGATCGAAAGCGGCAGGTTGACGATCCAACTGCTCTGAGGCGCGTCGTCGGAGGGGATCGGAACGCCGAGGCCGGTTCCGATGTGGGCGCAGAGCACCACCCTCGCCTCCTGGCAGACTTGAAACAGCGGGTCCCAATAGCCGGAGTGGATGCTCGGTAAGCCCTTGGCGGCAGGATTGTCGGGGAACGTGATGGCGTGGACGTTCTTGGCGGCGAGGCGTTCGACCTCGCGCACCGCGAGACCGACGTCCCATAGCGGCACCACGCACAGCGGTATGAAGCGCCCCGGCTGGCCGCCCGCGAGTTCATCGACGTGCCAGTCGTTGTAGGTCTGGATCGTGGCGAGCGCGAGCTCCTTGTCCGAAGCCTTGGCGTAGTTGGTGCCGGCGAAGTCGGTCCAGGTCGGGAAGCAGAGCGCCGCCAGCATGCCGTTGGCGTTCATGTCGCCGACCCGGGCGTCACGGAGATAGCAGCCATCGCGCATCTGGCTGAAGCGCACCGGCTCCATGCCATACTCCTCCGGCGGCCGGCCGGCGACCGATCCGAGGCCCGGGAATGGAACAACCTTATCCTCGAAGAACCAGACGTCCTTTCCCTTGTGGTCGATCACACGGGGGGCGCGCTCGCGGTACTTCGCCGGCATGTGGCGGGTGAACAGATCGGGCGGCTCGACGATATGGTCGTCCACGCTGATCAGGATCATGTCGTCCATCTGCATCGCCATCTCCCTATGCGCTTCCGGCCCGTGGGCTAAAACGGAAATTTAGTCCGTTATTGTCGCCGCCAGCGCATATGAGTCAACTCTAATCAGGCGGTGGGCTAGCCATATTTTGATCTCGGCGACACTCCCGGACGCGAGGTCCGGAACCGGTGGTAGCGCTTGGTCCCCGCCGATCCGAGACGTAGAAGGTTGACGCGACGCCGCAACTCGGCATTCTAAATACAGTTATCTCTTTCATATGGCATCGGAGGTCGCATGCTCCTGCAGGATCGCGTGATCATCATCGCCGGCGTCGGCGACGGCGTCGGAAGGGCGCTGGCGCTCGGTGCGGCCGCCGAAGGGGCGCGCGTGGTGCTCGCCGCGCGCACGACGGCCCGCCTCGAAGCGATCGCCGCTGAGCTGGCGGCCCAGGGCGCGACGGCGCTGCCGGTGTGTTGCGACCTCAACTCGGCGGCCGACTGTCGGGCGCTCGCGGACGCCGCGGTTGCGAAGTTCGGCGCCATCCACGGCTTGGCCGTGGTGGCCTACCGCCCCGCGGATCAGAAGACTCTGGAGGAGTCCGACGACGATCTGATCAACTGGCGGCCGATCATCGATTTCAACGTCTTCGCCACCCTTCAGGTTGTAAAGGCCGTGTCTGCGCAGATGGCGTCTGGGGGATCCATCGCCATCGTCAACTCAATGACCTCGGACATGCCCTGGCCCCGCATTGCGCCCTACGCCGCCGCCAAGGCCGCTCTGGCTTCGTTCGTCAGGACCCTCGCCCTGGAATTCGGTCCGCGGAACATCCGCATCAACGGAATGCACGCCGGGGGCATCGCCAACGCCAGCTACGAAGCCTACCTCAAGGTTCTCGCGGAGCGCGGGAACCGCTCGGTGGAGGAGCAGAGGGCGGTGACCACCTCGGCCTACCCGCTCGGCTACGTGCCGCCTCCGGAGCAGTACGCGAGGGCGATGATCTATCTGCTCTCAGACCTGTCGGTCGCCATGACGGGACAGGGAATGCACGTCAATGGCGGCGTCTTCATGCATTGACGGGCCAAGACTCATTCCTCGATGATCGTGAGAGCCCCCTCCGGGCAATTCTCAGCCCCCGCCCGCGCTTGCTCCTCCAGCTCCGCGGGCACCTTGGCGCTCGCAAGGCGGCAATAGCCCATCTCGTCCAAGCCGTAGACGTCGGGGCCCAGCTCATGACAGCGCGCGTGCCCGGCGCAGATTCGGCGATTGAAATGGACCAGCATCCTAGTGGGCCCAGATCAGCGGCAGGCGGCCAAGCCCGAGCGCGTGCCCGCCGTGACCGATCGGCGGATCTGCAGGATCGAGCGCGAACTGCGGCACGCGGGCGAACCATTCCTCCAGCGCCACGATCATCTCCACCCGCGCAAGGTGCGAGCCAAGGCAGCGATGCGGACCCGAGCCGAACGCGAGGTGGGCGTTGGCCTTGCGGTCGAAGCGCACGACGTCCCCGTCCTCGAACACCTCGGCGTCACGGTTCGCGAGGCGCAGCGGCATGAGCACGCGGTCGCCCATCCTCATCTGCACGCCGCGGAACACGTAATCCTGGGTCAGCGTGCGGGTCGAACTGATGAGGCTGGTGTAGCGCAGCAACTCATCAGCAGCGGCCGGGATGATCGACGGGTTGTCGCGGATCGCTTGCTGGGCGGAAGGATTTTCCGCCAGGTAGCGCCAGGATAGGCTGAGGCTGTTGGTCACCGTGTCGAGCCCGGCCACAAAGAGCTGGAAGGTGGCGTCGACGACGTCCTCAAAGCTGAAGGGACCGCCTTCGGGCTGAGCCCGCAGGTAACCGCTGATGAGATCGTCGCCGAGCGCCTCACGGCGCGCGGCGACCAGGCCGGTATAATAGCGTTCGAGCGCCATGCCGGCCGCCGCGCGGTCATCGACGTCCGGCGCCCAGGTCATCTGGCGATGCAGGGCGTGGAGCTTGTCGGCCTCGCTCTCGGGCACGTCCACCAACTTCAGGAACAGGCGCACCGGAAGCTTGGAGGAAAACCGCTCGACGAAGTCCGCGCGGCCCAGGGCAGCGAGGCCCTCCAGCAATGCGCCGGCGATCCTGCGGACTTCGCCCTCCATCGCCTTGGCCTTTGGAGGCGCGAGCGCCGGGCCGAGGGTCATGCGGTAACGGTCGAGCTCCGGCGGATCGATCTCGATGGGCGCCATCTTGCGGGACCGGCCGACAGCAGCCGGGATCATCGCCGGATAGTTGGAGAAGATTTCGGGCTGGCGCGAAGCATCGCGGATGTCCGCGAACCGGGTGAGCACCCAAAACCCGCCGCGCAGGGGCGAGAAGAAGATCTCTGGCGCGCCTTTGGTGAGGGCAAGCTGCGCCTCCAGCGGATCCTTCTCGAACAGCGGATCCGTCGCGAAGTCATAGCACCAGACGAGGTGGGCCGGGACGTGGGCGGGCACGGTCTGCGTGGCGATTGGGGTCTCAGGCACGTTCTGCTCCGATCGACCGTAGGGCTTCGGCCCGCGGCACGAAAAAGTTACATCTTTTATGCCGGCATTCAAGCCAGTCGCATGAGCGAACGCGCCCATTCGGGCAGATATCGGCGCTTGGCAGATTGACAATCTTGCGCCCACCGAAAATAAGTTATCTCAATAAGCCCGCGAGGGGTTGGGATCCGGAGGTCCGGACGCCGCCTGCGGTCTTGAACGGGAGGATCAGAGTTGAGCGTCATTGTGGTAGGCGGAACGCGCGGCATCGGATTGGCGATCTCCAAGCGCTTTGCGAGGGACGGCCACCCCGTGGTCATGGCGTATCTCAGCAACCACGAGGCCGCTCGCGAGGCCGAGGCCTCCCTTTCCGGCCCCGCGCGGGCGATCATGGCGGATGCGTCCGACCCGGCTCAGGTGCGCGCCGTCTTCGACGCCGCCGAGGAGTTCGGACCCGTGAAGATCGTCGTCCACTCGGCGGTCATTCCTCTGCTGGGCAGCGCGTCCACGGCCTCGCTGGAAGACTTTGACACGGCCTATCGCACAGGGCCCAGGGCGTTCCTGATCCTGGTGCAGGAGGCGGCGCGCAGGATGAACGAGGGAGGCCACATCGTCGCCGTCGGCAGCATCGCGTCGGGTCCGCGCTACGTTCATAACTACGGCATTCTCGGTCCGGCCAAGTGCGCCATTGATCACATGGTGGCGCAGCTCGGCTGCGAGCTTGCGCCGCAAGATATTCGCATCAACTGCGTCGCCACCAGCACGTTGGAGGCAGGTTGGGCTCACAACCATCCCAAGGCGGAGAAGCTGATCGACAATCTGCGCCGCCGCACACCCGCCGGACGCACGGGCAAGGAAGAAGATGTGGCCGACGCCGTTGCGATGGTCTGCTCGCCGGACGCGCACTGGATCATCGGGCAAAAGATCGTCGCCGACGGCGGCATGGCGCTTCAGCTGTAGGAGATCGGCCATGGACGACACGACCGAGATCCGAGCTCTGCAGCGAGCCTATGCCTCCGCCTTCGACGCCCGCGACCCCGAAGCCTTCGCGAACCTGTTCACCGCTGACGCGGAGGTCGTGCTGCCCAACGGCGTCCGCCTGGTCGGCCGTGAGAAGCTGTTGAAGGCCGTGCGTCACACGCCGCCCGGCGGCGTCCACACGCCGGAGGACGGCGCGATCCTGGTGCAGGGCGAGCAGGCTACCGGCGCAAGCCGGTTCCGCTTCGAGCCGCCGGTGGGAAACGTGGTGACGGGCGCATATGAGGACCGGTTTTTGAAGACGCCACAGGGTTGGCGTATTGCGTTCCGCCGCAGCATCGTGGACGGCGCTCAATAATAGCCCAGGCGCAGCCTGGAGCTGCGCCGCGGAGCGGGTGGCCCGGACTGGCCCGGACATTCGCGGGACCGGGTCCTCGACCTAGAGGCGACAGCCTCAAGTGGATGGCGGCTGTAGCGCCCGTCACGCCCTAAACGTATGAAGAGAAATCCTTTTATCCGGTTCAGATGGTTCCATCTGAACCGGGAAGGGTCTAGCGCTCGGCGAAATCCCAGCCGCGGCCGGCCTCGAACTCGCGAAGCACAATCTTGCCGCTCCGGTCGATGTGGACCTCGTCCGGCCCGTCGACGATCCGCATGATACGCGCCATGCGGTACATAGCTTCCAGGGGCGTGTCGTCGGATACCCCGAGCGCGCCGTGTACCTGGATGGCGCGGTCGATCACAC
>Ga0068863_100008399_pt1 | contig 10084 bp, 19 predicted proteins | sample KBSSwiS62_FD_66596 | JGI IMG/M metagenome (GOLD analysis project Ga0068863, IMG submission 66596) | Switchgrass rhizosphere microbial communities from Kellogg Biological Station, Michigan, USA - KBS Switchgrass S6-2 | ecosystem: Host-associated > Plants > Roots > Rhizosphere > Soil ...
ACGTCCTGCTGGCGGGCTTCCGCATAGGCCAGGTTCGGATTCAGCTTCACGACATTGACGGAGCTGGGGTCCTCGGTTGGAATCGCCATTCCAGGCTGCATCTTGATCGCGCCCGGGCGCATTCCGCCGCCAGGCTTATAGAACACGATCGGCCAGACGCTCAACTCGCCGGCGGCCGTGAACAGCCGGCTATTCGCCGTCGCGTCATCTTCCAGGTCGGAGAGAAGCGCGCCAAAGCCCTTCGGGCGGTACGAGCCGTCCTTGATCAGTGTCGATTCCACGAAGGGCCGGCGCTTCCTCATTTTCGGGTAGAGCTCGAGCAGATCCTGGCAGCCGACGATTTCCTTCATGCCGGGGATGAAGCGCACCACCCAGTCAGCCTCATAGGGCTCCCGCCGCGCGATCTCGTTCTCGCCGGCCGGCGCGCTCCCCTTCAGGGGCCTCCATTTGCCGTACCACTCCCACATCCAGATAGCCCGTCGGCCCAGCATGTAGGCGTTGTAGTCCACCCCTTCGGACCTCTCTCGCTCCGTCCTTACCGGGTCCTGGCCTTCCAGGGTGTAATCGTTTGACGGCGCCTGCTGGGCCCAGTCGATCAACTTTTGGAGGAAGTCGGGCGTGCCGCAATCTTCGAAATAGAGAGTGCCGGCGCCGCGCTGGATGTCGTCCACCGTAACGCGCACCCGCCGCACCACAAAGCTGAAATCCTGGATGCTCTTGACGCCGCGCTCCGGCGGGACCATCAGGTCGTCTGGCTCGAGCGGGAAGAACCCCGGGCCTTCGTAAGCGCATGCGCGGCTTCGCTTGCCGCCCTCGAGCGTGTCGAATTCCTTCCGGTACCATGGCCGGTAGGCACAAGACCAGCCGTTCAGAATCCGCCGGAATTCGAACTCACAGAGCGGGTTGATGATACCCATCTGGTCGAATAACCGGCTCGTCATCCACCTGCCGACCTTGGAGACTACCGCGCGATCGCTGGGCCCCGTCGGCCTGGCCGTGATCTCCGCCTCTTCTCCGAGCAGCGCCTGCAGGTCGCGCGCGAGCTTGTTGAAGGTCTGCCATTGCAAGAGGGGGACCACCTGGTTGGGCTTATCCTCATCCCCAACTCGAGGGGCGTCGACGCGCGCTTCCCACTTCTTCATCCACTCCGCGCAGCGCTCGGACCAGCGGACGTGCGAAGCCTTCGCCAACAGGAAGTCCTGCTCGATGCGGTAGGCGAGCAGCGCTTTCTCGGCGTCGGGAAGTTCGATCTGGAAGGATTTAGGCATCAGGAGGCTTTCGCAATCAGGCCATGCGAATACCACAGGTGGCCGGGGAGCAGTCCGCCGGAAACGGTGCTGCGGCAATACGGACACCACGTTCCGGTGTCGCTCACGGTTTTCATGGCGGTGAAGTCCTGGAGCGCCTGTGTCAGTTTTTGCGGTGTCAGAACAGGATGACTAGCACACCACTTCGCGTGTTCTCCCGTCCCGAATACGCAGGCTTCGCAGCACTGGTCCGGATTCGGCTGGTACGGGTTCGAGCGGCTGCCGTCTCTATCGCCAGTCATACCTGCTCGGGCTCCGGGGGCGGAGGGCCGCCGTCATCTTCCCAGCGCTTGTGATCGTGCTCGTGGTCTTCAGTCGTCATCGTCGTCTGCCTGCTGCCGCTGGCCATACTTCTGGGGCTTCCACTGGCCGGCCTGTTCCCTTGATCGCTCTTCCCGATAGGCAAAGGCCTTGTGAGCGAACGGCAGGCCCTCTACCGCGAGCGCCAGGCCCAGCACGTCGTCATCGTGCTTCATGCCCTCCTCGCGGCCGTTCGGCTTCCTCACGAACTCCCGGAGCTGCTGGATCGTCTCCGGGTCATGCACCTGAATGGAGCCGCTCCGGATGGCGGAGTCCAACTTCGAAATCAGGACCGGGCGCATTACGTTATTCGTGTCGAATCCCAGCTCTTGAAGAAGTGGACTGCGCTGGTCCGCCGGGTCCCGCTGCTTCGCGTAAATCAGCTCGAGGGGATAACCAGCCCGTTCGGTGGTGGCCGTCAGCAGCGCGCCGATTACAGCCTTCCCAACGGCCTTGGCTTCCGGACACAGGAACGCCCAGCCATAGAATCGGCCAAGCCAGAACAGCCGCTCCGCCCAAGGTGAAGGCTCATAGCGCTCCTTGATCTTCGCCACTTCCTCGCCGGTGTCGATATCCAGAACCGTGGCCGAGGAGTAGTCCGGATCCGAACCGCCGGCGGATTTGGCCTTGGGGTCGATGCCCTCCGCGTGATCCGCGCCGATGCAGTATCGGCCGCCCTTGCGCGGCATCTTGTAAATGACCAGCTCCCCGCGGCCATCTTGGGACTCCTGAAACTGGACGCGCTTCTCGAGACCGACCTCGAAGACCTCGAGGCGCCCCCTCGAGGCGGTGTCGATCTGGCGCATGCGGGAGACCGCCGCCATGTCGAAGATGGTCCGTCCCGAGGCCTGGAACGCTTCCTGGGGATTGCCGGGAAACTCCTGCCGGAAACGCTCGATCTTGCCTTCGCAGGCCGTCTCGATCTGCTGCCTTCTCCAGGTGAGCTGCTCGACGTTCAGGTTGTACTTCTGCTGCTCCGCAAGCTCGTCTCTGGTGAGTCTGAACCCCGGCCACACCGGCATGCGGTACTCTGGATGCTCCCACCATGCGAAAAAGACGGCGGACCAACCATTCTCGCGGCGGGGGTCACTCGCGCGCTGCCATAATTCGTAAAAGTCGCCGCCGACACCATTGGCAGTTGACTCAACTACAATCCCAGAGTCCGGAGACCTTGGAATCCGCTGCATCAGACCGGTCATGAGCGTCCCCATGTCCCGGTAGAAGGCTGCCTCGCTCAAGTGCGCCCAGTTGTAGGGCGCCGAGCGGCCGATATCCACGTTGTAGGCGGTGCCCACCAGGATGTTCGAATCGTTCGCCCATCGGATGTGCCTTTCCGTGTCCTTCACCAGCCGCGGCAACAGGATCGCGCTGCCCCACTCCGAGCCGTATGGATCGTCTGAGTAGGAGTTGATGAACTGCTGGTAATACTGAAAGACCAGATCGGCGTGGCTTTCGCTGTCCGCCAGAACCAGCGCTCGCCGTCCCGGAAAGAACGGGATCCTCCGGAACACCTCGGTGGCGGTCGAGCTCGAGGCCCACACCTGGGAAGCCTTGAGCATCACCACCCGCACCGGCAACTGCGCCTTTTCCTGCTTCCGGATGGCCTTGTGCAGCTTCATGCCGGCCGCGGAGTTCCGGTAGGGGACAGTGATTCCCTCCTTGTTCCGGATCTTCAGGTGAGCGCAGAATCGGGCGTGGTCGCCGAACCCGCGGATCATCTGCTCCATTTCGGCGGGGGTGAGCTGCGCGGTCACTTCGCGGCTACCTCCGGCCAATTCCCAGAGTGCTCAACCTCGCGCCATAACTTGGAGAGGCGTTTCGCCTGGCGCGCATCGAACAGGCCCTTTTGCATGCCTGCCGTAAAATCGTTGTATGCAGCGGCAAACCGGTTCATCGGCTCCAGCAGGGTGTCCGGTTGATCTGCCGCCGCCGCGCAAGCCGCCAGGAAAAGAACGACGATTCTCAACCCGCCGTCTCCTGGAGCTTCTTGTAGAGGCCGAGCAGCTCTTCCATAGTTCCAGCGAACTTGAGGTTGTGGTTGAGCTGGCCGGAGACCTCCGTCCGTTCCCGGTACTTTTCGGGCGCCGCTCCACGCAGTAAAAACATCATCAGTCCGTCGCTGTAGACCCGTTCAGTCGCTACACGGTCACCCTGGAAGTACACCCCCTTCGTAACGCCTTCCACGGATCGGCGCGTTGCCTCATCCTCGAGGGCCTGGGTGATCTGTCTCAGCGCCTGCTTATAGAGCGCCGCGAAGTTCTCATCAGCCTCCAGCCAGCGGTATGGAGTCGAGCGCGCAATCTTCGCGTACCTCGCCGCTTTTGCCCACTGCCCGGAGGTATTCACGAGCGCGGTGAGGAAGGCTGCCTGCTTCGGCCAGGCGCCGGGCCAGTTCTCCTGACCCGCCGGCAGGATTTCTACTTCTTCCTGTTCGTCTTCGGGGTCTTCGAAATCTTCAGGCATGCAGGGTAGCGTCGAGTTTTGATTTTGCGGCCGTCATGCTGCGCGCGTAGGCCCCTTCATCACCGGTGTAATAGCGAACCTGGGCCAGTGTGTGCGCCACCGCCTTGCAGTCTCCGGAGTTCACGATCTTGACGTAGTCGGCATGCGCCCGGGCGATCCGCTGATGCGCGGCCACCCACCGCTGCGCGCCATCCGCCAAGCTGTCGTAAGCCCGGAAACGGCACTGGAAATGAGGCGGTTGGAAAACGACGACCACCTTGCTCGAGGGGCAGGTCCAGCCGTGAGCACTGCGCTCTTCCGGCGTGGCGATGTGGGCCAAGCCGCCGGCTGCTTTCACTTCCGCCGCCGCGCTTTCCGGCAACAGGAGTTCCCACACGTTTCGCAGGAACATGTGGGGCTGGTCCGCTGTGGCCTTGACGTTGCCCAAATTCCAGTTGAAACAGTAGCGGCCGCCGCCGGTTTCATGGATGAACTGAGCGGTGAGCGTCCGGGCCCCGGCATCAGTCAGCTCCGGCCAGGCCGCGCGGAGCAAAGCGATCACGTCCGCCGGCGACGGCACGGTGTTTTCGGTGTTTACCTCGTTGGGATTGTCGGTGTACTTCATGCAGCGGCTCTTTGCGTTATGTAGTGGACGGCCAACTGAGTGCGGTTGGAAACGCCAAGCTTCTGGAATATGTGGTTGATGTACTGCTTGATCGTTCCAACCGTCAGGTGTAGTTCCCAGGCAATTTCCTTATTGAGTTTGCCCTGTGCCACCAGCTCCGCAACCTGGCGCTCGCGAAAGCTTAGCTCCAGATTCACGCGAGCGGCCTTCGCCGTTCGGCAGCCCTGGCAGACCAAGCCGTCGCCGGCGAAGCCAACCCCGCATCGTATGCAGTTCTTCATGCGCTTCAGCCCTTGTACATCCGGTAACCGATAAAGATGAGGGTCATAGCCACGGCGATTTTCACCAGCTCACCAGCGGGAACCGCAGCCCAGTTGACAGTGAGCAGCAGCGCCATGCCGGCGCCGCCGCCGGCGAGGGTGCTCGCCTTGTCCTTATCGATGCCCACTACTTGCCCCAGGAACGGGCGACGGAAGCGTAAACGGTGGGATACACCGACACACCGCCGGCCTTCACCAGGTGAGCGCCGATCGATACCGCATACTTGCCGATCGACCAGACAGGGACATAAAGGCCCGTCGAGATGCCGGCGCGGCCGCCAATCATGCCAGCCTGCAGGTCGCCATGAATTCGGAACTGGAGGTCGCCCGCGGTCAGCCGCACAATCTCGCTATTGAAGCCCGCAAGCACGGTTTTGCCGGTGCCGGCACGGAGGGAGACAGAGGACTCGGAGGAAAGATCCAGCGCCACGGCCGCGGATCCGCCGAAGTGTCCGGTGTTGAGTGCCGGCTCGATGGCTGCGCTGATAGTACCAGTCTGGCCGAAAGCTACGCTCGCCAAGACCAGGAAACAGGAGAGATTCGCGATTTTCATTGTCACTGCTTTTCCGCCTTGAGGCCCGTTACAGCGCTCGCCATGGCCGTAACGAGGAAATTGTCCGGCGCGCCCGGGTTATCACGCTTCAGGAGCTGCACGCCGAGCTCGAGAAGAAGATGCCAGCGCTGATTCGGTGGCGTGGCCTGGATGTCCTGCACCATTGGGACGCCATACTTCGCAAACGCGCTGGCGATTTCGTCATCGGTCCGGTTCGGAGTGATGGCCGCGATCGCCGCCGCGATCCTTGCGGCCGCTGGAACCATCAAGACAACGATATCGAAAGAGTGTTCGGCAGCTCCTCCCTTGAAAAAGCGACCCAACACACCGAAAAAGGACCAGATTTTGCCCACTTTACGGCATCCTCGCAATGGATTCCCAGACGCCGGGGTGATCCGCCGTGAATTTCAGCATGGCGTCGATGTCCAGCTTCACGAAACCCCATACGAGTGCTGGGGGGAAGCCGTGCGACCAATACCAGGCCAGCAGGCCGGCGTTGCAGACCGTCCCATCCGGGAACAGCAGCCACGGCACAGCGCGCGTGGGGGCGAATCCCCAGGAACTCAGCCAGCCGAACGGGCCGGAATGGAAGAGCACGGGCTTGTAGTCCTTCAGCACCACCATCAGCTCGAGCGCCGAGCTTTCGGAAAGAGCGTAAGCCGGGTTGACCTGCGTTTTCGCCTGCACCAGGTTGTTCGGGTCGGGGTTGTGCGGATTCAGGATGAAGACGTCGTCCTGGAACTTCGGTTGGAAGTTGTTGAAGTCGGGCGCCTGGGCAAAGCAGCCCAACGCCAGGATCAGAAGTGCGCAGATGAGCGCGATAGGTTTGAAGGTTTTCATGGGACTTTACTGAGCCTCTGGAGCGTTACAACGGGGACAGCGGCCGAGCCGGCCAGGCCGATCACCTGGGCCGGATAGCGGATCCACTTGGGCAGCGGCGTCGTGTTCTCGGCCAGGTTGTGGAGCAGCCGCCGGGATTCCTCTGCAGCCTCGACCGTCTTGGCGGTGGCCTGGTCGGAGTTGGCCGCGACTTTCTGGAGAGTCTGAAGGAAACTCGGCGTAGTTTCCTGGAAACTTCGCATCGTTAGGGCGGTTTGGCCGAGAGTGACCTTCGCCGCGGCCGTCACGCCCAGCAGCTGGGCCGGCAGGGCATCCCGCCGGAAGAGAATCGATGTGGCCTCGTTCGCATTTGCGGTAATGCCCTGCAGGTTGGCCAGCGTGGGAGCCAAATCCTCGCGCAGTCCTTGGACTGGCGAGACCGCCAGAAATACGGAGTCGCGGATGTCTTGCCGCATTCCAGACAGCTGGCTGTCCAGTCGTCCGGTGATTTCGGACAGCTGGCGATCGAGCATCGGCGCCAGTGGCGATGCTTGACGGCGGATCTCGGCCAATGAAGCAGAGCGCAGCTCTTCCACCTGGTGGGCCAGTTCGGCCCTGGTGGCGCGCAGCTCGCCGGGGACGGCCGCGACGGCGTCATGGACGGCTACCAGCACGTAACAGGCAGCTGCAGCCACGGCCAAAATGGCGATGGCGGCGGAGCATAGGAGGAACTTCTTCACCGGCGTCTGTCCTCGCGCTTCTCGCGCTCTTCCATCTGCACCTGGAGCTTCGTTACCGCCGTGGTGAGTTGTTCGGTTGCGCTGGTCACCCGGGCCATTTGGGCCTCGAGGGAGGCGAGGCGGACGGAGTACATGCCCCACTGGGCCACTAGCCCGCCGGCGACGATCACCGCGGTGATGATGCTGCTGCCGTCGATCTTCCAGCCAGGTCGGGAGGGGCTCATTGGGGTGGGTTCTGCTCTTCCTCGTCGCGAAGCGTCTGCAGCGCCGCGAGCGCGCGTTCCCGCTGCTTCGGAACCGAGGCAAAGCGAGGGAGTGTCAGCAGGTAACATTCAAGGTCGTCAATCGGGGTTGGCTCGTAAGAACCGGGCACGAAGCCTCACGCGGCACGCCGGACGAATGAGCCAGGCTGCGGGTAGTGCAGGAATCCGTGGGGGACCAGGACCTTGGTGTGGCTCGTGAAACGAGGCGCCGCCACAACCTCGAGACGTGCGCTTTGAGCCAGGGCCGCCTCAACCGAGGGCAGGCGAACCATCCGCACGCAGCGATCGGAAACGGGTTCGGCCAGGCGCTGCTCAATGAGCCGCCTGGAGCCGCGCTTCGTAGTCCACGAGACAGCCTCGCCCTCGACTGACAGAACCTTAACGCTGCATTTGGAGTGTTGGGACACTTCGAGTAACCTGCCTCAATGGGTTCAGCCGTATCGCCGGCCGAGGAACTTCCTACGCCAGCTTTTTGTGCTGGTGGACGCCTTTGATACGCGTGTGCAGATGCCGGCCGATGCTGTCGGAAGCCATCAACTCGGCGTGAGAGTCGGGCGGAACGCCGGCATACTCATACCGGCCACCGTTCCTGTACTCCACATGCAACGTCTGGGTGTCGGGGTCGTACCCGACGGCCGCGACGTTCGAGCTTCCCACCGGTTGCATGTCCATCAAGCTGCCTTCGACAGCTGCGGGGCTGCCTTGGCGACGACATCGAACGTGCGCCGGCCGGTGCGCTCTTTGGGGGCGAACTCGTCTAAGAACGGCTCGCCGAGGTACTTGCGGAGAGCTTCCTGGGTGGCAGTGAAGACCGCAAAAGGATCCAGTTTCAACTTCTTCAGGCGCTTGAACGCCTCGAGGAAAACGACGGGAGTCAGCTTGCGCTGGTACTGGCAGGGCTTTACTTCAAGGCGGTAGCTCCTTCCATCGAGAGTTTCGGAGGTTTCGGGAGGGGCGCTGGCGTACCAGCTTTCAATGATGGCCGCGAGTTCGGCGCGGCGCGCTAAATGGGGGTTGACCGAAGGGGTCCACAGCCTGGCCTGGCGATCGGCCTCGCCAAACTCGTCAATAATGGCCTGTCGGAACGTCTCGGCCTGCTTACTCACAGGTCTATTCTGAGGTCAGACCCGTCTGGTTACAATCCTCACATATCAGTACGTCTATGCATTAGTATTCATTTAGGGGGTGAGTCGTCCGATTTTCCCAATTCCGCGCCATCGTTCGAGGGCGGATCAGGTCCTCAATATGCCCTTGCATGACAGCGAAACCAGGCCAAAACCCCGCATTACTCCCCGAGAGCAGCAAGTCATCATCCTGATCGTCCGAGCGGTTCCCATCAAAGAAATCGCCGCGGAGCTGGGGTTGAGCCGGAACACCGTCGCCCAGTACCTGGCGAAGCTGTATGCCAAGGTCGGCGTTCATTCCGCGCGCGAGCTGGCGCTGTGGGCGATGCGCGAGCAGATCCTGCAGATCGAGGATTTGAATGCGCCAGCAGCCTGAAATACCCGTGGGTCCTGGAGTCATTGTGGAGTACCCTGTTCCCATGAACCATGAACTCCGGGCCATGATGGCCGCCACAATCGCAGCCGGGGTCGTCAGGATCGACTCCAGCAGGCACGAGGACACGCGCAAGGTGGCGCTGCTGTCAGTAACAATCGCAGATGAAATCCTGGCTACTGTTGAGCCGGTGCCAACGCCGGCCGAGAATTCGGGGCACATGCCCGAACCGCCGTTTATGGGGGACAGCCTGCCAGAGCGGACGCCGCATCTCGGGCCGTTCGAGCAATGGGCCAATAATCGCGAAACTCGCTGACCCCCATTCAGGTGTCGCGAAACGTCGCGGAAGTCGCGTTTTCGAGAGAGAGCGCCGGCGGGACCGTTTCCTATTTTATTAGGAAAGTGGCCGTAAGTGCAGTAAATACAGGGGTTGCAGGTGTGCCGAAAGGACCGATAAGGCACGGGTTTTTCATTACCCTCTAAGTGGCGCGTTATCAACAGGCCTTTTTCGCTTCGCGGAGGGGGTTTTGTGCACAGCCTTGAGACCCTTTCGGATGGAGGATTGGGCCACGTTTAGCTCACGAGAAATAGCCCTCCAGCTCATGCCCTGCTTTCGAAGTTCGGCGGCGCGTTGCCGATCCCACACCTTGCCCGGGCGCCCACCGATCCGGCCCTGAGCCCTGGCGCGCTCCAGGCCAGCACGGGTCCTCTCGGAGATCCGAATGCGCTCCTGCTTCGCCAGCGTGCCGAGAATGGCAATGATCGCGTCCTTAAAGAGCCCACACGAGTCAAGGTACTGCTCGGTATAGCTGCGAAAGCCGACCCCGTAGCTGCTCAAGAGGTTGAGGTGCTGAAGGGTCGCAAGCGCCCCCTCGCGAGTAAATCGATCGAGAGACCAGAAGAGCAACACGTCGAACTCCCGGTGCCTGGCAGCGTCGAACATTGCCTGCAGCTGCACGCGGTTGGAGTGCTTGCCGGTTTCATGGTCGATGAACTCGGCAATCACGTCCCACTCCTGGTTCTTTGCGAGCGTCCGAAGCTGGCGGAGCTGATTCTCGGTGTCCTGCCCTTTGTCCTTGGTGGACACGCGGGCATAAATGGCGCAGCGGTTCATGGAGTACTCCCCAGTGTGCCGAAAACGAGATAAGCCCCGGTAGCTTTGGCGCGAGCGCGGAACCGCGCACGATCCAGGCGAAGGGCCTCTTGGTATTCCGGAGT
>Ga0068863_100008400_pt1 | contig 10084 bp, 7 predicted proteins | sample KBSSwiS62_FD_66596 | JGI IMG/M metagenome (GOLD analysis project Ga0068863, IMG submission 66596) | Switchgrass rhizosphere microbial communities from Kellogg Biological Station, Michigan, USA - KBS Switchgrass S6-2 | ecosystem: Host-associated > Plants > Roots > Rhizosphere > Soil ...
ACCGTACGCAGGCTGGCGCGGACCGCGATCCAGACCTTCTGCAGCGACTCGGCGTTGCCGTGGTACTCGATCGCCTCCGGCGGGGTCGACTGCACGTGGGCGATCGGGCCCTCGACGGCGCGGACGATGTCGGCGACCGTGACCTCGTCAGCCGGCCTGGCCAGCCAGTAGCCGCCCTTGGCGCCGCGGCGGGCGTGGACGATGCCCTGGTGCTTGAGGTCGAGCAGGATGTGCTCGAGGAACTGCAGGGGGATGTCCTGGGCCTCGGCCAGGCGGCCGCCCTTGATCGGGCCCTCCTCGGACGCGGCGAGCTCCGCGGCCGCCCGGACCGCGTAGTCCGCCTTAGCTGAGACACGCATCTGGCTAGTAAATCAGTCGGCGGGGAGGGTCTGGGCCAATGCGCCGGCCTGGGCTTCCTCTTGCTGGCGCTGGCGCTCGCGCCGCTTGTTCAGCCAGTGGGGCGCGTAGAGGACCAGGCCGAGGCCGATCGCGGCCACCGCCGAGGCGATCGGCCAGACGTTGGGATCGCCCTTCTGGATCGTGACGATGCCGGAGCCGATCAGGACCAGGCCGAGGGCGGTGCGGATGAACCCCTGCGGGGCTTTGTCGGAGAGGGCCGAGCCGATGATCACGCCGGGGATCGAGCCGACGAGGATGTTGGCGGCGAGGCCGAAGTCGACGTTGCCGCCGACGATGTGGGCGAGGCCCGCCGCCCAGAGCAGGATCGCGGCATGGAAGACGTCGGTGCCGACGACCTTCTTCGGGGCCAGCCGGTAGACGGCGATCAGCAGGATCGCGATCACGGTGCCGGAGCCGGCCGAGGTGATGCCGATCACGAAGCCGGTGGTGGCGCCGATCACGATCGCCGCGACCTTGTGGCGTTTCTCGACCTTGAAGCGGTCGCGCTCGTCGATCAGCTTGCGCAGGATCAGCGCCCGCGAGAGGGTGATGATCCCGACCATCAGCAGGGTGCCGCCGAGCACCGCGTAGACGAGCGAGTCGAGCCGGTCTTCGCCGACGTGGTCGGCGAGGATCGAGACCAGGGCGACGCCGGCGACCGCCGAGGGGACGCTGCCGAACGAGAGCCACTTGACCAGCTCCAAGTTCACCGTGCCGAGCCGGAAGTGGCGCCAGCCGCCGACCGTCTTGGTAATCGCCGAGTAGACGATGTCGGTGCCGATCGCCGTAGTCGGCTGGATCCCGAAGATCAGGATCAGCAACGGGGTCATCAGCGAGCCTCCGCCCATGCCGGTCATACCGACGAGTACGCCGATCCCCAATCCGAAGAGGACTATTGCCGGGTCCATGGTGAGTTGTGCGCCGCGCGAGGGGTGCTTATCGACTTTCCTGACTTCTTTGGTCAGGAGCGCGGAGTGCGCCAGGATACCAAGAATGTCCGTCTCGATTCGCGGCCTCGGCCACTCCTACGCCGAGCTGCGGACGATCGCCGAGATCGACCTCGAGGTCGGCGAGCACGAGGTGGTCGGGCTGGTCGGACCCTCCGGCTGCGGCAAGTCGACGCTGCTGGAGCTGATCTGCGGCCTGCTCGAGCCGAGCGCGGGAACGATCGCCGTCGGCGATGCGGGGACCGGGCCCGCGCGCCTCTCCCGGTGCGCTTACATGCCCCAGAGCGACCAGCTGCTGCCCTGGTACTCGGCGCTCGACAACGCGGCCCTGGCCCTGCGCAACCGCGGCCTCGGTCGCCGCGAGGCGCGCGCCCAGGCCGGGGAGCTGTTCGAGCGCTTCGGCCTCGCCGGCTTCGAGGCCACGGCCCCGTCCGAGCTCTCGGGCGGGATGCGCCAGCGGGTGGCGTTCCTGCGCACGCTGGTCGCCGGCAAGCCGCTGCTCGCCCTCGACGAGCCCTTCGCCGCGCTCGACGCGATCACCCGGGCGGAGATGCAGGGATGGCTGGCGGCCGCGCTCGGCGAGGACCCGCGCACGGTCGTCTTCGTCACCCACGACGTCGAGGAGGCGCTCTACCTCGCCAACCGCGTCGTCGTCCTCTCCTCCCGCCCGGCCCGGATCGTCGCCGAGCTGGACTCGCCGGGCCCGCGCGCGCCCGATCGCGACGCCGCCGTCACCGCCGCCGCTTTCGTCGCCGTGCGCGAGCGGGCGATGCGGGCCCTGCACGAGGGCTCGCGGTGAGGCGCTGGCTGCTCCCCACCTTGCTGCTGGCGGCGCTGCTCGGCGCCTGGCAGCTGGCAGCCTCGAGTGGCTTCATGGCCGAAGCGCTCGGACTCGAAAGCTTTCTCGTCCCCTCGCCGGCGGAAGTCGGCGAAGCGCTCTGGCAGAACCGCTCGCTGCTGGCGGAAAACGCCTGGGTAACGCTGCGCGAGATCCTCTTCGGCCTCGCCTGCGCGCTCGTCGCTGGGGTCGGTTTCGCGGTGGCGATGCATCTCTCGAGGGTGGTCCTGGACGCCTCCTACCCGCTGATCGTCGCCTCGCAGACGATCCCGATCGTCGTCATCGCCCCGATCCTGCTGGTCTGGCTCGGCTTCGGCATCGGCCCCAAGATCGTCGTCGTCGCCCTGATCTGCTTCTTCCCGATCACCGTCAACGTGCTCGCCGGCCTCGGCGCCGCCAGCCCGGAGGCGATCAAGCTGATGCGCAGCCTCGACGCCTCGCGCTGGCAGCTGTTTCGCCGGGTCGAGACGCCGGCCGCCCTGCCCAGCTTCTTCACCGGCGCCAAGATCGCCGTCGTCCTCGCCCCGATCGGCGCCGTCTTCGGCGAGTGGGTCGGCGGCAGCGCCGGCCTCGGCCACCTGATCCTCACCGACAACGCCCAGCTCGAAGTGGCGCGGGAGTTCGCGGCGGTCGCTGTGCTCTCGGCGATGGCCCTGATCCTGATCGGCTCGCTGGCCCTCGCCGAGCGACGCGTCGTCACTTGGCGATAGAACACAGGGGATGAAGGTCCCCCGAATCCCGGTGATCGCCGCCGCGGTCGCGCTTCTCGCCCTCGCCCCGGGCCTCGCCGCCTGTGGCGAGAAGTCCGAGGACGGCGGCACCGCGGCGCAGCCGCTCAGCCTCACGCTCGACTTCTACCCCAATGCCGACCACGCCGGGATCTATATGGCGCAGAAGCTCGGCTACTTCGAAGAAGCGGGGCTCGACGTCGGCATCGAGACGCCCTCGGATCCGGCGGCGCCGCTGAAGCTGGTCGCCGCCGGCGAGTCGGATCTGGCGATCTCCTACGAGCCGGAGGTCGCCCTGGCCCGCGAAAAGGGCCTCGACGTGGTCGCGATCGCGGCGCTCGTCAACCGCCCCCTCACCTCGCTGATCTGGCTCGGCAAGTCGGGCATCAAAGGGGTCGGCGACCTCAAGGGCAAGACCGTCGCCACCGCCGGCATCCCTTACCAGGCGGCCTTCCTGAAAACGATCCTCTCGCGGGTCAAGCTCTCCCCCGCCGACGTCAAGGAAGTCAACGTCGGCTTCGGGCTGCTGCCGGCCCTGCTAGGCGGCAGCGCCGAGGCGATGCTCGGCGGTTACAGCAACGTCGAGGGCGTCGACCTGCGCCAGCGCGGCAAAGACCCGGTCGTGACCCCGGTCGACCAGCTCGGGGTGCCGACCTACGACGAGCTCGTCCTCGTCGCCAGCCGCAAGAGCCTGGAAGCCGACCCGGACAAGTACCGCCTCTTCCTCGCCGCCCTGCAGCGCGGCACCGAAGCGGCGGTGAAGCAGCCCAACGCCGCCACCAAGGCGATCCTCGAAGCCAACCAGGGGCTCGACCCGAAACTGACCGAAGCCCAGGTCGAAGCGACGCTGCCGCTGCTGGGGGCGCCGCCGCAGGGGCATCCCTACGGCTACATGGACCCGGCCGAGTGGAGCACCTTCGCCGGCTGGATGCGCGACAACGGCCTGATCCAGTCGCTGCCCGAAGCGGGCGAACTGCTCAGCAACGACTACTTGCCGGGCGCCGAGATTCCCGAATAGCCGAGTGTCCCCTCGCCCAGCAGCCGGTTGACGTCGGCCGCCGGCATCGCCGCGTGGAAGAGGTGGCCCTGGGCGTAGTCGCAGCCGAGCCGGCTCAGCTCGGCCAGCTGCATCTCGTTCTCGACCCCCTCGGCGATCACCTCCAGCGAGAGCGCGCGGGCCATGCCGATGATCGCCTCGACGATCGCCGTGCGCTCCTGCTCGATGCCGAGCGCGTCGACGAAGGAGCGGTCGATCTTGAGGGCGTGGAAGGGAAAGCGGTTGAGGTAGGCGAGCGAGGAGTAGCCGGTGCCGAAGTCGTCGAGGACCAGCCGCACGCCGATCTCGTTCAGTGCCTCCAGCGAGGCGATCGCGGTCGCCGACTCCTCGACCAGGACGCTCTCGGTGATCTCCAGGCGCAGGTGGATCGGATCGATGCCGGTGCGGGCGATGACCTCGGCCACCGTCGCCGGCAGGTCGCGATGGGCCACCTGGCGCGCCGAGAGGTTGACGGCGACGTCGAAGGGCCGCTCGTCGGGGCGCTGCTGCTGCCACTCGAGGATCTGGCGGCAGGCGCGCTCCTGCACCCAGCGCCCGATCGGCTCGATCAGGCCGCTGTCCTCGGCGATCGGGACGAAGTCGCCCGGGTCGAGCAGGCCGCGGTCGGGGTGCTGCCAGCGGACCAGGGCCTCGAGGCCGGAGATCTCACCGGTCCGCAGGCTGACCACCGGCTGGTAGTGCAGCGCGAGCTCGTCGCGGTCGAGCGCGTGCCGCAGCTCCCGTTCGACCTCGAGCCGGCGCATCGCGCTGGCCCGCATCTCGGCGTCGAAGAGGACGCAGCGGGCGCGCCCACCTTCCTTGGCCCGGTACATGGCGGCGTCGGCGTCGCGAATCAGCAGCTCGGCGCTGGCGCTGCGCTGGCCGACCGGCCGGGCGACGGCGATGCCGATGCTGGCGCTGACGAAGTGCTCGACTCCGTCGATCGAGAAGGACTGGGCGAAGGCGGCGGCGACGCGGTCGGCGATCGCGACCGCCTCCTCCTCGTCAGCGAGGCGATCGATCAGGACGCCGAACTCGTCGCCGCCGAAGCGGGCGACGACGTCGCCCGGGCGCAGGTGCGCACGCAGGCGCGGCGCCACCGCGCGCAGGAGGGCGTCACCGGCGTGGTGGCCGAGGCTGTCGTTGATCAGCTTGAAGTGGTCGAGGTCGAGGAAGAGGATCCCGATCGGCGAGCCCGAGGCGGTGGCGCGATTGAGCGCGTCGTTGAGGGCGTCGACGAAGCTGAGCCGGTTCGGCAGCCCGGTCAGGGAGTCGTGGAGGACACGGTGGCGCAGCGCCTGGTCGGCGGTGTGGCGCTCGATCGCGTCGGCGAGGACGTTTGCCGCCGCCTGCACGAAGGGGACGTCGGCGGCACCGAAGCGATCCGGCTCGGTCGAGTGCAGGTCGAGCACGCCGAACGGGTGGTCCTTGCCGTCGATCATCACCGCCAGGCTGCTGGCGGCGCCGACGACGCGCAGCACCGGCGGCATCGTGAAGCGGTTCTCGCTCGTCCAGTCGGCGACGATCGTGTGCGCGCCCGACTCGAGCGCGGCGCCGGCGTGGGAGTCGAGGGCGGCGGAGACACGGCGGCCGGCTCCGACCACCTCGTCCTCGAGGCCGGCGCGGAGGTTGAGGCGGCGGCCGTCGCGGCCGAGCTCCCAGACGCAGGCGCTGGCGACGCCATCGACTTCGGCGATCAGCTCGGTGGCGGCCCGCAGCAGCGCCTCCGGGTCGCCGTCCTGCAGGGCCCGCTCGCCGAGCCGGGCGACGACCGCCTGCTGGGAGACGGCCCGCTGCAGCTCGGCCTCGGTGCGCTTGCGCTCGGTGATGTCGTAGAGGACTCCGTGCCAGACCGGGACACCCTTATCGTCGGCCTCCAGGACCGCTTCGTCGAGCATCCAGACGATCTCGCCGCCGCGGGTGCGCAGCCTGTACTCGACCGGCCGGGTGCTGCGATCGCCGAGATAGATCTCGGTTTCATTGGCCAGCGCCGCCTCGCGATCGTCGGGATGCAGAAGACGGGCCCAGAGGCCGGAGTCGGCCTTGAACTCCTCGGCGGTGTAGCCGAGGATCTCCTCGACCTGGGGGCTGACGTAGTACCACTCGCCGTGCTCGCCCATTTCGGAGGTGTAGACGATCACCGGCAGGCGCTCGACCAGGCGCCGGTAGTCCTGGCCGCCGGCGGTTATCTGGTCGAGGAATTCGTGCACCTCGTGGTCGGGCCAGTTCTTATCCCCTTTTTCAGGCATCGCGTCGTTATCGACACATCGCCCGCACGCTTGACCACTGGCTGCTCAGGCACGAACTCCTGCACCCGCAGAGGGGCCGCTCAGGCGGCGAATCGCAGCGGCGGGCCCTGCGCCACCGCGCGGCGCAGCCCGGCCAGCGTCAGCGTCCCGACCAGCCCCCGGTAGGGCTCGTAGGGCGCGTAGAACTCCTCCACCTCGGCGACGCTGGCCCGGCGCCCGAGCCCGACGAGGCGGCCGACGAGCTTGACGTAGCCGAGGTCGCCGGCGGGCAGCGAGTCCATCTCCCCGCGCCCGAACAGAGCCAGGCACTGCACCGTCCAGGGGCCGATCTGGGGAATCGCGAGCAGCCGCCGCTCGGCCCGCGGCGAGTCGAGCGGGCAGCGCCCCGACGCCACCGCCAGGGCCACCCGGCGCAGCGCCGCCGCCCGGTTCGGCGCCAGGTCCATCGCGGTCAGTTCGGCCGGGGCACGCCCGGCGATCACCGCCGCCGCGGGGACGTCGCGGGGGGCCTCCCTCCCCTCCCCCAGTCGCGGCCCCCAGCGGCCGACGATGCGGCGCTCGATCGTGATCGCCCGCTGCGCCTCGATCAGCTGGCCGACCACCGCCGCGGAGAGCGCCTCCCAGGGCCAGACCCGGAGCCGCGGCCGGAAGCTCGGCATCCTCCGGATCAGCGGCCCGACCAGGGGATCGCGGCGGAAGCGGCGGTGGAACTCGCCGAGGTCGTGGTCGAGGCCGAGCACGAAGCGCACGCGCTCGATCGCGCGCTCGAGCTGATCGACGCCGGCCAGCGTCGATTCCCCGACCGCCAACGGCCTGGTGACGGCGCCGGGATCGACTGCCTGCGCCCGCAGCACGACCCGGTCGCCGTCCGGCTGCCAGGCACGCACGAAGACCGGGCTGCCCTCGACGTGCAGCAGCCGCATCGCCACTCCGCCGGTCACCCGCAGCGTGCGGTCATCGCTCCCCCGCGGCAACCGGTAAGGCGAAGCGGGCCGAACCTCTTGCTCGAGCGTCCTCACCTGCCGAGCAGGTGCACGTCCACGAGAAACGAGCGGCTGGCGACCACATCGCGACGGTCGCGGCGCCTGCCGAGGCGGCGGGGAGCACGGCTCTTAGAGCCAACGGCACTGACCGCCCGCACCGCGGCCACCGTCGCAGCTCCCGCGAGGACGCCACCCGCAGCGGCCAGAGCGGCGCTGCGAACCTCAGTGCTCAGCACCGGCGTCGCGGCCTCTTCATAAGGCAACGGCAACGCCCGCACCGGCTCAGCCTCCCGCGGCTCAGCATCTTCCTCAGCCACGACCTCGCCATCAATAGGCATTTCGCTCACCCAGCCGACTCTAGCGACGCTTTAGGTCGGGTCTCCGGCCTTCTCCGCAAACTGCGCACGTTGCCGAGAACCACCCCTTGATGCCAGCGGACCCCGGGCGGAACGCAACGAGGGACGCCGGGCGGGACTCGCCAAGCCTCCCGCTGTTCGCGCAGGCGAGTCCCGCCCGGCGTCCCCCCCTTACTGCGCCCCGAGCCCCCGCTCGTACAACCGGTACCTCTTGACAACCTCGCCGCCCATCCCCTCCATCGCCCGGTTCATCGGCCCGTTGGTCTCGAGGATCCAGCCCATCTCGCCGCCGACGATGCCGCCGGGGACAGCCGCCTCCTCGAGGTGGCGGAGATAAAGGCCGGCGGCGATGCCGGTGTGGCGGTAGTCGTTCTTGACCCCCAGCGCGAAGACCCGGCACTGGTCGATCTTGCGTTTGCCGAGCAGGAACCTGGCCCAGCCGAAGGGCAGCAGGCGCCCGTTCAGCTTCGCCATCACCTGGTTGATGTCCGGCAGGGTCAGGGCGGCGCCGACCACCTCGCCGTCCTTTTCGGCCATGTAGGCCCAGTTCTCAGCGATCACCTGCTTCAGGTTCTTGGCCTGGAACTCGACCTCGGCGTCGGTGATCGGAACGAAGCCCCAGTTGTCACCCCAGGCCTCGTTGTAGACGTCGGTGAAGCGCCGCACCTCTTTCGCCATTTCGCTCTTGCGCAGGTTGCGGATCACGATCCCTTCCTCCTCCAGGGCCTTCCTGGCGGCGGCATGGATCGAGGGGTCGAAGCTCTCCCCCTCCTTGAGGCTGCCGAACTGTAGCTCCCACATCAGCACGTCCATCGTCTTCCCGAAGCCCTCGGCCTCGATCAGCCGCTGGTAGAAGGGCGGGTGCCAGGGCTCGAGGATCATCGGCCGCCGCTCGAAGCCCTCGATCAGGATCCCGATCTCGTCGTTGGTGGTGAAGTCCATTGGGCCGAGGATGCGGGTGCGCCCCCTGGCGGCGGCCCACTCGGCGGCGGCATCGAGCAGCGCTTTTGCGACCTCGGGATCCTCGACGGTCTCGAAGAACCCGAACATCGCGTCCTTGCCGCCCTGGAACTCGTCCCAGCGGTGGTCGATCTGGGCGCTGATCCGGCCGACCGGCTGGCCGTCGCGCTCGGCGACGAAGAGCTCGACCTCGGCGTGCTCGAAGTAGGGGTTCTTCTTCGGGTCGAGGAACTCCATCCGCTCGAAGACCAGCGGCGCCACCCACTGCGGATGGGCGCGGTGGAGCCCGAACGGGACCTTGACGAAGCGCTTGCGCTCACTTCGCGTTCGCACCGGCCGGATCGACACGCTTGCCATGGGAGCCGCAACCTACACTGGTGAGAATGAGCGAGACCGCGAAGGCCCCGGTCGACGTCTTCGAGAAGGCCCGCAGCCACGACCGGCTCGAGCAGCTCGAAGCGGCCAAAGAGCACGACCTCCTCCCCTACTTCCGCCTGCTGACCTCGCAGGCCGGCCCGGTGGTGGAGATGGAGGGCCGGGAGACGATCATGCTCGGCTCCAACAACTACCTGGGGCTGACCGGCGACGAGCGGGTCAAGCAGGCGGCGCGCGACGCGCTCGAGACCTATGGCACCGGCGTCACCGGCTCTCGCCTGCTCAACGGCACCACCCCCCTGCACGTCGATCTCGAGCGCGAGCTGGCCGAGTGGATGCGGACCGAGGACGCGATCGTCTTCACCACCGGCTACCAGTCAAATGTCGGCTGCATCGGCACGATCCTCGGACCGGCCGACACGGTGATCTGCGACTCCGGCGACCACGCCTCGATCCTCGACGGCTGCCGCCTCTCCGGGGCCAAGCTGCGCCCCTTCCGCCACAACCGCATGGACAAGCTGGAGAAGATGCTGCAGCGCGCCGGCGGCGACGGCGGCGGCGTCCTCATCATCGTCGACGGCGTCTTCTCGATGGAGGGCGACGTCTGCGACCTGCCCCGGATCGTCGAGCTCTGCAAGAAGTACGGCGCCCGGCTGATGGTCGACGAGGCGCACGGGGCCGGGGTTCTCGGCGCCCGCGGCGCCGGCGCCTGCGAGCTCTTCGGGCTCGAGGACGAGGTCGACCTGCGGATGGGCACCTTCTCCAAGAGCCTTGCCTCCTGCGGCGGCTTCATCGCCGGCCCCGCCGACGTGATCGAGTACCTGCGGGTCTCCTCGCGCTCCTTCATCTTCAGCGCCTCCGCCGTACCGGCCGCGGTCGGTGCGGCGCTGGCGGCGCTGCGGGTGATCCGCGAGGACGGGCCGCAGCTGTTCGAGCGACTGCTGGCCAACGCCGAGTACCTGCGCGAAGGTCTGCGCCACCTGGGACTCAAGGTGATCGAGCCCGGAACCCTGCCCGACGGCACCGTCGCCACCACCCCGGTGGTGCCGGTGATGGTCGGCGACGACTGGCAGGCTGTGCTGCTCTGGAAGGCCCTCTTCGACGCCGGCGTCTACACCAACGTCGCGATCCACCCGGCGGTGCCACCGGGGGGCGCGCTGCTGCGGACCAGCCTGATGGCGACCCACGAGCGCGAGCACCTCGACGGCGCCCT
>Ga0068863_100008403_pt1 | contig 10082 bp, 9 predicted proteins | sample KBSSwiS62_FD_66596 | JGI IMG/M metagenome (GOLD analysis project Ga0068863, IMG submission 66596) | Switchgrass rhizosphere microbial communities from Kellogg Biological Station, Michigan, USA - KBS Switchgrass S6-2 | ecosystem: Host-associated > Plants > Roots > Rhizosphere > Soil ...
CAGATCGTTCAGCACGCGCTGGGCGAGTTGCTCCTCGGTGGGCAGCGTTGGCGCAACGGGCGCGGGTGCAAGCTCCAGCGGCATCGTCGTCGCGACAGCGGGCGTTGCCGGCGCTGCCACGGTCGCTTCGAGCGGAAAGGCCTCGGGCGCTGGCTCGAGCGGTGCGGGTGCAACGGCCCCCGGCGCGGGCCACGCAACGACCTCGGTGAGCGTGGGCACGCCTGAAGGTGGTGCTCCGCCTGGGACGCTCATGCGGCAACCTCGTGCTTTTCCGGTGCATAGCCGCGCGTCGCGTAGTGGCGCCAGCGGCGACGCCCGGCCGCCAGCGCCGCTTCGTCATTGGCGACGATCTCAACGACGCGCCTGTAGCTCTCGAAACCCGGTGGTGCATCGTCATGCAGGTTGACGAGCACATCATGGTGGGCTGCGTGGTCGAGATCGGCAACGAGCCAGACCGGTGTGTCCTGCAGCCGCGACGGCAGCGGCTGCCCGCCGCGCGGCATCACGTGCGGAATGAATTCGAGCGGCTCGAACTCCCACAGCGTCTTGTCGAGCTGCGCTAGGATGGTTGGCGGACCGGAAATCGTCACCTTGGCACCGCTGCGCACCGCCTTGCGCACCAGCCGACAGGTGTAGATCGCTGCATTCGACACGTTGACGTGGAAGCGGATCTCCGTCATGGCGCGCGGCCCGGCAATCTCAGCCCTGATGCCCCAACACGAAGTGCGTCAGCAGCGGCACCGGGCGGCCGGTGGATCCCTTGTCGGCGCCCGACTTCCACGCGGTGCCGGCAATGTCCAGGTGCGCCCACGGGTACTTACCCTTGGTGAAGCGGCGCAGGAACATCGCCGCGGTGATCGCGCCACCGGCGCGGCTGCCGATGTTGGCCATGTCGGCGAAGTTGCTCTTCAGGCCTTCATCGTATTCCTCGTCGAGCGGCATGCGCCAGCACGGATCGAGGCCGGCAAGGCTCGCCGCGTGCATCTGCGCCGCGACGGCGTCGTCCGCGGTGAACAGGCCCGAGTGGTGATGGCCGAGCGCGACCACGCACGCGCCGGTGAGCGTCGCGATGTCGACGACGACCGACGGCTTGAAGCGCTCGGCGTAGGTCAGCGCATCGCACAGGATGAGTCGCCCCTCGGCGTCGGTGTTGAGGATCTCGATCGTCTGCCCCGACATGCTCTTGACCACGTCGCCCGGCTTCACCGCACGGCCGTCGGGCATGTTCTCGCACGCCGGAATGACGCCGACGAGATTCAGGCGCGGCTTCAGCTCGGCGACCGCGCGCAGCGTGCCGAGCACGCTCGCCGCGCCGCCCATGTCGAACTTCATCTCGTCCATCTCGCCGCCGGGCTTGAGCGAGATGCCGCCGGTGTCGAACGTGATGCCCTTGCCGACCAGCACGATGGGCGCCTGCGACTTCGGCGCGCCTTCGTAGCGCACGATGATGAAGCGCGGCGGCTCCTCCGAGCCCTGCGAGACCGCGAGGAACGAGCCCATGCCGAGCTTTTCGCAGGCCTTGCGATCGAGGACCTCGACCTTGAGCGTGTGCTCCTTCGCGAGCTTCTTCGCCTGATCGGCAAGGTAGCTCGGCGTGCAATGGTTGGCGGGCCGGTTCGCGCACTCGCGTGCGAGCGCGACGCCGGCAGCGATCGCCTGACCGCGTGCGAGTCCCTGCTGCACGGCTTTCGCATCGGCCTTCACGCAGACCACGGTGAGCTTGGCGATCGCGCTCGCGGCCGGTGCGCTGGGCTTGGTGTGGCGATAGACGTAGGTCGCTTCACGCGCTGCGATGACCGCGGCCTCGGCGTGTGCATCGCTCAGCTCGCTCGCGCCGGCCCAGCCCGCCGCGACATGCTTTGCGCCCAGCTTCTTCAGATGACCGAGTGCGGCACGCAGCGCAGACTTGAATGCCTTCGCCGTGGTCGCGCCCGCGACCGCGAAGACCACCCGCGGCGCGCGCACGCCGGCGGGACGATGCAGGTAGATGCTCTTGCCGGCCTTGAGCGTCAGATCGCCGTGCGCGATCGCGTCGTTCAGCGCGGCGCCGAGCGGCCCGTCGAGCGACGGATCGACGGACTCGCCGGCGACCACGAGCACCAGCGCGTCGCAGGCCAGGCCGGCCAATGATTCGGGAGAAGCAACTTGATGACGGAAGTCCATAATCGACGGTCCACTCCAGGCGGGACGAGTACAGCAGTACCAAGACAGGCCGACGATGTTATTCGATTCCACTTTGCGCCGAGACCTGGCGCGCAACTTCGGTGCGACGCTGGTGGTGATACTCACCATCGTGCTCACGATCATGCTGATCAGCACGATCGGCCGCGCCGCCGGCGGCGAGATCGCGCCGCAGGAGGTGGTCCTGTTCCTCGGCTACACCGGGCTCGGGCACCTGCCGACGATGCTCGCGCTCTCGCTCTTCATCGCCGTGGTCGCGACACTCTCGCGCATGTACCGCGAAAGCGAGATGTCGATATGGTTCGCCAGCGGCGTGGGCCTGACGCGCTTCGTGTCGCCGGTGCTGCGCGTGGCCGGGCCGGTGCTGCTCGTGATCGGCGTCCTCGCCCTGTTCGTCTGGCCGTGGCAGAACCAGCGCAGCGCGGAGCTGAAGGATCGCTTCCAGCGCCGCTCCGACATTTCTCGCGTCGCGCCGAATCAGTTCACGACCTCCAGCGACGGCACCAGCGTGTTCTTCACCGAGCGCGACGCGAACGATGCGAAGACCGCGCGCAACGTCTTCATCCTGAGGTCGCTGCCCGACTCCGAGTCGGTCACCTCGGCACGCAGCGGCAAGATCGAGATGGACGGCGATGATCGCTATCTCGTGCTGTCGCGCGGCCAGCGCAACGAGGAGAACCTGAAGAGCAACGAGAAGACGCTCGCGCGCTTCGAGGGCTATCGGGTGCAGGCGGGCGAGCGGGTCCTGTCCGGCATGAACGACCTGCCACCGAAGGCGCGCTCGACGCTCGAGCTGCTGCTCGAGCCGACCCCGCGCCATCAAGGCCAGCTTGCCTGGCGCCTGGGCCTGCTGCTCGGCGCGGCGAACATGACGCTGCTCGGTATCGGCCTCTCGGCCTCGAACCCGCGCCGGCCCAACAACTGGAACCTGCTCTTCGCGCTGCTCGCCTTCGTCGTCTACTACAACGTCATCAACCTCACCGAGGCCTGGATCGCGGGCGGCAAGGCGACCCTGGGTCCGGCGCTCGCCGTGGCGCACGGCGGCGCCTTTGTGATCGCGGTCGGTCTGTTGTGGTGGCGCGAGCAAGGCGCGAGCCGCATCGGCTGGCGACGCACCGCGGTGAGCGCATGAAGACGGTCAGGCGCCTGTTCTATGCCGACATCGTCTCCGCGGTCGCGTTCGTCGGCGCGGCGTTCCTGTCGCTGTTCTTCTTCATCGACTTCATCGACCAGCTCGGCAGCGTCGGCCAGGGCAACTACACCGTGCTGCACGCAGCGCTCTATTGCCTGCTGCTGGCGCCGAGCCGCTTCTACGAAGTCGCACCGATCGCGGTGCTGATCGGCGCGATCTACACGCTCTCGCGCATGGCGCAGGCGTCGGAGTACACGATCCTGCGCACCGGCGGTCTGGGGCCGGGGCGCGCGCTGTCGCTGCTCGCGAGCCTGGGCCTGATGTTCGGCGTGCTCACGTTTCTCGTCGGCGACTACCTCGCGCCGCTCAGCGAACGGCAGGCGGTGCAACTGCAGGCGGTCTACAAGGGCAACATGCGCTTCGGCAAGACCGGGGCCTGGCTGAAAGACCGCGCCGTCACGGCCGAAGGCGAGCGCACCTATTCGATCAACGTCGGCTCCACCGCATCGGGCGGCGTGCTGCGCGATGTGCGCATCTTCGAGTTCGACGCCGACGGGCGGCTGCTGCGGCGTGTCGGTGCGGGCAGCGCGCAGGTCGAGCCGCACCAGGAATGGCTGCTGAAGGACGTGACCGTGACGCACTGGGCGACGGATGCAACCGGCGCGACGCAGGTCACCGAGGAGAACCTGCCCAAGCTCCAATGGCACAGCGGCCTGTCGGCAGCGGTGGTGGCCGCGTCGGTCTCGCCGGCGAGCACGATGTCGACGATCGACCTGGCACGCTACATCCAGCACCTGGCCGACAACGAGCAGGCCGCGCAGACGTATCAGATCGAGTTCTGGAAGCGCGCGCTCTACCCGTTCGCCTGCCTCGTCATGGTCGGCCTCGCGCTGCCGTTCGCGTACATGCACGCGCGCGCCGGCGGCGTGAGCCTGAAGGTCTTCGGCGGAATCATGCTGGGCATCAGCTTCGTGCTGCTGAACAACGTCGCGTTCCACCTCGGCATCCTGCGCGACTGGACGCCGTGGATGGTCGCGGCCGCGCCGAGCGCGCTGTATCTGCTGCTGTCGTTCGCCGCATTCAGCTGGCTGGTGAGGTATAGATGAGGCGAGCCGAGCGCCGGGCAAGGGCCGCGCAGGGGCCCCTTCGTGGCCCATCCAAGCCGGGTCGCATCCCCCCGGGGGATCGACGAACGTACTCGTTCGACGAGGGGTGAACATGAGAGGTCTGATCCTGTTTGCGCATGGCGCGCGCGACGCGCGTTGGGCGGAGCCGTTCGAAGCCATCGCGGCGCGGGCACGCGCGCTGCAGCCCGGCTGGGACGTGCGAGTCGCGTTCCTCGAACTGATGACGCCGACGCTGGGCGACGCCGGGGCGGCGATGGTGGCCTCGGGCCGCACGCAGGTGGACATCGTTCCACTCTTTCTCGGCACCGGCGGCCACGTGCGCGAGGACTTGCCGGCACTGCTCAAGGCGCTGCGCGTCGCGCATCCGGACGTGCGGTGGCGCCTGCACGCCGCGATCGGCGAACAGCCCGAGGTGATCGATGCGATCGCCCGGACAGCAACCAACCTCCTTCGCGACAACGAATCCGCTCCATGAACCTCCACCAGTTCCGGTTCGTGCAGGAAGCCGTGCGGCGCAACCTGAACCTCACCGAAACCGCGAAGGCGCTCTTCACCTCGCAGCCCGGCATTTCCAAGGCGATCCTCGAACTCGAGGCCGAGCTCGGCGTGGACATCTTCGCGCGTCACGGCAAGCGCCTGCGCCGCGTCACCGAGCCGGGGCGCGAGGTGCTGAAGAGCATCGAGGTCATCATGCGCGAGGTGGGCAACCTCAAGCGCATCGGCGAGGAGTTCTCGATGCAGGACGCGGGCACGCTGTCGATCGCGACCACGCACAGCCAGGCGCGCTACTTCCTGCCCGAGCCGGTGGCGCAGCTGCGCAAGCGCTTCCCGAAGGTCAACATCAGCCTGCACCAAGGCTCGCCCGAGCAGGTTGCGCGCATGGTGATCGAGGAGGTCGCCGACCTGGGCCTGGCGACCGAGTCGCTCGCCGAACGCGAGGAACTCGTGAGCCTGCCCTGCTACGAATGGCGCCACGTCGTCGTCATGCCCGCGGGGCATCCGCTCGCGCAGGCCGAGCGGATCTCGCTCGAGGAACTCGCGGCCTGGCCGCTGGTGTCCTACCACCCGTCGTTCAGCGGCCGCACGCGCGTCGACGAGGCGTTCGCCGCACGCCAGCTCAAGCCCAACATCGTGCTCGAGGCGATCGACGCGGATGTCATCAAGACCTACGTGCGCATCGGCCTGGGTGTCGGCATCGTCGCCGAGCTCGCGGTGCGCGACGATCCGCCCGGCGGCGACCTGGTCTCAAGGCCGGTGAGCCACCTGTTCGGCGCGAACGTGACGCGCATCGCGTTCAAGCGCGGCGCGTATCTGCGCAACTTCGTCTACGCGTTCGCCGAGATGATGTCGGATCGCCTGAGCCGCAAGCTCATCGCGAGCGCGATGTCCGGCCAGGGCGACGACTATCAACTCTGACTCCGTGATCCGCCGAGATGACCACGATTGCCACCCCCGAATTCACCACCCGGCTGCCGCACGTCGGCACGACGATCTTCACCGTGATGTCGGCGCTTGCCCAGCAGCACGGCGCCGTCAACCTCGGCCAGGGGTTTCCGGATTTCGATTGCGATCCGCGCCTCCTCGACGCCGTGAACGACGCAATGCGCGCCGGCCTGAACCAGTATCCGCCGATGACGGGCGTGCCGGTGCTGCGCGAAGCGGTGGCCGCGAAGATCGAGACAATGTACGGACATGCGTACGACCCGGGCAGCGAGATCACGATCACCGCCGGCGCGACGCAGGCGATCATCACCGCGATCCTGGCGATCGTTCATCCGGGCGACGAAGTCATCGTGCTCGATCCGTGCTACGACAGCTACGAGCCGAACATCGACCTGGCGGGCGGCACCGCCGTGCACGTGCCGCTCACGCCCGGAACCTTCGAGCCCGATTTCATCGCGATCGCCGCGGCGCTCACGCCGCGCACGCGCGCGATCGTCATCAACACACCGCACAACCCCAGCGCCACCGTCTGGTCGGCGGCGCAGATGAACCGGCTGGCCGAGCTGCTGCGCGGCACGAACGTGATCGTGATCTCCGACGAGGTCTACGAGCACATGGTCTACGACGGTGCGGAGCATCAAAGCGTCGCGCGATTTCCCGAGCTGGCGCAGCGCTCGTTCATCGTCTCCAGCTTCGGCAAGACCTACCACGTGACCGGCTGGAAGGTCGGCTACGTGGCGGCACCGGCAGCGCTGATGACCGAGTTCCGCAAGGTGCATCAGTTCAACGTGTTCACGGTCAACACGCCGATGCAGCACGGCCTGGCGCACTTCATGGCGGATGCGTCGAACCACCTCGGGCTGCCGGCGTTCTACCAGCGCAAGCGCGATTTGTTCCGCGCCGGGCTCGAGGCGACGCGCCTGCGGCCGCTCGCGACGACCGGCAGCTACTTCCAGTGCGTCGACTACAGCGCGGTCAGCGATCGATCCGAGGAGGAGTTCTGCAAGTGGCTGACGACCGAGATCGGGGTCGCGGCGATCCCGCTCGCAGCGTTCTATCAGGGCGGGTTCGAGCAGCGCATCGCGCGCTTCTGCTTCGCGAAGAAGGACGAGACCTTGAACCTGGCGCTGCAGCGGCTGGCGAAACTCTGAGCCCGCGGAGCGCCCGGCGTCTCAGGGCTTCTTCTTCTTCGGCTCGTAAGGCTCGTTCAGGTCGAAGTCGATGAAGCCGGAATCCTTGGCCGCGTGGCCGGATTGCTCGGGCGGGAACGAAACGTCCAGATCGAGCGGCAGCGTCATCATGTCGCTGCTCTTGAACTCGCCCGGCCGCGTAGTCGCCGACAGGCGCGAGATCGGCTCCGCGTTCGGGTCGTCCGACAGCGGCAGCAGCACGTCCACATCCGCGAGCGGTGCACTGCCGCCGTGCTCGGCGAGATCGCGCGACACCGAATAGAGGAACAGCAGCTCGCGGTACGCCGGCAGGTCGAACGTCTCATCGGTCTTGTTGCGGCGGAACAGGGAGGCGTCCAGCGTCTCCATCGCGCGCGTCGGCGTCGACCACAGTTCCTGCAGGCGATTGATCGTTTCGGGATAGTCCTCGAGCGTGCGGCCGTGCTGCATGTCCGCGTCCCAATCGGGCGCGTAGGCATTGAAGCGGCGGTTGAAACGATCGCGGATGCGCTCGTAGGCATCGCTCTCGCCTCGCCGGCGGTAGATCTCGAGCAGCTTCAGGTACGGCAGCGGGCTGATGCCGCCGTCCGTGCGCACGTGGCTCATCAGCAGCTCGATCGCCGCTTCGTCCTGGCCGAGCACGACGAAGAACTCGGCCTGCTGCTCGAGGTCGATCAGCTCCTCGACCGAAAGCTCACGAACCGTTTCGGGCGGCGCCGGCATGGCCGGGGCGGGCTGCGTCGGCTGGAAGCCAGTCGGAACCTGGGTCGGCGCGTACCCCGCGGCTCGCGTGGGAGCGTCGTCCTCGATCACCGTCGGGACGCCGAAACTGCCCGCACCCGTGGTCGGATCGTCGAGCAGATGGGCTGGCATCGGCGGCAGCGAGCCGTGGCCGCTGTTCGACGGCAGCCGGCGCGGCTCGGCCAGCGTGCTGGGCGCACCCGCGGGTGACGGCGGTTGCGCGACCGGCGGCGCTTGAGTGGGCGTTGGTGCCGTCCACCACTGCGATGAGTTGCGTACGCGGGCCTGGCGCCAGAGCAGCCCGAGCATCGCCAGCGCGAGCAGCGCCGACAGCCACGCAAGGCCGTAGACGAGCGGATTCGAGTAGCGCTGCGACTCGGCTTCCTTGAGCTTGGCCTGCAGCGTGCCGATCGTGTTCTGCGTTGCCTGCGAGTCGGTCCGCAGCTTGTTCAATCCTTCTTCCAGCAGGCGGATGCGCTCGCGCTCGGCGGCGAGCAGATCGCCGTCCTTGCTGCCGGCCGCGACCGCGGCCGATGCCGATGCTTCCGGCGCCGAAGCGGCGGCGATCGGCGGTGTCGGGGTGGCCGGCGCGGGCAACGGCATCGATGCGGCCGATGCGGCGGTCGCCGCCTTCGATGGCGGTGCCTCGAGCTTCAGCCGTGGCCCCGCAGGCGCGGCGGCGACCCGCGAGCCGCCGGCCGACTGCCGCGGTATGGTGCTGCGCGGCGGGCGCGGCGCTGCACTCGGCTCGATCGGCTGCGGAGCCGCGACGGTGCGAGGCGGCGGTGCCACCCGTTGGCGCACGCGTGGCGTCGGCGCACGCTCGGGCCGGGGCAGACGCGGCGCGGCTTGGGAAGGCGGCGCCGGGGCGGGCTTCTCGCCTTCCACCAATGTCACCAGCGGTGCGACCTGCGAATCGTTGCGCTGCGGCGGCAACGTCGCTTGCGCCGACGACGAATCAGGCAGGTTGATCAGCGGCGGATCGATGAAGGCGACGAACTTGCGTGTGATCTTCGAGGTGCAGCCGACCGTGACGCTGATCGTGACGACCGGCTCGTCGATGATCGACAGCGTCGTCACGCGCACACTGCGTTCGGTTCCCAGGCCTTCGAGCGTGGCGCGGACCTGACCGGTCGCCAGCTTGTTGTCGCCGGACTGGACCTCGGCAGAGACGCATTCGCGCTCCAGGCTTTCGTCCGCATCGAGCCGCAGCGCCGCCGCGAAGTTCAGCGGCTGGCCGAGCTGCGTGGCATTGACCACCCGGCCGAACCCCAATCCGTGAGCTGACGTGACGGCGAACAGGAGCGCAGAGCCGATCGCGGTGAGGGTCGAGGCTGCGCGCATGCGTGGTTCAGGGTATTGGAAGGCCGTCAGGTTGCAAATTCGCGTTGGACTCTAGCATGAAGAAAGATGCGTCCAACCCGGGTTTCGGACTAGGCGCGAGACGCTTGAGTGACACAATTCCGCCCGCCCCCTCACTAGAGCGCCCTGTCGGCGCCACCGCCATGCCTGCAGAGTTGCTGACCGAACGCATCGGCCCGGTGCTGGTGATGACGCTGAGCGACCCGGCCACGCGCAACACCTTGTCACATCAGGTGATCGCGGCCGGGATCGAAGCGCTCAACATGGCGGAGTCCGATCCCGATCTGCGGGCCGCCGTCCTGCGCGGTGCCGGCGGGCACTTCTGTGCCGGCGGCAACCTGCAGGGGCTGCTCGAGCGGCGCCGCGCAGGGCCGCCGGCGCAAGTGCAGATGCTCGAACACCTGAATCAGCTCGTCGAAGCGCTGCGGACGTTCCCGAAGCCGGTGATCGCCGCGGTCGACGGCGCGGCGGCAGGCGCCGGCTTCTCGCTCGCGCTCGCCTGCGACCTGATCGTCGCGGCCGAGGACGCGCGGTTCATCCTTTCGTACGGGCGCATCGGCCTGTCACCCGACGGCGGCGCGACATGGAGCCTGATGCAGGCATTGCCGCGCCAGCGTGTGCAGCAGATGGTGTGGCTCGGCGAGCCGGTATCGGCGCAGCAGCTGGCCGATGCGGGCCTGGTCAGCGCCGTCACCGACAGCGGGCAGTCGTTCGCCGAAGCACTGCGGCTGGCCGAGCGTCTCGCCACGATGGCGCCGAACGCGCTAGCGAGCGCGAAGGAGTTGCTCCAGCAGGCCGCCGCGGGCGGCTCGCTGAAGGACCAGCTCGCTGCCGAGCGCGACCACTTCGTCGTGAACCTGTTCCACGACAACGGCGCGGAAGGCTTGAACGCCTTCCTCGAAAAGCGCGCGCCGCGCTTTCGCTGAG
>Ga0068863_100008405_pt1 | contig 10081 bp, 6 predicted proteins | sample KBSSwiS62_FD_66596 | JGI IMG/M metagenome (GOLD analysis project Ga0068863, IMG submission 66596) | Switchgrass rhizosphere microbial communities from Kellogg Biological Station, Michigan, USA - KBS Switchgrass S6-2 | ecosystem: Host-associated > Plants > Roots > Rhizosphere > Soil ...
CTCATGCAGCTGTCGCTGTTTCGCCGGTTCACGGAGTGGAACTGGGGAAGGCGCATGGCGTTCAAAGAGCACGGCAGGCTTCTGCCCGAGAAGATCGAGGGCATGAACCAGGACGATGCCGCAAAAATCAAGGCTGCCTCAGGTTTGCCGGTCATCTGCGTCGGTGGTTGGCAGACAGCGAGCCGTATCCGCGACGCGCTGCACGCGGGCCACTGCGACGTCGTCTCGATCGCGCGAGGGTTGCTGGCCAACCCCGATCTGGTTCACCGGTTTGCAGCTGGACAGAACTCGCCCGACAAGCCCTGCACGTACTGCAACAAATGCCTCGTCAACGCGCTGTTGCAACCGCTCGCCTGCTGGGAGGAGAGCCGCTTCGCGAACCGCGACGCGATGTTCGAGGAAGCGTACCGCGTCTATAAGGAAGCGGCGGTTGGTCATGAGGCTGCTGTTGACGTCGATGTTCCACTCGGCTCATGACGACGTTCTCCCTGCGTGTCCCTGGGCCTGCGTTCCTTTTCCTTGATCCGGATCAATGTCCTCCGGAGCAGGGAACGCGCCCTGCTACAATCCAATCGGGTTTGCGAGAGTGGTGGGACCGCTTATGCGACGATCGTTCGGGTGCATACTTTTTCTTTTGACCTGCACCTCATTGGCAGCGGCGCCGGCGCCTGCAACACAGGCGCCGGCGCGGCGGGTGTTGCTGCTGTATTCGTACGAACGCGAGTTCGCCCCGCATCTCGACTTCGCCAAGCTGTTCCTCCCGGAGTTGAGTCGCACATCGATCGAGCCGGTCGATTTCATCGAAGTGGCGTTACAGCCTGTCCGTGTGAGTCGGAGCGCGCCGGAAGACTCGATGGTGCGTTACGTGCAGTCGATGCTGGCTGGGCATCCGGCAGATCTCGTGGTGCCCATCGGCGGACCGGCAGCGGAGTTTGCGCAGCGCAATCGTCAGCAGCTGTTTCCCGGGGCGCCGATGTTGCTCGCCGGCGTCGATCGGCGTTTTGTGCAGAGCGGCACCGTCGGCCCGAACGACACCGCGGTAGCCGTGGACCACGAGCCTGCACGGCTGGTCGACAACATCCTGAAGGTCCTCCCTGACACGAAGACGATTTTCGTGGTGGTCGGAGCATCACACCTCGAGCAGGTCTGGCTTGCCGAGATGAGGCGTTCGTTCCAGCGCTTCGAGGGGCGGGTGACATTTGCCTGGGCTGACGAACTGTCGTTTGCCGACATGATGACTCGCTCTGCCAATCTGCCGCCGCATTCCGCGATCCTCTTCGCCATCCTGTCGCTCGACGCGAAGGGCGTTCCTCAGATCGAGGAACGTGCGCTGGCCGAGTTGCACCGGGCCGCCAACGCGCCTATCTTCGGCCTGCGCACGACGCAACTGGGCCTCGGCATCGTCGGCGGACCGCTGATGTCCATGGAGGACTTGAGCCGCAATACCGCGGCGGTTGCCCGTCGTCTGCTCAGCGGGGAAGCGCCGCAATCGATTCACACCACAATCCAGCCTCTCGCGCCGCCTGTCTTCGACTGGCGAGAGCTCCAGCGTTGGCGCATCGACCAGGCGTACTTGCCATCAGGGAGCGCGGTCCTTTTTCGCGAGCCGACAACGTGGGAGCTATACAAACCTCAGATCGTGGCAGCGGTAACCGTCGTCGGCGTCCAGGCGATGATCGTCGTCGCTCTCGTGGCGAATCTGGCGAGACGGCGGCGCGCCGAGCGTACACTGCGCGAAAGTGAAGGGCGTTTACGCCTGCTGTCGAACGGGGCTCCGGTAATGCTGTGGGTCGCCGGCCCAGATAAGTTGTGCACTGAGGTCAATCAAACATGGCTGGATTTCACGGGTCGCTCAATAGAGACGGAGCGGGGACGGGGCTGGGTCGATTCCGTTCATCCCGACGACCTCGCGGGTTGGCTCGCGACCTACGAGGACGCGTTCGCACGACGTGAGGGCTTCCGGCGAGAGTATCGCCTGCGCCGATCCGACGGCGAATACCGGTGGGTCCTCGACACAGGTGCGCCTCGCATGCTCGAAGACGGCAGCTTTGCCGGCTACGTCGGCTCGGCGATCGACGTCACCGACCTGAAGCTCGCGCGCCTCGCGCTCTCGAGCCTGAGTCAACGGCTGATGCAGGTCCAGGAACACGAACGAGCCTGGATTGCCAGGGAGATTCAGGATGATCTCTGCCAGCGCTTGATCGTGCTCACGGCGCAGTTGCACGGCTTGGGTCAGTCGACGATTGGTATCGATGACGGCAAGATGCGCAGCCGTGTCGAAGAACTGAGTGGCCGGTTCGGTGCGGTGGCGACGGAAATGTTTGCCGTTTCAGACCAGCTGCATTCGTCGAACCTTGCGCGGCTCGGACTGCCGGCCGCAACGAGGATCTTCTGTAACGAAGTATCCGCGCAGCACGACATGGTGTTCCACCTGGACGACGAAGGGATGCCGACCGACGTGAGGAACGACATCGCGCTGACAATGTTCCGCGTGATGCAGGAGGCGGTCCGCAACGCGGTGAAACACTCAGGAGCTCGGAGCGTGACGGTCGCGTTGCGCGGCAGCCCCGGCGAGATCGAGCTCGAGGTCGCGGACACGGGGGCCGGTTTCGATCCCGAGGCGATGCCGACAGACCACCGTCTCGGGCTGGTCGGCATGCGGGAAAGGCTCAGCCTCGTCAACGGCGAGTGTGCGATCGACGCGCGGCTCGGTAGTGGAACGACGATTCGGGCGCGCGTACCCTTGCGTCAGGACGCGGCCGCGCTCACGACTGAAACAAACGCGTTGTGGCGCGTTCGCGACCACCGCGAGCCACTGGCGCCTTAAGCGCGACGTGGCTTTTACGCCGCGACCATGTCCTCGGCGTAGAGGGCGTCCCTCAGCGCGATATCGCGTCGATCACCTGTGAGTGACGTGCCCATCTGGCTCGTGACGTAGGCGTATCCGATGCCGGCTTCGGGATCGGCAAAACCAAGCGAGCCACCGGCTCCGGGCGATCCGAACGAAGACGGGTGTCCGAACGGCCAGGTGGCGCTTGGCTTCATGAAGCCAAGTGAGAACTGCGGTTCGCCTTTCAGACACTCGTCGTGGAAGCCGTGGGTCGGCGGGATCGCGGGCGCGGCCAGCAAGTCCAGGGTCTCGCGGCGTAGTCCCAGCTCCCGGCCTCCCGTGGCGAACACGCTGTAGGCGCGCGCGATCGCGCGCGCGGAGCCGACGCCGCCACCGGAGGGTACTTCGAGATTGCGCGCGTACACACGCGCGTCATCGAGAGGCAGCCCCGATCCTGGGTTCGTGACGAGAGCGCGGTAGATATTCGATCGAGGATTCATCGAGTCGAGCGTCAATCGAATCGGGAACCCAACGAGCATCTGCAGGCGCCCTGGCGGAGCGAGCGTGGCGAGCTTGGAGTCGGAAATCGATTCCGGCAGCCGGATGTAGAAGTCGAGGCCGAGCGGCGACGCGATTTCATCCTGAAAGAACTGGCCGAGGCTGCGATGCCGCGGATCGACGCGGCGCAGGAGCTCGCCCTGATAGAAACCAAGGCTGATCGCGTGATAGGCCTGCCGCGTTCCCGGCTCCCATACGGGTTTCTGTCTCGCGAGTACGGCCGCCAGGCGATCGAGATCGGCAACGACACTCCGATCGACCGGCTCGTCGAACGCGAACAGCCCAGCCTGGTGCGCCAGCAGCTGTCGAACCGTGATCGCGGATTTTCCGTTCTGCGCGAATTCCGGCCAATAGGCGCACACCGGCTGCTCATAGTCGAGCCACCCTCGAGAATGGGCCAGTGCCAATGTCATCGCGGCCAGACCCTTGGTCGCCGAGTACACGAGGACCATGGTGTCCTGTTCCCAAGGCTCACCGGTGCGTTTGTTTCGCACCCCGCCCCACAGATCAACCACTTTCTGTTCGTTGCGGTAGACACAGCAGGCGCCGCCGAGCTCGCCGCGGCGAACGAAGTTTTCGACAAACGCAGAGCGCACTGCATCGAAGCCGCGGCTCACATACCCATGGACGTTGACTCGCTTGGAAGTCATGACGACGTGCCCTTTCAGGCATCGTTGAACGCACGAATCCTGCCGACTGGAGCGACCCTCGATCGGCGCGATTTCGGTAGGAGCGTGGCTACCGACCGGCGTCTTCAGCGGATTAATTCACAGGGACTGCGGGATTGTCCAAATGTTCCCCGGTACGAGCATCGGGGAAATGCAGGTCACCGAACTGCGCGCAGTCCTGGCAATCGAGTCACGCGTGCCTCGGCACCACGGCGGGCAAGCGTCTGATCGTGCGAGGTCGAGAGCGGGAGGCGTATCTTCGCGACGATGTCTCCATCAGGTTCGATCTTCATCCAGAGATGGCCGCCGCATTCAGTCACCAGGCGCTGAAGCGTCCCGACGTCGACACCTGGCCGTGCTGCTGTTCGTCCCTGTGAGCGGGCCGAACTCTCGTCGCGAAGATGCGGAGCTTTGTCGGTGCGGGCCGGGGCTCTGGTCCCGGTGACCGTGATGAGCGCGTGGAGACCCAGGCGCACGTGGCGGTGCCTGGCGGCGAAGTGTCGATCCACGACTTCGGTCCCCACATCGACTCGCAAGCGGCCGCCGGACGGCATGCGTTCGCGTCCGTAGCTGGCGAGATTCACGAGCAGCCTCTCGACCCGTTCAATCTGAGCCTCGACGTTCAGTGGCGACGACGAGTGGCCGATCTGGACCTCGACCTGGTCACCGGCGAGACGTTTCAGAACCGGTTCGAGATCGCGTATCAGCGTGTTCAGGTCGACGAGCTTCGGCGTGCGCGCCTGTTCCTCGCCGAACGTCGCCAGTTGATGCAGGAGACCGGCTGCGCGCCTGACTTCGTCGATGAGCAGTTCACCCTGTTGCCGGATATCAACGCGCTCGCCAGCCGTGAGCCACTGCCGGCCGTTCTGATGAATGTCGTTCAGGAGGGTGCCGCAGGTCACGGCCACCTCCGAAGCGAACCGGCCGACGGCTTCCATCCGGTGCGCCTGATCGAGCCGCTCCTCGAGGACACGCAGACGCGTCAGATCTTCGACGACGACCTCGATCGTGTCGGGGGGCAACAGCCGCGCCAGCAGGCGAACATGCAGGCGGCCGCCATCGTTCCGCCGCCACGCCGTCTCGATCGATTCCTTGGCGCGCGTGCTCAGACAGCGCTCGATCAGCCACGACAGCGCATCTGGAGCTTCAAAGACAACGGAAGCGAAGTTCGCCGCCGGCTGCTCGAGCACCCGCCGGCCGACCAGTGTCGTGCACGCTCGATTCGCGTGGATCAGCGTGCCTTGCGGTGTGCACCGGAACATCGCCAGCCCCGCATGCTCGAACAAGCGATTGTTCTCCGCTCGAATCTCGTCGAGTTGCGCGCGCAGCCGCGGCAGTTGGTCGGCTTCTTTCTGCAGTGTCTCGGCGCGGTGGGTCGCCGCTTCGAGCCGGCTGGCCGTTGCTCCCAGCGTTTGCTGAAGCTGCTGCGCTTGTCCCTGAGCGATCGTGAGCGACTGTTGCAGGCCGTCGCGCTCGACTCCAAGCTTGCGCGCGCATTCCTGCATATCGGCGAGGCGACTCTCCTGCTCGAGCTGTTCCTGGGCGAGGACGACTTCGAACTGCGCCGCTTGTTCGAGTCCTCGGGTGCGGAGGGCGTCAGCCTCCGCCTGCAGGGAACGCTCGGTGTCGAGCGCCGCTGCGCGCGCATCCGCCAACTCCGTGGTGAGTGTCGCGCGCGTGGCGTCGAGCTGGGTGAGTTGCGAGCTCAGCTCGGCTTCGCGTTGCGTCAGACTCTGAATGCTGGCATTTGCGGCGTCGTGATCGCGCCCAAGCTGCTCGAGCGTGCGCTCGACTTCGCTCAATCGCTGTGCGGTATCACTCAGTCGCTCGGTGAGGTGATCGCGATCGGCGGTGAGCTGCGACAACGCGCGATCTGATTCGGCTCGATGTCCGGCGAGCTCCGCAGCCGCGGTCGACAGTTCGGCCTGGTGCTGCTGTGTGGCGTCGCGCAGAGCGGCTTCCGTGCTCGCAATCGTGTTCCTGGCTTCTGCCAGTTGATGGTCGAGGGTGTCGCGGGCGGCTTGAACGTTGGCCAGCTGAGAGCTGAGATCGGCTTCGCGCTGCGCGAGGTTCTCGATGCGGCTCGTCGCCGACTGGAGATCGCTCCGAAGCTCTTCGGCAGCGCTCTCGGTTTCTGTCAATCGCTGGGCAAGGTGGTCGCGAGTCGCCGTGAGCTGCGATATCGCGCGATCGGATTCGGCCCGATGTTCCGCGAGCTCGGCAGCCGCCGTCGATCGTTCGGCGTCGTACCGCTCTTCGGCGTCGCGCAGCGCGGCGTTCGCGTTTGCGATCGTGCTGGTAGCCTGGGCCAGTTGAAGATCGAGTGAGTCGCGCGCAGCCTCGAGGCCGGCCTGGATTGCAGTCAGCTCGGCTTCGCGTTGCGTCAGCCGCTCGACATCGGCAGTGCTCGACTGATACTCACGACGGAGGTCATCGAGAGCGGTCTCGGTCTCGCTCAATCGGTGTCCGAGCCGGTCGCGTTCGGTCGCCGCCGCTGATAACTCAGCGTCGAAATGCGCTTGTCGTTCGGCGAGTTCGTCCCGGGCCGCGGTCAGCGCGTCATCGTGGCGCTGTTGCGCCTCGCGTCGCGCGACTTCCGCGTTCCCGACCGCCAGCTCCAGGGCGGCGCGCGCCTCTCGCTCGTGTAGAAGTTGTCCATCGAGTTCGCTTTGGCGCGCGACGTGCTGCTCGATCGCACGAGTCGCATCTGCTAATTGGCGCTCGAGGCCGTCGCGAGCAGCCTGGATCTCGACGAGCCGTGTATTGAGCTCTCCCTCGAGTGCCGTGAGCTGTTCGAGGACTGCGGTGAGTGTCTCGCGGTCTCGGTGAAGCTGTGCGATCGTACTATCGGCTTCGGTCAGCCTCTGCGCAAGGTCGTTGCGATCGGACGTCGCGTACGAAAGCTCTTGTTCAAAGTGGGCCCGGCGCTCGGCCAGCTCGATGGCCGCCTGCGCCAAAGCCGCGTCATGGCGTTGCTGCGTCGCGCGCTGCGCCACCTCCGCATCGGCAACGGCTTGTTCCAGCGACGTACGGGCCGCGCGCTCCTGGTGAAGCTGTCCATCGAGCTCGGCTTCGCGGTCAGCCGCTTTCTTGCTGGCTGCAAGGCGATCGCGCATGGCACGCGTCGTCGCATCGTCGAACGCTGCCTCTGTGGCGGCCAGGCGGCGTTCCAGGTCGGTGCGACGCCCGGTGAGCTCGGCGAGTGCCTGTGACAGATCGTTCTCGCGCTCCGTGAGGCGCTCGATATCGGCGACCTTGGACTCAACCTCCAGCCGCGTCAGGCGCAGGTTGGCTTCCAACTGGCGAGACTGCATCTCCGCGTTTGCGATCGCCTCGGCGTGTTGCTGCTCTGCGTTGGCGATCACTTCGGCGTGCAGCTTCTCTGCGTTCGCGATTGCTTCGACGTGTTGTTTCTCTGCGTTCTCCAGAGCGGTAACTGCTTGCGCCAGGGAGTTCTGGATGCCGCAACGTCTCTCGTGTTCCTGCTCGAAAAGTACCTGGAACTCCCGCCGCTGTTCGGCCAATTCCTCGGCGGCGGCAAGCCGTTCGCGTTCGTTGCGTGACTGCGCTGCATCGACCGCAGTTTCTGAATCAGCGAGCTTGCGCTCCAACACGCTTTGCGTCGCGGCGGCGCCGGCCAACTGCGACCTGAGCTCGGTTTCCCGCTGCGAGAGCCGATCGACGGCGGCCGCAGCCGCGGCCTGTTGTTGCCGGGCACGCTCCACTTCGATCGCGGCGACGCGCAGCTGCTCGTCGACCATCTCCCAGTTCGCCGTGGCTTTCGCCATGCCGATCTCGTACTGGGCCTGGCGTTCGGCGAGCCGTTGTTCGGCAGCGTCGATAGTGGCTTGATGCCGGCGTTCCGCCTCGTGGAGGGCAGTGGTGGCGGCGGCGAGTCTCTGCTCGAGATCGGCGCGCGCAGTCCGTTCGAGATTGAGGAGCGCAAGGCTCGTGCCCTCCTGCGCTACGAGCCTCGCCTCCCCCTGTGAGCTGGCAGGCGCCGATTGCGCGCGCTCGTGCGTGCGCGCGACTGCGCGCGTCACGACCGCAAGCAGATCGCGCGGCAGCGAGTCGTTTCTGACGATGTAGTCGTCAGCCACAGGGTGAAGCGAGTCGAACACCGGGCCGGGACCGTCCGGCACGATCACCACCACGGCAGGCCGTTGCGAACTGCTCAGCACCGGCTCCAGGATCGATGGCCAGCTCTCAGGGCTGGTCTGTGCTTCGACGATCACGGCCTGAAGGTCCTGGTTGTCGCGCAGCCACCGGACGGCGTGCTCGACGCGAGGCGCCCAGGACACGTTGACACTGTGATCGACGCCGCGTAAACCCGCGGCGACAGCCTGTGCGTCCCTCCGTTCATTGCCGATGTAGAGGATCTTCATGCACTCCTAAGCAGTGGCGAGACAGTGTGCGCTCTTTCTATCGGTCAAAAGGTGAGTTGGCTGCACCCCTGAAGCCGGGCCTTCCTGAGTCGGGCGTTCAACGCACGGCGGAACGCCTGCCGCGCACGGGACAGTCTCGACATGACGGTACCCATTGGAATGCCCATGACGCCGGCAATCTCCCGATAGGAGAGTCCTTCGAGCTCGCGGAGCACGAGCAGTTCGCGAAACCGATCGGGCACATTCCGCATCGTCTGCTCGATCAATATGATGTCGTCAGTTTGCAGCAGCAGCATCTCGGGATCCAATGCCGGCTGCATGCGGCTGTGCCGCTCTTCATCGAACGAGTCGGTGGACGAGAGGCCGGCGATCTGCCAGCCGCAACAGGTGTTGCGCACGATTCGCAGGAACCAGGCGCGCGCGTTTCCGCCAGAGAACGTCCCGAAATATCGCAGCGCGCGCAACGCAGCCTCCTGCACCGCATCCTCGGCATCGTGATCGTTCCGCGTGATCCAGCGCGCCAGGCGGTAGGCGGCATCAAGATGGGGGAGAACGACCTCATCGAAACTGTTGCTGCCGATCGAGGGTGGCGTCGAATTGCACTCACTTGCAGTATTCATCGAGCGCTCCAAGGACTTGCTGAAGTCCGCGTTCCAGCGTCGGGTAGTTGAAGCGGAAGCCGATGCCGCGCAGACGGATGTTCGAGAACACCGCATCGGCGAGGATCTGGTCGGCCAGGATCTCTCCGGCGAGGATCCGTGCTGTAGCTTCCGGAAAAGACCAACGGCGCAGCGTGCGATCGGCAAGGCGGGCGAACGTCGTCGCGAAGTCATGCAGTCGGATTGGATCGCTGTTGACGATGAAATACCGGCCACCGACCTCGCCACGCTCGGCTAGATGCACCAGCCCGCGCGCGCAATCCTCGACGTGAATCGGCGACACCCACGGGCCGGTGCTGCCGAAGTGGAGCACGCGACGGCCGGACATGACCGGCTCGATGACGCGCCGGCGAAACCACGAGGCGTTGCCATAGATCCATCCCGGGAATGCGGTGACGATCGGCAATCCGGCGAGGGTGTAGCCTTCGACTCGATCGAGCGCTGGCGCAAGACAGCGCCCCCAGGCCGATGGCCGTGGCGGGGCGTCCTCGGTGATCGGCCGCGGCCCCGTCGCGCCGTAATAGCTCGCGTCCGAGACGTATACGATTCGCCGCGTCGCAGCCGCCGCAACGGCATCCAGCAGATGCGCATCCATTTGGATCTGGCGGTGCATTAGGAAGTCAGCGCGTTGCGCCGTCATGCGGCCACCGTCGAACGGATACGTCGAAAGGTGAAAGACCCACTCGGCCTGCGCTTCGTCCTGCCACGGACCAGATGTAATCAGATCGCCAATGACCACCGTTGCGCCGGCGCGGCGCACCTGTTCGGCGGCGTCGGGCGAACGCGCGAGGCCGCATACCTCATGGCCGCGCGTCACCAGGACTTTGATCAGTTCGGTGCCAAGGAAGCCGTCAGCTTCAGTGACGAACACGGTCGCTCGCGGTAAAGCGTTCACACAGTCAGTGTGGATGCGAGCGCGCCGGGGGAACAGCGACAGAACCCTTACAGGACCCGTACGACACCTTTACGTCGGGTCTATAT
>Ga0068863_100008412_pt1 | contig 10075 bp, 7 predicted proteins | sample KBSSwiS62_FD_66596 | JGI IMG/M metagenome (GOLD analysis project Ga0068863, IMG submission 66596) | Switchgrass rhizosphere microbial communities from Kellogg Biological Station, Michigan, USA - KBS Switchgrass S6-2 | ecosystem: Host-associated > Plants > Roots > Rhizosphere > Soil ...
TGCCTTCGCTCGTATGGAACGGTCAGTTCGCCGTTCAGATGTTTTTTGCAGTTTCAGGTTTTCTCATCACATCTACGGCGCTTCGTCGCTGGGGATCGCTCTCGAATGTAAACGTGCGCGATTTCTACCGTCTGCGCTTTGCACGCATCGCCCCGCTCTTCATTCTCGTGCTGCTGGTTCTCAGCATTCTTCATGCGGCGCAGTTCAAGGACTTCATCGTCAAGCCGAAAACAGGAGGACTCGGGCGAGCGCTTCTGGCGGCCCTTACCTTTCACATAAACGTCTTGGAGGCTAACCGGGGCTACCTGCCGGGCAGTTGGGACGTACTCTGGTCACTTTCGGTAGAAGAGATGTTTTACTTATTTTTCCCCGTGGTCTCCCGCCTATTGGGCGGACGCAAGTTGTTCGTAGCGTTTCTTTTTGGCTTGATCTTGCTCGGCCCCTTCGGTCGCACCGCCTTCACTCACGGGAACGAAATATGGAGTGAGAAGTCGTACCTTGGCAGCATGGATGCCATTGCCTTGGGCTGCCTTACCGCGCTGATTGCATCAAGAACGCGCTTCTCCCGGTGGGTACTTCGGATCCTCGCGGCGAGCGGCATAGGAATTCTGACGTTTATTCTTGGGGTTTCGAATCGAGTCTATAGCACGATTATTGGGCGCAGCGGATTGGACATGACTTTCCTTGGCGTGGGAACCTGCATGATCATCATTGCCGCCACGCAGACGCAGTGGAAGGGTTCGCGGATTCTCGGTCCCGTCCTTGACCTCGGCCGCCACAGCTACGAAGTCTATCTGCTGCACATGTTCGTGGTTTTTACTTTCTTCAACCTATTCGTCAGTATTGGCAAGCCCATGGCGGCTGTTCCGGTCCTCTTCCTGGCGGTGACTCTGTTCTCAGGCGCGCTCGGAGCCGTCGCGGCGCGCTTCTACTCCGACCCGATGAATCGTCTGCTTCGTAAGCGTTCGAGCCGGGGCAATCTGGGATCGGTAGTCGAGAACCGCCCTCCGCTAGAGACGGCCAATTCTCCGGTATAAAACGCCGCGCCGTTTTTTAGGTACTCGCTCTGTCCGCGACCAGCATAGACTGCATGATCTGGTCGGAGACTTCCCGGACGCCAGCGGGCGAATGCGTCAAGAACAAGGTATTGGTCTTGTCACTTTCACCAATCGATTTGAGAGTGTCAAAATACTGCGTCACCATGACCAACTGCATGACCTCTTTGGCGGACGCCCCCTCCACCACTTTCTGGAATTGCTCAATGGAAACCTGCAAGCCTTCGATGATGGCTTTTCTCTGATTGGCGATCCCTTGGCCCTGGAGAGCCGTGCTCTCGGCTTGGGCCTCCGCTTTTTTCACTACCAGGATCTTCTCCGCCTCACCGCGAGCGTTCGCCGCGACCTGCTCGCGCTGCGCCGCATTGATATCGTTCATGGCGGATTTCACTTTGGCATCCGGAACAATATCGGTGACCAGCACGTTGACGATTTCATAGCCAAAGCCCGCCATGTCGGCGTCCAATTCCTGCTTGACTGCCGCCGCGATACTGGACTGGCTGGCGAATACTTCGTCCAGCGTCATTCCCGGCACATGCCCGAGAATCACCTGCTCGACATACGACTTAATCTGGGCCACCGGATCCGCCAGCTTGTAGTAGGCGTCGAAAACTTTTTCAGGACGGACTCGATTCTGCACCGAAATAGGAATCGTAACAAAGACATTGTCCTTGGTTTTCGTTTCCATCGTCAGGGTGATCTGAATCACTCGCAAACTGACTCTGCCCGCCACCGTATCGAAGAATGGAGATTTCCAGTTCAGTCCCGCGTCGGCGATGCGCAGGAATTTGCCAAATCTCGTGATCACCGCGACCTCTGCCGTCTCCACCGTGAAGAAGCTCCCGAAGATTACGTAGAGCGCAATGAAGCACAGGATCGCCAGCAGAATCAGATACAGTTGGGCCACAAATCCTCCTTTTGCAGTTTCCGAACAGACTTAAGAACAGAGTATATAGGATCGACGGGGTCTTCCCGCGGGACTAGGTTCGCGTCTCAAACGCTACGTGCCGTTGATGCAGGCATGACACAATCGAAACAAGCTGTGCAGGAAATTGAAGCAATGGCAACGGTGCAATTCAACAGCATCTCAGGCGTTTTAGGGATGGTACGAGGGCCGTCTTCAGTCTAGTCTAATTGGGAAGCCTAAAGCGTTGGGCAGGAAACTGTCTGACGCGCCCATCACTACGATGGACAGTTGCTGAGGATATCCACCCCTTTGGGAATTCTCAGCTGCGGGTGACGCTCCCTTAAGCCAGGAGCGTCACCTGTTTCTTTACTTCACACTTTCGTGAAAGTACTGATCGTAGTATCGCCACAGATTATTTTGCGTTGATTGTAATGTCCGCTTTGGCAAAATCTCATGGGTTTTAGGGATAGCGCAGCCGTGGGCATCCCCATAAACTCACGGAAGGGGTTGGTTACGTTCTGCAAGCACGCGGAATTACGCTCAGTGCATGTCGTAGATTGCCCGAACCTAAACGCTGGGGGTTCGCCTGCAAAATCACAAGCGGGAAATTCATAGGCTCGCGGTACGTTCCAAGCTGAGAACAGGGAATTCAGAAGTTGAGTTTGGTTGAGAAGTCTAACGGGAATGTATTGCAGGATCTTGCTTTACAAGGGGGTTTTTAAATTATGAGGACACTTTCACGCCACGCGCTATCAGCTTGTTTGATGGCGTTGTGCTTATTCATGGTTGCGAACTGGGCATCCGCCCAGGTCAACACAGCCGATATTCTTGGAACGGTAACCGACGCCGGTGGCGCGGTAATACCGAACGTCAAGGTGACCGTCGTCAATACGGCCACTAATGACACCAAGACCACCACCACCGGTTCAAACGGCGACTACATTTTTAATTTGATGCCCTCGGGATCTTACACGATTTCCGCGGAAGCGCCGAGTTTCAAGAAAGCCACTATCGCTCTGAACGTGGTATCTGGCGATCGCGCCCGCGCAAACGTGCAATTGGAAGTAGGCGATGTGACGCAGACCGTGGAAGTCGCGGCCCAGAGTCCAGCATTGCAGACCGACAGCGCGACCCTCTCGACCGTTGTCGCTGCCCAATCGGTGCAGGATCTACCGTTGAACGGCCGTAATTACGTCACGCTGGTGCAGAGCACCGTGGGTGTGGCGATCGGGCCGTCCAATTCGATCTTGAGCGGCACGCGCCCGGATGAACGGCGCCAGACCGCCAACATTAGTGCCAACGGCCAAAACGAAGTATTCAACAATTCGCTGATCGACGGGATGGACAACAATGAGCGTGAGCAGTTCACGATCTTGATGCGGCCCTCAATTGACATGATTCAGGAAGTTAAAGTTGACACCAATAGCTATCCCGCTGAGCTGGGCCGCGCTGGCGGTGCAGTGGTTAACCTGCTTACGAAATCGGGAACCAACGAGTTCCATGGCGGTGTCTATGAGTTCCTGCGCAACGACAAGCTCAACGCGAACGACTTTTTCTCCAATAGATCCGGCACACCGCGCCCGGCTTACCGGCAAAACCAATACGGCGGCTCCATCGGCGGCCGCATTCAGAAAGACAAGACATTTTTCTTCGGCGACTACGAGGCGTTGAAAATTCGGTCCGGAAAACCCACCGGCGTTATTTTCACGCCGACCTTGTTCGAAGAGCGGAATCCCGGAAACTTCAGTGACGTTGGCGGCCCGATCATCCCGGCGAACGAGCTGGATCCGGTCGCGCTCAAGTACTGGAAGCTGTTTCCAGCCCCCAATACCGGTTCAACTTCGTTTCTGGGACCAAACTACAACGGAAACGTTCAAAGCGCGTACAATAGCACGACCTACGATGCCCGAGTCGATCATCGTTTCTCCGACCGGGACAGTATGTTCGCGCGTTTCTCCTATAACCCGACCTTTAACTCACAGCCGGCATTATTCCCGGATGTGGTTGTAGATGGACTTAAGGTCAGCGCGGGCGGTGGGATTTTCCCGGGTCCTTCGCAGGCTGATGCGCAGAATTACATGGTGGACTTCGTTCACATCATTAGCCCCACGATGGTGCTGGAATTGAAGGGTGGCTTCACGCGGCTCTGGCTGTACACCTCCGCACCGAATCAGGGTACCAACGCCAGCGCAAAGTTCGGCATGCCGAATACCGATGTGAGCGATCAGATTTCTGGTCTTGCCACGATCGATATCACCTCCATGCGCGGTACTGGCAGCAGTTTCACCCTCGGCGACGATCGGTTCGTTCCCATCTTCGACGTCAACAATGTATTCCAGGAACAGGGTTCGCTCACCTGGACCCGAGGCGCGCACAACATCAAAATGGGTGCCAGCTTGATCCGGCGGCAGGTCAACTATTATCAGAATACGTTCGGTCTGGGATACTTCCGGTTTACGCAAGCGGGTAAAGTTGGGGATCCAAGCGGCGCCGAGTTACCCCAGCTTGTAAGCTTCCTCAGGGGTCAGCCGGATGAGATCACCCGGCAGGTCAATCCCAAACGGCAGTATTTCCGTTTTTGGGAGCCCGCTGTTTATCTCCAAGATGACTGGCACGTGAATTCCTGGCTGACTCTCAACCTCGGTTTGCGCTGGGATCACTTCAGCCCGATTACCGCAGCCCAAGGAGAACGCTCCAACTTCGATCCGGCTCTGGCCGCTAAGTGCACCCCCACCGCTTGCAATCCGTTCCAAATCGGAGCGACCGCCGGCGTGAAATCATATTGGACCAACTTCGAGCCGCGCTTCGGCTTCGCCGCTACTCCGCGTAAGGGCACCGTAATTCGGGGTGGCTTCGGTATGAGCCGCTTTGCGCAGGACTATGCTTCTGGCGCCATGAACCTCTACAATCCGCCGTTCATTTCGCAGAATATCGATTGCTTCCCGATAACTGGGACGGGCTCGACTGCTTGTGCGCCGGGCAGTGGGAAGCTCTTCCAGGGCGCACCGCCCGCTCCGATTCCGCCGATCAATTCTCTGATCCCCGGCGTCATGGGCGCACACGCTACAGATTATCCGCAGGCGTACATCATGCAATGGAATTTGACGATCCAGAAGCAGTTTGGCGCCAACGTGGTTAGCGCAGGATATGTGGGCCAGGTCGCCCGCCATCTGCAATACGCTCCGAATATCAACATCCCTGCATCCATCAAGGGCGCACCCCTAGGAACCTACGCGCCGCTGGTTTATTCCGGCGTGTTGCCGAACGTGACCAGTATCAATTACTACACCGCGACCGGTGCTTCCGAGTACAATGCAGCGCAGTTTAGCTTTGAGCGCCGCTATTCGAAAGGTCTCACCGCCAACGTCAACTACGTCTTCGCTCGCAACCTCACGAATATTTCCGATGGTGGTGCGACTGGCGCGGCGACGGTTGGTGCGATTCTCCCTTATGACAGATCTTACGACTGGGGGAACTCCGACATCGGTATCAAACACCGTTTGTCCTATCGCGTAAACTACGAACTTCCCTTCGGAAAGTCGGGAAGCCGCATGCACAGACTCGCTGTCGGCGGATGGCAGGCCAACTTACTGGCCTTCTACCAGTCCGGTGTACCGTTCACCGTTCTGAATACCTCGACACCGGTTCCCTCGAACGTAAGCAGACTGGTGACAACGGACCGTCCCAATGTGGTACCGGGTCAGTCATATGCGCCGGCTAACCAGACCTACACCAACTGGATCAATCTCGCTGCGTTCTCTCGCCAGGCGACAGGCTTCGCCGGGAACGAAGCGCGTGCGCAACTGTACGGGCCCAAGCAGAGGAGCGTGGATTTCTCGATCTTCAAAGATTTCCAACTTCTCGAGAGGATGAAGCTGCAGTTCCGGGCTGAAGTCTATAACCTCACCAACTCGGAGAACTTCGGGCAGCCCAACATCAATATTGGCGCGTTTGACTCGGCTGGCCATCCGACCGGCGCCAATGCGCTGGGTCAGATCACGGCGTCGAACCTGGCGCTCAACCCGAGGCAATTCCAGTTCGCTCTGAAGTTGATTTTCTAAGCTAACTGGTTGTTCGTTTTATAACAGGCCCGGCTCCTAACGGAGTCGGGCCTTTTTACGTGGCCAACTAGACATAAACTAACTGTCATGGCGCACTCGAAACGCATTCTATCGGCAATCATCCTCTTGGCCGCTGTCTCCTGCCCGGCGCTGCGCGCGGCCGATCGAGCGAAGCCGAAGGTCCGCGCCGTCACGGGCTTCATCAACATCGACGCGAAGTCGTATCCGTCGCAGTTTGAAGAGGCAGCGAAGTTTCTCACTCAGGTTCGCGAAACCATCCAAGCGGCTGGATACGAAGTGCAAGGCATCCGGATTACGACGCAGCCATTTCCCGAATACACGCGCGGGCTTAGTCGCGCCGAGGCGCTCAAGCTGCTGCGCGGTATCAGCGAGCTTGCGGGCAAGCAACACTTCGCCGTCAGCGTCGGCCCCGCCATGTCGAAAGACAACGACAACACCGATCCGGTTGATATTCTGACCGACGCACTGTCAACGCCCGGCAATCGCGTCAGCGGCACTATCGTGACGGCGGGCGAGGACGGCATCCACTGGAACGCGATACGGCAGGCCGCGCACCTGATCAAGACCGTGGGAGAACGCAGCCCGCACGGCCAGGGAAACTCGAGCTTCGCCGCCTCAGCCATGATCAAGGCGTATGTTCCGTTCTATCCCGGCTCCTGGCACCCAGCCGGAGGCCCGCGGAGCTTTTCGATCGGCCTGGAATCCGCGAACGTGGTGATGGATGTCCTCGCGCGCGAGCATGACCCGCGCACGGCCGCTGCGGCACTCACCAAGGCGCTCACCGTACCCGCACGGGCAGTGGAGGCGGCTGCTATGAAGGCGGCTGCCGGCAGCGGATGGACTTACGCCGGTATCGATCCAACTCCTGCGCCCCGCGGACCGGTGTCGATTGGCGCGGCCATTGAATCGTTCACGGGCGCTCCCTTCGGATCTCCGGGATCGGAGACCGCAGCGGGCATCATCACGCGCGCCGTCAAAGCCGTGCCGGTGAAACAGGCGGGCTATTCGGGACTGATGCTGGCGGTGCTCGAAGACGATACGCTATTGCGCCGCTGGACGGAGGGCACTTACGGGATCGACTCGATTCTGGCATACTCCGCCGTCTGCGCGACCGGCGTGGATACTGTTCCGCTGGCCGGCGACACCAGCGAAGACGCGATCGCGAGAATTATCGGTGATGTGGCGACGCTGGCATTCAAGTGGAACAAGCCGCTGGCGACGCGACTGCTGCCGGCGCCCGGCAAGAAGGTGGGCGACATAACTGAGTTCAGCGGGATCTATGAGAACACGACCATTCAGCCGCTGAGCGGCTCGCCGCGGCGTTAGCGCCCGCGGCGTTAAGGTTCGTCCAGGTCCGTCCCTATTTCGCGGGATTCATGGCGGCAATGTCCACGCGGTAGCTAACGGTCTCGGCCGTCGGAAACCCACCGGGCACTTTTTGGGTGACTTTCCCGGTGGCCGCCCACTCCGTTCCGCGCTGGAAGGTCGCGATAAACCCGACGCAGCTCAGAGCGGGAACATCATGCCCCATGGTCGTATGGAAAATGCGGCCCTTTCCATAACTGAGGACCATCAGCATGGGTTCGTCGCGGCCGGTGCCTTTGTTAGCAGGGTCGGAGTGAGCGGTTGCCAGAACCGTCATGTTTTCGCCAGGACCGCGCAAGGTGGCGTAAAGCTCATCCCCCGCGTGCATCCAGGCTTTCGGCAATCCCTTCAAGATCGGATGCTCGGGCTGCTGGGCCGTCACCAGGAAGGGTAGACGCGCGCCATGAGACCCGGCAGCGCCCGGAGTGTTATCGGAAACTAACCGGCCATCTTTCATATACCAGAGCGGTCCAGCCTTCTCGGTTCTAGCGCGCCAACCGCCGATGCCGGCCATCTGGTTAAACTCTCGCCAGTCAGGGAAAGCATTGTCCGCGGCGTGGACGATGACCAGCCCCCCGCCTGCTTTGATGTAGCTCTCGAAAGATGCCTTTAACTCCACGGGCCAATCCGGGCCATCGTAGTTCAGCACCACGGCCCGATATTGGCTAAAATCCGGCTTAAACTTTTTAAAGTCGCCACCGGACGGCGGAGCCGTCACGACATCCACCTGGAATAGACCAGCGTCTTCGAGTTCCTTCTTCAGCACAGGTGTGGTGTGCTGCCAGTCGTGATAGGTCCCAGCGCTCTGCCCGTCCAAAACCATGACCCGCACTGGAGCCGCCGCGCTGACAGGCAACGCTGGAGTAACCAAAAGCACGCTGGCAAGCACCGCATAAAAGATCGTGTTCATTGCTTATTTCCTTCCGAACACAGCTCGGGGTGATTTCTGTGAGGCATTCGAATGCCCCCGCCGGGCTGCGACGTTGTTTGATCCGGCATTCGTCTCCTCAGCCGCGATTAGATCGCGGGTTCTGGTACATTTTAACTCCTATGTTGCAGGAGCACCAGCGCGGCCCGAAGTGACCGAAGTGACCACCGGTTGTGGGGCCTAACTTCGTGACTGGCGATGCGCGCCGCCACCGAGGCCGCCTAGATCGATGATCACTGCAAGAAGCAGCCAAACGAGATTGACTCCCGCCGTGGGCATGCCGCTATTGAGCTCCCATGCGTAAACGATGGTCGTGAGCGGCAGAAAAATGAAGCCGAGCAGCGGCAGGAATAAACCGGCGTGGAATGCGCGCTGCAGGTAGTTCGTGAAGAACCACATGAATAGCAAAGCGACGCGGGGGAATAACAGGACGACGAATAGCAGGAAGCAAGGCATAGTTGACGAGTGTATTCGGACCGACGAGGCCGCGTTGACGCGAGGCTTTCCAAGCCCGCGAACAGCGGGCCTGGCCCGTGTACTTAAGTCCGGTTGATGATTGTTACAGCGAGCAACCCGGGTGGGCGCAGCCGCACGAGATCTCGACCGATCCCTTCGCGTCCTGGCAGCGTTGGCTGCAGTATTTCTTATCCTCTGGCACGGTGCACATGCAAGCGGGGTGAGCGCATTTCTTCTGCTCTGTCTCAGTCATGGAGAAAACATCCTTTCTTGCGGACTGCACGAGAGCGCCTTAGAGGTGGCGCTCCCGGATTTCGGAACTCCGCCAGCCCTAGCGAATATTGATCTTGAGCAAGGCGTCGGAATGATCGTGACGCCATCCCCAATAGGCTTGCTGGTCGTTCTCTTTCAGCGTGGAGAAATTGTGATACTTGCGATGGTTCTGTTTCGCGTACATGCGATACGCCTGATCTTCATGATTGTTCCATTGGTGATCGTCGTTGTGCTGTTTGTCATGGTAGCTGCGGGCACCCTTGTTGTTTTGGGCCGGCAGCGTTGGTGGCGCCATAACTACTGGGATAGTAAGCGCGGCACCCAGCAAAGCCGCTTTCGAAAAACGAAGCATAAAGTTATTACTCCTGGTCCCTCGCTAGGGCAATTGTCGTGCCAAGCCTCGCCCGGGAGCTTTGGCAAATGCAAACCCCACAAGATAGAGACGATGCGACTCGTAGCTCGTTTCCGTTCCCATGATCGACGTGAGAAGCATAGCGGCCAAAGTGACGCCATATGGTCGAGGCTGAACTTCCGCTATTGACACCCACTTCACTCGGGGCCTACAGTTGGGGCATGGAACAAGTACCTTTCGGAAATCAGTCTATGAACAGCCCAGCGCTGGGTAATCGGGCGTTGGGAAATACGTCGATCGCAGCAGAGAATGCCCGCTTCATGAGCCGCGTTTACGGCTGGATGGCGGGTGGACTTTGTCTTACCGGCGCGGTGGCGTGGAACGTCGCGGGCAATCCCGATCTGGTCCAAATGATCTTCGGCAACCGGCTGCTGTTCTGGGGATTGATCATCGCGCAGCTCGGGGCCGTGGTCGCCTTGTCGGGACTGATCAACCGGATTAATGCCACGACTGCGACGCTCATCTATGTTGTCTACGCGGGATTAACTGGCCTGACGCTTTCCAGCATCTTTCTGGCTTACACCGGGTCGAGCATCGCCCAGGTATTCGGTGTAACGGCATTCGGTTTCGCCGGACTCAGCGGGTTCGGGCTGGTGA
>Ga0068863_100008416_pt1 | contig 10073 bp, 10 predicted proteins | sample KBSSwiS62_FD_66596 | JGI IMG/M metagenome (GOLD analysis project Ga0068863, IMG submission 66596) | Switchgrass rhizosphere microbial communities from Kellogg Biological Station, Michigan, USA - KBS Switchgrass S6-2 | ecosystem: Host-associated > Plants > Roots > Rhizosphere > Soil ...
ATTGCCAAGCAACGGACACGTTCTGGTAGTTGCCGCCAAACCGGATGTAGGTGCCGTTGCTATAGCCGAATTTCAGAGACTGGTGCTTTGCAATGCGGAGCGCGACGGTGCCTCCGAGACGAGAGTTCGTCTGTTTAGTGATCGGGTTTTCTAGGCCGTCCACGCTTGTGATTCCACCGAACCAGAAATTGCCGTCGAGCGAGACCCAGAACCCCGGCTTGAAGTCGTAACCGAGGTGTCCTTCTAAAGCGCCCATTGGCTTTTGTGATTGAGATCGCGTGCCTGGAAAGAAGCTATTGCGCGAAAAGAAATCCTGATTCGTGGTGAAGAACCACCCTCCGCAGTACCCATCAACAATCCATTTGCCCCAGCGCTGGGAATAGCCAAATTCAGGTTTGAATGACCAGCGATTGGTGCCCCAGTTAATCAGCTTGGTGGGATCGTATTGGCCTGTCGGAGCTATCACCTTCAGACTGACGCCTAGCAGGACCCTCTGTTTCCATTTCACGAACTCATGCGGTGGCATTGCCGGGCCACCCTTAAGATTTACCGAAAGGCGATAGACCGAATCCACAAGACCGGAGCGGTACAGGCGCGCCTCCGCTCCCGGCACAGTTCCCTGGAAGTTTCCTACAGCATATGGCACTGTGGCGACGATGTTGGCCGAGCGGCCAAAGAGGCCGAATGAGTGGTAGTAGCTAAAGATTGGGACGCTGTATCTGCCCTTGGCATCGCTTACTGGGAGCGCGCCATTGAAATTGATACTGCCGTCGTAGAAGGACCAGGTCAACGTGACCGCGTTGGCATGGAGCGGCGTGATGACGTAGGCGCGTGGCGCAAGGTCTTGGGCGCTAACCGCTTGTAGCGAACCTACTGCAAGGCCTACTGAGAACGTGAGCCTGAAGAAAAATCGCATCTTCGATGGGCAGCACCAGTTGCAAGCCCCGCCTGGGGCATTGTACGGCACTACTGTGATTGACCTGCCCTCGGGACGTCAAATCATCGTTTCAGCAGGTAGTCTGCCTCGAATGCCCGTTCCGTGTGGCGGATGAAATCGGCTCATTTACAACAGTAATCATTTCGACTTGGGCGCAGTCTGGTTGCGGCCTTTGAAAATCGGTTTCGCGCCGCGCGAAAGGCGCTAATGTCGGAAGCGATGTTCTGACGGCTATAATTTTGGGTTCGGTCGGGTGTGTCATCGCTTCGATACATTCAAGCGATGGGGCCGCAATTTTTGGGGCGTTTCGGTGTCGCTGGCTGTGCTTGTCTCTGCTCGGGGAAAGCTGGACACTAGACGAAAGCCGCAAGCGCGTCATTGCAATCATGGCCTCGATCCTGGCCGCTCGAAAGCTCGCGCAATTCGACAGCGGTGCCAGAGTACCAGTGACAATCAATGCGATCGCAGACGCCGTTCGCTGGGCGGAGCAGATAATGGCTGAGATTGACCGGCGCTGGCGCGATCGGTGAATACGGATTTTACCCGATTTTAGGCTCCTTTCCGTTTCGTCAGAATGGAGGTTGACCTCAGTTCTCTGTCTCCGAAAAGCCTATTTGCCCCTCTACCCTGAGGGGCCTTTTTTTGCCCCCCATTGTACGGTAGCGGACAGACATCTGGCTCTGTGAAGGTGATTTTTTCGTTTGGCTGACACAGCCACAACCCCACAGCTAAAAGAGGCCGCTTATGGCTGCCCGATCCATAACTTTCGACTCCCCTTATTCATGGAGAGAGTTGTATATCGCCGCCATGATTGAAACCGACAACAAGCGACTGCCCGAGCGTATTCGTGCCGCTGAAGAGGCAATTGCCTTGCGGCTGATTTCACTGACAGGCTGCACAGCGGACGACGAAGATTTGCGAGAAATCAAAACCGCCGTGGAGGCAATGGAAAGTATTAAAGGAGCAGCGTCTATCCAGACAACCTAGGTCCGCACCTTTCGGGGAGTCGACGTAAACCTCATGCGCCAGGAGGCACTTCACTTGTCTACCGCGCCGGAAAGAAACCAGTCACAACTGCTCACCCGCACTATGACTTTCTTCTTTCGCGCTTTGGGCAAATGGGTTCCTTTTGCTGGGCGAACTTTGACACAACGAGAGTGCAGGATTGCCCATTGGCGAACAGGATTCCCCATTCGCGAGTACGGGAGTTGCCAATTAGCCGTTTCGACCAGCCACATACAGACGATGGCCAAACATACGGAGCTGCTCGGAAGTCAGATCGAGTTGGTTCGGTAAGCGATCATAGGCGCCACTCTTGGCCACGCTCCAGCCAACCACCATTGCGTCGGCACGATGCAGCCGACGATGTCCTACGTGCTTGTCGTCAACGCAGAATTGGAAGGTTACGAAGTCGCCGTCACAGGTGAAATCAATTCGGATCGCCCGGTGTTCGTCAAGCAACACGCTGCTCTCTGTGCGCGTCACAAATACCAGTCTATGCCGTTCCATGGCACTAGGACATAGTGTTCAATACTGCACAGACATTTGTACGCTAACGATCTTAAATTTCATGCATGTTGGATTGGGATGAACCTCAGCTCACACCCGAGCAAATCGTGGAGCGATTCAAGAAAGTGTTTGGAAGAGAAATGACGCCAGCAGAAGAACGTTCGCTGCTGCTAGACCCTACTGCCCCTTGCGAAAATCAGACGATTAGGCCGTCCAAGGAGCCGTTAATGCGCAATGGCGACATTGTCCGCATCCTTGTCGTAGATGATTTTGAACCGTGGCGACGGGAAGTCTGCGTCATGCTTCAAAGACGGCCGGAGTTTCGTGTCGTCGCCGAAGTAAAGGATGGATTGGAAGCCGTTTACCAAGCCCAGGAACTGAAACCAGACTAGATCTTGGTGGATATCGGACTTCCCAGTCTTAATGGATTGGACGTTGCGAAGCGCATCCGCCAAATGACTCCCAACGCAAGAATAATCTTCTTAACTTCGTACAGCGACAGAGACGTGATACGGGAGGCCCTAAGCACTGGAGCGGAAGGTTACGTCGTCAAGGCGAATGCTTGGGCTCACCTCTTCACTGCAATCGACGGGAGCGAAAGCCATTCGACGACAGCGTAAAGCAATTTTCACGCAGCGATCAGGTGCTGTCTCAGCGCATAAAGGACCAGATCCGCATCATTATTCACCTTGAGCCGCCCCATAATGCGATATTTGTGGAAAGCTACGGTTCGAGGCGCAATATTCAATGCATCCGCCACTTCCTTCATCTGCTTTCCTTCGGCTAACAGTTGCAACACCTCTTTCTGCCTTACGCTAAGTTCCTGTTCGGCTAGCGAAGCATGACTATGAACTAGACCGCGCACCGAGTCTCTAGCAATCAGAGGCGACAAGTAGAGTTCACCCCTCAAGATTTTCAGGACCGCGGTTTTAAATTCGGGAAGGCCAGAGGCCTTTGGCACGTAGCCCGAGCCTCCACGGCGAAAGGCCTCCGCTGCGATGTCGGCATCAAAGTGCATGCTGACATACAGCAACTTGACCTTGGGCAATGCCTTCTTTAGCCGCTCGCCAGCATCCAGACCGTTCAATTGCGGCATGGCGATATCAACGACGACTAAATCGGGTCTCAGTTCGAGCGCAGCACGGATCATGGCGCGTCCATCGCCTACCGTGGCAACCACGCGATAGTCCGTCTCAAGAATCCCTTTAAAGGCCTCAGCTACAAGCCTATGGTCCTCGGCAATCAAGATACGCGGTGCGTTTGTCCGCATCGTCTCACCCCCAAAGCAGGGGAAATATGCGCGATTCGGTGGGCAAAAGTGACCTGTCAATGTAGACAGGGGCGCACCTGTCAAAATACCTGACAACAGGCCATCCCGAGTGTCAACACACCCAAGGGGCAATTTGATCAGTGGAGTGTAAGCTTTCGTGAACCTTAACATCCGGATCGACACATGCGATCCGATGCCTCTACTGCACAGACTAAGGGGAGTCCTTCCTGGCGCTCCCCTTTTTCTTTCTCTATTCGAACCGGACTGGACGAACCGCTTTTGTTCGAATTGAGTTGGCGATGTACTATTCTTTAATCGATTGAAAAAACTGACTCGAACGATCAATCAACGTTCCCTCAACGCTCGTGAGCGTGGAACGGTGCGCCTAGGCGAATATGACCGGCCGAAACCCCCGCAAGATCTACTCCCCAGCGGACACACTTAAAACTGCCCAACAGTCGAGAATCGAAGAAGTTGCGAACGAAAGCGAAACACGCTTTCGCTTGGTCGCAGATACCGCGCCTGTACTGATCTGGATGTCGGGCGTTGACAAGCTTTGTACGTACTTCAACAAGCCTTGGCTGGATTTTACCGGACGGTCACTCGAGCAGGAGTTCGGGAATGGCTGGGCAGAAGGTGTCCACCCGGATGACTTGCAGAGATCCCTCAATACCTACACGCAATCTTTTGAGCGGCGAGAAAAGTTCAGAATGGAGTACCGGCTCCGAAGGCACGATCGCGAGTATCGCTGGATTTTGGACATCGGCGTGCCACGGTTCAATCAGGATCGGTCTTTCGCAGGCTACATAGGGATTGCTGTTGACGTGACTGAACGGAAGACTGCAGAGGACGAGCTTCTCTTGTTGAATCGCACTTTGGAAGAGCGGACGGTGTTATTACAGTCGCGGGAAGAACTGCTGAAAATTTTCGTCAAGAACGTGCCGGCCGGAGTCGCAATGCTCGACCGCGATATGCGTTACCTTCAGGTGAGTGATCGTTTTTGCAAAGATTATTCGGCTGATAGTTCGCAACTGCTGGGACGTTCACATTATGAAGTCTTCCCTGACATTCCTGAAAATTGGAAAGAAATGCATCGCCGCGCTCTCGAGGGCGAGATATTGCGAGCCGAAGAGGACCAATGGAATCGTAAAGATGGCACCGTGTGGGTGCGCTGGGAGATTCGTCCTTGGAAGACGTCCAGCGGATCTGTCGGAGGGATTCTGATTTTCGCTGAAGAAATTAGTCAGCGCAAACAGATGGAAGAGGCTCTTTCAGGCATTAGCCTGAAGTTGATTGAAGCACAGGAGCAGGAACGTACCCGGATCGCGAGAGAGCTGCACGACGACATCGCCCAACGGCTTGCATTGGTGACAGTCGAACTCGGCCGACTCCGAGAGAGTCCCCCTCGTTCAAAGTCTGAACTCCACGAACGCGTGGGCGCAGTTCAGAAATATACCGTAGAAATAGCGAACGACGTCCAAGCGATAGCGCATAAATTGCACTCTTCCAAACTTGAATATCTAGGCGTCGTTGCAGCTATGAAAGGTTTTTGCAAGGAATTTGGAGAGCAGCAGAGAGCGGAAATTGATTTCAGAAACAGTGATTTGCCGACTCATTTGTCTCCGGAGGTCGCCCTTTGTCTCTTTCGGGTCTTACAGGAAGCCCTGCACAATGCCGCGAAGCATAGCGGTGTACGACGCTTTGACGTGCAATTGCGTGAAGACTCGGGTGAAATTCATCTGGACATCAACGATTCGGGCCGGGGATTTGATGTCAGCGCCTCCATGCACAGTCAGGGGCTTGGTCTCGTCAGTATGCGGGAACGCGTCCGATTGGTGGATGGAACTATCGAGATTGATTCCGGGCCTACGAGGGGAACCAGCATCCATGTTCACGTCCCGATTGCCTCACAGCACCTAGCGGCGCGCCGCAAAGCGGTTCTTCCTTATTAGGCTCCGTTTCGCCTACAGAGAATGATTACCAACGCGTCACTTTTTTGCTGACCTATCCTTGCGCGTGCGCAATCACTTGCACTGCGGAATATGTAAAACTGAAGTCAGCCCAGCAACTAGCTCTTCGGTTCGGGTTTTGTCCTTGGAAAGGCGGCAGCGTGGAAGCATTGCCAAACCGGATTCTCGTCGTGGAGGATTCAGAGCATTTTCTAAAGTTCATCCGTTCGATGCTTGGAAAAAGGTCGGATTTACAGATTGTCGGTGAGGTAACCGACGGGCTAGGAGCGGTTCAGAAAACAGAAGAACTACAACCCGACTTAGTTGTGCTCGATATTGGGCTTCCATCGCTGAATGGAATCGAAGTCGCTCGACGAATCCGCAAGCTCTCTCAAGGGTGCAAGATTCTCTTTGTAAGCCAAGAATTTTCCGAGGATATTGTGCGGGAGGCACTTGGCACGGGAGCACACGGCTACATTGTCAAGACTGATGCCGGAAGCGAGCTACTGGAAGGCGTGGACGCGGTTCTCGGCGGCCGCCGGTTTTTGGGTAAAAGATTTGCTGGTAACGATTTCGTTGGAGCGTCGAACGTGTTGTCTGGCCAAGACCTGCACGGGCGTAGTCGCCGACAACACCGGCCAAATATGGAGATTGCAAGTCTCCACAGCGTGGGCTTCTATTCTGACGACGCGAACCTCGTTGATGAAGTCACGGATTTCATCGGTGCGGCACTAGATGCTGGGAGGACAACAATCGTAGTCGCGACCGAGTCACACCGGACCAGCCTTCTAATGAGATTGGTGGCTAGCGGGTTGGATATCGGTGCTGCTATCGAGCAGAGGCGATACATTTTGTTGGATGCTCAAGAGGCGCTCTCGAAATTCATGCTTAATGGCATGCCTGATACCGATCTATTCCTGAAGCTCTGGGGTGATCTCATTGCGACCGTGACCGCTGCTACCAACGAACAAGCCCGGATCGCAATTTACGGCGAGTGCGTGCATCTCCTGTGGGAACAAGGCAATCAGGAGGCGGCGATTCAACTTGAAAAACTCGGCAACGCGCTAGCCAAGAAATACGATGTAGAGATTTTGTGTGGGTACTGTCTCGGTAGCGTTGAGGGCGGAATGGAAAGCCACTTATTCCGAGCAATTTGTGCAGAGCACGCACCCCGCTCGCTTCACTTTCCCTTCATCGGCCCGTAAAGACGGTCGAACAATTGAAAGTCGCCGTTTGCGCATGTGCCGGAATCCAGGCACAGAATAGGAGAACGACAACGGACAAGGGCTTCATGATTCGACTCCCCCTTGTGGAATCTCACCACGAATCAACAGACCAGCGCATGTTACCAAGGTGCGGCTCTGCCGCGCTGTTGCAATCGGGGCAGAGCAGATCATGCCCTCTGGGAGCAAGCCGATCGCTGGAAACCCAAGTTATCTGAGTACGACACGGATGCGCTGACGATGTATCGCCATTGCGACCTCCTAAGAAGCGTGCCGGTTAGTCCCGGCATTCTCGAGATCGAGGGGGCAGCCCTATACAGACGAGGCCAAGAATTGGCTGCAAAGCGGGACAGCGATGCGTTCCCGGACGGGGTCGACGCCCAGGAAGATGTTACTGGTACGTTAGAGGCAATCATCAACTCTGCTCTCGGTAGAGCAGGGCTACCAAGGCTGGGTTACCCTAAAACAGCGCGCAAAGAAGTTGTTTTTTGCGCCGCCCACCAATTGCTTCTCCTCATTTTCCGGCAATCATGGGAACAACAATTGCCGTCTCTGCCGTTTCCCATCAAGACTGAAATCAATGGTAATGATGTGCGTTTGTACCTTCGCCAAGCGGTGGGTGTGTGGCAAGAAGAGAGAATTTCGCATCCAAATTATTTCGTCATCGGCTGACGAGGGCAATCAAAATGATGATTGGAATCGGGACGCCGAGCATCCAAAGCAATATCGATCTCATAGAACTCTCTCCTTGCTCATAGAACTCTCTCCTTGTGGTCCTGCTACCACTTCAGACTGTGAAGTTTCTTCGCATTTTAAGCGTCAACGCGATCACGTTGCCTGCCACCGATGGTCCCCGCATACGCAGCACAAAATGCACCACTCAACAGGGCAACGAAAAGCCACAATGACAAGTGCGCCATCGTCTTGCGCGTAGTGTCGGATGTTTGTTGCGCCGAGCTGAACGCGTCGGTTACACGCTTGCCCGCTTCGGTCTCGTTCAATCCCGATCTCGCAGTAACCATTTGAGTTAGATACGCGTGATCTCCTTGTGGCATTGAGCCCTGGCTGAGAGCGTGAGCAAAGATGCGCTCGACCACGCTACGGTCATAAACGTCATTTCGGCCAGTAGCGGGCACCGAATTGGAACGCATAATCATGTCTACGTAGTACGAACTAGGATTCAGCGGATTTGTTCCGGTCGAATCCCCCGCATTCGTTGTGTTCGGTGACGCCTGTAAGGCCCCGCCCGCCAGTGAAGTGGCCGCTGATGTCAGAAATGCTGCCGTCAAGACCATTCCTACTGCCCACACGAGGAAACCATGTGCCGTATCACGAAAGTAAACCTCATCGGTGTGCACGTTGGCCCATTTAGTCCGCAGGCGTCCCGCCAAATATCCGCCCAAAGCCGAAGCCATTATTTGGGTAACGATCAACCAAGCGATGGCCCCTTTGCCAAGAGCTCCTGCTGAAGCGCCGGAGTGGGACCACGGTGACACGGAGGAAAACCCCAGGCCGCTACCCAATGCGAACAAAATGAGCGCAAGTGATGCTGAGGCGAACGCGCCTGCCAGGATGGCCGCCCAAGAAACACCTGAGACAAATGATTCGGTCTTAGCCGAACTATCATTCAATGGTTTACGTTCGGGATAGCGCGTTACCACGACGTCCGACATATACATACTCCTGAACACGTGAGACGATTCGCAACGCTACAACAGGCACTAGAAAATTTCATCCGGACAACACCGTACAATGCGAAATTGTTTAACCTAGAACTTGGATCGGCTGCGAGGAGCTGGAAATTTTGCCGTTTCTAAGGCGAAGCAGATCTGCGCAATTGACTATGCCGATTCTAAATCTGTCTGGTACAGCTCATTTGCACTTGGAGCAGTAAGGCGGCCGATTCTTTAAACTTCCACCGTGTCAGGCCAGAAGGTGAGAGCGAGTTTTATCGATCCCATGCTGCTGCTCCGGACGGAACGTTGAGGGACAGAAGGGTCCGCAAGCGGCAAACGTGATTAAGCTTTAAGCGAACTTACTTGTTCCTTCGGCCCCACTGTTGCTCATCAGCTTCTTGAGGCCTCGCTGAGCGCCAGACCTCAGCCGGTACCTGTTGGTCATGCTCAGGAGTTACCTATTGGGCTATGGCAGCAGATGAGATATTTGGCCAGCATGAGTTACTTTCCTCAGCCCGATCCGCCAAGCGGGCAAAGCGCGTAAAGCTTGGTAGCTCCGTCAAGGTTGCTATTCGTTTGGATGGTGCACCCGCCATTCGAGCCAAACTGTACGAACTTTCTGCCACTGGTGGATTGTTAGCCCTGTCAAAGCCTTTTGAGCAAGGTGATTTTGTGGAAGTTGAGTTTGAGACAAGCCAAGGGAAAGTCCACGCCATGGCCGAACTTCTGTTGCCAAGGAGTGTGTCCTCATCGAGCTGCTTCCAGCCCTTCCGGTTCATTGCGCTTGACGACCAGGATCACACCAGACTGCGGATGGTCCTTGAATCCCTCCTGGCCCAGACCGTAGTTGGTGTTCCGGTCACCAAGAGACCCGCGCGGTAAGACTTGTATAGTTTCTTCGTTGCTGGTTGAGAGAACTGCCCACCCATGGTGCCACCCGCGAGAGAAAACAATGAAGCGGTTTGTGCTACGTCATGTACTGGTCTGTCATGGAAGGCAGCCTGAGCCGCAGTAGTGAGCACTAAACCGTTTTCTATGCCTCTTCATCTGAGCCATGGGGAGAGGCAAATGGACAAACGGGATCTGAGAACTCTCGAATCATGGCGACGGACACTGGACCAAGCTGTGGTGGAAACTGAGGGTGAGCAAACCATTGTTGCCGTATCTCTGAAAAGACTTCGAGATGCTGTTGATCGAGTGATAGCGAGGATTAAGCGAGACAACTGACACAGGACGGTCTAAAGTTTTCAGCCCGAGGCCGCTATCGGAAAGCGCGCTAGTTCTGGCGGCCTCGGTTGCTACTCTCCGTAAGGTGGGAAGAACCTTACACCCATCGACCGCTGTTGTCACTGGTTCCGACCCAGAGAGGCAGGACAGGAGCGGTAGAAGCTCCCTCCCCCGAAAGAACTCCTGCCGCCCTGTTGAGCACGGCGGAAACTATGCTCTACCTGGCGATGGTTGTGAATGGCCCTGGCGAAAAACCGCCATTACACCAACAACCTGCTCGCA
>Ga0068863_100008420_pt1 | contig 10071 bp, 24 predicted proteins | sample KBSSwiS62_FD_66596 | JGI IMG/M metagenome (GOLD analysis project Ga0068863, IMG submission 66596) | Switchgrass rhizosphere microbial communities from Kellogg Biological Station, Michigan, USA - KBS Switchgrass S6-2 | ecosystem: Host-associated > Plants > Roots > Rhizosphere > Soil ...
CGTTGAAGAGTGAACAGCTTTGCAGCCCGTTCTCGCCACTTGAGCCCAGGCCAGCGCCCCCTGGAGTGGAAACCGATGATGTAGATAAAGTTTCCGATGTAGACGACTATCATGCCCAGGTTGCTCACAATCGAAGCAAGGTCACGCTGCCCTGTGAAGAAGAGCCAGCTCGCAGCTACGAGCAGGATGAAGGTAGGAACCGCAAACGTCCAACACGCTTTGATGAAGTGAGTCATTGGATATGCTTTCCACAGTGTGGGCAAGCCTCTTCGTGTGGCTTCTTCCACTCCTTAATCAGACTACGTACGCCGATGTAGATCATCGGAAGCAATACAAACCAGGTGTTGTCGAGGAAGTCTCCGACGGTCATCTGCTCCTCGAATGGTTTTTGGGGTTGTACTCTTCTTGCAGGATCTCCTCACAGCGATCGCTACAAACACTCTTGTGGGGTGGCTCTTCGTCGACATTCTTCGTGGGTTCCCAGATGTATTCGCCACAATTCATGCAGCGACCAACACGCACGAGTGAGCCGAGCTTGAGCTCTTCGTACTCGAATACCCCACCAGGGAACTGGGCTTCAGTAGGGTCAATGACTTCGTTGTCAGGTGTGATGAGCCACCAATGCTCACGACGTCCCCACAAAGTTTCTGCGTGGCCACGTACGCGCCGTAGCTCAGGAAAAGCTTTCGCCATCTCCTCTGTGGCCTCAACACATTTACTGTACGGGTTCTCGACTCGTTTGAGATAGTCCTCAACCCATTGCTTGTATTTCAAGGCCATGTGTCACTCACGTCGTTGTAAAGGCCTAGGGATTGAGGGTCGGTCTCAGCGTGCCCGATGGGAGCATCTGGGACTTCTTCGGGGAACTCTCCGAGCTTCATGGCGCGATCCCACAGGATGGTGGCCGTAGCGGTCGCGAGGTTCATGCAATAGCGGTTGCGGGTGGGGATGATGACGAAGCGGTGGCAGTGTCGGAGGTAGGTTGGCGGAATGGATCCGTCCTCGGGGCCGAAGATGTACAGGGCGTTCTTCGGGTGCTCGAACTCGTGTAGGCGCTCAGAGTTCGGCCGGACTTCGACGGCCACGGGCGTCACATCCGCAAACTGCTCAAAGGGTCGATCAAACTGAATGATCTCCACCTCTTTGTACCCCTTCATGCGCTCCTCGCGAGGCAGTTTCCCGCGACGCTCGACCTCCATCCGAACACGATCCCCCGTGTACCAAACCTGGGAGAGGCCATAGCAGGATGCAAGCCTTACAACCATCCCGACGTTGTGCGCGAACCTTGGGTTCACGAGCAAGATAGAGGGAGCTTGGCCGATGGGCTTGGCGTTTTTGCTGACAATTGACATGAGTTCGCCTACACCGACTTGACTGCGCGCGGCGAAAATAGCATGTTTCATGACATGGAGCTGGGCGAAATTCGTGGTTCGGTCGAAAATCGTATCCCTGGGTACATGGCTAGCGGTGTTGCCACCAGCCTCAAGAGGAACGACCACATGAACGTCTACGCGGGTGAGGCGTTCGATGAAGGTTTGGTTCCCGACATGTTGCGCAAACTGGTCAAGGTGTCCCACTTCAGCTCAACCAAGAGTGGGGACGTGCTCATGGCGCTCAAGAGAGGGGCCGACCGTATCCGCAAACACACGGACGCCCCTCTGAAGCAGGCCACGATCGATGCCATCCTGGTCGACTTCATCAACTACGTCGGAATGACCTGCTGTGTCGACTTCGCGCTCTACACACGAGATTTGGGCGAGCCTTGATGGCTTTCCGTACCCGTAGTGAGCGGATCGACCTGGCCCACAATGTAGTAGGTGGCCTCTTCAACAGTTTCTCGAAAGCCAACTTCCGAGGGCCTCAATGGACGGTCGATGGGATGCATTCGATCATCGAGTCCGCGGTGAAGATAGCCGCACTTCAGAACTGCATCCCTGACAGGCACCTTGTGCAGATGCAAAGGGATGCGTTGACGTTCTACAAGCGGCACCTCGAAGAGCCCCTGAAGCTCATTGTCGAGCTCCAAGCTCAGGTGTCACCCTGACACTCGCGCTTGGCAGCCTGACGGGCTCGATGACGAGCTCGCTTGGCCTCGTGACGGTTGTCTTGCTCTCCACGGTTGTTGTGGTTTCGCAAGGCTCCACCACAACAACCGTAAGCACAGCATTGCATATCGAACTTGGAAGCGCCGTAAGGTCGCATTTTCGCTCCTGTTTTCGTACCTTAATCGCGCATTTTGCAGCTCCTTGGTGATTGATTTCGTACTTTACTCAAGGTAGGTGTAGAAGTCATGCGAATTGACACCACAACGCTACTTTTTCACGACCTCACAGATGAAGAAGCCAAAGAGCTTCGTGCGTACGGGGAGAGGAACATGCTGCAAGACGTACCAGGGCCTTTACCGCCCATTGTGCTTCGGTGGATGGAGGAATGCGGATTCTCGGCGGATCAGGGCCTCTTGGTGGTCTTCACGGTCTTGCCTGCCCGCATTTTCTACTCCCTGTTGCTGAGGGTTGAGGGGCGGGAAAAAACACTACACGAACGCATCGCCCAATGCCTCGGCTGGACGGTGGATCAGTTGCAGAGCTTCTCGCTTACTTCCCTGCGCGATCTGGTTCAGCCGGTCTCGAAGGAGCTTGCAGAGGAGATCACGAAGGAGATCAAATCCATTCGGGGGCTCGCGAAGTCAACCCCATGGCCGCTGAGATGACCCAAAAAAGCATTGAAACGCCAACGGCAACGCTATGTTTCCACGACCTCAGCGAAGACGAAGTCAAGGAACTTCGAGAGTACGAAGAAGCAATTACATCGCGAGGTGGGGTATGTCAGATGCCTTCACCTGTACTCCGGTGGATGAGGGAATGTGGGTTCTCTGTGGGACTACCAGCTAATCACAGAGTCATGGCGCGGTCTTGTGCGGCTTCCATGGTCAAACTGTTCGCCGTGCCTGAGCACCGTGGGATAGCTTGGACAGTTGAGGACATGCCAGCCATCATTCAAGGGGTTGTCGAGGGGATGGACATCCCCAAGAAGCACATGCAAGAGGCTGTGCAGGATGCATTGACCTTCTACCACCAGTTCTTGGAGGACGTGTTACGGAGTCTCGTGGAGCTCCAGAAGGCTACAACTTCCAGCTCTTGACCTTGGCTGCGTTGTGGTAGTCGATGAACTCGTCGGGTCGCGAGAAGACGAGCTCTCTGTCTGCGGGTATGGTAGGACGTGACCCGTCGCGACTCCGCTTGCAGATGTTCGCGAAGAAGATGAGAGCACCGGCGCAGAGTTTGCCGACCTGCCCCGCTTCCCACTTCTTTTTCCACTGCGGCTCGCGGTAGTCGACCGTCTGGTGACAAGGCATGGGGTAGTCGCTCATGGTCAGCTCCATGAACTCTTCTGGGTCGGATTCACCCAAATACCCTTGCAAGCTCTGTCGGCGGTACGGGCATTGACTGCACGGTTTGGAGCAGGCTGTCACAGCTTACCCACCTGTTCTTTTGCTTCTGTGTAGCGCCTCAAGAGCTCGTCATGCTGTTTCATGAGGGTGGTGTTCAGCTCCTCGCCGAGGTCGTCGAGACTTTGAAGAGCTGTAATGCCTGCAGCCAACGTCACGATGTAGGCTTCCAGCTCCTCTTTGGTGGCGGTTGGCCCTGGAACCTTCAGCATGAAGGCAGTGTTACCATCCGAAATGCGACGCTTCTCTACAGGAGATAGCTCGCGCTGGGTCTTGATGACGTTGTACCTTGTGTGGGTCAGCCGCTCGACCCCACCTATGAGCAACTCACGCATCCCTCTCACGATACGAGGATCGTCAGAATCGTCATCGGACATGATGAAACAGCCGGTGCGCTCTTCCTTCGGCTCGACCACGAGAACGAATTTGAGATTCTCTCGCTCAGCAACGGCCCTGACTTCCTCACAGGTGCGCTCAAGGCGAGCTCGCAGTTCTGGTGGAATTGACACGTTTTTCTCTTCTTGCTAACTGTTGTGGTGTGCTAACGCTGAAAAGAATGTTGGGGTGCAAGGCAAAGCCAAGAAACAATCTCCCCCATTCTCCGAGTTGTCCCTCACGGTTTTTCAATTTGTGTGCGGCTGAAACCAGGGTGTATCTTACCCATCCTTGAAGGGTGCCCATCTGGCTAGCTACTTCGCTCTGACAACCACCATATTCAACCATTTTCCACAGGGCGTTTAGTTGAAGAGGCGTGAATAAACCTCGAAGGTCTCGCCTCATTCTCGCTTTGGTGGCCCTCAGGAGGAATAGGTGTTCCTGAATGAACTGCAGCCGATCCCAAATCCGTGTGAGTCGATAGGCCACAGCCGCTTGGGTGCAGCCCAACCGAGATGCGATCTCTTTTTGCGTCAAACCTTTTTTGATTGACAGCTGATAAATGCGGCGCTCCACTTTTGGGAGACGAGCCACCATTTGTTTCGTGACCCTCACACAAGCTCTGCTTCGATGCCCAGCTCTGCACAGGTGTCGGTGAAGGCGTCCTCGGAGTCCTCATGGACTTCCATGTCCATCTCGGTGGCGTTGAACCGCTCACTTTTGTTGTGAGGGTATTTCTCTTGCAGGGCTTTGAGCTTCGCAGGGCTCGCTCGGAGAACGTAACGACTCATACTTTGTCCTTTGTGACCAGATGTAGGAGAATGTTGTTGCGGTTCTCGTAGGCGATCAACGCGGCGGCCGATTTGTCAGCCAACGTAAACGTAACGGCCCCGTAGAGTGCAGCCTTGAGGAGTGGTACGTCTCGTGGGTCGAATCCAATCGAGATGATTTTGGCATTTTCGAGTGCGAAAATGGAAGTGTTGATTTGGTCGGACGTCATCCGTCCGTCAATCAAAGTGTCGAGCCAGAGGTTGAGGACTTCGATCACTCTGGGGTGCCACACGTCGAGCATGGCGTTGACAGTCGCGGAGTCTTTGGTTCCGCAGACACGTTGGGCAGCGCCTTGGAGGTGTGGGATCACCTCAGCCACCACCTCTTCATGGAAGGTCTTTCCCTCGAAGATACGCATCCAAGGAAAGAGTTGTCGTTTCTCATGTCTGCGGCCTTGCTCCACACCCAGCTGAAAGGCCACCTGGAGTACGACGTCCAGAAGGTCTCTCCCTTGCTCCTTGGCGCGCTCCAAGGATTCCTTTTTGAAGGCGTCGTCCGGTGCAAGGCAGGTTGCACGTTCACGCTGCCCGATGTTGTACCCTTTGTAGGAGAGGCTCTCGATAGGCCGGCGGCGCATGAAGTAGCCAGCCTTCATCACGCCAACGAGCGGCTCAATGAGCTTGGCGAAGTCCACGAGCGAACCGTCGTCGGGCCAATCCAAGAGCTCGGGGTGTTCCCGCTCAACGAAGTGCTCCCCACGCTGCAGGGCAACACACGAGACACACGAGGCGTCGTGCGCATCCTGTAACGACACCCACTTGTGCCCGTCTGGCCAAGACGACGGCAACCCAGCTTGCCCGCAAATGGCAAAGCCGTTCTTGAGGATGTGCGTGATGCTGGACATGAACGCCGGCTTAGCGCTTCTGTCGGCCTTTTGCACGCTTTTTGCGCTTTTCGATGGAGGCTTCGATGGCGTCGGCTCCCGCATGCGACCCACCACCCTCCAAACGCAGGATCCGAACGGCGGCCTTGAGAATGCCACGATCGAACCCGTCGGGGATAAGAGCCGGCTGAGCTTCGTCGAACGCTTTGACCGAATTGTTGATGGCCTCGTCAACCAAGTGATCCATGGCTTCGAGAACACCAATCCCAGTGAGCCACTGGAGATGAACTTTGTCCGCAACGAAGTTTTGGAGCTCCTCGTAATCCTTGTCGTCGAGAAAGCCCAACCTCTCGATATGATCAGGGATCTTGACAGGCGGCTCGTCTCCGCACATCAACATGAACAAGTCGGTGTAGGCTTCTCCACGGGTCATGAGTCAGCACTGTACTAGAAACTCAATGGTTTATCTAGTAGTTGCTTCTTGAGCGGCAAGTGCTTCGGGGCGCGATTTCAGGATTTCCTGTAGGGTTTCAGCGGCTTGCCCGAAGAACTTGCTGAGAGCCAACTGCTCGGGCCACTTGGTCTCTTTGTAGTTTTTCTCGTGCTCCTCTTCTAGTTCCGTGAGCGCCTCGATGGTCTCGACAATCAAGGACTCCTCAGCGTGTCGAGATCCCATCGCCAGATCAAGGAAGGCCCCCAGGTTCCACAGGAGCGCATTCCTCTGTGCTCCATCTGCCCACACTCCAATCGCTGTTCGGGATTCTTCTTTTGACATACCAGTACCTCAGGTGTATGGAGAATGTATGTTGGACAACTGCATTTACTGCAAAGGCTCAGGTTCTCACGGTGATGAGTTCACAGGGGGTCAGAGCTATTGCCGGTGTTCGGCGGGTTTGGCGTTGGCGGAGCGGGAACGTCGAGAGGAAGCGGAACGGAAAACCACGGAAGAAGCACTCATTATCATGATGTTGACTACTACCTGCTGCTGTTGAGTGAATCCGATACCTTTCGAGCGATGGCGTTGCAGGACTCACACAGTCCGTCAATGTATTTGAGAGGGTTCTTCTCGCACGAGAAGCATAATCTCTTCTCATCTACTTTGAAAGATGATAGGCCGATCTGACGCACCTGTTCTGGGTCATTGTTGACCCCGTTGCGTTCCAGCGTGTAGCGGCCACGCCACGTACCTGTCACAACGAACTTCGACCCCTCGGGATAGGTTTTGCCTCCTCGCGTCGTGATTGGGCGGGTGAGCAGGACGGGCTTTCCAACGAAATCTTTGGTTTTAGTCTTCATTCGGTGTATACCCCGCATGAAACTCTACGTAGGACGACACCTCGGCAAACGCAAGCTCAAAAAGCGGCTGGGTGTTCGCACGATGCGAGCTCTGTCAAGGGTTCCGTTGCTCAAGCCAGGTGATGTGATCCACACGTGTGAGGGTGTGAATCGAGTCATTACCACTTTCGAGCCGGAGTGGCGCACCATTGGGCGCCGTGAGGTCATTGTGGACGTGGAGATCCTGGCCAACGGCGGCTACCACAGCTATGTCCATTGCTGCGAATACCCGCCGCCTTCGGTAGAGAGGATCAAGGAATACTGGCGATGGTGGGGGACGCCTGAGGGTCGCGAGCGGGCCGCGCACTGGGGGATGGACGGGACGATTCGGATCTTGAATGCCATCGAAGCCGGCGAAGAGCTTTTCGACGAACGCGGGATCCCCACAGCGCGGTATGAGCAACTGAGGAGAGGCACGTGACCTACAAAGCTGAATCAGAGAGTTTCTTCGGTGCGCTCGGGTCACTCATCGAGCAATTTTTGCGGGTCGACAAGGGTGGCATCAATCGTATGGAATCGGAAGGTCAAGGGCCTAACGGTGAACTCTGGAAGGTTGTCGTCACTATCAAACCACCACCCAAAGTAAAAGCCAAGAAGTGAGCATCCGGTGTAATGGCTGGCCTATGACCAACCTGACCGAACTAGAGTTCAACAAGCTGAACACCTCAAAGACCGCACTGGAGTGGGATGCCACGTGCGACGAAATCAAGGCAGCGAGGGGTGGGCGCTATCCTCCCGATTGGTGGCAGAGGATTTTAGCGCCTGGTGTCCCTGGTAAGGTTGCCGCCACGTGGAATCCGCCACAGCACGGTGGGATCTACGTGAACGGCAAACCGGTCACTTGATCGCAGTGACCATGGAGTCGAGGGCGTCAGCTCCCGTCGTGTCGATAGGCGCCTTGACGGGGCTGCTGCCCATGTTGAGCATGGGCTTGACCACGAGCTTCTTGACCTCTGCGACAACGGCCTGAACGTCCTTCAGCGCAGTCGTCACATCAGAGATCACGAGGCTGATATCCATGGTGTCCTGCTTGGCATCGGCCGCGGTCTTGATGGCTGCCTGGGCCGCTACAACGGCCTTCGACAAGGCAATGACCGCTACGTCGAACTTCGCCTGGTACGTCGCCTGCTGGTCAGCGGGGAGAAACCCCTTGAGCTGCCCGAACGCGATCGTCGCGACACGCTCGACTGCGTCGACCTGGCCAAGGATCACCTCAGCCTGAGCGGCTGGGTTATTCTGGAAATTCTCCCACCACTTGGCGGCAGTGGCCCCCTCACAAGAGGAGATGACAACGGCGAGCATGAGAGCATAGATGGTACGCATGAGTTTATCTCCCTCAAGGTTCAGGTTCCATGAGCAAAACGCATAAATGAAACCTCCGGTGTCATAGGTGTTGGAGGTTTCGACATGGCATCCAGACGTGGATTTTTCGGGTCTTTCGTGGCTGGGATTCTGGGGGCAGCAACCCTGGCGCAGGCCTCGGAGGAGAGAGTCGAGGGCGTTCGCATCCTTTACCTTAACGGAGTGGCGGTGCGTGAGGGCAAGGATTTCGAGGTGCACTCGGGCGGCTCGTTCCGGTTTGCTTTCCGTCTCAACCGTGGGGATTTTCTTTTGCTGCCCTACGTCTCGCGTAACCTTCTTCGCACGGTGACAATCGAAATCGACGAGCGAGTCGATTCGAGATCAGTCGTCGACTTCAAGGGAGTAACTGTGCCTCCCGACTGGCGTATCGCGGGGCCTACTCTTTCCCCATGATGTGGGGTCGTACATGGATCGCTGCGTCCTCTGGGCCTTTCCAGTAGGGCGCAATCCATGTCATTCGGTGCATGCTGTGCTGTGGCCCCATGGCTTGGTTTCTCCAATGTCCACGTACGAGGAACTGCACCGTGGGAGAGGCCTTGCGTGAACCGTCCAAGTACGCCTGGAGGGCGGGGCGCACGTCGAGCTCGATGGGTTTACCTACCTTGAAGGTTCGAAAGGACGGTGATTCTTGTTTGGCTCGACCACCCCCAACCTTCGCATTTCCGTGTTTGCCTACCTGTTTGACGTTGCTGGGATCACTCATCGCCAGACAGGCATTGAGAGCCAATCGAGTCAGAAGTAGGAGAGTCTTTGGATCACGGCTATCCAGCTCTTCCGATTCGGGGAACACATCGATCGACTGGTTCGACGCCATCTCGTGCACAGTCCATTTCGACCGATGCAGATTCACATTCTTCGTGTGAGCAAGAATCGTCCACCTGGCCCCCATCGTCTGCACGAGGATGAACTCGATAGGTTCGTCCAATCCCGTTTCCGTGTTGACCGTCCACAAAAGGTTCGTAGGCAGGTCGATCACAAAAGAAGGCCAAGGCGGACGAATGTCGAGGTCTTGCGGGACTTGGGTAGCCATGAGCGCGGCAGCGTAACGATGACCTCCCAGCTGAATCACAGGGAACGCATTGTTAGCCCATTGCGCTGCCCCCATCATCAACTCTTGAGTCGACGAATCACGCTGCAAAGCCTCATACAACCACGTGAGCCCAAGAGAACTCAACACGTTGAGCATCGCTTTGCCCATCTTGAGCGTTTCCTCTAACGTATCCATTTTGTGCCCCGACCCAAACGTGATCGGCCACCAATACTGTCCCAATCTGGCAACGTATTCCCGCGTGATCCCCTGCGAGGCGGCAGGCGGCGGCTCGTCGTAAAGCACCGTCTCGCCGTCAGGAGGGATCGCCAAACACGGAATGAGCCGCGCAAGAGCAAGCAAGGATTCACTCTCCTCTTTTGGGCTTAATTCCTTCGTGATGTCGGTCTTGCTGTGCTGGAGAGCGTACTGCTTGACCTTCTCAGGTGCCTCAAACTTCGCACAGACGAACGTAATTAACTCGGCAAAATTTGACACGTGCGTCTCTCCGGTGTCATTACTTGCAGGTTTTACACCGGAGGCGACTGAATGTCACAGCGAAAGTCTGGGTTCACAGTCATCGAGCTGCTCATCGTGGTGGCCATTGTTGCGATTCTCGGTGGCGTTGTGTTTGGCTCCGTGGGCAGTTGTGGTAGTTCTGGGGCGAAGGCCAACAAGGAGGCTCAGGCCTTTGGTCGGGAGATGGGTCTGACGGTCAAAGGTGTGACATGCATGGACTATGACACGAATGGTGACGGTTACGTATCTTGCACGCTCAACACAGTGGAGCAAGGGATGTTGCCGATCGAGTGTGCTCGTTCCTGGTCGTGGAATAGTGGATGTCGTGCAGCCATGGTGCTACGGCGGTGA
>Ga0068863_100008423_pt1 | contig 10070 bp, 9 predicted proteins | sample KBSSwiS62_FD_66596 | JGI IMG/M metagenome (GOLD analysis project Ga0068863, IMG submission 66596) | Switchgrass rhizosphere microbial communities from Kellogg Biological Station, Michigan, USA - KBS Switchgrass S6-2 | ecosystem: Host-associated > Plants > Roots > Rhizosphere > Soil ...
TGAGGCGTCTGGCGAGGGTGCGGTTTTAATAGCAGCCGAATTTTCCGCCACGTATGGTGCCGTTGGCCTTTCCATCAGGTCGGTCCGAATCAAAGTCGTTATGCGGGGGGATTGAGGCCGCCGAAGCAGTTTACATCGTATTGCGGAGCCAGTTCCGCGAAACTTAGATCGGCGTTACCTTTAGGATCGCAAAGCGAATTTCAAATGCGTCGAAACTGAGGACGCCTTTGATATCCCCTAAAGGACTAAGGTCCCATATGGAAAAATTGCCGGGAGCGCTGTCAAAACCTCAAAAAGCGCTTATGAAAAACAGAGAGATTTATCTCATCCCCAAATCAACCGCGACTCTTACTGAAAGCGGACTGCTGGCCATGTTGCTGCGCCGCCAGCACCAAAAAGACAGCGAGTTAGCCCAGCCCTGGCCGTTGACGCGCGCTCATAGCGCCACAGCTGGTCGACGGTGGCGACGAGGCTTTGGAAGAACGGTTCGGCTGTACACTTGAGTTTTCGCCAAGGCAATGACGAAGGCTCACGACATTCACACTTACACCGAGCTTCAGCGGCAGATTCATGACGACCTCCGGATCCAACATCCAGAATGGGTGCAGCCAAATGGTGAATCTCCGATCTGTGATTCTTATGAGGTACGCCTCATGGAATTGCTCGCTGACTTCGAAGAGGGCCGCACCCACAGTACGCACGCCGCGCCCGTCCACGAAAACATGTGACGTTTTCCGACGGGATTGCGACTCGTTCGCTGGATTTGTCGGCAGTCTGCGCGCTCTTCGGGCGAGTAGTCGCTAGGAAGAATGGCCTCCCGCATAATCCAGTGGTCCCGTCTGGAAAATAAACTTCCAGTCTCCACCGGTTATCCTCGTGTAAAACTTACAAGCCCGGCCCTTCCACTGAATCTCTTGCTTTGTGTCCTTGTCACGCCACAAAGAGTCAATATCCAAAATGGCAAAGGCGGCATCCTCCTCAGGAGCGACCTCAATCTTGACGGTGTTTCGGTTGTTATGAACCAAATCGTATTGGTCAAAAATCGCCTGGAATTATTGCCGCCATCGTTCTTTGTTAAATCTCCCTAACACAAAGCGCCAATGAACCGGATCGTGGTCGCCGGGTGTAGGCGGCCACGGCCAAACCATGTCTGGATGAATGAAATCGAGAAACAAGCCGGGGTTTTTATTGTTCAAGCCCAGCGTCTCTCGATCGATCAACGCCTGAATCTGCTTCGTCACCATATCAGACATAGCTATCGTCCGTTTCGCGAAAGAAAATACGATATCGGAATTCCGGCAAGAGCCGCTACGACCGCGAGGAAGAAAAACTCGGACGCGTGTCTGACGAGGAAGAACGGCGAATAGCGCTGATAAAGAACAAAGCCAGGAAGAAATCTGTTCCACGGCACGAGCAACACGAGCAAAAAACCGATCGCGGAACAAATCGGCATCCCCAACGCCACTCTCCAGTTTCGATTGTTCCAGCAATAGGCGCCGCTAATCATCAACGACGACAAAAACAACATCGAAAGGCATATTCCGGCTGCACGACGGAATTTCAGGCCGCCGGCAGCAGTTGAGTAGCGACGAAAATCCTTCTCGAGCAGTTCTGACAATTCCTCGACCTTATGGGCAGACTCGCCGCTCACTGATACGCGGCGTAACGAGTCGCCCAAATCAATCGTGACCGACGAGATCGGTTTATCGGCTTGCTGGTAAGTGTACGCGAACCCGAAAACTTCATTTGGAAACGCGATGCTGCTCGCAAGGGACAGGTGCGGAATCTCGATGTCCTGACCGTCCATACTAATCTTTACCATCTCCCGACCGGAATCCTCGGGACCATTCGACGCGTCAATGAAGGCATGGGTCTCCAGCAAAATAGTGTCGAGATCAGTCGCTCCCATTTTCAGAGGAGGCAGATCATATGTCTGCGAAAATTCCGCAGCGTTGGATCGCGATATTGCGAGCGACACGCAAACGCAGAAGAGAACGGCGAACCGCATTGTATAGAGCCTAACGAAATGTAAAAACAGATTACGTTAGGCTCTCCGTCTTCCCCGCATCACCAGCACAGCCACACCAAAACCAAGGAGAATCAATAGAGGGTAGAGAATTGCCGACGGCGGCTTCGCTTGTTTGGCTGCCGGAGGTTTGGACCGACTCGCAAATTCAATCGGAATCTTAACCTGTGAGCCTGTGCCGGGCTGGAAACGCCACTGCGAATAAGCTTCAAGAGCAGCGCCATCGAGTTGTTTGTTTCCAGTGCTCTCCAGCATTCGCGCTCCAGTAACTTTGCCCGTCTGTTGATCAATCGTCACCAAAACAACGCCTTTGCCTGCGAGCCCCTGTTTCGCCCATTCAGGTCGGTAAACAGGTCTCGGCGTGTAAATCGCCTTAGGAGGCTGTGGACGGGCCGCAGGAGTCCCGATCTGCGCTTGCAGAGAAGATGCAGAGACATACGCGAGAAAAAAAACGAGCGCGAAAGACGAAACGTTTTTCGTTCGGGAACGTCTCGTGACATTGCCAATCAACCCAGACGCTGCTGCGCGCACTCGCGGGTCCGACATTCGATAGACGCTTCGATCTAGCAGGTAATGAATGAATCCTGTCGCGAATCCGAGAGCGATGAGAGCGGGCACCCAGGTCGACGTTCGCAGCTGCGTCGCAAACGCACCAAATATTCGGTCGCCATAGTAAGTGCCTGTCCCGCTGTTTGCTTCCACCTCAAAAATGGGAAGAAACACGAGCGACAAGAGCATGAGGAAAAGCACGACCGCCCACGGCCGCACATTTAATCTGTGCAGATATCGGCGAATAATCCCAGTCGTTGGAGCGGACTCTGCCGACGGCGTTTGCGACGCCAGCCCCGTCGCGAGTATCCAGTGTTGTGATGTCCAGATTACAAGGAAGAGGAACAAACTCCGCGGCCGAAGCGCCAACCCCACCATCACCGCGAGCCCAACAATGTACAAGACGCGCGGCAACGACCATTGCGGCGTACGAAGTTCCGCGAACAACACGACTGCGGTGATGGCGAAAAGCGCCAACATGGCGCCGCCGCGGATTCCATTCTCAGCCGAAACGATCCACGCCGGAAACCAGCGATCGACCCACTGATCCTGGTACGCGACTGCTCCGGCGAGAATGTCCGCGACAAACACGAGCACTCCGCCGACCGTGAGCGCGAAGAATCGATCCAGCCGCCTTGTTTGAAAGCACGAACTGCGCTCCGCGCGCGAACGATAGATTGAAAGCGCACCAAAATGTTGCGCAGCGAAATGGTACGTCACACATGCGTAATCGATGATCGCCAGACCAATCAGTCGTTCCTCACGTGTCCATGGCAGCGCCGAATCTGCCGGAAGAAACAGCGCGAAGCATCCTGCTGTTATCAGCAACGGCAGCGCAACGAACCGGATTGGCTGGTCGCGCAGGAGCGGTCGGTACGCTTCCGTGCAATACGCGAGGTACGTGCTCGATAGCCGATGACCTATCCAAAACAGAGCGGTCAAACCGAAGTAAAGCAGATCGAGTGGACTCGACTCGGGATTGGAATAGCCATGGGCGAGCAAAAGGATGATCGGCGCAAGCCAGAGCGCGCTGAGCATCCAGAACCCATCCCACAGCGGTCCACGCACCCACAGCGACGAACGCTTCCACACCCATGGTGGTACCGTTCCGATCTCAAGTACGGCTGCGGGTGAGGAAAGCTCGGCCATTCGAGCATGTAAGTGCGCCTTATGGCGCACTTGGATTTAGGTAATATGCAACCCCGCTATCACTTGAGTTGCAAGTCAACGCCGCCGCCAGTCGCATTGACGGCAACGCCGCTTTGTGTCGAGGAAACGCGGACAATCACACCGGCCTGATTTGACAGGATGGTGCCAGTTTTCCCAGCGCCAAGAGTCACGCCACGCGTCCCAGCGCCACTCACGTTATAATGACCGTTGAAATCTTGAAGATGCTTCAGGTTGAAAACCTCACCATAAGCGGACGAGCTGGTCGCCCCGACCCTGCCTACCGACAGTCCTTTCACTTTAACCGGATAGTTTTTGCCTTTGTAGGTGAGCGTGCCTGACCCCCAGTTGACACCAATTCCAAGAGCGAAGCCACCGGTGCTCAATCGTAAAGTTGCGTCCGGCCCTGAATGATGTTTGGCCGCCTGAGTAAAGCCCGTCATTGCTGCGATTACGAGCGCCAGGACTGCGATTTTCTTGACATTGTTCATATGAATTCCTTCCATTTAGTTTGAAACTACTGTTTCTGTCCGATGGTTCTATTGGACGAAAGTCTTATATGCCCGTCGGCAACTTTCATCTATTCTTACCGACCAACTGTTGAAAAGTAAAAACTTATGAAGTCACGAAGCCGCAAATTATTTCATGCCGTGATCGCCATTGTTGCTCTCGCATTGAGCTCCACCGCATTCGCGCAGCAGGCTCAATCGCAAGAGATGACGACCACAACGAACGATCAGCAAACAACTACACTCGCACCTCAAGAGTTGGACTCTCTCGTTGCGCCGATCGCGCTTTATCCCGATCCGCTGCTGGCGCAAACGCTCGCCGCTTCGACTTATCCACTGGAAGTAATTCAGCTTCAACAGTGGATGAACAACAATAAGAACTTGCAAGGCAAAGCACTGGCGGACGCTGTCGCAAAGCAGCCGTGGGACCCCAGCGTCCAGTCACTGGTGGAATTTCCAGACGTGGTGCAGCGGATGGCCGGCAATATTCAATGGACGACCGATTTGGGAAACGCGTTTTTGGCACAGCAATCGGACGTGATGGGCGCAGTCCAGCGTATGCGCGCGAAGGCTCAAGGCACAGGAAATCTAAAAACCAGCGCCCAATCGGTGGTAAAGACGGAGACCGTCTCCAGCGGCCAGCAGGTAATCGAAATTCAGCAGGCGAACCCGGACGTCGTTTATGTGCCCTCTTACGACCCCACCGTGGTATACGGGCCTGCTCCTGTTGAATATCCCTACTATCCCTACACCTACCCGGGTTACATGCCAGGAACAGCTCTAATGTGGGGCACAGGAATCGCGTTGGGTGCTGCCGCGTGGGGCGCGTGGGGTGGCCACTGGGGCGATTGCGATTGGAACGGCGGCAACGTCAACATCAACAACAACAACAATTTCAATAAGAACAACAATTTCAACCGCAACGTCAACCGAGGGCAAGGCGGACAAGGTAACTGGCAGCACAACCCACAACACCGGGGGAATGCACCATATGGCGACAGAGGAACCGCGAACAAGTTCGGTGGTCAGGGTGCACGTGGAGCTGGTAATCGACCCGGCGCTGGCGGAGCTGGACGTCCGGGTGGCCCAGGTGGAGCTGGAGGCATTGGCGGGGCTGGAAGGCCCGGTGGTCCCGGCGGTGCAGGCGGCATTGGTGGTGCCGGAAAACCCGGTGGTCCTGGTGGCGCCGGGAGACCCGGTGGTGCGGGCGGCGCTGGCGGGGCTGGTCGTCCCGGTGGTGGTGGAGCCGGAGCGCGTCCCGGTGGTGGTGGTGCCGGAACGCGACCCGGTGGTGGAGGAGCCGGAACTCGTCCAGGTGGCGGTGGTGCTGGAACTCGACCCGGCGGCGGTGGTTCCGGGGCTCGACCCGGCGGCGGTACCGCTAAAAACCAAGTCGGTAATCGGAGCGCGTCATCGCGACCTAGCTCCGCGTCTCGCGGCGGAGGAGGATTTAGCGGCGGGAGCGGAAACTACGCGCGATCCAGCAGCAACAGAGGCGGGCACAGCATGGGTGGCGGCGGTATGAGCCGCGGCGGCGGTTCTTCAATGAGCCGTGGTGGCGGTGGTCGCGGTGGTGGTGGAATGAGCCGCGGTGGCGGTGGTGGCGGTCGCGGCGGCGGCGGCAGAGGAGGAGGCGGAGGAGGGCGCCGAAGATAAGGCAACTGTCGATGTGGAGAAAACCAATGAAATCAAAAATGAATATTATGACTTCCTCGAAATTTTCGCTGATCGCTTCTGCAATTGCTAGCTTTTGCTTGTTAGGCCCAGGCTTGCACGCCGCACCGCCGTCGAAATCCGATGCAGCTTCGGCGCCGCAGCCAACTCAAAAACAATTCGACACACCGAAACAGGCGGCCGACGCCCTCATTCAGGTCGCGGCGAATTTTGACGTTGCCGCGGCGAAGGAAATTCTGGGGCCGGATGCCGAGGATATAGTCGCTTCCGAAGACCCGGTGCAGGACAAGAACCGTGCAGCGGAATTTGCAGCGAAGGCAAAAGAGAAAATGTCCGTCCAGACAGACAAGAAAAATCCGAATCAGGCCATTGTTTTGGTAGGTAACGATGACTTTCCGCTTCCGATTCCGCTCGTGAAGCAAAAGGGAAAGTGGTTCTTCGATACGAAGGTTGGCCGCGAAGAAATATTAAACCGGCGCGTGGGTGCGAACGAACTGAACGCCATTGCGATTTGTCGTGGCTTCGTTGACGCGCAACATGAGTATGCGGCGGAAAAACATGATGGTTCGAAGGTGAACCAATACGCGCAGCGCGTCATCAGCACGCCCGGGAAACATGATGGTCTGGCGTGGCAAAACCCGGATGGAACATGGGGAGGCCCGGTCGGAGAAGAAGTGGCCAAAGCGCTTCAGGAAGGTTATTCCGCGCAGGGAGGCAAGCCTTATCACGGTTACTACTTCAAGGTGCTGAAGGGGCAGGGATCCGCGGCGCCGATGGGAGAGATGGACTTCATGGTTGGCGGCGCAATGATCGGCGGATTCGCTCTCGCAGCTGCGCCCGCTGAATATCGGGTGACTGGAGTCATGACATTCATGGTCGGTCCAGACGGAGTCGTGTACGAAAAAGACCTCGGCGCCGATACGCTGAAGACGTTCCAGAGCATGGACAAGTACAATCCGGATAAAACTTGGAAGGTGACCGAGGACGACGTGGAAGACGATTCGCAAGATTGACACGGAGATCACCGAGGCGCACAAGATTTGGAGTAACAAGGAAACGTCGGTTTTTATCACCTTCGGATTCGAAGTCGTTGGTTGAGGCCAGCGCACGAAATATCGACTCAGGATCAATTACCAGAGCGGCCGTAAATCCGGCACTGAGCCCGTCCGGGATGGGGCGCACCCATTGGCAAAAATAGAATCCTATGAGTTCAGTGGGCTCTCAATCGGTATTTCGGTATTCACCGTTTCGTATTCCCATTGTTTTTCTTTCCGTGTTATCGCTGCCAATCGGCGTGCCGGTGCTTTCCGCGCAGCAGCCGGAGTCGATTCCAAATGAAAAACTGGATTCGTTGGTGGCGCCAATCGCTCTTTATCCGGATCCACTTCTTGCTCAGACCCTCGCCGCTTCCACCTATCCATTGGAAGTGATTCAGCTTCAACAATGGATCGCAAGTAACAGATATTTGAAAGATCAGGCGCTGGCCGACGCAGTGGAAATGCAGCCGTGGGATCCTAGCGTTCAAGCGATGGCCGCGTTTCCCGATGTCGTTAAATTGCTCAGCGACAACATCGCATGGATGACAGACCTGGGAAACGCCTTCCTCGCACAACAAGCCGATGTCATGGATGCAGTTCAGCGGATGCGCGCAAGGGCTCAGAGGAACGGCAACTTAAATACCACTCCAGAGCAGACGGTACAGATGCAGACCGGAAATGGCGAACAAGCTATTGTCATTGAGCCAGCGAACTCCGAGATGGTCTACGTTCCCTCGTACGATTCAACGGTGGTTTATGGCGATTCCGCTTACGCTTATCCCACATTGTACTATGCGTCCCCGGTATATTACCGCACGGGGGGAGCCTTGGCCTTCGGCGCTGGTGTTGCGCTGGGCGCCGCCTGGGGTGGCAACTGGGGTTACGGATGCAAATGGTCGAACGGCGATATCAACATCAACAACAACAACAAATACGTAAGCAATTCGAACAGGAATAAGAACGTCAACTACGGCAACCGGCCTTCACAGCAACCCGCCGGCGGCTTATGGGAGCATAGCCCGCAACATCGCGGAGGTGCTCCTTACGCAGATAGAAGAACCGCAAACAAGTATGCTTCGCGGTCCGGCATTCAGCCAGCCGCCATGGCAAATAACCGTTCTTTGGGTGCAGGCGGACTCAGTGCAGGTAATGCGGGGATAAACCGTACCGGTGCCGGTACGGATTTTTCACGTGGAGTCGGCGCCAGTGCGAGTGCAGGTATTCGGCCGAGCGGCGTAGGTGGAGATCGAATAGGTAATCGCGGGGTTTCAGCGAATTTGGGCTCCACTAATGCTTTTGGCAACGCTGGATTCAGCGGTAACGCCGTGCGTGCCAGCGGCAATCGAGGAAACAGCAGCTTTGGGGGCGCAGGTGCAGGAAGTTTTAGCGCCGGGCACGGAAGAGGTGGAGGCGCTCGTGCTGGAGGCGGTGGCGGGCGCCGACGATAAAAAGGCACTCGGTCGAGAAAACAATGAACACCAACTCAGTCTTCAGCCGGTCCTCAAGAATTTCTGCGATCGGTTTTACAATCGTTGCTTTTGGATTTCTAGGATTGCCCTCGCAAGCCGCCTCCGAAAAGAAATCCGATACAGCCGCGAACTCGGTCCCGAAAAAGCAAAAAGAATTTAGCTCTGCAAAAGATGCCGCCGACAGCCTTATTCGCGCAGCAGAGGTATTCGATGTTGCTACTTTGGGAGAAATTCTGGGGCCGGATGCAGCCGATCTGATTACTTCAGCAGATCCCGTGGCCGACAAAAAACGCGCGACCGATTTTGCAGCCAAGGCAAAAGAAAAGACGTCGCTAAATGTAGATCCGAAGAATTCCAAACGCACCATTCTCTCAGTCGGAAACGATAATTTCCCGTTGGCGATTCCGATCGTGCAGCCCAAGGGAAGGTGGATCTTTGATACCAGGGCCGGCCGCAATGAAATTTTAATGCGACGAATCGGTGCGAACGAACTCGATACGATCGAGATCTGCCGTGGATTTGTTGAAGCACAGCACGACTATGCGCAGGAAAAACACGATGATTCCCAAGTGAATCAGTACGCCCAGAAGATTATCAGCACGTCGGGCAAGCACGATGGACTTGCCTGGCAAAACGCGGATGGAACATGGGGAGGACCAGTCGGTGAGAATGTTGCGAAAGCTGTAGCCGAAGGTTATTCGGATAAAACTCAGCCTTATCACGGCTACTTCTTCAAAGTATTAAAGGCGCAGGGTCCGAATGCGCCACTGGGACAAATGGACTTTGTCGTGAAAGGCGTAATGATTGGCGGATTCGCTCTAGCTGCGGCGCCCGCTCAATATCGGGTCACAGGCGTGAAGACATTTATCGTTGGTTCCAACGGCATTGTTTACCAGAAAGATCTCGGCCCGGATACACTGAAGACGTTTGCGAGCCTGGATCGTTTCAATCCCGACAAGACTTGGAAGGCTACTGACGATGGATGGCCTGCCGAAGCCGTGTCTTCACAATAACGCGTAGCGAAACGGCCTTTCACCCTGTTTCGCACGCGTGTAATCAAATACATAGGCTGGACTTTCGCGTGGATGGTTGCACTCGTTTGTGCAACATGGGCGTTTGGCGCGCTCTATTTTGATTTTCCAGAGGCGAGCACTTTCATAGCAATTTTGTTCGTAATCGCGCTGCTCGCGGTCGTCATATTCGTTCGCGGAAAACTGCCGAAGCTTGCGATCGTCTTTGGCGCATTTGCGATTGTGGTCTTGTGGTGGCTTACCTTGAAGCCGAGCAATAATCGTCCGTGGCAGCCGGATCTAGCCCAGACTGCATGGGCAGAGATCAACGGCGATGAGTTCACCATCCACAATGTGCGGAATTGTGACTACCGCACCAAGACGGATTTCACTCCGCGCTGGGAAACGCGCACGGTGCGGCTTTCGCAGATCACTGGAATGGACCTGGCTATCAATTACTGGGGTTCGCCGTGGATCGCGCATCCCATTGTCAGCTTTCAATTTTCGCATGGCCTTCCCCTCTGCTTTTCCATCGAAACGCGCAAGACTGTTGGACAGCAGTACTCCACTTTGGAAGGTTTTTATCGGCAGTACACGCTCATTTACGTTGTAGCGGATGAGCGCGATGT
>Ga0068863_100008424_pt1 | contig 10068 bp, 10 predicted proteins | sample KBSSwiS62_FD_66596 | JGI IMG/M metagenome (GOLD analysis project Ga0068863, IMG submission 66596) | Switchgrass rhizosphere microbial communities from Kellogg Biological Station, Michigan, USA - KBS Switchgrass S6-2 | ecosystem: Host-associated > Plants > Roots > Rhizosphere > Soil ...
ACGCCGGATGACGCACTCGCGCTGTTGCCGGATATCGTGCTGTCCTTCATCGTCAGTGGACCGCTGACCGCCACGCCGCCACCGGTGACGAACGAATAGCCGTTCGCCGCATTGCCGCTGATCTCGCTGTCGCTCATGTACAGCGCGCCACCGACGGAGACGCCGCCGCCCGATGCCGCGCCGAAATCCGTGGTGTCGATCGTGCAGCCGCTCACCTTCGACGAGATCAGGGTGACGCTGCCGCCGGAGCGCAGGCAGCCACCCGGACCGTCGGTGTGGCCATTGCGCAGGGTGATGCCGAACAACAGGAACGCCGCCGTTCCGGTGTGGTCGAACACGCGATCGTGTGCGCCGCCATCGATGATCGCGCCGGTGCCGGGCAATGCCCCCGCACCCGCGGTATCGCGCGACGCGGGTCGTGCCAGCGGAACGCCGCTGATGGTCAGGCCGTCGATCGGCACCTGGATCGCGCTGGCCAGGGTGATCGTGCGATTGCCGCAAGCCAGCTGGCTCAGATCGATGGTGTCTCCGCTCGCTGCCGTGGCGATCGCCTCGCGCAGGCTGCCGGGTCCGCTGTCGGCGCAACTCGTCACCGGGATGACCGTCGTTCGCGGGACCACGCCCGCTCCTCGTCCCTCGGCATCGGGGCCGACGACCGCAAGAACGGCGACGCACAGTGCGGTCATCGCAGGCAGGGCAGCAGGGCGCATCGGGACTTCCCGTCGCGCCGGGGCGGCGCGGTCATGCGTTCGGGAAACGACGCGGCGCGTGGATTTGTGTCACGCAACCCGGACGCATGCCCTCAGTGCGGCATGCACGGCGACTGTGCGGCGGATGGTGTCGACGGCTCCGCAGCTAGTCCACGACGATGACGATCTTCCCCCGCGCGTGTCCCGTCTCGACGTGGCGTATGGCGTCGGCGGCCTCGCGCAGCGCGTAGCGTCGTTCGATCGCCGGGGTGATCTGCCCGGCAGCGAGCATCTGCTGCAGCGTATGCAGGTCGGCGACATCGAGTTTTGCACCGACAAAGCGCAGCTTGCGACGCGCACCCAGCGAGAGCAGCGGGGCGAGCAGCAGGCCCTGCAGGATCTGCGCACCGCCACCGCCCGCCATCACGTAGATGCCGTGCTCGTTCAGCGCACGGCGATAGTCGAACAGCGAGCGGTGCGCGTTGGCGCCGAGGATCAGGTCGTAGCGAACGCCGTCGCCCACGAAGTCTTCGCGCGTGTAGTCGATGACGCGATCGGCACCCATCGCGCGCGCCGCGTCGACGTTCGCGCTGCTGCAGACGGCGGTGACACGCGCACCGAGCGCCTTGGCGATCTGCAGCGCAAACGTGCCGACGCCGCCGGATGCGCCGTCGATGAGTACCGTCTGCCCGGCCTGGAGCCGGCCGCAGTCGCGCAGTCCCTGCAGCGCCGTGGTCGCGGCGATCGGAACCGCTGCGGCGTGCTCGAACGATATCTGCGGCGGCTTGGGCACGAGACGATCGACCCTGGCGCAGGCATATTCCGCGAACGCGCCGATGCAGGCGCCGAACACCGCATCGCCCACCGCGAACTGCGAGACACCTGCGCCGATCGCGGCGACCTCGCCGGCGACATCGCGACCGACTCCCGCGTGCTTCGGCTTGCGCAGCCCGCCGGCCATGAAGCGCGCGATCACCGGCTTTCCACGCATGAGGCGCCAGTCCAGCGCATTCACGGACGCCGCGCGGACGCGGATCAGCACCTCGCCCTCGCCGGGTACCGGCATCGCGATGTCGACGAGGCGAAGCAGGTCCGGGCCGCCATATCCGCTGCAGTGGATCGCCTTCATGGCGCTGCGCCTCAGCTCAGCCAGGCCTCGAGGTCCTGCAGGGCATCCTTCTGCGGATACTCGATGCTGCCCGTCGGCATGTGCCGCTGGCCCGCATAGGCGACCACCAGTTCGCCGAAAGGATCATCGACCGACTCGGTTTCCTCGATCACCAGCTCGAGATCCTCCAGCGCGTCCTCGGCGGTGGAGACCTCGAGTGGCATGCGCAGCAGGACGGTCCACGCAATGAATGCGGCGGCGGCGTCGTGCGCGCGTGCGTTGCGTGCCGCCGCATCGAGCGTCGATGAGCGCGCGGTGAAATGCATGCGCGCGGACGCCTCGTCGGCGAACACCGCGATCGATTCGCCCTGTGCCTGCAGATCGCCGGTCTCCACATTCTCGAAGCTGGAAATGACGACGTAACTCATGAGGATCCGCGTGCCCGGACGATCGACGATCCGTCATCCTCGCATGAGCGGGCGCGAGGGAAAAGCGCCGCGGCGGCGCGATGCGCGGTCGCTGCGCGGCAGATGACGATCGCCGCGATCAGGCCTTCGCGGGCCACGGACCCGCCCATGCAGGGATCTGTTGAAGACGATCGAGCCAGCGCAGGACATTCGGGTGCGACTGCATCGGCATCTCGGCGTCGCGCCATGAAGCAGCCATCGCGGCGAGCGAGAAGTCGGCGATCGTGAGGCGATCGCAAGCGACGAAATCGCGATCTGCCAGGTGCGCATCGAGCACGTGTGCATGCTTGTGAAGTTCGGACTCCGCACCGATCAGCGCCTCGCGGTCGGGCGGCCCCAGATCGAACGTCGCCTTGACGACGTGTTCGAAATAGTACGGTGCGACAGCAGGCGCCCAGTGGCAGTCGTTCCAGCCGAGCCAGCGCAGCACCTGCACCTGTTCCGTCGGCGCCTGCGCCGGCCAGAGGTCGGACCCTGCCTGGATGCACAGGTGAGCCATGATCGCGACCGACTCCCACAGCACGAGGTCGCCGTCGACGAGCAGCGGCGCCTTCCGGTTCGGATTGAGACTGGCGTATTCCGGTGTCCTCAGCATGCCGCCGCGCGCTTCGATGAACTCGGCTTCGATGCCGAGGTATTTCGCCAGCGCCAGCACCTTGCGCGGCGCCTGTGCCTTGATCCAGTAGATCTTCATGTCGCATTCGCCTTGTTTCGGGTGGTTCCGAAGCGACGAAGGGAAGGGCGCGGAATCGACAGGCCATGCGCCGCGCGATACCGACGCTGAACGCGATGCTCAGCCCTTGTTTACGAGGTGCGGCGTACGGTCGACGTACACAGGCAGCGAGGTGAGCATCATGAAAATCCTCCTCCAGATCGGACTCGCGGTCGTGCTGTTCGGCGCCCTCGGCGGCTGCGTGTACGGGCCGGGCTATGCGCGTGGTGGCGGTTACTACTACGACGGCGGTCCGCGCTACGACTACTCGCCTGGGTACTACGGGTACGAGTACGCCCCGCGCTACTACGGCTACGGGTACGCCTATCCGTCGGTCAGCATCGGCCTTCGTTATCGTGACTACGGCCGCACGCATGGGCACCAGCACGGACATCGCTGGCACGGAGATGACGGTCGCCGCTGATTGCCGCGCCAGGACGATGTCTCCCCGGCCATCCGGGGAGGCGACCAGCGACTATTCGTCGATGGCCACGCCGGAACCGCCAAGTTCGGCGGGGAAGTCGCGCAGCTTCGGCAGTCCGTCCCTGATCGGCAGCACCGTCTCGGCGTAGTTCACGTGCACGCCGGGCTTGAACGCGACGGTCGGGATCGTCGCCGCGTAGACATCGGTCAGGCCGAAGGTCGGGTGATCGGTCATCACGTGGCCGCCGCAGCGCGTGCAGAATTTGCGGTCGCTGGTCGGCGTCTTCATGAAATGGCCAAGGTGTTCGTTGCCCTGCGTCACCTTCACATTCTCCGGTTTCCAGAGCGTGAACGCATTGACCGGGCCCGCTGACCAGGAACGGCATGAGGCGCAATGGCAGTAGCCCATCGCTTCCGGCGCGCCGCTGACTTCGATCCGTACGGCTCCGCAGAAGCAGGCGCCGGTGTGCTTGTCGGACATTCGCATTCTTCCGATTGGGGGGCCGGGCGAAGAACGCCGATCGGCCCGGGATTGAGACAGTTCCTCAGGTGCGATCGACGAAAGCGTCGGTGGCCTGCACCAGTGCGTCGACGATGGCCGGGTCTGCAGCGCTGTGGCCGGCGAGCACGATCCGCAGCTCGGCTTCGGGCCACGCGCGTGCGAGATCGAACGCGCTGCGCGGCGGACAGATGATGTCGTAGCGCCCCTGCACGATCGTCGCCGGCAAGTGCCGGATGCGGTCGACGTCGCGCAACAGCTGGTCCGGTTCGAGGAAGCAAGCATGGCGGAAGTAGTGCGCTTCGGTACGCGCATGGACGAGCGCGAGATCCGGCCCGTCGGATCCGGCGGCCACCGGGTCGTGCAGCAGGGTGGTGCTGCCGCCTTCCCAGTCGTCCCATGCCAGCGCGGCGGCGACGCGCACGGACGCATCGTCGCTCTCGAGCCGACGCCAGTAGGCGGCGACCAGCTCGCCGTGTTCCTGTGGCGGGATGTGCGCAAGATAGCGTGCCCAGCGTTCGGGGAAGATCCAGCGCGCACCGCCGTCGAGTTCGCTGAACCAGCGGACCTCGTCGGACCGGCCGAGGAAGATCCCGCGCAACACGAGCCCGAGCGCGCGCGCCGGGTGCGCCTGCGCATACGCGAGCGCGAGGGTGGAGCCCCACGAGCCGCCGAATACCAGCCAGCGTTCGATGCCGAGGTGTGCGCGGACCGTCTCGATGTCGCCGACCAGGTGCGCGGTCGTGTTGTCACGCAGTTCTCCGCGCGGCGTCGACTTGCCTGCGCCGCGCTGGTCGAACAGCACGATGCGATAGCGTGCGGGGTCGAAGAAGCGTCGATGGTACGGCGAGACGCCGGCGCCGGGGCCGCCGTGCAGGAACACGACCGGCAGGCCGTGCGGATTGCCGCATTCCTCGACGTGGAGTTCGTGCAGCGCATCCACCGCCAGGCGTTGCGTGCGGTACGGTTCTATTTCGGGATACAGCTCGCGCATCATGGCAACGCTCCGCAGGGATGCGGCAGAGCATAGCGGGCGATGCATGCCCGCGTCGAAAGGGGACTGCGATGAATCAACGTGACGCGTGCTGGGAATGTGCTTTCGTGCTCTCGATCTCGTGCTGCGCGTCATCGACTGCGCGCAACAGGGCCTGCACGCCCTGCGGGTGTGCCGCGAGCAGGGTTCGCGCATCGGCCAGTTCGATCGCTGCTTCAGCCTCGCGGTGCAGCGCTGCGTGGGCGCGCGCGAGCAGGGTCAAGGTCTGCACGGCGTTGCGCACATGGGCAGCGCCGTTGCGCGTCATCACGTTCTTCGCTTCGTCGAGCGTTTCGACCGCGCGCGCCGCATCGCCGCCGACGAGATAGGCCTGGCCGAGCGGCAACAACGCGCGCATCCGGTCCGGGTGACCCTCGGGATAGACGATGCGCGCCATCTGCACCGCGCGTTCGAGCGTTGCGATCGCTCCGCTCGTATCGCCGGCGTCGAGTTGGGCATGGCCCATTCCGCTCGATGCTTCGACCACGCGCACGTGATTCCCGGGGAGGCTCGCGTGATAGATCGCGAGTGCCTCCTTGAAACGTTCGATCGCCTCGGCAGGGCGGCCGCCGATGCGCAACGTCTCGGCGAGGTTCGCGAGCGTGAAGCCGACGCGCTCGCTGGACGGGCCGAGCGTGCTGCGGCGGATTTCGACCGCCTGCTGCAACAAGCCGACGGCGTCGGCGCCATTGCCGCGATCGCGTTCGATCAGGGCCAGGCGCTGCAGCCCGTTGGCGACTTCGGAATGGCGATCGCCGAGCACGCGGCGCCACAGGTCGAGCGACAGGCGCGCTTCGCGCTCGGCGCGATCGAGATCGTTGTTCGCCTGCGCGACCTCGGCGAGCAGGTCGTGGAACGGCGCATCGTGTGCGCTGTCGGCGCCGAAGGCTTCGCGATCGATCGCGAGTGCTTCGGCGATGATCGCCTCGGCTTCGGCGTATCGCCCCTGGTAGGAACGCAATCCGGCACTCCAGTACAGCGCTGCGGCGACCTTGGGATGCCGCGCCCCGAACAGGCTGCGGGTGATCGCGAGCGCATCCTGGAAATCGCGCTCGGCATCGGCCAGGTCGCCGCGCGTCCAGCCGAGCTTGCCGCGTTCGACCAGTGTCGCCGCCACCGAGGAATGGTTCTCGCCGTGCAGCAGGCGACGCTGGTGCAGGCTGTCGGACAGCAACGCCTGTGCTTCCTCGTAGCTGGCACGTGCATCGAGTATGCGTGCGAGGCGCTCCTGGTCCGCCGCAATGCGTTCGTCCGGTGCGCGATGAAGGCGCTGGTCGATCGCCAATGCCTCGCGCAGCACGCGCTCGGCGTCGTCGTTGCGCGCGGTATCGCCGAGCAGGTCGCCGTAGCTGCCGAGGGTGCGCGCGCGCGCGCCGTCATCTTCCGCACCATTGGCAACCTCGATTGCCAGCGCTTCGTTCAGCCCACTCTCGGCTTCCGCATAGCGCTCCTGCATGCGCGCGGTTTCGGCGGCGTCGGTCAGGCTGGCGGCGAGGTTGGCTCCGCGCGGATCGGTCGCGCGCAACAGCGCGATCGCCTGCGTCTGCAAGGCTTCGGCGCGCGAATACAGGCCGAGCCTGAAGTAGAGCGAGCCGATCAGGTGCAGCAGGTCGGCCTGCAGCTGCGGTTGGCCACCGAGTTCGCCCTGTGCGCGGCGTGCGCCTTCGTCGAGCAGCTCGCGCGCGGAAATCGTCTGGCCTTTCGAACGGTCGGGATCGGAGACGTCGAACACGCTGGTAAGGAACTGCTGGATCACCTGTGCGCGCTCTCCGGCCAGGGCCGTTCGGCGCGCTTCCCACACGATCCCCGCGACACCGGTGAGCGCGACCAGCACGAGCGTCGACACGACCGCGACGGCCAGCATATGGCGCCGCAGGAATTTTCTCGCGCGATAGCGCATGCCGCCGCCGGGCAGCGCGCGCCCATCGCGCCAGGCGCGCAGCGCTTCGGAAAAATCGGCGACCGACGCATAGCGCGCATCGGGTGCTTTCTCCAACGCGCGCCGCACGATCGTGTCGAGGTCGCCGCGCAGGATCCGTTTCAGCATCGACCGGCCTGGCAAGGGGAGCGGTGCCACGCCCGCCACGCGCTCCGATGGCTGCAACGGCGGCCGCGCGATCGCGCGACTCAACGGTTCGGCAGGTTCCTCGACGATCGCCTTCGGCCAGCTGATCCAGCCGCGCTCTGCGCTCGGATACGGCAGGCGGCCGCTCAGCAGTTCGTACAGCAGCACGCCGAGTGAATAGACGTCGGTCAGCGTGGTAATCGGCTGCGCGAGCACCTGCTCCGGCGCGGCGTACTCGCGCGTCATCGGACCTGCGTTCGCGTCGGTCATCGCGGCAGCGCCCGGTTCCTCGTCGAGGAACTTGGCGATGCCGAAATCGAGCAGCTTCGGCTCGCCGGCGTCGTTGACGAGGATGTTCGAGGGCTTGAGATCGCGATGCACGACCAGGTTGCGGTGCGCATACTGCACCGCATCGCATACGCGCAACATCACTTCCACGCGTTCGCGCACGCCCAGCTCGCGCTTGTCGCACCAGCGCGTGATCGGCTCGCCCTCGACGAGCTCAAGCGTGAAATAGGGCAGGCCTTCGCGGCTCACGCCGCCTTCGTGCAGTTGCGCGATGTTCGGATGCGACAGTCGCGCGAGGATATCGCGCTCGCGCAGGAAGCGCTCGTGCAGTCCGCGGACCGGCAGTTCGTCGTGGATGAGCTTGAGCGCGACGTTCTGCCTGAATTGTCCATCTGCCCGCTCGGCGAGATAGACACTGCCCATGCCGCCACGCCCGAGCAGGCGCAGCAGGCGATAGGCGCCGATGCGCTTGCCGATGCGCTCGTCGGGCCGCTCCGGTTCCGGCTCGCAGGCGAGACCGGTGACGAGGTCGCAGCCGCGATCGAGCACGTCCGTCGGCGCCACATGGGCGGCCAGCAGCCGCTGCAGGTCGGCGCGCATCGCTTCGTCGCTCACGCATTCGCGCTCCAGCCATGCCTCGCGCGACTCGATCGGGAGTTCGATGGCGGCTGCGAACAGGTGGCGCATGCGCGACCAGCGTTCGTCCGCGGGCTCGGCCGCGCCGCCGGACACGTGCGGGAGCATCGTCAGGTCCCGCCGAGTTCGCTGCGCAGGAATGCGCGCGCGAACTCCCAGTCGCGTCGCACGGTTCGCTCGTGGCGCCCGGTCGCGGCGGCGATCTCCTCGAAGGTGAGGCCGGCGAAGAAATGCAGTTCGACCAGGCGCGCGAGATCCGCGTCGCGCTGTTCGAGCAGGCCAAGGGCCGTGTCGATCTCGAGCGCGCGCGAGCAATCGTGTTCGTGCAGGTTGATCGCGGTATCGAGGTCGGTCGCGACGCGATCGCCGCCACGCTTGATCGCGCCGCGCCGTCGTGCGTGTTCGATCACGATCTGGCGCATCGCGCGCGCGGCGAGCGCGAAGAAATGACCGCGATCGCGCAGCGGCTTGCCCGGGTGTTCGCTGAAGCGGACGTACACCTCGTGCACCAACGCGGTCGCGCTGAGCGTGGCGCCGGGCGCGCGCCGCAGCGAATTGCCGGCACGTTGCCTGAGCTCGGCGTAGACGGCTTCGTAGGCGTCGCGCGCGGCGTCGGAATCGCCCGAGCGCGCGGCGTTCAGCAGGTCGGTCAGCTGTTCCAGGGCGGACATCAGGGCATCCGGCAGTGCGGGCCCTAGCTTAGCGCCGCCACCGCCGCGATCAATGACCGCGGCTACATGCCGGTCTTGCCCGGATATCCGCGCGTCATGCGTGCCATGAACCATGGAACCAGCGGTGGTGTCGCATGATTTTGCTGCCGAGGGCCGGGCTATCCTTCGTCGCCGCGTTTCGCCGCTTCGGCATCCGTTCCCGGCATCGAGCGATTCGCGATCTGCATCGCCGCGCGCTGGCGCGCGCGCGCGACCTGGCGTTCCGCCCAGCGCTTGAGCACCCGCGCGCGACGTGCGCCGGCTTGCGGATCGCGCACGACTTCCTCGACGCGTGCGAGCAGGGCGTCGACGCTTTCGCGGGCCGGCACGTATTCCTCTTCACCGCCGGACCAGACGTCGATCCAGCGATCGCTGCGCGCCCCGAACCGCAGCACCGCCCGGAAATATCGCGGCCGCTGCTGCTTCAGCATCGCCAGGTCGACCAATGCCGCGGCGAGTGCGAGCGGGCTCAACGCGAGGTCGCGCAGCGTATCGAGCAGCAGCTTGAGTTGCAGCATGGCCACTGCGCGTACCAGTGTGCCGGCATTGTTCGTCGATTCGGTATTCATCGCGCGAGCGTAGAGCATTGCTTGCCGTGCGGGAAATCGCCGTCATCGCGTTCGAGGCCGGCGAGGTCCTGGGCTGGTTCGTTCGGGGTGCTTCCGGAGCATGCCGCTCGTCGGCATTTTCACGCCGGAAAATCCCTCAACACGCCGACGCGTGACCGACGTCACGCTTCCACGAGGGGTATCACACACCCGCCTAACGGCATTGCCGGTATGGTGGAAGTCGCTTCCGGTTCGAGGGTTTGCGGCCGATGACCACGGTTCTGAAACTGCAGGACGACTGGCGCCAGGTCGCGACGATCGAAGTCGTCGACGCCTCGATCGAGCTCGATCACATCCTCGGTGGCGGTCGGTCGCGATGCCGCATCGAGCCGAACGAACATTCACCGAGCGGCCAATCGTGGTTCGACGTCCTGGTCGACTTCGGTCCCGGCGGGCGCCAGGCAGCGCACGCGGCATTTGCCGCACTGAGTGCGATGCAGAACGCCGCCGATCGCGGCGCACTGCACGGCTATCGCATCGTCAATGGCCACCACTGGCTCGAACTCGCCGGAGTGCTCGGTTGCGAGGACGGCGTACCCGAGTCGCGCTCCACCCGCTCGTCCTGATTGCGCGCCAGCGCCGCGAACCGCAGCGACGCGCGCCCCGATTTCACTGGGATAGACTTCGCCGCTCGATACTCGAGGGCGATGCGTGGCGAACTGTGCGAATTGCGGCGCGACCCTGGTCGGCGCCTATTGCCAGGCCTGCGGCCAGAAGCGTTTCGTCGAGAGTGACCGGCGTTTCGGCCACCTTCTGCGCCAGTTCGCCGAGGGGGCGACCGATCTCGACGGTCGTATCTGGCGCACGCTGCGCGCGCTGGTGTTCCGGCC
>Ga0068863_100008431_pt1 | contig 10065 bp, 6 predicted proteins | sample KBSSwiS62_FD_66596 | JGI IMG/M metagenome (GOLD analysis project Ga0068863, IMG submission 66596) | Switchgrass rhizosphere microbial communities from Kellogg Biological Station, Michigan, USA - KBS Switchgrass S6-2 | ecosystem: Host-associated > Plants > Roots > Rhizosphere > Soil ...
TACGAGCCTCGCGTACCTCAACGATCCGAAGCAGCGCGACTACGTGTCGAGTATCGGCGGCGATCCGAACGAACAGCACCGCATCTACATCCGCAACATCAATGCGGCACTTGCGGGAAAGCCTGCCGGCATGCGCGTGTGCACCCATATGTGCCGCGGCAACTTCCGTTCGGCCTGGGCGGCTGAAGGCGGTTACGACCATGTGGCCGAAGCGCTGTTCAACGAACTCAACGTCGACGGGTTTTTTCTCGAGTACGACGACGCGCGCTCGGGAGGCTTCGAACCGTTGCGTTTCGTGCCCAAGGGCAAGTACGTCGTGCTCGGTCTCGTGACCACGAAGCGGGGACAGATGGAGACGAAAGACGACCTCAAGCGGCGTATCGACGAAGCCTCGCGCTTCGTCCCGCTCGAGCAGCTTTGTTTGAGTCCGCAGTGCGGCTTCTCCTCGACGGAGGAAGGCAATGCGCTCTCGTTAGACGATCAAAAGGGGAAACTGGCGCTGGTGCTCGAGACCGCGCGCGAAGTCTGGGGATAACTTCAATCAGGGGAAACAAAAGTGAAGACCAAACCAAGATGTCTGGCCATACGCCAGGTGCTCACCGCCGCCAGCGCACTTGCGCTGGCGCCAACCGCGTTCGCGCAGGAGCAGTCGGCCGAGGGCCTCGATGAAATCATCGTGACGGCCCGCAAGGTCGAGGAAAATCTGCAGACCACGCCCATCTCCATCACCGCGCTGTCCGGCGCCGCACTCGAAGAACGGCAGATATTTTCCACCGACGTGCTCGACCAGGTGGTTCCGAACCTGCAGTTCGCCAACAACGCGCCGCTCGCGGGCAACAACTCCTCCTCGCAGGTGTTCATTCGCGGCATCGGACAAACCGATCCCACTTCCACGGTCGACCCCGGCGTAGGCATGTATATCGACGATGTCTACATGGGCAGCGCCATCGGCGGCTCGATGCAGCTGCGCGACATTTCGAATGTGCAGGTCCTGCGCGGACCGCAGGGCACCTTGTTCGGACGCAATACCATCGGCGGCGCGATACTGTTGTCGACCACCGATCCGGGCGACGAATTCGGCGGCACGGCACGGCTCGGAACCGGCGACGACAGCAAAATCGATGCGTTCGTGGCGCTCGACGTGCCGTTCTCCGATACCTTCAAGACGCGAATCTCCGCGGGAATGCTCAAGCAGGACGGCTACGTCCATCGTTCGGACGGCATCGATCTTGGCGACAAGGACACGTTCACGGCCGCGCTGAAGGCGGTGTGGACGCCGTCGGAAAAGTTTCGCGGCGTGTTTGGATTCGACTACAGCAAGTCCGACGAGAACGGCAGCCCGCTGGTGTTCGCGGCGATTACCGAAACTGCCACCTTCCCGCGCGTCGCGAGCCTCGATGCCGGATGCCCGGGCCTGACCGACGGCGCAGTGCCGCCGCCCGGACTTCCCGATCAGCCGGCGGTGCCCATGATTGCGGACGACCGCTGCGCCAACGATCTGCAGGCGCGTGGGCCGTATGAAAACAACGGCACGTTCCCGCTGTACAGCACGGTCGAGAACCTGGGCGGATCCGTCAATCTGACGTTCGACATGAGCGAGACGATGACGCTGAAGTCCATCACCGCGTTCCGCCAGCTCGATTGGACCGGCGCACGCGATGCCGACAACACGCCGCTGACCATCCTGCATACCGAGTACGACGTGAGCGGTGACCAGTTCAGCCAGGAGTTCCAGCTTCTCTACCAGACTGAGCCGGTGATCGGGGTGGTGGGCCTGTATTATTTCGAACAGAGCTCCGACGACATCGCGACGATCTATCTGAATCCGCCGCCACCAGGCGTGCAGCGCGACAGCGACAACAACAAGGTGGACAACACCAGCTGGGCCGCGTTCACGCAGTGGACGTTCAAGTTTGGTGACAAGTTCTCGCTCACGGCGGGTGGTCGCTACACCGAAGAAGACAAGGGCTCGTATCCGGATCAGTTCGACTACTCGAACCCCGCCGTCAAACAGGTGCCGGTGCAGTGGTACCGCGACACGTTCACCTCATTCATCCCGTCGGCGTCGTTTGCCATCCAGTGGACCGACGACGCAATGACGTATCTCAGCTATTCCGAAGGCTTCAAGGGCGGCGGCTGGAACAGCCACTTCAATTCCGTGCTGACCCAGGCGCAACAGGACGCGTTGCAGAAGTTCGAGCAGGAAGAAGCGCAGACCATCGAGCTCGGCGCGAAGTTCACTTTTGCAAGGAACACCATGCGGCTGAACCTGGCCGCGTTCAGCTCCGACTACACCAACATGCAGCTCACGTATCGTGGGCCCGCACCGAACGGTGTTGCGCCGTTCATCACCAACGCCGGTGAAACCAGCATCGACGGCGCGGAGGCGGAATTCACCTGGGAGCCTAGCGATGACGTGCACGTCGAGTCCAGCGTGGGCTGGCTGGACGCGACCATCGACAGTCTTTCCAACATTCCGCTCGCGATCCTGCCGCCGGGCCTCGCCGAAGGAAACGCGCTGCCGTTCGCTCCGGAGTGGCAGGTCCATCTCGGTATCGCTTACACAATGCATGCGGGCTCGATCGACGTCACGCCGCGTGTCGACGCCTCGTTCCAGCCGACCACGTTCTTCGACGCGACCAATACGCCGGAGATCGCGCAGCTCGATGATGTGACGACGCTGAATGCCGCGGTGAAGTTCAGCAAGGGCCTTGATTCACCGTGGAGCTTCACGGTGGGCGTCAACAACGCCACCGACGAGACGTACCCGATTGCCGGGAATTCGTCGTTGACCACGGGCAGCGGCTACGCGGAGATCGCCTATGCACGACCACTCGAATGGTTCGCGAGCTTTCAATATGACTTCTAGAGCAATGCTTAAGTGACGCGCACGCAGGTAGCCATCGTCGGCGCGGGACCCGCGGGGCTACTGCTCGGCCAGTTGTTGTACAAGGAGGGCATCGACACACTGATCCTGGAACGCCGCAGCGCGGAATACGTGGGAAGCCGTATCCGCGCTGGCGTGCTCGAGCCGGGCACCGTTGACGTGCTCGAGCGCGCCGGCGTGGCGAGTCGCCTGCATGCCGAAGGACTGATCCACGACGGTGTCGAGATTGGCTTTCGCGGCCATCGCCATCGCATCGATCTCAAGGCGTTGACCGGCAAGTGCGTCACGGTCTATGGACAGACCGAAGTCACACACGATCTCATGAACGCGCGCGCGGCGAGCGGTGCGCCGAGTGTGTACGAAGCGGAGGACGTGGCGCTACACGACTTCGGGGGAACTTCCGCGCGTGTTTCCTACCGGCACCAAGGAGTCGTACACGAGGTCGCGTGCGATTTCATAGCCGGCTGCGACGGCTTTCATGGCGTCAGTCGGCGCAGTATTCCGGCCTCGGCGTTGAAAATATTCGAGCGCGTCTATCCATTCGGGTGGCTGGGCCTGCTGGCCGACGTACCGCCACCATGGCATGAGCTGATCTACGCCAATTCCGAACGGGGTTTCGCGCTCGCGAGCCTGCGATCGCCGACGCGCGTGCGTTGCTACGTGCAGTGTTCGCTCGAGGACCGCGTCGAGAACTGGAGCGACGAGCAGTTCTGGGACGAATTCCGGCGGCGCATTGGCGAGGAGATTGGCGCGCGTGTGCCGAATGCGCCCTCAATAGAGAAGAGCATCGCACCACTGCGCAGCTTCGTGGCCGAGCCATTGCGTTTCGGCCGTCTGTTCCTCGCCGGGGATGCCGCACACATCGTACCTCCCACGGGCGCCAAGGGGCTCAACCTCGCGGCCAGCGACGTCCTCTATCTATATGAATCGTTGCGCAGCTACTACCGGGAGAAATCCGAGCGCGGCCTCGATGAATATTCGCCGCGTTGCCTCAAGCGCATCTGGCGCGCCGAGCGCTTCTCCTGGTGGATGACGAGCCAGCTGCATCGCTTTCCTGACGATGCATTCGGCAGGCGCATGCAGGAGACCGAGCTCGATTATCTGTTCGAGTCGCGCGCGGCCCAGATCAGCATGGCGGAGAATTACGTCGGGCTGCCGTTCTAACCTGCGAGGGATTGATGAGAAAGGTTGCAATTCCGATTGGGCTTTGCATGGCGGTGGCCATGCTCGAGGGCTTCGACATCCAGGCCATGGGCGTGGCGGCCCCGCGGCTTGCGCCAGAATTCGGACTGGGCGTCGGAGAAATGAAGTGGATCTTCGCCGTCAGCAACATCGGAATGGTGTTGGGAGCTGCGCTCGGCGGTTGGCTCGCCGATCGGGCCGGTCGCAAGCCGGTGTTCATGACCTCGGTAGCGATGTTTGGTGTGTTTACCCTGTGCGTCATCTTCACGAGCGGATTCGAAACGTTGTTTGCCGCGCGGCTGTTCGCGGGACTCGGGTTTGGCGCGGCGCTGCCTAACCTGATCGCCATCACCGCGGAACTCAGTACGCGCGCGCGACGTGCTTCTACAGCCACCCTGATCTTCTGCGGATTCCCGATTGGCGGCGGCAGCGTGGCATTGCTTACGCAGGTGCTGCCCGCAGGCTTCGACTGGCGCATCTTGTTCATCGTGGGCGGCATTCTGCCGGCCCTGCTGGTTCCGGCGCTCTACTGGCTGTTGCCGGAGACGCTGGCCCCGGCTGTAAGCCGCGCGCCGAAAGACCGCGCGCTTACCCAAATAGCGTTGTTTGGTGACGGCCGTGCAGTGCCGACGCTGTTGCTGTGGCTGGCGTTCCTGCCGACGCTGTTCATCCTCTATCTGATGCTGAACTGGCTGCCGAAGCTGGTTGTCGCCAAGGGATTCGATCCCGCCATCGCGCCGCAGGCGTCGCTGGCGTTCAACTGGGCGAGCGCTGCCGGCGCGCTTCTGCTGGGCTGGCTCGTCGACCGCTTTGGCCCGCGCTGGCCCTTGATGATGGCGTATGGCGCGCTCATCGTCGCGCTGGTGGCATTGGGCGCAGCGACCAATCACGCCGCCATCATCACGTGGAGTGGCATCGCCGGATTCTTCCTTCTCGGCGCCAACTATGCGCTGTACGGAGTGGCTCCGTCTTACTACCCGGCTGCCATGCGCGGCACGGGGTCCGGCGCGAGTGTCGCCGTAGGGCGAGTCGGATCGATATTGGGACCTCTCGCGGCGGGCTTCCTGCTCCAGGGTGGGTCGAGCGCCACGAACGTCGTGCAATACATGGCGCCTGTCGCCGCCGTCGCGGGGATTGCCGTGCTCGCATTGAGCTTCTTCCGCCGCGAACACTGAAATGGGGACATTCCTCATTTCCTAGCAAACGGGGACGCACCTCGATGTACGCTTGCGCAAGCTGAAGCTTGGGGAAGCTCTCGTGGTGAAACTTCGCTGCAACCTTTTGATTGGCTTTGCGCTCGCGCTGCTGGCTTCCGTCGCCACCGCCGACACCCAGCGCTGGTCGCCCGAAAAAGCCAACGCCTGGTATGCGAACCAACGCTGGCTGGTGGGCAGCAACTACATTCCCGCCGACGCCATCAACCAGCTCGAGATGTGGCAGGCGGACACCTTCAACCCCGCGCAGATCAACATGGAGCTCGGCTGGGCTACCGCCGCCGGCATGAACACCATGCGCGTGTTCCTGCACGACAAACTCTGGGAGCAGGACGCCGAGGGCTTCCGCAAGCGCATCGACGAGTTCCTGACGATCTCTGCCCACCACGGAATCAAGCCGCTGTTCGTGTTCTTCGACTCCTGCTGGGATCCGAATCCGAAGCTGGGCCCGCAACATCCGCCGATTCCCGGCGTGCACAACTCCGGCTGGGTGCAAAGTCCCGGCACCGCGGGCCTCGCCGACGCCGCTAACTACCCGAAGCTCAAGCTCTACGTGCAGGGTGTGGTCCGTGCGTTCGCCAATGACAACCGCATCCTCGGCTGGGATATCTGGAACGAGCCGGACAACGGCAAGTCTGCCGAGCAGCTTGCTCAGGTCACCACGCTGCTGCCGCAGGCCTTCGCCTGGGCGCGCGAGGCCGACCCGTCACAGCCGCTGACTTCCGGTGTGTGGCACAACGAAGACTGGTCAGCGGCCAAACTGAATCCGGTGGAGAAGATTCAGATCGAGCAATCCGACATCATCACGTTCCACGTGTACGACTGGCCGGAAGTCCTCGAGAGCCGCATCAAGCAGCTTCAGCCTTATGGTCGGCCCATCGTCGTCACCGAATACCTTGCGCGCGGCGCCGGCTCCACGTTCGACACGTCGCTACCCATCGCCGTGAAGTACCACGTGGGCATGATCAACTGGGGATTCGCGGACGGGAAAACGCAGACGCGATTCCCCTGGGATTCTTGGCAGAAACCCTACACCGGCAATGGACCCACGGTTTGGCATCACGACGTCTTCCACGCCGACGGCAGGCCGTACCGGCAGGCGGAAATCGACCAGCTGCGTGCGCTGACAGACGCCGCCCAAAAGTCCTTCAACAAGGCTCGCAGCAAGAAATGACGCGCTTCACTCTCTATTCCGGGCCGCTCAGCATGTTCGGCGCCAAGGTCGAGATCGCCGCACGAGAGAAGGGACTCGACTTCGATCTCGTGATGGTGCCGTACGACTCGAAGGCGGGTTACAGCCCGAGGCACCCGGAAGTTCTGCGCATCAACCCGAAGAAGCAGGTGCCGGTGCTGGTGCATGGCGCGGTCGAGATCTTCGATTCGACGCAGATCTTTGAATACCTGGAAGACGTCGCGCCATCGCCGCCGTTGTGGCCGCGCGAGGCTCCCGCGCGGGCTCGCGCTCGAAATCTAGAACATCGGTCCGATGAAGTATTTTTCCCGCACATCATCCGTCTCATGAGCCTGCAGGACGCGTTGCAGACCGAGCCGGCGGTCACCGCCGTAGAGGCGGCCACTCGCTATTACGGGGAGATGGATCAGCTGCTGGCATCGAGCGACTGGCTCGCAGGTAGCTATTCGTTCGCCGACATTGCGTTCTACATGGCCGCATTGTTCGGCGAACGCCAGAGCGCGCCGTTGACCGCGAGCACACCGCGCCTGCTCGCCTGGCGCAATCGTATGTCGCAGCGCGCGCCGGTGAAAATTGTGGTCAGCGCGATGGCGGTCTGGTTGCGCGATGCGGGACGACCTGTGCCGGCATTCATGGCGTCCATTTGACGGCAAAATAGAGCAAACATCGGGAACATTTATCCGGGTCGCCGCATTGCGGCCAGTTCTGGTCTCTGTCTAACTAGAGGGCGCGCGGCGAAAGCCTGCATTTCAATCCGCGACCTCCTACATTGCCGCCCCTGTAGCGAGAGTAGCTTGTTCGCACAGTTACACACCTCGGGTGGCGATATGAACTCCAAAGTGCAGCACCTGGTATTCATGACCGTGGCGATCCTGAGTTTCGCGGCGCTCGCGCAAGGAGAGGGGTTGGCGGATCTTCAGGCCCAGGGCAAGGAGATTTTCCGTTTCGATACCTTCGGCGACGAGCAGCTCTGGACCGACAAGCTCGGGCTCCACAAGGTCGTCGAGAAGAGTGTCGACCCAACAACCGCGCTCAAGATCGGTCTCAAGGTCGACGCAGACGTGTTGCCGGAAGGCATCCTGAAGAAAGTTGATCTCAAGGATCCCGCGACCACCGTGGCATTGCTCAAGATGAATGCGGTCGTCGGCCTCAAGGCCGAGGTGGATGCGAACAATCACATCACGCGCCTGGGGGTAACCTGCGCGCTGTGTCATTCGACCGTCGATGACTCCGTCATGCCCGGAATCGGCAAGCGCCTCGACGGCTGGCCGAACCGCAGTCTCGATGTTGGCAAGATCATTTCCCTGTCGCCGGCGCTGACGGCTGAGCAGAAGAAGGTCTACACATCGTGGGGCCCGGGCAAGTACGACCCGCGTTACAACCAGGACGGGAAAAGCAATCCGTTGGTCATCCCGCCTGCGTATGGTCTCGCGAACGTCAAGAACGAGACGTACACGGCGGAGGGGCCCATCTCCTACTGGAATGCGTACGTTGCGGTGACGCAGATGGGCGGGCAGGGCAATTTCAGCGACCCGCGCCTCCACATAGAGGTCAAACACTCCCCGGACCTGGTGACGGCCAAACTACCGGCGCTGCGCGCCTACCAGCACAGCCTCACCGCGCCCCCCGCCGACGCGTCGAGCTACGACGCCACCGCCGCGCAGCGTGGGCGAGTCACGTTCAACCGCACGTGTGCCACCTGCCACGTGGGTGGTAACGGCACGGATAATGATTCCGGGAAACTGCATCTGCCGGCGGAAACCGGCATGGATGGCGCCTATGCCATGCGCACGGCGAACAAATCGTTTCGCACGACTCCATTGCGCGGACTTCAGCACCATCCGCCGTATTTTCACGACGGCAGCGCCAAGACGCTCGGCGACGTGGTGGCGCACTACAACGGCAAGAAGTCTCTGGAACTCAGCAAAGACCAGCAGTCCGATCTCGTTGAGTACCTGAAATCACTGTGACAACAATCTCGTGAGCGCAGGCAGATCCACTGGCTTGACCAGGTGTGCATCGAAGCCCGCGGCCTGCGCCCGGTCGAGATCTTCCTGCTGCCCGTATCCCGTCAGGGCTATGAGGGTAGTGCGGCTGTGTAGTGGTGAGAGCCGCAGGCGCTTGGCCACCTCATAACCATCCATTCGCGGAAGACCGATATCGAGCAGCACGATCTCGGGGTTGAAAACGTCCGCGAACGACAATGCTTCCTCCGCGGAGAACGCCGGCAGCGTTTCATGCCCATCCATCTTCAGTAGCTCGCTCAAGGAATTGGCGGCATCCGCATTGTCATCGACGATCAGGATGCGGCGCGAGGGGATGTCGGCGTTGGCGGTACTCACCAATTCGACAAGCGGTGGCGCAGCGCGTGGCAGCGTGATCAGGAAGGTCGCGCCACGGCCCAGTCCCTCGCTGCGCGCCACGACCTGCCCGCCGTGCATCTCCACCAGTTTCCTGACCACCGACAAGCCGATTCCGAGACCGCCTTGCGAGCGATCGAGCGTTCTATCGGCTTGCGAGAACAAGTCGAAAATGCGCGGCAGGAACTCGGGCGAAATTCCTGCACCGTTGTCGCTGATCTCCACGGTCAACGAATCCGGGTTTTCGTTCACGCTGATGCTGATCTTCCCGTGAGCCTGGGTGTACTTGGCGGCGTTCGTCATGACGTTGGCGAAACTTTGCACCAGCCGCGCGAGGTCTCCCTTGACGTACAGCGGCTCGAGACTGGCTTCGGTTACAACGTGTTGGTGCTTCGCACGCCACAATGGCGCCACAGTTTCGGCGGCGTGCTCGATGACATCAGAGAGCAACAGCGTCTCCCGCTTCAATACGATTTGCCCCGTCGAAATGCGCGACACATCCAGCAGGTCGTCGACGATTCTTGTGAGCTGAGTGGCCTGCCTCTTGACCACTTCGGCAGCGCGTTGCGCAGAATCATCGTTACCCGCCTTTCGAGCGAGGACTTCCGCGGCCGTGCGGATCGGGGCGAGCGGATTGCGAAGTTCGTGCGCGAGCATCGCGAGGAACTCATCCTTGCGCCGGTCCGCATCGCGAAGCTCGGTGTCCGCAAGGGCACGTGTGGTTACATCGACGCCTTCGACAAAGATGCCGGACACGCTGCCATCCGCATCTTTGATCGGTTGATAGACGAAGTCGAGGAAGCGTGTGACGACAGGTCCACCTGGCTCGGATTGCATGCGGAACTCGGCTGCCGTCGCGAGGAACGCTTGGCCGCTGGCGTACACCTTGTCGAGAGTCGCCAGATATCCCTGGTCGACGGCGTCGGGCAATGCCTCGGCCAGCGTGCGGCCGATGATGGGTCGATGGCCGACCAGCCGCATGTAACCCGGGTTTGCAAGCTCGTAAATGTGCGTGGGGCCGCGCAACACGCACATGAAAGTCGGCGCCTGTTCGAAAAGTTGCGCGAAGCGTTCGCGCTCCGCGGTGAGGCGTCGCTCAGTCAGGACTTGCTGAGTGGTCTCGGTGCAGATGACCAGCACGCCACCGACGCCGTTCGGCGCTGCCGGCTCATCGATGGGTCCAAAGCTGTAGGTCCAATAGACGTCCTGCAACTCGCCGTGACGGAAGAT
>Ga0068863_100008432_pt1 | contig 10065 bp, 5 predicted proteins | sample KBSSwiS62_FD_66596 | JGI IMG/M metagenome (GOLD analysis project Ga0068863, IMG submission 66596) | Switchgrass rhizosphere microbial communities from Kellogg Biological Station, Michigan, USA - KBS Switchgrass S6-2 | ecosystem: Host-associated > Plants > Roots > Rhizosphere > Soil ...
CGCGCACCGGGTGCTCGCGCGCGGCGCTCTTCGATCGCCGGCGCCGGTCGCGATGCTCCTCGGCCGGTGCGAGGTCCGAGTTCGCCGGTCCGTTCACCACGTGACCGACCGCGTCGAAGCGCGAGCCGTGGAGCGGGCAGTCCCAGGTCTTCTCGTGCGTGTTCCAGGTGAGGATGCCGCCGAGATGCGGGCACACCGCCGTGCGCCGGTGGAGACGGCCGTCGGTGTCGCGGTAGACCGCCACCTTGTGCAGGCCTTCGCGGATGACGGCGCCTTCGCCGGGCGGAATCTCGCTCACGTCGTGCACTTCGGAGCCGGTGACCCACGAGGTGTACTGCGCCATCATGTTGAGGTTCTCGCGCGCGAACTCGAGCGCGCCGCGGGCCGGCTTGCGCGCGGGATCGTAGAGCTTCTCCCACGGACTTCCGGCGCCGGTGATGAGATCACGCAGCAGCAGCCCGCCGATCACGCCGTGCGTCATGCCCATGCCGGAGTCGCCGGTCACGATCCACACGTGGTCATCGCCCGGATTGCGGCCGATGAACGCGACGCCGTCCATCGGCTCGAGCACCTGGCCCGACCACCGGAACGCGACCGACTGCACGGGGAAGCGATCGCGCGCCCATGCTTCGAGCAGGCCGTGCCGGTCGCGCGGCGGATCGTCCTCCTGTCCGGTCTTGTGGTCCTCACCACCCACGATCAGCACCTCGCCGCGCGTGTCGCGCGTCAGTCGCACGTAGTGATAGGGATCGGCGGTATCCCAGTAGAGCGCGCGCGTCACCGTGTCTGCGGGGACGCGACAGCCGATGGCGTAGCTGCGATAGGGATACTGTTTGGTGTGGATCTTGATCAGGTCCTGCACCGGCGTGTTGGTCGCCACCACCACGTCGCGCGCGTTCACGACCGGGCCGCCGTTGCCGGTGGAGACGCGGGCGCCGTGCGCATCGGCGTCGATCGATGCCGCGTGGGTGCCGCAGAACAGGCGTCCGCCGCGCTTCACGAACGCGTGCGCGAGCGCCGTCACGTACCGGAGCGGATGGAACTGCGCCTGGTTGGGGAACCGCAGACACCGTCCGGTGTCGTACGCCATCGGTGCGCGGTCGCTCCACGTCACCTTCACGCCCGCGTCGAGCGACGCCTCCAGCTCGCGATCGAGCGTTTCCCGGTCCTCGCCCGGCGGCACGAACAGGAAGCCATCGAGCCGCACGAAGTCGCACTCGATGCGTTCCTCGTTCACGATGCGTTCGATGGCGTCGATCGCCGCCGTGTGACTCCCGGCGATGATGCGGGCGCCGTCGTCGCCGTGCAGGCGTCGCATCGTCCAGTAGAGATCGTCGACCGCGTTCGACAGGTGTGCGGTCGTGCGTCCCGTCTCTCCGCTGCCGATCGTGCCGTCCTCCAGGACCACGACCGATCGTCCCACGCGCTGGAGCTCGTACGCCACCGACAGGCCGGCGATGCCGGCGCCCACCACGCACACCGCGGCGCTTTCGTCGTGGTCGAGCGGGGGGAAATGCGGGGGCGTCGTGTCCGCGAGCCACACCGACACGCTGCTGCCCGAGGTCTGATCCATGGCATCTCTCCGCGGCCGGGGCGGATCGTGCGACCGGTACGGCGGCCTGAACCACGGCAGGGAGGCATCGCGCATGCCACCGGGGAGCGCGGCGACGCACCGCCTGACGGCCGCGTAGTGCGTTGACGGTGCGCGGTTCACGCCGTTTCGCCGCGGGTGTCGGCCTGCGCGCAAGACCCGGTCAGGTCCCGTTTTGTACACAAGAAGCGCGCGTCGCGGTGCGGTTTCCCTTCGTCAGCAGGGTGCGCGGGCCGCTACCATCGTGCTCCCCGGCGGCCGCTGCGGGACGCATGCGTCCGCCTGTCCGTTCCATCCGTTCCGGAGGCCGCATGCCCGTGGTCACGCCGCTCCGCCGCATCCTGCCCGTCGCGCTCGCCGTGCTCACCTGTACGGCCGCGCGCACGCACGCCCAGTGTCTGCCCGCGACGTGCAGCACCGGCACGCCGGTGTTCCTCAACTTCGAGAGTCTCACGCCCGGCGCCACCGTCGAAGGGGCGGGCGCCGTGTATCCGCAGCTCAAGATCACCGGTGTGCCGTGGGCGTTCTCGCCGTCGTGCTCGACCGGCACCACCGCGGTGATCCAGGCCGGCAGCGCCATTCCGTTCGCGTCCTACAGCAGCGGTTCGACCGACAACGCCTGCCTCTCGGGAAACCGCGGGTTCGGCCATCCGGCGGATTGCGTGCTCGACTACGACTTCACGTTCTCCGCCGGCGCGACGGTGTCGTGCTTCTCGTTCCGCATGGTCGATTACGGGGATTACTTCCCGTTCGGCGGCACCACGCACACGGTGACCGTCACCGCGTACGATGCCGGCAGCAGCGTCGTCGACACCGACGTGCTCCTCATGGGAGGCGGCGTCAACACGACCACCGGTGACGCGTGCGGCGCAGGCCTCAACGGCGATCCCGGCAACAAGCTGTTCACGGTGACCGGCGCCGGCATCGTGAAGGTGACGCTGCGCTTCGATCAGTTCCCCGATCCGAACGTGGGCTTCGACGACGTCTCGTTCTGTCTGCACATCGACCCGACGCCGATCGAGCGGCGCAGCTGGGGCCGGATCAAGACCCTGTACCGCGGCTGAGCCGGAGACGGGCGGAGCGCACGGCTCCGCCCGCTGCCACACGGGCGGTATCGGGCGGTGCGGTGCGGGTCGTGTCGGACTCCGCGACCCGCAAGGCGGCGCGGAACGCGATCCGCAGGTGTCCGGAGCGCACTTCGATCGACGGATCGTAGGTGTGCGCCTCGATGCGCCAGTCGCCGGACGTATAGCGCTCCTGCAGCAGCACCGGCAGATGGAACGGCTTGAACAGGTGCGCGGGCACGCGCACGTCCAGTCCGTCTGCCACCAGCTCGCGCAGGTGAGCGAGCGCGTCGTCCGCATCCATGAGCAGTCCGCAGCGGCCGGGCTTGTCCTCCTGTTCGAGCAGCGCGCGCACGTGCACCCACGACGAATCGCTGAGCGCGATCGGCACCTTCAACATGTCGCGGCGCACGCGCGGACGGCCGACCACGGTGGAATCGTGGATCGCGTAGTGGATCTCGGTGCGCAGCGTGTCCGAGAACGGCAGGATGTCGCCCGACACCGACTGCTGGATGCGGAACGGCGGGCACAGGAGCCCGAGCAGCTTCGCCGGCGCCCACCGCACGTCGACGCTCACCGAGCCGCGACCGCGCACGACGCGCGCGGGCATCTCGATCGCCAGGCCGTCGGGCGGCACGAGGCGCACCCGCGGTCGTCCGGCGAGCGTCAGCAGGCCGTGCATGCGTCCGAAGCGGATCTCGCCTTCGAAATGCGCGACGCGATGGCTCTTCCCGAGAATCGAGGCGCGCAGGCGCTTCTTGAAATGGACCACCTTCTTCGGCTGCACGTCGACCTCGACGCCGTGCAGGTAGGAATGCGCGACGCGCGACACGAGGGTCCGCAACATCGACTCGGGCACGAGCAGGACGAGGTCGTGATCGGTCGCCGTCACACTGCGCCACAGCGGGTCGTCCGCGGCCATGCGTCCGACGCGGGCACGCACGGAATCGGGGGACAGCCGCACCTCGCGGCTCCCGGGTGGCGGCTCGTTCCAGCGCGGGTCGGGCGCATCGATGGGCGGCTCGCCGCTCGTGGAATCGGATTGGAGCGCGAGGCTCACGGCGAGGCGGTGGTCGAGCGTCGTGACCGCCGACACCTGCACGGCGAGCGGCACGCGCGTTTCGGGCAGCGTGACCTTGCCGTCGACCGCCGGCAGTACGAGCTCGTGCTCGACACGCACCGGGATCTCGATGCGGCGCCGCTGGCGGTTCCAGTCGCCCGCGCGCTGGCGGGCGAAGAAGCGCGCGACCGGATTGAGGAGGTTCTGCACGTCCTCCTTGCGCGTGCCCGGCTCCGTCACGTCGGTGACGACGAGTCCGGCGGTGAGCGTGCCGCTGTCGGGATCGACGCTCACGATCGCGATGTGCCCGCGCACGATCAGGTCGACGTGCGCGGCGCGCTGCTCGTCGACGCCGGCCGTCATGCCGCGCCCGGCGAGCGTGACGAGCGCGACGCCCGATTCGAGTCGCACGCGGACATGATCGAGCCGGACGACGTACCGGCCCTCATCGAAGCTCTGGCGCCACGGCAGTGAACGATCGAGCACGTTCTGCAGGAACGCCTCGCGGATCCCGATCACCGCGTCGGCGGGAGGGAGGAACGACCCGAGCGCGGCGCGCGCGGCGTAGGTCGCGAGGGCCGACTGCTGGCGCGCCTCGGTGGTCAGCTCCGCACGCGCCAGCGGCTCGGCCCGGTCGCGCATGAAACGCAGCCAGACATAGCCCGCGGCGGCCAGCACCACGCACGCCGCGAGGAGTCCGAGGATCAGGCGGGGGAGCAGGTGGGTCGGTTGGGAGCGGGAAGGACGCACGACGGCGGGCATCTTCCTCCGATGCCCGCCAACCACAAAGCGAAGCGGGGCGGCCGAGGCCGCCCCGCTCCATTCGTCCCGACTTCGTGAGGCTCGTGATCCGGGCTCAGGCCGCCTTCGCCTGGATCTCGTCCTGGTCGTCCCAGTCCTCGTCCTCGGCATCGCGCGCCGCATCCACCGCGGACTTCACGAACGCCGTCGACTTGCGCTCCTCGCGCAGGCCCTGGATCGTCGCGTCGGCCTGCTTGAGCAGGTACTGGAGCGAGCCCGCCTTCTCGACGGCCTGGTCCACGAGCGCCTTCTGTCCGTGGATCGTCTCGAGGCTCGACCGCACGTCGGCCAGCAGCCCCTCGGCGCGGGCGAGGCGCTCCTCCGCCTTCGCCATCTGACGCTTGCGCTCGTCCAGCGCGCTCTCGGCGTCACGCACCTCGGCCATGCGGGCGCTCAGGTCGGCGAGCAGTTCGCGGCTCGCCTCGATCTCGGCGTGCGAGCCGGTGATGCTGCGCACGTGCTCCGAGGTCTGCTCGGCCATCGCGTACATCCGCTCGAGGTCGCCCTTCAGCGACTCGATCGTGTCCTGACGCGCGACCAGCTGGTCGAGCGAGCGGGTGACGTCCTCGTCCACCAGCTCCCACTTCTCGATGCGCTGCTCGAACGCCGCCATGCGCTGCTCGACGTTCTGCAGCACGGCGCCGCGGCTCTCGAGCTGACCGCTGACCGCGGACAGCTTCTTCGAGCGCGTCTCGCTGTCGTTGAGCGCCGACGCCAGCGACTTCGACAGGGCGTCGAGCTCCGACGCCGTCTCGGCGGCCTCCTGGCGCAGCTTCGACACGCGGTGCAGCTCCTTCGATGCCTCGGCCAGACCCTTCTGACGCTGGTCCAGCTCGGCCTTCATCGACTGGATGCGGGCGCCCAGCGTCTCGACCTGCTCGGAACGCGTGGCGATGCCCTCGACCAGGCGGGCGATGTCGGACGCGCGGCGCTCGGCGTCCTGCACGCCGGCCGTCACGGAGCCGATCGTGCCCGCCAGCTTCTCCGCCTCCTCGGCCTGCGTGCCGAGCGTCACGAACCGCTGCTCCGCGGTCTCCATCTTCACCTGCAGCTGATGCGCACGCTCGTCGAGACGGCTCGCGATCGACGTCAGCTCGGCCGAGCGGCGGCCGACCTCGTCGAGGAACTCGCGGCGCGACTCGATCAGGTTCGTGGCCTCGCCGACCCGCTGCGCCTGACGCAGCGCGTTCTCCATCGCGGGGGCGAGCTGATGCACTTCGGCCACCTGACCCTTGAGCGCGGCGATCGACTGCTCCATCTCGCCGATCCAGATCCGCGTCTGGGCCTGGCTGTCCTGCACGCGGGTGATCTCGGAGTGGGCGAGCTGCGCCTGCTCGAGCGCGTCGCGGACGGCGGCGTGCGCCGACGCCAGCTGAGCGAGGTCACGCAGCGCGGCCTCGATCGCGGGCTGCGACTCGCGGATCGACGCGACCTGCGTGCTCACCTCGAACGTGGTGCGGCTGGTCTCGTCGAGATCGCGCCGGATGCCGTCGAGCTTCACGGTCTCGTTCTCGATCGAGTGGGCCTGCGTGGTCAGGCTCTCGAGCCGCGCCGCGAGCTGCTGCGACTGCGACTCCAGCGCCGCGACCGTCTGGCCGGTCTGGGCGAGCGGACGGAAGCGGGTCTCGCAGTCCGACAGGGCGGCGCGCAGGTCGGCCACGCGCTGCGTGACGGACTCCATGCCGCGGCGCTCGAAATCGAACCGCTCGATGCTCTTCCGGGTCTCCTCGGTGACCGACGCCAGCTCCTGGCGTGCGGCCTGGGTGCGCTCGTCCATCTCGCGCTGGAGCTGCGAGATGCTGTTCGAACGATCGATCACGGACTCGTGGAGGGAGCGGACGTTGGTGACCTGTTCCTGCAGCGCGGCGAGCGAGCGCTCGTTGTCCTGCTGCTGGCGCACGCCGGTGTCGATCGCGCGCATCGCGCGGTCGAGGTTCTCGGCCTGGGACAGTGCGCGGTCGACCATCTCGCCCTGGGCGGAGAGGGCCGAGGTCTTCTGACCGACCAGATCGACGCCCGCCTTCAGCGTGCCGATCTCGCGACGCACCTCTTCGATCGTGGTGTGAATGCCGTCGAGGCCGCGCACCGACTGCTCGACGGTGATGACGCGGCGCTCCTTGTCGCTCATCGAGCGGCCCAGCTCGTCACGCCGGCGGTCGAGCGCCTCCATCTTCTGGACGGCGAGCTTGTGCGAATCCTGAAGCCGGTCGTACTGCTCGCGCAGGCGGTTGAGGTGCTCGCTGGTGCCGTCGACCTGGTTCTTCAGCGTGTCGGCCTCGCCACGCAGCTGCTGGAACGGGCGGTCGACCTCGAGGAACGCGCCGAGCTGATCGCGCAGGGCGAGCGCCTGGTCGAGCTTGCCGTTGATCTCGTCCATCGCCCCGCGGATCTGCTGCGAGTCCTGGACAGTGGAGGACAGGCGGTTCTGCGCCTCCTCGTGGCTCTGGGTCAGCAGCTCCGCCTTGTCGTCGAGCTCCTTGTAGATGGTGGCGAGCTTCGACACGGCATCGACGCGCTCTTCGATCGTGGACAGCCGCTTGGCGACCGAGTCGACGTCGGCGACCGCCTTCGTCATCGGTTCGCTGATCTCCTGCAGCCGGTCGGCGGCGTTCTGAGCGCCCTCGATCAGCCGCTCGTAGCGGTCGTGCTCCTTGCGGAGTTCGTCGATTGCGGCGCGAACCTCCTCGCCGAGGTCGCGGTTGTTGGCGCTGTTCCCGAGCAGGTTCTTGAGGAGGGATGCCATCGTGATCTCCTTGGGCGGTTGAACGGGGTCGAGTCAGGGGAGATGCGGCGCGTTTCGGCGGTCGCCCGAAACGCAAGATGGGTGCCGCACGACGGTCTAGTTGTCGGCCGCTCGTGCCCGGGAATGAACCGGCGTGCTCGGCGCGGCGATCCTCAATATCGAGAGAGATTTGGCGGCGCGGGCGGAGTTCTCACGCGAGGGTCGCGCGGCGGTCACGCCATGCGATGCGCACGAAATCGGCGGGCGAAATGAAGCCGGGTGGCCGGGTGCATGCCCAGGGACGAGCCGGCCGAATCCTGCGTGAGGCTCAGGGCGGCGTGACGAGGCGCGGCGCAGACCGGGCGATCGCATCGCTGCCGTGGAGCGCGGACACTTCGGCGAGCACTTCGCGTCCGGACTCGAGGCCGTGGGGCAGCTGGCCGGCACGCAGAACGAGACGAGCGTCGGCGGTCGGATCGCTGTGCGCGATCTCGGTGAGATCCCGTCCGTAGAACGTCACCTGATACGCATCCGCGCCGGCCACCGGCGCCCACTGGAGCTCGACGCCGTCGCGGGTGATGCGCGGAGCCGCGATCTCGAGCACGGCGTGCTCGGGAGCGCTCCGCACCACGGGCTGCGAAGTCTGGCGCGTGACGACCCACGTGGCGGCAGCGATCACGACGATCACCGACGCGAACGCGAGCGCCGCGCGCGGCGGCGAGCTGAACCAGCCGAGCCAGCGGAACGTTCCCGGTGCACGCGCCGGACGTGTACCGGTCGCATGGGCGGTCGCGCCCGTGTCGATGCCGCGTGCGAGCCGGCGGGTGAGTTCCCGGGCGGCGGAGTCGATCGCTTCGGTGGACAGCCGGTCGCCGGCGCCGGACTCGAACTCCCGCCACAGCCGCAATCGGGCCTCGAAGGCCGGATTCCCCGCGAGCGCCCGGCGCTCGGGATGATCCTCCGGGAGCGCGAGCAGGCGCGCGAAATCGTCGGGAGTGACGGGTTCCGGCGTCATGCCTCAGGCTCCTCGCGCAGTGCGGCGCGCAGTTTGCGACGCGCCGTCTGCAGCAGGCCGCGCGCGCCCGAGGCGCCATCCAGCTGCATCATGCGCGTGATGTCCTCCACGCTCATCCCTTCGTAGGCGCGCAGCCACAACGCCAGACGCTCGTTCTCATCCAGATGACGATCCATGGCGGCGAACACGTGATCGCGCTCGAGCGCCCGATCCACCCGCTCCTCCGGTCCTTCGTCCGGCGTCGTGAGCGCATCCATCCCCGACTCGGGTTCGGGCAGCGGCCGCTTCCGGCGCACTTCGTCGAGACATCGATTGTGCACGATCGTGAACAGCCAGGCCGAGAACCTCCCCTGCGAGCGATAGCGCGGCAGCGCCTGGATCACCTGGACCATGCAGTCCTGCGCGAGGTCCAGCGCCTGCTCGCGTTCCCCCGTGAACCGGTACGCCCAGCGATAGGCACGCCCGCTCCAGCGTTCGATCAGGCGGGCGAGCGCGCTCCGTCCCTCGGGACTCCCGGGCGCGCGCTGATGGCACGACGCCAGCGCCTCGTCCGAGGGCTCGTCACCCCACGACGCCCGTGCGTCCTCATTCATGGGAACGAATCTACCGCCCCGCGGTCACACGTGCCGAACCACTCTGGCGCACGGACAGGGTCACGCGCGTGTCGGGGTCGCCCAGCACCAGGAGGCCCGCCCAGTAGTAGGGCCGTGAGTAGCGGGGCATCGCGCGCAACTCGAGCTGCGCACCGTGGAGCGCCGCAGCCGCGCCCTCACCGCCCGCAAGCCGCTGGTAGAACCGGCGCATCAGCTCGGTGGTGGCCGCATCGTCGACGGCCCACTGGGTGGCGATCACCGTCCTCGCGCCGGCGATCAGCCACGCGGTGGCGAGACTCTCGAGCGTCTCGCCGTTGCCGTAGGCGGTGCCGAGCGTGTGGCAGCCGGCGAGCACGCAGACGCGAGCGGGAACGTCGAGGCGTGCGATCTCGGCCGCGGTGAGCCAGGCGTCCTCACCATTGGAAGCACCAAGCCGGATCGCGTCCTGCCACGGCCGGCCCCCGCCCGACCGGGTGTGCGCGGCGACGTGCAGCACCTGGTAGCGCGGGGCGCGCGCCGACCAGCGGGTCGGCGTCGTGAGCTCGCGATCCACGATCGCATCGGCGCCCGCGAAGTGGCTCGCGAGCCAGGTGGCCTCACGACGCGCGCCCGGCAGCGCGGCGCCCTGCCACGGCGCGGACTGCGCCAGGGCGAGGATCGTGAGGGGCGCCACGGCCGGGGTCCGGTGACGTGCGTCCACGAACCAGGTGGCCGACGGCACCCACGTCATCTCGCGGCTGGCCACCAGCGCAACCGATTCGCCGGGAACGATCAGCTGTTCGAGACCGAGGCGCGCGAGCGTTCCGGCGGCGAGGATCACGCGTCGCGACGGAACCACGAGATCCGACGCCGCTCCGAACACGTCGCGTCCGATCGCGGCCGCGGCGTCGTTCGCAAGCGGCGACGGCGCCGTCGAGCGATCGGCGACGAGTGCGCGCAGTCGCACGAGACGCTGCACCAGCGAGGCACCACCGTGGATGCCGTATGCACGGATCACGGTCGGCGTCAGCACGAACACGTAGGCGGTGTCCTCGAGTGCGTGCACGTCGACGAACACCTCACCGGCGGCGAGCGCCGACTGCAGGGCCGCCGCGCCGATCGGTGGAACCGCGCACGGGCCGGCGGCGGTGCGGTCGCGTGCGCGATCCATGAGCGTGCGGGCGCGGAACTGCTGGAGCGCGTCGAAGCCTTCACGGGCCCGTGCGTCCGCAGGGATAGT
>Ga0068863_100008440_pt1 | contig 10062 bp, 8 predicted proteins | sample KBSSwiS62_FD_66596 | JGI IMG/M metagenome (GOLD analysis project Ga0068863, IMG submission 66596) | Switchgrass rhizosphere microbial communities from Kellogg Biological Station, Michigan, USA - KBS Switchgrass S6-2 | ecosystem: Host-associated > Plants > Roots > Rhizosphere > Soil ...
CCGACTCGGCTGGCCTACTGGGGCATCGGCGCGGTGATTTTCGGGTCGGCGCTCGGGATCTACCTGCAGGCGCCCTACGGCAATGGCGGCGGCCTGTTCTCGGCCAGTGGGTCGGACGTCGCTGATGTCCTGGACACCACCTATGGCAAGGCGCACCTGGTCCGGATCGCGGTGGCTTTGGTCAGCATCTTCCTGCTCAAACCGGTGCTGACCGGTCGCGGCGGACGCTGGGACAAGCCACTGCTGATCGCACTCGGCGTGATCGGCATTCTGACGTGGCCGCTGGCCGGGCATCCGGGCGCATCCGACGTGGCTCCGCTGACCGTGATCGCTGATGCCATCCACCTGAGTGCCGTTTCGGTGTGGGTCGGCGGGCTCGTCATGCTGCTGGCCTACCTGTTGCGCAAGGCGAACGCGCGGGAGCTGTCGGCGATCATGCCGGTGTGGTCCAACTGGGCAACGCTCGCCGTCACCGTCCTCGTCCTGGCCGGTGTCGCCCAGGCGCTGATCGAGATCGGCTCGTTCTCGGCTCTCTTCGGCACCACCTACGGTCGCGTGCTGCTGGTCAAGATCGGCCTGCTCGCGGTGATCCTGGTCTTCGCCAACGTCGCGCGGCGGATTGTGGCGCGCCACACGCAGCAGCGGATGGCAATCGCGGCCCGGGTGCCGGCGCACGTCGGCGCTGCCGGAGCCGTCGCCGATGAGGTCGAGGTTGGCGAGCCGGGTGAGTCCGCATCCGGTGACGGTTCCGGGACCGACAGCCGTGACGACGACCCGGACGACGGCTATGACGATGAGCCGGAGGACGGCTATGACGAGGTCGACGAGCCGCCCGCCGAACTCGATTCCGGTGACGTCGGGCGGTTGCGCCGATCGGTGCTGGCCGAGGTCGCGCTGGCGGTGTGCGTACTGATCGCGTCGTCGATCCTGGTGCAGTCCACGCCGGCCCGGACCGCCGCGGCCGAATCCGCGATCACCGCGAACAGCCCCGCGTCAGTGACCCTGAACAGCAACCTCTACTCGCTTCAAGTGGACTTCTCGCCGATCCAGACCGGCACCGAGATCCACATGTACGCGTACACGCCGGAGGGCGCGCCGCTGAAGGTGCTGGAGTGGAAGGTGACCGCGGCCCTGCCGGCCAAGGGCATCGAACCGGCTCCGGTGGACAACCTGCTGCCACTCACGGACTCGCACGCGGTCGCTCAGGCGACCTTGCCGGTCAGCGGCACCTGGACATTCACGTTCACGTTGCGGACCACCGACATCGACGAGGCCACCGTCAGCACCACGGTTCCGATCAACTAGCCGGCCGCTCGGCCCGATGCGTCAGACAGCCAAGATCGCAGATCTTGGCGAGTTTCATCCGCTGGCGACAACTAACGGGCAGTCAGTGCTGTCAAACCACCCGCGAGACCGCATTGGCTGCCCGTTACTTTTCGCCAATGGTCATGACGGTCCGCGCGAAGCGATCTTGACACGTGCCAGGGCGCTTCATCGCGGAGCGGCGCCAGCGAGCCGGAGCCGGCCCGCCGGCCGACCGGCCGGCCAGGCTCGGATCGATCCTGGACCGGCCGGATCTCCGGGCCGTCAGTTGAGCGCAGCGGCGAACATGCCCGGCTCGTAGGAACCGCCCTGCTGATGCACGATCACGGCGAGCCGGTTGGCCGCGTTGATCAGCGAGACCAGGCAGACGAGCGCGGCGGTCTGGTCGTCGTCATAGTGCTTGCGCACCGCGGCCCAGGTCTCGTCCGACACGCCCTGGTAGGCGTCGGCGAGCCGGGTGCCTTCCTCCGCGAACGCCAGCGCCGCCTGCTCGGCCTCGGTGAACACGGTGGACTCGCGCCAGGCCGCGACCAAATGCAGGCGGACCGAGGTCTCGCCGGCCGCTTCGGCCTCCTTGGTGTGCATGTCGATGCACCATCCGCAGCCGTTGATCTGGCTGGCGCGCAGCGACACCAGCTCCTGGATCGACCGCGGCAGCGGCGACTGGTGCACGACCAGGGCGGCGTTGGCGAACCGCTTGGCGAACTTAGCGGAGATCTCGTTGCTGAACATGTCGAATCGGGCGTCCATGACTTCGTCCTCACTCGTGGCTTCGGGTTACGCACACGAGATGCCGGCCGGTCGAGCCCTGTGACAGCTGAGCGATGTGGGCTGGGTCACGCGTTCGGCAAGCCCATCGAGGGCTGACGGAAATGTGGAGCGGAGGACACCGCGACGGCCGAAGTCCCGCCGCAGCCGGCCCGGCGCAAGGTTAGGCGTACCCGCAAAAGCGGCCGCCGCCCGGGGCCGAACAGGCCCGGGGCGGCGACCACCGGCAAGCCGGCTAGCCCTCGATGATGTGCGTCGGGGCGCCGTGCACCGCGGGGATCGAGCCAAGCCGCCCGGCCTGGTAGTCCTCGAATGCGGTGAGCAGTTCGGCGCGAGTGTTCATCACGAACGGCCCCATGAACGCGATCGGCTCCCGGATCGGCTTGCCGCCGAGCAGCAGCACATCCAGGTTCGGCGAGCGGCTGTCCAGGCCGCGGGCGTCGGCCCGCAGCGTGATGCTGTCGCCGGCGCCGAAGACGGCGAGCCGGCCCATGCCGAAGGGTCGGCCCTCGGCGCCGACGGTGCCGGACCCGGCCAGGCCGTACGCAAGCGCGTTGAAGTCCGCCCGCCACGGCAGCGTCAGCTCGGCGCCGGGGCTGAGGGTCGCGTGGATCAAGCTGATCGGCGTATAGGTGACGCCCGGCCCGTTGTGACCGCCGATGTCGCCGGCGATGACCCGCAGCAGCGCCCCGCCGTCCTCGGAGGACAGCAGCGCCGACTCCTGGGCACGCAGGTCCTGATAGCGCGGCGGCACGAACTTCTGCGCCCGGGGCAGATTCACCCAGAGCTGGATGCCGTGGAAGAGGCCGCCGGCAATCACCATCTCCTCAGGCGGAGTCTCGATGTGCAGGATGCCTTGTCCAGCCGTCATCCACTGGGTATCGCCGTTGGTGATGACGCCGCCACCGCCATTGGAGTCCTGGTGAATGAAGGTGCCGTCCATGATGTAGGTGACCGTCTCGAAGCCGCGGTGCGGATGCCAGGCCGTGCCCTTCGGCTCGCCGGCCGCATACTCCACCTCGCCCATCTGATCCATGTGCACGAACGGATCAAGGTCGGTGAGCTCGACGCCGGCGAACGCGCGCCGCACCGGGAAGCCCTCACCCTCGAAGCCGCTCGGCGCGGTGGTCACGGTCTTGACCTTGCGCGACCGGGACGCCACCGGATCCGGTGTCGCGACCCGTGGCAACACGGTGATGTCAGGAACGGTTACGGCTGGCATGACGCCTCCAAGCTGACCAGACGTGGTGCCCGAAAGGGGCCCATCGCTGACTCTAACCACGGCGGCATTTATTTGATTCCGCAACTATCTCGCGGATCACGTACACGTGGGGCTCAGCCCACGAAGGCGTCCTCGTCGGCGGCGGTGCGGCCGGCGAGCGCGTCGTTGATCACCGTTTCGGCCAAGTCGCAGGCATCGATCATGTCCGCCACCACTGGTCTTACTTCCCGGCCGGAACGCACCGCGAGGGCCTTGTCGACCAGTTCGGCCCAGTTTGGGAAGAGCGCAGCGGCGTAGCGCGCGGCCTTGGTCTTGGACGCGATTTCGCCGGTCGCGATCGTCAGGTGCAACCGCGGCGGCCCGGTCACCAGCCACGGCAGCGAGCCTGGATAGGGCAGCGGCAGGTCCGGGTCCCGGGTCGCCATGATCGCTCGGCACTCGGCGACGAACGGCACCCAATAGCTCTTCAGATTGTCGCGGTTCCACTCGCGCAGCCGGTCCTGGTCGACGACCCGGTCCGGCTCCGGGCCGCGGATCGCGACGCCATCCTGCGCCAGCTCCGCCCAGAGCACCGGGTTCAGCTGGAAGCATTCGCCGCCGGCGTGAAACTCGCCGTCCAGCGAATGCGGTGCCGGCCGGCAATCGGCCGGCTGCGCGGCGAAGTCGGTGGCGGTCAAATAGACGCCGTCCATCTTCGGGGTGGGTGCAAGATCTGCGTGTACGCGCGCTAGCGCGTCTAGCTCGTCGGCGTCCGGGTGGTGCGCGACCACGGCGATGAAGTCCACGTCGCTGATGCCCTCGTGGTAGTCGCCGAGTGCGACAGATCCGGTCAGGTACAGCCCGGTGATCAGGCCCGGGACCACACGATCGACGGCGATCAGGTAGTCCTCGACCGGTCGCAGCATGGCTTCTCCTAGCGTCGTCGCGCGCTCAGCCGGCGCTGCCGGGCCGCTTCGTAGAGGGCCACCGACGTGGCGCTGGCGGCATTGAGCGAACTGGCCGCACCCGTCATCGGAATGCGGACCGACACGGTAGCGACCGCACGCCAGGCCGCGGCCAGCCCACCGGTCTCGTTGCCGACCAGCAGCAGCGTCGGCCCGGTCAGATCCGCCTGATCGAGCTCGACCTCGCCGTGCTCGTCGGTCGCGACCAGCGCCGTGGCACTGTCGCCGAGCCAGTCCAGCACCGCTGGCGGACCCGGCACCCGCACTACCGGCAGCGCGAAGATCGAGCCGGCGCTGGCCCGGACTGCCTTCGGGTCGTACGGATCGGCGGCGTGACCGGTCACGATCAGGTAGTCGGCGCCGAAGGCGTCCGCGGACCGGATGATGGTGCCGATGTTGCCGGGACTGGTCGGCCGGTCGAACAGGACACCGAGCCCAGCCGGCGTGACGGCTCGCAGATCGTCGTCCGGCATCCCCACCACGGCGATCAGCTCCGGCGCACCGTCGGACTTCTCGCCCAGGTCGGCGATCAGGTCACCGGCCACGGCGAAGTGCTCGGCGTCGGGTTGAGCGTCGATGAAGTCTCGCGCCCACTGCGACAGGCTCCGCTCCCGGTTGTGCAGCACCGCGTGGATCGGCCAGCCGTGGTCCGCGGCGAGCGTCATTGGGCGTACGCCATGAACCAGGAACTCACCGGCCCGGGACCGCTTGGATCGGTTTGACAGCAGCGCCTGCCACTGCTGATAGCGGGCGTTGCGAACTGTGATCTGCATCGGCCGTGCCACGAATGCGTTCCGTCCCGTATCGGTGCGTGTCTAGAGTGTGCGTCACCCCGCGCACTTATCAGGATTTTCCTCCGGAGGCACTCGATGACCGCACACCCGGGTCGCGAATTCCGTTTGGCGAGCCGCCCCGATGGCGAGCCGACCCTGGACAACTTCGATCTGGTCGAGGTCGAGGTGCCCGATCCGGGACCCGGTCAGGTCCTGGTCCGCAACCTGTTCATCTCGGTGGATCCGTATATGCGGCCACGGATGAACGACGTGCCCAGCTACGTGCCTCCGTTCCAGGTGGGCAAGGCGCTCGACGGCGGTGCGGTGGGCGAGGTGATCGCGTCCGGCAGCGACGACGTCAAGGTCGGCGATCTGGTCGTGCACGACCTGGGCTGGCGCGACCTGGCCCTGGTTCGGTCGAAGTACATGCACGTGGTGGATCCGGCCATCGCCCCGTCGCTCTACCTCGGTGCGCTGGGGATGCCCGGCCTGACCGCCTATGTCGGCCTGCTCGACGTGGCCGAATTCCGGCCCGGCGACACGGTGTTCGTCTCCGGCGCCGCGGGCGCGGTCGGCGGCATGGTCGGGCAGATCGCGAAGCTTCGGGGCGCGGCCCGGGTAATCGGCAGCGCCGGTTCGCCCGAGAAGGTGGCTTACCTGACCGACCAGCTCGGTTTCGACGCCGCGTTCAACTATCGCGAGGGCCCGGTCCGGCGAGCGTTGAAGGCGGCCGCACCCGAGGGCATCGACGTCTACTTCGACAACGTCGGCGGTGAACATCTCGAGGCCGCGATCAGCTCGCTGAAGGTCGGCGGCCGGGTCGCGCTGTGCGGCATGATCGGCAGCTACAACGCCACCGGCGGCGGGACCGGCCCGGCCAACCTGTCGCTGGCGATCGGCAAGCGTCTGACCTTGCGCGGGTTCATTGTCACCGATCATCAGGGCCGGCTGCCGGCGCTGCGCGACGAGGCCGGTTCCTGGCTGCGGGACGGCCGGCTGGTCTGCAACGAGACCATTGTGGACGGTCTGGCGAACACTCCCGATGCGTTCATCGGCCTGCTCCGGGGCCGGAACACCGGCAAGATGGTGGTCCGGGTCTAGAGCGGTGGTGCAGGTCGTGGCCGTGTGGTGGATTTAGGGACGGCGCGGCCGGGCGCCGCTCGCTAGCCTGGCCGCGTGACCCCATCAGAGCCCTGGGACCAACTGCGCCGCGCACGGCTTGCCGCCATCGGGACGGCCATCGCAGTGGCGATTCTCATGCCCGCGGCCGGTGCCGCGGCCGGCGGTTGGAGCGCACCCGCGGTCGGCTACTGGATCGTGGTCGGTGTGGTGATTGCCTACGGCGCCGCGGCGACGTGGTTTCTGCCCAGAATGACCCGGCCGACGGCGACCGTGACCGTCACCGACGTTCTGGTGTCGCTCACCTTCGTGCGGTTAGCGGTGGCGGCCAGCCCTGGGCTGCTCACGTTAGCCATCTCGATCATGGCCGGGACCGGCGTGCTCTATCTCGTCGCAGCTCCGGTCAGCATTCTGCTGTTGGTCTTCGTCGTCTATCCGGTCGACCGAGCACGGCGGGTGCTCGAGGAGCGGCGTCGGCTGGCTTAAGCCGGAACCGGCACGCCGACCGGGGTGACGCCGGCGAGCAACTCGGCCGCGGCCCGGCCGCAGGCGGTCGAGGCGCCGTAGGTCGCTATCGACGCGGCTCCGAACGAACTGGCCGGCACGCCCATCTCCACCACGATGGTGTCCGGGCGGGCGGCAATCAGCGTCGACAGGGCGGCCGCCATCCAGGCGTGCCGGTGCACGTCCCGGACCACGACCACCAGCGGCACCGAAGCCGAGTCCCGGAGCACCGCTTCGATCGCGGCCCGGCCGGTGGCGGCGTCGGCGAAGGTGGACTCGTCCAGACGCGTACCCGTGGTGCCGGGCATCAGGTCGCCGAGTGGCGCGCGCACGCCCCAGGGTGTCTCCGGGGCGATCGCAAGGCTCATTGCCGGCGACAGCTCGGCCACGAACGGAGCCGTACGCAGCGGCCACGGCAGCTCGTCGGAGGCGGCTCGCACGCGCAGTGCCCGCCGCGCCGCGGCCAGGCCGGGGTGCGCATCGACCGGTTCGCCGATTCGAGCCGCGGGCAGCCGCACGGCCCGGCTCCACGCGGCGATCGCGGCGACCCGGCTGGCCGCCTCGGCGAGACGGTCCTCGGAGAGCCGGCCGTCGCGCACGGCGGCGACGATCGCATCCCGCAGCGCGGTGGCGACCTCCTCACCGGCGTCCTCGCCGCCGACGCAGATGGCGTCGGCGCCCGCGGCCAGCGCTTGCACGGTGGCACCGGCAAGGCCGTAACGGCGGGCCACCGCCTGCATCTCGATGGCGTCGGTGATGATCAGGCCACGGAAGCCCAGCTCCTCGCGCAGCAGCCCGGTGAGGACCGCGTGGCTGAGGGTGGCCGGCTGGTGCGGATCGATGGCCGGAACCAGCAGGTGACCGGTCATGATGGCCTGGACGCCGGCGTCGATCGCGGCCCGAAAGGGCGGCAGCTCGCAGGCGTCCAGCCGGGCCCGGTCGGCCGGGATCATCGGCACGTCGTGGTGCGAGTCGACGGCGGTGTCCCCATGTCCAGGAAAGTGCTTGGCGCAGGCGGCCACACCGGCCGACTGCAGACCACGGATCCAAGCCGCGGTGTGCCGGGCGACGAGATCCGGTTCGGACCCGAAGGCGCGTACGCCAATCACCGGGTTGTGCGGGTTGGAGTTGACGTCGGCGTCCGGGGCGTAGTTGAGCGTGATGCCGAGCGCACGGAGTTCCTCGCCCAAGTGCCGGGCCACCGCGGCGGTCAGGTCCACATCGTCGGCCGCGCCCAGAGCCAAATTGCCGGGGCGGGAGCTGCCGCGGTGAGCCTCGACCCGGGTGACATCGCCGGCCTCCTCGTCGATCGCGATGAGGATGTTGGGCGACTCTGCGGTGAGGGCGGCGTTGAGGGCCGCGACCTGATCCGGGTCGACGATGTTGCGGGCGTAGAGGACGACCGAACCGAGACCCTCGCCCAGACGCCGGCGCAGCCACTCCGGCGGCTCGGTGCCGACGAAGCCGGGTTGCAACACGGCGTCGGCAAGTCGAGAGAGACGCCGGTCCATCTCTGGCTACCTCCACGCTGGTCGTCTACAAGGGCGGCCCGCGGGCGCGCGTCCGTTGGGTGAGGAACGAGCCCGAGGGCCACGCACTGCCGACTGCCCCGTATGAGCCGGCAACAGAAAACATTGTTGACAGTGCGGCGCTTAATAGTCAAGAAACCTTTCAGTTTGAAATCTCGGTGTTGTGTTCCCGGAACATTCGAACCTGTGTTCGAATAGCCGAGTGGAACGTCGAAAGTACTGGTGGAACGGCAAGTGGGGACGCCTCGCCCGGCGTGACCTCCTGCTCTATGAAGACGGTGGGCAGTGGTGGGTCCAGGCTCGGGAGGGCGGCGCCGAGGGCCGCAGCCGGTGGCTGGACTTCCCGGATGAGGATCGGGCAGTCGATTGCGTCCGCGCCTTGATGACCGGCACCGACCGGTGGCGAGAGATGGACTGAGCCGGGTCGCGTGCACACAACGGATCGCCGCTGAGCAGGCGAACTACGCAACGAATCTATGGCCGCTCGCACGATCCCTACACGGCCTCGCCGGTAGCGTCGAGTGGTTAGCCCAATCGAGTGGTCGGCCAGATGTCTGGCCGGCCCATGAGGCCGTGGCCCCAGCTGTGAAGGAACCGCGATGACCACCATCACCGACCGCACCACCCCGGCGCTGGCCGAAGCCGAGGAGTGGACCGCTCATAACTATCACCCGCTGCCGGTGGTGATCGCCGATGCCGACGGTGCCTGGGTCACCGATGTCGACGGCAAGCGTTATCTGGACTGTCTGGCCGGCTATTCGGCGCTGAACTTCGGGCACCGGCACCCGGATCTGATCGCCGCCGCCCACGCCCAGCTGGACCGCGTGACGTTGACCAGCCGGGCATTCGTGCACGACCAGTTCGGGCCGTTCTGCCACGAGCTGGCCGAGCTGTGCGGCACTGACCTGGTCCTCCCGATGAACACCGGCGCCGAGGCCGTCGAGACCGCGATCAAGCTCGCCCGCAAGTGGGGCTATCTGGTCAAGGGCGTGCCGGACGGGCAGGCGAAGATCATCGTGGCGGCCGACAACTTCCACGGCCGCACTACCACGATCATCAGCTTCTCCACCGATCCGGACGCGCGTAACGACTTCGGTCCCTACACGCCCGGTTTCGAGATCGTGCCCTACGGCGACCTGGCGGCGCTGACCGCTGCGATCGATGACAACACCGTCGCCGTGATGATCGAGCCGATCCAGGGCGAGGCCGGCGTGATCGTGCCGCCGCCCGGCTACCTGACCGGCATCCGCGCTGTCACCAGCGAGCGCAACGTGCTGTTCATCGCCGACGAGATCCAGTCCGGCCTGGGCCGCACCGGAACCAATTTCGCGGTGCAGCACGAGGGCGTGATCCCGGACATGTACATCCTGGGCAAAGCGCTCGGCGGCGGCGTGGTGCCGGTGTCGGCAGTGGCCGGTTCGCGCGAGGTGCTCGGCACTTTAAAGCCCGGTGAGCACGGCTCCACCTTCGGCGGCAACCCGCTCGCTTGCGCCGTGGCGCGGGCCGTGATCGCGCTGCTCAACACCGGCGAGTTCCAGAGCCGCGCCACCGAGCTCGGCACCCAGCTGCACACGCGCCTGAACGGCCTGGTCGGCCACGGCGTCACCGCGGTCCGTGGTCGTGGCCTGTGGGCCGGCGTGGACATCGACCCGGCGCTGATGACCGGCCGGGAGGCCAGCAAGCGGCTGATGGCGCTCGGCGTCCTGGCCAAGGACACGCATGGTCAGACCGTCCGGCTGGCGCCGCCGCTGTGCATCACCGCGGACGAGGTCGACTGGGCCGTCGATCGCCTCGCCGAGGTGCTGTCCCAGTAGCCCGGCGACGGGGTTCGCCGAACGGGCTCTAAGGCTTAGCGGACGCGTAGAGAGAAGGCGGGACCG
>Ga0068863_100008443_pt1 | contig 10060 bp, 9 predicted proteins | sample KBSSwiS62_FD_66596 | JGI IMG/M metagenome (GOLD analysis project Ga0068863, IMG submission 66596) | Switchgrass rhizosphere microbial communities from Kellogg Biological Station, Michigan, USA - KBS Switchgrass S6-2 | ecosystem: Host-associated > Plants > Roots > Rhizosphere > Soil ...
AGCACCGTCGCCCAGGCGTCCACGTACTCGGAGGTGTACTTGTGCCCGTGCCCGCCGGGCACCTCGGTGGCGAACGGCAGGTCCGCGGTGACCTGCCAGAAGGTGACGAACGGGATCCAGCGCACGCTGCCGAGGACGTCGTGGCCGCGCGGCTCGCGCAGCCAGTCGGGCTCGGTCAGCAGCAGCCGCGGGGTCCACCAGACGATCGGGTCGGACGGGTGCTGCAGGTAGAGCACCCGCGGCCCGTCCCAGCGGACGGACGCCGGCTCGACCGGCGGCCCGGGGTGGTCGTCGAACCGGACGGTCCGGCCGTCCCGGTAGATCGGCGCGACCTCGTGGCTGCCCGGGTCGCGGCTGTCGCTGAACTCCCGGAAGAGCGTGTTGAAGTTCGGCGGTCCGGCGAAGATCGCGCCCTGCGTACGGTTGCGCAGGTCCTGCTCCCCGCTGAACGCGGTCTCCCCGCCGAACGAGCCGAGGCTCTCGCCGAAGACCAGCAACCGGGGCCGGCTGTCCTGCGGCAGCGCCGACCACTTGCTGTAGACCGCGTCGAACAGGGCCCGGCCGGCCTCCCGCGCGCGTTTCTGGTCGACCAGGTAGGAGATCCAGGACGGCAGGTACGAGTACTGGATCGCGACGATCGCCGAGTCCCCGCCGGTCATGTACTCGACCGTGTCGATCGCCGCCGGGTCGACCCAGCCGCTGCCGGTGGTCGTGGCGACGACGAGGTACCTGCGGTCGAAGCCGCCGGCGCGTTCCAGGTCGGCCACCGCCAGGTTCGCCCGGTCCTCGGTCGACGAGGCCGACTCCAGGCCGGCGTACGCCCGGATCGGTGCGAGCGCCGGCCCGCCGGTGAACGCCGAGATGTCCGACGCCGTCGGCCCGAGCCCGGTGAACTTCCGGCCCTCGCGGCCGAGGCTGTCCCACCCGACCAGGGAGCCGGGTCCGCCGGAGCGGGTCTCGACGGTGGGCTGCTGCGCCCCCTCGGTCGTGATCCCGTTGCGCACCGAGAACGCCTCGTCCGCGGCGGAGACGAGCCCGTCCAGCAGGACGCCGCTGACCAGGGCGATGGTGACGCCCACGACCGTGACCCAGCCGACCGCGCGGGCCGCCCGGGGTCCGATCCAGCGGCCGAGCAGCCGGGCCAGCCAGCGGTAGGCCGCCCGCAGGGCGCGGCCCAGGGCGACCAGGGCGACGAAGACGACGGCGGCCAGCACCGGGACCAGCACCAGGGCGGCCGGGTTGTCTCCCGCCATCCCCATGAGGTCACGGATCTCGCCCTGCCAGCGCTGGCCCAGCACGAACGCGGTGACGAGCGCGACGACGGCGATCAGGGCGAAGACGCGCCACGCGGTGGTCCGGGCCGGGCGCTCGTCCCGGTCGGCGAACGCGCGCCAGACCCAGGCCGCGACCACGCCGACGCCGTAGCCGATCGCCGCGGCGATCCCGCAGACCAGGCCCTGCACCACCGCACCGCGCGGCAGCAGGGACGGCGTGAACGCCAGGCAGGTGAACAGCACGGCGCCGCCGGCTCCGGGCAGCGTGTACCGGAACCACCGCCGCCGGCGCCGACCCGCTCCCGCAGCCTCCGTCGCCCCGCCCGCGTCGCCGTCCCCCACGGCCGACCCCTCGGCGCCACCGGCCTCGACCGGCTCAGCGGTCGCCACCGTGCGGGCGGGCGCGCCCGGACGGCCGGTCGGCGGCTCCGTGGGCGGGGCGGCGCCCGTCCGGTCGGGGTCCGGGGCGAGCGGGCTCCGCCCGCCGCCGCCGGGCGGCGTGGCCGGCTCGCTGCGAAGATCCTCCGGCTGCGTGGTCATGCCGCCTCCCTGCGCCGGCCGCAGTGTCCGACCACGCCCGGGGCGCTGGCTCATCCGCCGCGGATGAACGGGAGCCTGCCGGTGGCGTGGTCACGGACCGACGAGATGGACCAGCACGATGCCGGCTCCGTTCGCGGCCCAGTGCAGGCCGATCGGCGCCAGCAGGCTCCCGCTGCCCTCCCGCAACGCGCACAGCAACAGGCCGGCGAGGAAGGTGGCCAGCACCGTCGCGCCGACCCGGGCCGCGACGCCGACCGCGCCCTCGCCGAGCGCCCCCGCCGCCGTCTCGTTCGCCGGCCCGCCGCCCAGCGCGGCCAGCACGTGCCAGAGCCCGAACAGCAGCGAGGACCCGAGCGTCGCGACCCGCGTGCCGCCGACCCGCCGCAGCAGCGCCCAGGTCACCCCGCGGAACGCCAGCTCCTCCGGGATCACGGTGAGCAGCGGGAGCGTGACCAGCACCCGCACCGCCACGCTGCCCCAGCTGCCCGGCGCCGGCGCGATCCGGTGCTCCAGCGCCGGCACCACCAGGACCAGTACGCAGCCGAGCACCACCACCGCCGCGGGCACCGCGGCCCAGCGCAGCCCGCGCAGCCAGGTCCCGCGCGCCAGCCCGAGCTCGGCGGCGGTCAGCCCGCTGGCCCGGGCGACGGCGACCATCGCCAGCACCAGCACCGCGGCCACCACGACCGGCGCCCCGGGCAGGATGCGGTGCTCGAGCAGGTTGACCGCGACCAGGCAGCCCACCACGACCAGCACCCACCCGCGGGCGGCCGCCGCAGCCACCCGCGCCGCCTTCCCCGCGTCCGGCTCCACGTTCTCCTCCACCGGCCCTCCCACCGGCAGCCTCCGGACGCCGGCACCGGCGGGCATCGCCCGCAACAGACGAAGCCGCGGTCGATAGGGTCGAGGCACGATGCGGCTGCGGAATCACGCCGGCTTCCGGCTGTTCCGGACCGCCGGCACCGTGTCCGACTTCGGCACCCCTATCAGGACGCTCGCGATCCAGGTGCTGGTGCTGGCCGGCGTCGGCGGCCGCGCCGGCGCCGGACTCCCGCGCTGCTCGCCAGCCCGTTCCGTACCGCCGCTGACCAGAAGGAGGACGCACATGACCGAGAGCCCGGTCGAGATGGGGCGGTCGATCGTCGACGGCTCCTGGTACCTGACGCTGGCCACCGCGGACGCGAGCGGGAAGCCGTGGGCGTCGCCGGTCTGGTTCGCCCACGACGGCTACCGGGAGTTCGTCTGGGCCTCGAAGCCCGACGCCCGGCACTCGACGAACATCGCGGTACGACCGCAGGTCGGCATCGTGATCTTCGACTCCACGGTCGGCAACGGCGGCGCGCAGGCCGTGTACCTCGACGCCGAGGCGAGCGAGCTGCACGGCCCGGACCGGGACCGCGCGCTGGCCGTCTACGCCCGCCGCTCGGTCGAGTTCGGCGCGCAGGAGTGGACGCTCGCCGACGTCACCGCTCCCGCGGCACACCGGCTGTTCCACGCCGTCCCGTCCGCGCAGTACGTGCTCGACACGACCGACCGCCGCATCCCGGTCGCGCTCGGCTGACTCAGTGCTCCGCCAGGCAGGGTGAGCGGGCTCCGTGCTCGACCCGTTCACGTTCCCGGGCGACGCACTGGCCGGCCGAGGCAGCATCGCCGGCACCGACGTCCGGTGCGAGTCGCCCGAGTGGGCCGTCCGCTGGCGAACCGGCTACGCGCCACGTCCGAACGACCTGCACGACGTGCCGTTGCTCTGCGCGCGGTTCGGGGATCCCGCTCCCGGCCGGCTTCTGAGCGGGGCACGCCGGAGCGTCCTGCGCCACGCCGCGCCGGGCTTGCAACCCGCGTATTGATATACGAGGGTTACGAAGGTCTGACCACGACGGTCCCCAGAGAAGGAGGTCCGGCCGGTGAGCGACAGCACCACGGACGTGGACGCCTCGCGGTTCGCCCGGTTTCACGGCAGCTTGACCAGGCGCGACTGGACCTCACTGGGCGGAATGTACGGGTTCATCGTCCTGCTGCACGTCGTCGGCTTCGGCGTCCTGCTCGGCTTCGTGGTGCCGAACCACTACCAGCTCGGCGGCGACCACCCGGTCTTCTCGATCGGCGTCGGCATCCTCGCCTACACGTTCGGGCTTCGGCACGCATTCGACGCGGATCACATCGCGGCCGTCGACAACACGACGCGGAAGCTGATGGCCGACAACGCCGAGAAGGAGGCGGCCGGCGTCGCCCGCGCCGAGATCCGCAAGCCGCTCTCGGTCGGGTTCTGGTTCTCCCTCGGCCACTCCACGATCGTGTTCGCGCTGGCGTTCCTGCTCTCGGCCGGGGTCAAGGCGCTGGCCGGCCAGGTCGAGAGCGACGACTCCGAGCTGCACTCGGTCACCGGCGTCGTGGGCGCGTCGGTGTCCGGCGTCTTCCTCTGGGTGCTCGGGATCCTCAACCTGGTCGTGCTGTTCGGGATCCTCAAGGTGTTCCGGGAGATGCGCACCGGCCGGTACGACGAGGCCCAGCTCGAGGACCACCTGAACAAGCGCGGCTTCATGAACCGGTTCCTCGGCGGGCTCACGAAGTCCGTCCGCAAGGCCTGGCACATCTACCCGATCGGCGTGCTGTTCGGGCTCGGCTTCGACACCGCCACCGAGATCGGCCTGCTCGTGCTGGCCGGCGGCGCCGCCGCGTTCAACCTGCCGTTCTACGCGATCCTCGTGCTGCCGATCCTGTTCGCGGCCGGCATGTGCCTGATGGACACCACCGACGGCGTGTTCATGAACGCCGCGTACGGGTGGGCGTTCGCGAAGCCGGTCCGGAAGGTCTTCTACAACATCACGATCACGTCGATCTCGGTCGCGGTGGCGTTGATCATCGGCACGATCGAGCTGGTCGGCGTGCTCGCCGACCAGGCGAAGATCGACTCCGGGCCGCTGTCGGCAATCGCGTCCATCCCGCTCGACTACGCCGGCTACGCGATCGTCGCGTTCTTCGTGCTGGCGTGGATCACCGCCCTCGCGGTCTGGCGGTTCGGGCGCATCGAGGAGAAGTGGTCGGCCGACCTGGCCCCCGGTACCAACCCCACCCGCTGACCCCCCCGCCGCTGGCCCGCCGACGCTCGACATAATGACGGGACCCGATATCGTGTATGGATATCGGGTTCTGTAGGCGAGTGGAGGGAGCGGCGAGGTGAGGTGGTCAGCCGTCCCAGCCGAGCACCTCGCGGGCCAGCTCGGCGAGGGCGTGGCGGTCCTCCGCGAGCGCGCGCCGGCCGGCGGGCGTGGCCCGGTAGACCCGGCGCGTCCGGCCGTCGACCACGTGCTGGGTCGAGCTCAACAGTCCGTCTGCTTCAAGGCGGTGCAGGGTGGGATACAGCGTGCCGGGGCTGATGCGGTAGCCGTGACTGGCCAGCTCCTCGGTGAGCCAGGCGCCGTGGACCTCGGCGTCCGCCGCGTGATGCAGGATGTGCAACCGCACCGCGCCCCGCTGGAACTCACGCACGGCTACTCCCCTGCGGTCACGAAACCGATATCGGCGACCGATTCTACGGATCTGGCCTGCACCAGGAAGGAGAGTCTCCGGTGACCGGCATCGACGACAGCATGGTCAACGTGCGCTACCTGGTCGACGACGTCCAAGCCTCGATCGACTTCTACACGACCCACTTCGGCTTCGCCGTCCGCACGGCACACGTGCCGGCGTTCGCCGACGTCACCCGCGGCCAGCTGCGGCTCCTGCTCGCGGGCCCGACGAGCTCCGCGGCCCGGCCGATGCCCGACGGCACCAAGCCGGCTCCGGGCGGCTGGAACCGCCTCCACTTCATCGTCGCCGACGTCGCCGCGGAGGTGGAGCGCCTGCGTGCTGCGGGCGTCCACTTCCGCAGCGACGTGGTCAGCGGGCCGGGTGGTCAGCAGATCGTGCTCGACGACCCGTCGGGCAACCCGATCGAGCTGTTCACGCCGGCCGGCTGAGCGTCATCGGGAGGCCGTCGCGACCTCGGCGGGCTGCGGCGGGACGGGAGTCGGTTCGGCCTCCGGGCGGAGGTCGATGCGGCGCAACAGCTGGGCGTTGAGCGCGACCACGATCGTGGACAGGCTCATCATGACCGCGCCCACCGCCGGCGGCAGCAGGAACCCGACCGGCGCCAGGACGCCGGCCGCCAGCGGCACCGTGAGCACGTTGTAGCCGGTGGCCCAGGCCAGGTTCTGCTGCATCTTGCGGTAGCTGGCTGCGGACAGCGAGATCACGCTGACCACGCCACGGGGATCGTCGGAGGCGAGCACGACCCCGGCCGACTCGATGGCGACGTCGGTGCCCGCCCCGATCGCGATGCCGACGTCGGCCCGGGCCAGCGCCGGGGCGTCGTTCACGCCGTCGCCGACCATCGCCACCCGCAGCCCGCGCGCCTGCAGCTCGCCGACCTTGGCGTCCTTGTCCTCCGGCAGCACCTCGGCGAAGACCTCGTCGACGCCGAGCTCGCGGCCGACCGCCTCCGCGACCGGGCGGGCGTCGCCGGTGATCATCACGACGTGGACGCGGCGGCGGTGCAGCTCGTCGACCGCCTGCCGCGACTCCGGCCGGATCTCGTCGGCGAGCGCCAGCGCGCCGGCGACCGCACCGGACCGCAGCACGTAGAGGACCGTCGAGCCCTCGGCCGACCAGCCCCGCGCCCGCTCGGCGACCGCGGCCGGGACCCCGGCGCCGGTCGCGCGCAGCAGCGCCGGACCGCCGACTCCGACGTCCTCGCCCCCGACCGTCGCCTGTACGCCCCGTCCGGTCAACGACCGGAACCCGTTCGCGGCGGGCACCGGACCGCGCGCGGTGGCGGCGGCCACGACGGCCCGGGCCAGCGGGTGCTCGGAGTCGGCCTCGACCGCGCCGGCCAGCGCCAGCAGCCGATCCTCGTCCTCCCCCGGTGCCGCGACCACGCCGGTGACCGCGGGCCGGCCCTTGGTCAGCGTGCCGGTCTTGTCGAACAGCACCGCCGTGACCGTACGCATCCGCTCCAGCGCCAGCCGGTCCTTGACCAGGATCCCGGCCCGCGCGGACATCGCCGTGGAGATCGCGATCACCAGCGGGATGGCCAGCCCGAGGGCGTGCGGGCAGGCGATGACGAGGACGGTCACCGTACGTTCGACGGCCTGGTCCGGCTCGCCCAGCAGCAGCCAGACCACGAACGTGATCACGCCCGCGCCCGAGGCGAAGTAGAACAGCGCGGCGGCCGCGCGGTCGGCCAGCGCCTGCGCGCGCGACCGGGAGGACTGGGCCTGCTCCACCAGCCGCCGGATGCCGGCCAGCGCGGTCTGCTCGCCGACCGCGGTGACCCGGACCCGCAGCGCGGAGTCGGTGGCGACCGTCCCGGCGACGACCCGGTCGCCGGGCCGCTTGGACACCGGCCGCGACTCGCCGGTGATCATCGACTCGTCCAGCTCGGCCTCGCCGTCCTCGACCGCGCCGTCCGCCGGCACCCGGCCGCCGGAGCGGACCAGCACGAGGTCACCGGTACGCAGGTCGGTCAGCGGCACCGGCTCGGTCGCGCCGTCCGGGCCGAGCCGCTCGGCCTCGTCCGGCAGCAGCGCGGCCAGCGCGTCGAGCGCCGACGACGCCTGGCCGAGAGCGCGCATCTCCAGCCAGTGGCCGAGCAGCATGATCACGACCAGGAGCGCCAGCTCCCACCAGAAGTCGAGGTCGAGCCCGCCGAGGTCGAGGGAGGTGGCGGCGCTGGCGACGAACGCGACCGTGATCGCGAGCGCGACCAGCAGCATCATCCCGGGCTGGCGGGCGCGGATCTCGGCGACCGCGCCGGTCAGGAACGGCCAGCCGCCGTACAGGTAGACGATGGTGCCGAGGACCGGCGCGATCCAGCCGGTGCCGTCCGGCAGTGAGTAGCCGAGCAGGTCGGCGAACATGCTGGAGAACGCGACCACCGGCGCGGCCAGCAGCAGGCTCCACCAGAACCGGTCCCGGAACTGCGCCGCATGGTCCCCGTGCGCACCGTGCGCACCGTGCGCACCGTGCGCACCGTGCGCACCGTGCGCACCGTGCGCACCGTGCGCACCGTGCCCGCCCTGGCCGCCCTGGCCGGCGTGGTCGGCGTGGTCGGCGTGGTCGGGGGCGTCGGTGTGGTGCGGATGGCCGGCAGCCGCGGGCGCGGGCACGAGCGACGCCGGGTGCTCGTCGCCGGGAGCCGGGTGGCCGGCGTGCTGCGGGTGGTGGCTCACGACGGCGGGGCCGGGGCGGGGCGCGGGCTCGTCTGCCCCGGGGGTGTGACCGGGGTGGTGGGTCATGACTGCTCCTCCTCCGCGGACGCCACTCGGGACAGCGAGATCAGCTCGCGCAGGCAGTGCTCCAGCAGCGGCTCGGGGAAGCGGGCCGCGAGCCGGTAGAACACGACCCGACCCTGCCGGCGGGTCTGCACGAACCCGGCCGTACGCAGCAGCCGCAGCGCGTAGCTCGCCGAGTCCTCGCTGATGTCCAGCGCGAGCGCGAGATCACCGACGCACATCTCCTCCACCAGGTCCAGCGCATACAGGATGCGCGTCCGGACCGGGTCCGACAGCAACGCCAGCAGGCTGGACAGCCGGGTCGCGTCCTCGGCCGAGATCCCGCGCTCCTGGGCCCGCGCCACCCGCTCCGCATCCACCGGGTGCGCGTGCTGCAACACCATGACTTGCCTCCAAACATCCGTACGGCCGTACGGATGTCCACGCCAACGAGCGGTCCCGCCCGGGCATTCCCCGCCGATGGCAGGAGCGTCAGCGACCGGCGACGGTGCTGCGGCGCTCGAGCAGCACGACATCGCGCCAGCGGCCACGCAGCTGCCCCGGCCGCTGCCGCACGCCCAGCACCCGGAAGCCGGCGGCCCGGTGCAGCGCGAGGCTCGGCTCGTTCTCCGGGAAGATGCCGGTCTGGATCGTCCAGATCCCGGCGTTCTCGGTCGACTCGACCAGGGCGGCGAGCAGCCGGCGACCGACGCCGCGGCCGCGGGCCGACTCGGCGACGTACACGGAGTCCTCGACGACGCCGGCGTAGACGCACCGGCCGGAGACCGGCGAGACCGCGGTCCAGCCGACGACGGTTCCGTCGACCTCGGCGACGAGACGGTGGTCGGGCAGGTGCGCGGCGTCCCAGCCGGCCCAGCTCGGGACCTCCGTCTCGAAGGTGGCGTCGCCGCCGGCGATGCCCTCCGCGTAGACCTCCGCCACCGCCGGCCAGTCCTCGACCCGCATCGGCCGAACGCCGACCGGCGACGGCGCCGCGTCGCTGACGCCCAGCCGCGCGTCCAGCCGTGCGGCCGGCCCCACGTCCAGCCGTGCGGCCGGCCCCACGTCCGGCCCCACGTCCGGCCCCACGTCCGGCCCCACGGCCGGCCCCACGGCCGGCCCCACGGCCGGCCGGACGCCGAGCTCGGCGAGCAGCGTCCGTACCCGGCGTTCGATCGCGTCCCGGATCGGGCGCACCGCGTCGACGCCCAGACCGGCCGGATCGTCCAGCGTCCAGTCCTCGTACCGCTTGCCCGGGAAGACCGGGCAGGTGTCCCCGCAGCCCATCGTGACCACGACGTCGGCCGAACGGACCGCCTGCTCCGTCCACGGCTTCGGGAACTCGCGCGAGATGTCGATGCCGACCTCACGCATCGCCTCGACCGCCGACGGGTTGACCTCGTCACCGGGTTCCGACCCACCCGACCACCCGACGGCCCGATCCCCGGCCAGGTGCTGGAACCATCCCAGCGCCATCTGACTGCGCCCGGCGTTGTGCACGCACAAGAACAGCACCGCCGGCCTCTCCGTCATCCGCCCTCCCTCGGTCCGCTCGCACGGTAGCCGGGCCGGCCGATCAACGGCCGCTCCGGTGGTGAGCGGTCGTCGAGCCGGCTGGATCTCGCCGCGTCGGATCCGGGCCACGAGGGCTGGTGGTGCGGCATTCTGATCACGCCACCTGGCGGAGGGGGTCCGATGCTTCTCGTACCGAGGCAGTTGCGGCGGGCCGGGATGACCGGCGACGTGCCCTACTACGGCGGCCGGTTCTCGCCGGCCCAGGCGTATGCCCTGTCCCACCCGGGACCGCCGCCGGCGTCGGTCGCCACGGCCGTCGACGTGGTCGGTCGGACGGTTCCCCCGCACGGTCCGGCGCCGGGCCCGCCGCCGGGCCCGCCGCCGGGCCCGCCGCCGAGCCCCCCGCCGAGCCACGGCGACACGCTCGCTTCCCTGCGGCACCTGCTCGACTCCGGCGTGATCAGCGCGGACGAGTACGAG
>Ga0068863_100008446_pt1 | contig 10058 bp, 7 predicted proteins | sample KBSSwiS62_FD_66596 | JGI IMG/M metagenome (GOLD analysis project Ga0068863, IMG submission 66596) | Switchgrass rhizosphere microbial communities from Kellogg Biological Station, Michigan, USA - KBS Switchgrass S6-2 | ecosystem: Host-associated > Plants > Roots > Rhizosphere > Soil ...
CCCGTACGCTTCGCGAGATCATCCGGCTGTCCTGCAACGACCCGCGCTACGGGCTGGCCGCCGTGGCACTGTTCCTGCTGATGGTGGTGCTCGGCATCGACGGCTCGGCGCTGCCGTGGCTGTGGTCCAGCCTGGTCGACGGGTCCGGCTCGCTGGTCTGGCCGGCCATCGGGATCGTGGCCGCCCTGCTGGTCAGCGCCCCGGTGCCCTATTTCACCGGGCGCTGGTTCCCGGAGTGGTGGGTGCGCCAGATGCTGCGGATCAGCCTGCGCCTCGTCTACGGCCAGACCGGCCCGCGCCGGGTCAGCGACCACACGCCGGCCGCGGTGATCGCGCAGGGCGGCGATACCGAACGCGTGGTGATCCTCGCCGACAACGTGGTGGATCAGCTTGCCTGCGTGGTCACCATCGTGGCGATGACGGCGATCTCCGGATCGTTCGTGCCGGCCGCATTCTTCGCCGGCACCATGCTGCTGTCCGGCCTGGCCGCGACCCTGTTCGGTCCGCGGCTGGCGCGGTCGGCGAAGAGCACCGTGGCGGCCCGCGCCGCGTTCGCCACCGGGCTGGTCTCATCCCTGACCGCCGCTCGCACGGTGAAGCTGGCCGGAGCCACCCGGCCGGTGCTCACGCACCTGGCCAAGCTCGACCGGCTCCGCAGTGACCTGCAGCGTCGCGAGATCGCCACCCAGGTGTGGGCGCGGTCCACGCCGTCGATCCTCAGCGGTCTGCTGCCGATCGGGGCCTGGGCGCTCTACCTGACCGGCGACCTCTCCGCCGGCGCCACCCTGGTGGCGGTGTCGACTCTGGGCGCGGCCCGCTGGTTTGCCTGGACGACGGCGTCACTGATCTCGCAGATGCCCTCGGCCCGGGTGTGGACCAAGCGCACCGTCGCGATGACCGGCACCGCCGACTACTCGGCCGCGGTCCCGGGCGTGGACATCTCGGCCGGAATCGCACCGGCTCCGGTGCCGGCCCCGCGGATGCCGCTGCGCCGGCTGGAGCTGGACGGCTTCACCGCGGTGCACGAGGACGGCACCATGGCGGCGCGCGGCATCGACCTGGATGTCGAGCGAGGTGACCTGGTGCTGGTTGTCGGTCCGGTGGGCTCCGGCAAGTCGTCGCTGCTGCGGGCGCTCGCCGGCATCGTGCACCACACCGGCGCGCTGCGGTGGAACTCGGACCGGGTCACCGAGCCGGAGTTGTTCCTGCGTCCTAACCAGGTCGGCTATGTCGGACAGCTGCCACGGGTGTTCTCCGGTTCGGTGGCCGACAACATCGCTCTGGGCCACGACGTGGAGGCGACGGCCGCCATCACCACGGCGCAACTCGACCACGACCTGGCCTCGGCCGGATCCGGCCTGAGCCTGATCATCGGGCACAAGGGCACCCGGCTCTCCGGCGGCCAGCTGCAGCGGCTGGCACTGGCCCGGGCGCTGGCGCCGCAGACCGAGCTGCTGATCGCCGACGACGTGTCATCGGCGCTGGACGTCACCACCGAGCTGGAGCTCTGGAAGGCGTTGCGGGACCGCGGCCTGACCGTGATCGGCTCGACCTCCAAGCGGGCCGCGCTCCGCCAGGCGGACAAGGTGCTGGTGCTGATCGACGGCGAGGTCATGGCCCAGGGCCGGTGGACCGAGCTGGAACTCGCGTGGGGGCACCTGGCCGGCTGACCCCACGCGCCGCGCGCGATGCCTGCGCCATGTGCGCGCGCCGCAGTGCGGGCGCACCTGTGGATCTTGGGATGTTGGGAGGCCGATAGCCACGCCAACATCCCAAGATCCGTGGACCGGCGCGCCGACCGCGATGCCTCTCGCGGGTGCGACGGTCGCGGTCGCGACTACAGCGCCGAGATCGCCTGCGTGTAGACGTCCTGGTTCGGCGTGTTGACGCCCGGGTTGCCCCGGAAGTCGGTCCAGCACGGGTGCGCCTTGAAGTCGATGCCCATGCTGATCGCCGTGTAGTCGCCGATGAACTCGCCCTGTAGCACCTCGCCCGATTCCAGGCCGATGCCGACGAACTGGACGTTGGGATTCTCGGACACGGTGGTCACCCGGCGGACCGGCGCCGATCCGACCCGCGAGCCCCAACCGGTGGACATCGCGTAGTCCAGGTTGATGCCGCTGGGATCCCAGTGCCGGGTGTAGTAGCTGATCGCCACCCGTCCACCGACCACCGCGATCGCCGGGAACACCTCGTCCTGCGCGGTGCCGACGGTGGTCGGCGCGGACCAGTGCTTGCCGTCGCGGGAGTCCACCAGGAAGTTGTCGCCGTTGGTCTTGATCGAGGTGAAGCCGTCGTAGCTGCCGTTTCGGTCATCGGCCCAGGTGATCCAGAGGTGGTCGGCGAGCCGATCGTAGGCGAGCTGGGGGAAGCTGTTGAGCCGGAAATTCAGCCCGGTCAGCGTCTGGCTGCCGACGTCCTCGTTGGTCGGGAAGTCGAAGTCCAGACCGACTTCGACGTTCTTGAAGGTCTGCCCGCCGTTGTGCGAGGTGGCTACGGCGACCGCATCGTGGTCGTCGGCCCCATCGCAGGCAGTGGTGGCGCAGACCGAGGCCTCGTACGCGACGTAGAGCGCGCCGTCGTTGCCGACCTGCGGGCTCGAGCCCTGGTCAAACGGCGTGATGCCGCCGTTGAATCCGTCCAGGCCCGGCGCGACCCGGGTGAGCGGGCCCCAGGTGCGGCCGTAGTCGGTGGACTTCTTCACGACGATCGGCGACTCGATGTATTCGCCGTCGTCGTCATAGGTGAACCGGGTCCAGGTGACGTAGACGGTGCCGGACCGCGGGTCCGCGGCCACCCACTCCTTGTCGTTGAAGTAGTTGGTCGGTGCGGCGCTGCCATCCGGGTTGGCTCCGTCCAGGATCACCATCGACGGTTCGCCGAACGTACGCCCGCCGTCGTGCGAGACCGATACGGCGATGCCGCTGCCGTTGTTGAGCCGGCTGAACACGATGTTTGCGTAATAGACCGTGTTGTGCGGGCCGAACGCCACCACCGGGTCACCGGCCGAGTCCATGTCGGACAGCGCCCCGGTCGCCCCGGTCTGATAGGTCAGGTGTGGCAACTGCACGTTGGTCCAGGTCTTGCCGCCGTCAAACGAGCTGTACGCATACCCCGAACTGTCGTTGCGCGCCTCCCGGGCGTTGAAGACGCGATAGTCGTTCGAGCCGGCCACCAGATTCTTCGGGTTGGCCGGGTTGCTCGCGATGGTGGTCTCGTTCTGCGCCGAGGAACAGCCGGTCTGGCTGCCGGTGCTGACCACCGTGTCGCCGTTGATCGCATCCACGTTCGGCGCGGTCGCTCCGTACGGGTTCGGCGATCCCAGATAGTCCTGGCACAGCGCGGAGACCGCCGGATCGGTGCCGTCATCCTCCTCGTCTTCGGCGAGTGTCTTGGCCAGCAGCTCGTTCGGCACGGACGGCCGAGACGCCGGCGCAGCCGATCGGGCCGAACGCTGCGCGCCCGGGTGTCCGGACGGATCGATCGGCGCCGGGCGGGCCAGGGCTTGCGACGGGACGCCGAACACCACGAGCGCGGCCGCGAGCACGGCGGCGGCAGCCAGCCGGCCCCAGTGTCGATGCATGTCTGCTCCTTTCGGAGGTGCGGGGGACAAAGTCCGCGGCCGCGTCGGCGGGCCGGATCGAACTTTGAACAGTTGATCGAGCAGAACATGGGCATCGATACATGGGCAATGGTTGATGCGATCTTTCTCCGACAACCTGTCAGGATTGGCACCTTCGCCGCGCGGTCACTGATGCCGTGCGCGCATGTCGTCTCGGCGTGGTGCCGCCGCACCACTGTGGAGTCGGCCACCGCATCGGGGCACGCCGCGTCGGATGTTTGCGACTTGTCGGATTTCTGAGGAGACTGAGCAGCCAAACTCCGACCTCCATCGCGGATCTTGCGAAGTTGGCGTGGCTAAGGCATCCCAACGTCGCAAGATCCCGGGCGAGGCCCGGGGGGACGCGCCAACCGACATCGACCGGTTCCGGCCACCCCAGGTGACCTGCATCGTTGACAATCTCGCCGTCGCCAGCGAACGTTCCATGCGAACGATCCGCGATGCCGCCGACCGGGCCGGCATCCGCGGACCACAAGCGATCCGCGGTTCCGCCAGCAGTACGGCAGTCGCGGACCGTTATCTGTCTAATTGGGGCGTACCGATGAATTTCCGACGGCGCTGTGCCGTAGTGGCCGCACTGATCGCCGTTGCCGGCGCCGGCGCGTGCAGCGCGCCGTCGCGCCGGACCGGTTCGGCGCCGACGCCATCGCAGACCGTGGCGCCGACCGGTGCCGCGATCCCGACTCCCTCGGTCGCCCCGACGCTCGCCACCGGCCGTGATGCCTGCGTCGCCGCCACCGTCGCGACCATGTCGCTCGAGCAGATCGTCAGCCAGGTCATGCTGATCGGCGCACCGGTGACCGATCCGCGGAGCGTGTCCAGCGTGCTGTCGAAGTATCAGGTCGGCGGCGTGTTCCTGGCCGGCCGCAGCAAGCGATCGGCGGCCGCGCTGAAGTCCGACATCGCGTCGTTGCAGGCGCAGGCGCCATCGGGGAACCGGTTCTTCATCGCGCTCGATCAGGAAGGCGGCGAGGTTCAGACCCTGCAGGGCCCGGACTTCCCGCCGATTCCGACCGCGGTCCAACAGGGCAAACTAAGTCAAACCGCATTGCACGACCAGACCGCGGAGTGGGCGAAACGCCTGGCCGCGATCGGCATCAACCTCGACCTCGCACCGGTCGCGGACACCGTGCCGGCCGCACTCGGCACCAAGAACCCGCCGATCGGGCTCTATCACCGCCAGTTCGGATCGGATCCGGTACAGGTCGCCGAGGCGATCAGCACGGTCGTCCCGGCGCTGCAGGACGCCGGCGTGATGACCACCCTGAAGCACTTTCCGGGTCTAGGCCGCACCAAGGTGAACACCGACTTCGGCACCGGCGCGTCGGATCCGGTAACGACGCCGTCGGATCCATATCTGGGGCCGTTCGTGGCCGGCATCAAGGCCGGCAGCGGCGCCGTGATGATCGCCTCGGCGACCTATCCGAAACTCGACCCGAAACACATCGCCACGTTCTCGGAACCGATAATCACCGGTCTGCTCCGGGAGCGGCTGGGCTTCACCGGCATGATCGTCTCCGACTCGCTGGCCGGCGCCGCTGCCGTCAGCATCGTGCCGACGAAGAACCGCGCGGTGCAGTTCATCCAGGCCGGCGGCGACTTCGCGCTGACCACGGATGCCGGCAAGGGCGTGACCATGATCAAGGGACTGCTGGCCGAGGCGCAGGTTTCGCCGGCATTCCGCACCCGGGTGACCGCCGCGGCCAGTTCGGTGCTCCGGGCGAAATACGACGCCGGCCTGCTGGGGTGCTCGCCGCAGCCGTGACGCGGCGACGCCGCGGCCCGATGCGGGCTCGCGGCGCCGATCTCACCGATCAGGCGGTACGCAGGATCGGCTTGTCACCTCCGAACATGTTCGCCGGGTCGTACGCGGACTTGACGCTCAACAGCCGCGCCATGTGCTCCGGCGTGAACGCCCGATCCACGTCAGCGGCGCTGTTGACGAAGTTCAGCGGGATCATGCCGGTGCTGGCCGGACCGAACATCACGTCCAGGCGGTCGCTCATCGCCGCCGCGGCGGCGTACGCATCCGGCGTCGGCGTCACTGATATCGCTTCGATCAGGAAGTCACCGCTCCAGTGCGCCAGCCCGAGCCGATCCGGATCGGGTTGCACGCCGTCGCCGAAGTGCCGGATCTCCAGCACGGTGTAGGGCTGGGCGTCGCGTGGCGAGATCTCGGTCAGGCTGGCGATCGTGGCATCGTCGAGACCCGCGGTCATGGTGGCCCAGATCGAGTGCGGCAGCGGGTCGACCGGATCCTGGCTGACCTCGTCAACGCGCAGGAACGGCATCGGCCCGACCTCATCCTGAATCATGCCCTCGACGGCCCGGAGCGGCTCGGTCAGCTTCGTCCCGGCCGCTTCGTCACCTGCGTAGCAGACCATCACGGAGACGAACGACTTGCCACGCATCGGCTCCGGTACGAACGGCGCGTCCGGGGCGTGCAGGACGGCCGCGTTCGAGGTGACCTCCCGCGGGGTCGTGACGACCCAGTCACGCCAGGCGGTGACGACGTCGCCGAATCGCTCCACCGGCCAGACGAAGTGGCCGGCGTAGACCTGAGCGTGCGGCATGAGCTGGACCTGCGTCGCGGTCACCACGCCGAAGTTCGGTCCGCCGCCACGGAGTGCCCAAAACAGATCCGGTTCGCTCTCGGCATTGACCCAGCGGACCTGCCCGTCGGCGGTGACGATCTGCGCGCCCTGCATCAGGTCGCACGCGAGGCCGTACTTGCGGAGAAACCAGTTGGCACCGCCACCGATGGTGAAGCCGACCGACCCGACATCGCTCGAGGTGCCGCATGGTGGAGCCAGGCCGGCGCCGTACGCGGCCGCCACCACGTCCTTCCACTTGGCGCCGGAACCAATGGTGGCGACTCCGGTTGCCGGGTCGATGGTGACGTCCCGCATCTCGGCAGTGGCCAGCAGCAACCCGTCCTCGCAGGCGGCATTGGCGCCGTGGCCGGTCGCCTGTACGCGGACCCGCATGCCATTGTCGGCGGCGTACCGAACGGCGGCGGCGACCTCATCGGGTGAGGTCGCCGCCACGACTGCGTCGGGCTGGTGGTGAATCCGGGCGTTCCACGGAGCGCAGGCGGCCGCATACAGCGGATCTTGGCTGCCGAGGAGAAGCTTGTCGATATTGAGTGGATTTGCCGTCATAGCCCGATGGTCGCAGGATCGGCGCTGATGGCGTGCCGGAACCAGCCCAGGCGCCCGGGCTATCTGCACCAACCAGGTCAGTGAACTGGAAACGGTGGCTGCCAGGACCACAAACCGGTCTCGACCTCGACCGACGCAACCCACTTCACCCACCAGAAGCCGCGCCGGCCGGGCGCGACCAGCCGCACCGGAGCACCGTGACCCGCATCCAGCGGTGCTCCCCCGGCGTGCGTGACCAGCCACAACTTGTCGGCGTCGGCGACCGGGAAGGCGCGCCGGTAGCCGGTCGCCGAGGTCACCGTGACGATGCCGTGCGAATGCTGTCCGATCAGACGATCCAGCCGGACGCCGCGCCAGGTCGCGGCGGCGTACCACCCGCCAGTGCAGTCCAGCACGGCACGAATCTCATCGGTCCCGGCCGCGAGCTCGGCGTAGCGAACATCTCGCCGGCCGTCCGGCGTCCGCAGCAGCACCGCGAAGCCATCGGGGTCGAGCCGCGGAACAGTATCGAACAACCAGGCGACCTGCGGCATCGCGGCGAGGTCGTCGGTGCCCTGCGGGTAGGAACCGGTGGCCCGCCGGAGCCGGCCCGTGCCGCGCACGGCGTCATCGACCGCCTCGGCCGCCAGGAAGATCGCCAACCCGGCGGTGCCGAGCAGGCCGATCCGCAGCGCCGACCGGCGGGACACATCGGTCGTGCGTACGCGTTGCCGGCGTACCACGATATGCACGGCGAACAGCGGCACCGCCGCGATCGCCGCGCCGACGTGGATCTGCATCTCGGAGAGTCCGAGCAGCGTGTGCGGGCCGGCGTAGGCGTGCGCGAACCCGGCGGCCAGCGAGATCAGGACGAGGACACCGAGCGCGACGCCGGCGGCCTTGGCGATGACGCTCCGCCGCGGCCGCACCAGGCCACGCCGGACGATCAGGCTCTTCCACGGGATCAGCAGCACCACCGCGATGCCAGTGGCCGCGTGTGCCGCAATCACGATCCGGGCCGGCCACAGCGTGCCGACGCCGAACGCCAGCCATCCGGTGGCGAATGCGGCGGGCAGCACGGCCAGCAGTGCGAGGTTGACGCGACGGGGTGTGGCCACCCGTCCATCCTCCGCGCCCGGACGGATTGTCGGCCACCGGAGGTACCGTGCGGCCGTGCGGGTGATCGCGGGTTATGTGGAGAACGACGCCAACATGGCCGACGACCATTGGAGTGTCGCCTGGACCTTCGATCTCGGGTTCTGGGGCGTCTGCGGTCAGGGCCCGGACGAATCGGCCGCGGTCGCCGCGCTGGGCCGGCTCACCGGACGCTCGATCGAGGTGGTCGAGCGAATCACCGGCGACGAGCAGGCGTTCGGCCGCGACTTCGACCCGGCGACCGATGCCGAACGCGCCGCCACCCAGCGGATTCTCGACGACCTCCGGCCGCAGACCGTCGAGTTCCTGCGGGCCTGCCCCGACGACCTGCTGGACTGGGACGACCCGGATCGCGTGCTGCCGCCGCATGCCCGGTGGCGGACGCTGCGGCTGATGGGCTGGCACGTGGCCGACACCGAGTGTCGCTATTACCTGCCGAGCCTCGGCCTGCCGGCAAAGCCGCGGGACGCCGAGCTGATGGCGGAGCTGCGGACCTCGCACGACTTTGTGCGGACAGCGGTGGCGACGATGCCGGGTGACCTGGTGCACCGCGATCGTGGCGAGGTGTGGACGACCACCAAAGTGCTGCGGCGCCTGGCCTGGCACGAGCGCGGCGAGCTGGCGGCGATGCGCGATCTGGCGGTGCGCTACCCGGTTCGGTCTATCGCGGGTCCGGCCGATCCAGGTTCCAGTGGTGGGACACCGCGGTGATCCAGTTGCCGTCCCGCGACTCGATCACCGAAAACCTGGTGATCGTCCGCTGACCGCCTTCGCCGTCGCCGTAGAGCACGTCGATGGAGAACACGCTGCCGGCGACGATGGCGTCCCGGGCCAAGGCGAAGTCCGGCTCCGTCGGATCCCGGAACGCGCCCTGCCAGAAGCCCCGGTCGCCGGCCGGGATGTAGAGGTCCCGGTTCAGCCGGCGAAACAGGTCCGGATCCGGAGCCGGTGCCGGCCCGGACAACCGCTCCGGATGGAACCTCCATCCATTCAGGACCGCCAGGCCGGTGCCCACGTTGCGGACCGCCATGCCCAGGTAGATGACGGTGTCGGTGATCTCGGCGATCGCCATTCCGCCGGGCACCCGGAGCCAGTGGTCGTCCTGGAAACCGACCTTCTCCGGTGGATCCTCCAGGCGGCTGGGCAGCAGCAGCGGCCGCAGCCCGGCCAGGAGGGCGCGCTCGGCCAGCCGGGCCGACCGATTCGACGATCGCACCGCGGCGAAGGTCGCGACCGCCAGCACCAGGGTGCCGGCGGCGGTGCCGAGTTCGGAGACTGTCGCCCAGTCCGTCACCACCTCACGATGCCAGGTGTTCGGCTAGGCGATGGCCATGTCGCCGGTAGTGCCGGTGACCTTCCAGCCGGTTCCACCAAATCGCACGACGTAGGTCAGCCAGGTCGCGCCCTCGCAGGCCACGAAGCCGTTGATGCCGACCTTCACCTCGGCACCGAGCGGTTTGATGGTTCCCAGCGTGATCAGGATGCCGTCGTCGCGAACCCGCGGGCAGCCGTCCCGGAGGATGACGTCGTCGGCGTCGTCGACCCAGATCAGTTCCTCGGATCGGACCAGCTCGGAGATCTGCCGCTGGACCGCCTCCGGGATCGGGACCGCGCCCCGGCCGTGATCCATCGGTGACGACGCCTCCGGGTGTGCCTGCGCCAGCACGAACACCTTGGTGATGGAGCCGGGCTGGAACGACGATTCGCCCGGCGAGCCCAGATAGCGGTCGAGCATGGCGGCGTAGATCGCCGCGGTCCGGGTCGGCGCGGACGGGGCTGCCGGGCCGGCGACGGACGTCGTGCGTGGTTCCGGCGCCGTCGGCCACGATCCACACGCCGCGACGCTCAATGCGGCGGTCACGACAAGACCGCAGATCGTCAAATGGGTACGCACATCCGATTGGACCGTGGCGACCGGCTCTGGGTTCCCTTCACCCGGCCCGAATCTGCGGCGTGATCCAGTGCGTCACGGCGGGCTCGGCACCGGAGACGGTGTAGTCACGCAGTGCGGCAATGCGCCGCTCGTCACGAGTCGTCACCCGCTCATGCTGCCGCTGGTGCTCGTCCCAGGACGCCACCACAAACTCCTCGAGCACCCGGTTCGGATCGCTGCCGTCCTGCCAGACCCGCCAGGACGTGGC
>Ga0068863_100008449_pt1 | contig 10058 bp, 9 predicted proteins | sample KBSSwiS62_FD_66596 | JGI IMG/M metagenome (GOLD analysis project Ga0068863, IMG submission 66596) | Switchgrass rhizosphere microbial communities from Kellogg Biological Station, Michigan, USA - KBS Switchgrass S6-2 | ecosystem: Host-associated > Plants > Roots > Rhizosphere > Soil ...
CGCTGTCAATCACACGTCCAGTAAAGCGCAGGGGAGGCTTGAAACGAAAGTTGATTGTTAGAAAAATGAGTTTGAGCCTGGAGGAGCCTGGAGGAGCCTGGGCTTGACTCGGCCCGGGGAATAAAGCTTCAATGACTGAAAGTTCTATTCCTTTTACCAGCCATGAATCTTGCCACAGCGTTCGCTGCAGGCGCGGAGAAACATGCGAATAAGACCGCCGTCTTCTGGGGCGAGGCTGAGTATTCCTACGAAAAACTGCACGTCCAATCCCGGTGGTTGGCGAAGCGTTTGCAAGACCAATTCCACGTCAGGCCGGGAGACCGAGTTGGCCTGTCGTTGAAGAACTCACCCGAATTCATCTCCGCCATGTTCGGCGTGCTGGCGGCCGGCGGCGTGGTCGTGCCCCTGAACAACTTCCTGAAGCCGGATGAAGTCAGCTACATTCTGGCTGATGCCGGCGCCGACATGCTCATCACCGAAGCGTCCATGGCGGACGCCCAGCCGCAGTTGTCCGAAAAACTGCCTAAACTGAAATACTTTCAGATCGAGGAGTTCGCCAGCATGGCCGAAGCCATGGCCGGCCCGACCGCATTGGCCCAACGAACGGAAACGGATTTGGCCTTCATCATCTATACTTCCGGCACCACCGGCAGGCCCAAGGGAGCAATGCTGACGCACGCCAACCTCCTGTGCAACGTCGAGAGCTGCCGGAAGGTCCTGGAAGCCGTATCCCTCGACCGGTTCGTGGTGCTGCTGCCGATGTTTCACAGCTTCATGCTATGCGTGGGTGTCATGTTGCCGATGATAACCGGCTGTTCCATCGTGCTGGTCAAGTCTCTTCATCCGCCAAAAAATATCATCCAGGAAATCATCGCGCGCGAGGCAACCATCCTCCCGGCCATCCCGCAGTTTTTCCGCGCACTGGCCAATGCTCCGGTGCCGTCGAACATTCCGCTGCGCCTTTGCATCAGTGGAGGAGCACCATTGCCGGGTGAAATACTGAAAGAGTTCACTGAACGGTTGCCCATACCGTTGATCGAGGGCTACGGTTTGAGCGAGGCCAGCCCGGTGGTTTCACTCAACCCGATTCGGGGCCCGTGGAAGGCCGGTTCCATCGGCGTCCCCATCCCCGGTGTCGAGGTCAGCGTCCAGAACGATCTGGGCGCGCTCCTTCCCGAAAACCAGACCGGTGAGATCTGCGTGCGGGGCGGCAACGTCATGTCGGGCTACTGGAATCAGCCGGAGGAAACGAGTAAGGCATTGCGCAACGGCTGGCTCCTGACCGGCGACGTGGGCCATCGCGACAGCGACGGGTACTATTTCATCACTGACCGGAAAAAGGACATGCTGCTTGTGAACGGCATCAATGTGTACCCACGCGAAATCGAGGAGGTCATTTATCAGTTTCCAGGAGTAAAGGAAGCAGCGGTCATCGGCCAACCCGACCCGCGCCGGGGCGAACAGCCGGTGGCGTTTGTCGCGCCAAACGAAGGTGTCACCCTCGATGAAAAATCACTGCAGCAATTCGTGAGAGACAAACTGGCGGACTACAAAGTTCCGCGGCGCGTGACTGTCTTATGCGCGTTGCCGCGCAATGCGACCGGCAAGATACTCAAAAACGCCCTCCGTCAACTGGCCCAACCGTCGATATGAGATTGCTGGGATCGGTCGGCCGTGCGGAGAGGGTCAGGCACGCGGCTTGGCGTGATTCACGTTTGTCGCGTTGGCCATCCTCGCTTGCCGCAGCCGGCGGCAAGGCCCCTGGTTCGGGCATCCGGAACGCCTTCCGATTGTTTGTTCAAGATACAGATCATTAACCTGTTACGATAGTTCCGGCGCGCGGCCCAGCGAGTGGTTTTCACAGTTGACGCTCTCGACAACAGCCCCGTAAGCTGTTGCCTCATCAACACGCCGTTGAAGGCGTGTTTTTTAATCAGGAGATTTATGGCCGAAGGATATTGCGTTAAGTGCAAAGCCAAGAAAGAAATTGTTGATGCCGTCGAGGAACTAATGAAAAACGGTCGCAAGGCAATCAAGGGCAAGTGTCCCACCTGCGGCACGGTCATGTTCAAGATCCTCGGAGGCAAAGCCGCGCCCAAGACCGAAGCCGCGCCGGAGGTTCCACCCGCTTAACCGCCTGATCCGCCGCTTATGCCGAAGCAACTTGCCTATGTCATCATCACCCCTTATTCCCTGCACAAATCACGCACCGGCGGCATCCTCGCCCGACTGATTTCGCGCACCAGCCTGGAGATGGTCGGCGCCCGCATGTTTGCGCCCGGCCCGGAGCTGGTTCAGGAATATTCGAAGGTCATCGTCTCCGCCAACGATCCTCAAGACCGCCAGATACAGGAGTTGATTCGGGATTACATCCTCCAAAATCTCTCCCCTGATCCGAAGACAAAAAGGCGCCGGCGTGTCATGGTGCTGCTGTTCCACGGCGAGGACGCCGTCCGCAAAGTCCGCTCGGTTGTTGGCAACATCAGCGCCGACCGCCGCGGCGGCGAGACCATCCGTGACACGTATGGCGATCTGATCCTCGACGAGCACGGGCAAGTGCGCTACTTCGAACCCGCCGTGCTGGCGGCGCCCAACGCCGAAGAAGCGGAACTCAAACTCAAGCTTTGGGGGCGTTACTCCGATACCGATGGCGGTTTTCTGGAGAACACCATGGTTTATCCGGCGACTGAAACGCCGGAACACACGCTGGTGCTGATCAAGCCGGACAATTTCCGCTTCCCCACCGGCCGCCCAGGCAACGTCATCGACTTTTTTTCGCGGGCTGGACTTTACATCGTCGCGATCAAAGTCCACCGAATGAGCACCGCTGAAGCGATGGAGTTCTACGAGCCGGTTCGGGAGATTTTGCGGAGCCGAATGAACGACACGATGGCGGTGAAAGGCAAGGCGGTACTCGAGAAGGAATTGGGGTTCAAAATCCCGGTCAAGACCGAAAAGGCGCTCGGTGAGTTGCTGGGGCCGCTTTCGGGCGACCAACAGTTCGAAAACATAGTGAAATTCATGTCCGGCCGCGCCCCGAGCGAATGCGACTCGGTCACACTGCATCAACCCGGCTCGGAGAAATGCATCGCCATCGTTTACGAAGGCCATGAGGCCATTCGCAAGATCCGCGACGTGTTGGGCCCCACAGACCCGTCCAAAGCCCCGCCGGGCTCCATCCGTCGCGAATTCGGTTCCACCATCATGGTGAACGCCGCCCACGCCAGCGACTCGATGGACAACGCGCGCCGCGAAATGGGAATCGTGCGCATCGGCAAGGAAAACATCTTCAACAAAGTGGTCGAGGAATTCTACGGGAAGCCGTAAACCCCGGCGGTATCGGTCCTTATTCCCACAACTCCGCTGAAACGCGCAGCTTCTGGAGCAGGGTCTCGTCCGCGAGCGGAAAGGCATAATGGGACAGTTGCGAAGCGGTGACCCAGGCAATCGCGTGACAGCCCAGGGCCTGCGGTTCGTGCCGGCGCCAGGCGCAACGAAAAAATCTTAGGTGGACGGTCTTCTCCGGATAAGCGTGCGTGACGGAAGCCAGCCATTCGCCCACATCAACCTCGATGCCCAGTTCCTCCCGCAACTCGCGCTCAAGACATCGTTCAAACGTCTCGCCCGGTTCGCGTTTGCCGCCCGGGAATTCCCATAGACCCTCGAGATGATCGCCGGGACGACGCTGAGTGATGAGGACCCGGCCATTGCGGAAAACGAGTCCGGCGGCGACTTCAATCGGATCGCGAGGCTTGACGGGAGAGGATGGAGGTTCGCGCCGCTCGCCCGTCGCCGGGTCAGTCATACCTCACACCTTCTCTTCATCGTCCGACGCTTTTGTAAATCCATCCGTGCCGTTCCATTTCCCGCCCATCAAAAAGGTTGCGTCCATCGAACAGGATGGGATGCGTCATCACGTTTCGGGCGCGCTCGAGATCCAGCTTCTTGAACTCGGGCCATTCCGTGGCGACCACCAGCGCGTCGCATCCATCGGGCACAGCGTTCATGTCCGCCACAAACGTCGCCTCCTTCAAAACCGCCTTCGCCTTCTCCATGGCCTTCGGGTCGTACACCCGCAGTACCGCCCCTTCCTTGAGCAACCGCTGACACAGCTCAATGGCCGGTGAACTGCGCACGTCGTCGGTATTCTGCTTGAAGGCCAGGCCGAGCACGCCGATTTTCTTCTCCTTCAAGACCCAGAGGGTGTCGGCCATTTTTTTCAGGAACCGCTCCATTTGCTCGGTATTAATCCGCTGGACTTCCCTGAGCAACCGGAAGTCATATCCCAGTTGCTCGGAAATCTTGATGAAGGCGCTTAAATCCTTGGGGAAACAACTGCCGCCAAATCCCAGGCCGGCGTCGAGAAAGCGCCGGCCGATCCGGGCGTCCATGCCGATCCCGTTGGCCACCTCCTGCACGTTGGCGCCCGTGGCTTCGCACACCACCGAGATCGCGTTGATGTAGGAAATCTTCAGCGCCAGAAACGAATTGGCCGCGTGCTTGATCAACTCGGCGGAATGGATGTCCGTGACAATGATCGGCGCATTGTAGGGGCCGAAGACCTCCTGCATCGCCTTCACGGGACGCTGGGATGCCACGCCGATGACGACGCGGTCCGGGTGCATGAAATCCTCCACGGCGAATCCCTCGCGCAAGAACTCAGGGTTGCTCACCACGTCGAACTCCACCCTGGCCTTGCAGTAACGCTGGATCGTCTCGGCCACTTTTTCACCGGTTTTGACCGGCACCGTGCTTTTATCCACCACGATCTTGTACCCGGTCATCGCCGAGGCAATGTCGCGGGCGACACCTTCAATAAAACTCAAATCCACAGACCCGTCCGGCAAGGGGGGCGTCGGCACTGCAATAAAAATAATGTCCGACGCGTCCACCCCTTCCCGCGTGCTGGTGGTGAACCTGAGCCGCCCCTCAGCGGCGTTCTTCTCCACGAGTTCCTTCAGGCCGGGTTCGTAGATCGGAATGCCGCCCGATCTGAGCAGCTCGATTTTTGCCGCGTCGCAATCCACGCACGTGACCTGGTGGCCGACTTCGGCAAAACACGTGCCGGTTACCAATCCCACGTACCCGGTCCCAATGATGCTGATCTCCATAAATTCTAACTTCGACAGACAACGGCGGTTGGGCTGTTCAACCGATTATTAATTTCTCCGGCTCGAGCAGGAATTTGCCATTGAGCCCTCATGGACCGGCGGATTTCGCCGGAGCAGCATTCGTCCCCTTCAATTCCAATGGCGGCGGGTTTGCAGCCGCGTTGGACAGAGCGGAGGGGAACACCGGCGCGGGCGGGTTGGTTTTGGCCAACTCCGGATGATGGGCCAACAACTGTTCGCGCCGGGCGGAGGCTACAGCGCCCCAGGCCGAGGACGCCGCCGGGCGGGCCAGTTCCTCGTAGATCTTCAGCGCCTGGGCCAGATCGCCTTTGGATTGGTAAAACCGGGCCAATCCGAGCTTTGCCTGGGATGCCACCACCGATCCCGCAAAACGACTGACCACGTCCTGATACGCCACCTGCGCTTCATTGGTCTTGTCCATTGCGTCCAGGCACGCCGCAATCCCCAAAGCCGCGGTCCCCGCCAGCGGATGGTCGGGGTACGTCCGCGGGAACTGTTCAAACTGCGCTTTGGCCTCCGCGAATTTGTTTTCACCGAACAAACCCTCCGCGCCGAGTAGCAACGCTTGCGCGCCTGCGCTGGTTCCGGAATGGGTTGTAGCCAACTGGAGAAACGCCTGCGCGCCTGGACCGGTGGACTTTCCCCCTTGAGCCGCAGGGGCTTGGATTTTATACAAAGCGACCGTGGCTTCGGTCTCTGCTTCGTTGCGATGCCACTGGTAAATCGAGTAAGCGGCAACCGCGACCGCGATCACCGCAGTGCCGATCAACAACTTCTTCTTATTGACCTCTACCCAGGCCAAAAACTCGATCATCCGGGTCGAGCCGGTCGCTTGAGAGCTCATAATCAGGAGGGCAAATCTTTGGGACAGCCCATCAAAAGGCAAGGCTGAAATCGGTTGGAGCATTTTGGCCCCACGGCTGATTCAATCAAAACTCCAGCGGCCTTTGCGCTTGCAATGGGCCGCGTGCATTTCCTAACTTCACCTCGTGGACTCACAATTAACCCAGTATCTGCCGGTGCTGATTCTGGCAGTGGTGGCCTTGGCGTTCGCTTTCGGCACTCTGGCCCTGTCAGTCCTGGTCGGCAAATGGGCCAACAAAAACCGGCTCAAGCACGTCGCCAAGACCAAAAACATCCCTTACGAATGCGGCATGTTGCCGACCGGCGACGGGAGCACCCGATTTTCCGTGAAATTCTACCTCGTCGCGATGCTGTTCATTCTTTTCGATATTGAAGTCGTTTTCCTTTATCCGTGGGCGGTGGTTTACCGGGAGATGCTGAAGGAAAACGCGAATCTGATTTTCGGCGCGATGGTTTCGTTCCTTGGGGTTTTGTTCGTCGGCTATGTCTATGCCCTGAAAAAGCAGGCGTTTGACTGGAAGAACTGAACCATTCCATGGTCTATAAGCTGAAGCGCTCCGAGCGACACCACGCCGCCCCTCGGTCTCTTGCCGTCTAGCCACTTACTGAGCAAACCGTGGGATTTACGACAATTTGACGAAATGAAGATAGCCAGAAAAAGGCACAAGAGGCGCAGAAAGATTCAGTTTTTGTGATTTTTGTGCCTCTTTGCGGCTAAAAATTCTGTCGTCTATCTTGCGGCCTGATCAGTAACGCATCAACGCACCCAACCATGGCGGTCATCAAATTTGGAACCAGCGGCTGGCGCGGCCTCATTGCGCGCGATTTCACCTTCGAAAATGTCCGCCTCGCGACGCAGGGCATCGCGGACTTTCTCAACGCCGAAATCCGAAGTCCGAAATCCGAAATCTTTGGCCGCAAACCCGTGGTGATTCTCGGCCACGACACCCGTTTTCTGGGCCGTGAGTTTTCCCTCGCCGCCGCCGAAGTGCTTGCTGCCAGCGGCCTCATTCCGCTGTTGTGCAACCGTGACGCGCCCACGCCGGTCATCGCCCACACGATTCGCAACCGCAAGGCGGTTGGCGGGATCAACATGACCGCGAGCCACAACCCGGCGGAGTATCAGGGCCTGAAATTTTCCACGCACAATGGCGCTCCGGCCACGCCTGAAGTAACCCAACAGATCGAAGCGAACATTGCGCAACTCGACGCCCGGAACTGGAGCTTCCCGGCCTCGGTCGTCGGCAGCTTTGAGTGCAAAACTCTGGATCCCCAGCCGGCCTACTTCAAACAACTACGCCGGCTGATTGATTTCCCCGCGATCCGCAAGGCCCGGCTCAAGGTCGCGGTGGAATTGATGTATGGCACCGGGCGCGGGTATCTGGACACTTTGCTCGAGGATGCCGGCGCAAAAGTCTTCCGCTTCCACGACGAACTCAACCCGCTCTTCGGCGGGCATCATCCGGAACCGAACGCCGAAGGCATGCACGAGGTGAGCCGACTGGTCCGAACGGGCAAAGCCCAGCTCGGCCTTGGCCTCGACGGGGATGCGGATCGATTCGGCATCGTTGATAAAAGCGGCGCCTGGCTGACGCCGAACCAGGTACTCGCGCTGGCCCTCTACCACCTGAAGAAAAACCGCGGCTGGACGGGCGCGGTCGTGCGCACCGTGCCGACCAGCCACCAAGTCGATGCCGTGGCGGAATTGCTCGGAGTGAAGCTTTACGAAACGCCCGTGGGCTTCAAATACATCGGCGCCTTGATGGAGAGCGAGCCGGTCATCGTCGGCGGCGAGGAATCGGGCGGCCTGAGTGTCAAGGGGCACGTGCCGGAAAAGGACGGCATTCTGGCCTGCCTGTTAATGGCCGAACTGGTCGCGACCGAAAGGAAATCCCTCGGCACGGTGCTGAAGGAATTGGAAAAACAAACCGGCGAATTCCACAGCGACCGGTTGAACGTGAAAATAGCGCCGGAGAAAAAGGAAGCGCTGTTGAAAAAGCTCGGCGCCGGGCTTGATTCGGTGGGGCCGTTCAAAGTGGTGAAGTTCATCACGACCGACGGCTACAAATTCTTGCTGCCGAACCGGGAGTGGGTGGCCTTCCGGGCGAGCGGCACGGAACCTTTGATCCGTTGCTACGTCGAGGCGAAGTCGGCAGCGCAGTTGAAGAAGCTTCGCGCTGCCTGTACGAAGCTGCTTCAGGAAATTTGAGAGGGGTCAATGCTTCGGCCGGAGCAGGATCGCCTTCTTGTTCGTGCCCTCGACTTCGACGCTGTGGGTTTCGACACCCGGGTCGTCTTTGAGCGCGTTGTGAATGATGCGGCGGTCGAAGGCGTTCATGGGTTCCAATTCAACGATGTCTCCCCAGCGCCGGACCTTTTCGGCGGCGTCCTTCGCTTTCTTGACCAACGCATCGCGAGCGGAGGCGCGGTACCCGCCGACGTCCACCATCACCTTGGGCGCCTCCGGGTCCTGATGAAAGAGCAGCCGATTGAGGATGTACTGCAGGTCGCCGAGCGTCTGGCCCTGACGGCCGATCAGGCGGCCGGCATCGTCGCTCTTCACCTCCAGTAGCAATCCTTCCTCCAGGTGATGCTCTTCGATTGTGGAGGTGAAACCGAGGCGTTGCAGGAGTTGGTCGAGGGTGTCTTTCGGCTGTGCGGGCATAATTCAAACGCGAGATGCAAGAGGCGGAATCAATGGTGAATTGAACCGGTCATTTCTTTCTCTTGAGTGGAGGCGACCCCGGCTTTGCAGACGTGGAAAGCTTGCCGTCGCTGGCCCTGGTCAATTTCATTTGCGCGATAGTTAGCAGATTCTGCACGGTCCAGTAAAGCGTCAAGCCTGAGGAGAAATTGTACAGTATGAATAGAAAGATCAGCGGCATGTACTGCATCATCTTCTGCTGCACCGGATCGACGCCGGGCGAAGGCGGCGTCAGCCGCATCTGCCAAAGCTGCGTCGCCCCCATGATGAGCGGCAGTGGATTGAGGGGAAAATTCAGGCCCGGAATGATCCAGATCGTATCGGCCTGGGACAAGTCACAGGCCCAGAGAAAACGGGCGCCGCGCAATTCGATAGCCGTCTGAAGCATCCGGTAAAAGCCGAAGAAAATCGGAAGCTGAATCAGCATCGGCAAACAGCCCGCCGCCGGGTTGACCTTGTTCTGCTTCCAGAGCTCCATCATCTTCTGGTTCATCTTCGTCGGGTCCTCTTTATATTTTTCCTGAATCGCTTTGACCTGCGGCTGGAGGACCTGCATGCGTTTCATCGAGCGCGTGCTCATTTGAGTCAACGGCCAGAACAACGCTTTGATGATGACCGTGATGAAAATGATGGTCAGCGCATAGGACAACCCGAGCGCATGCAGCCCATTCATTGATAACAACAGCAGCCGGGCGAAGAAACCGAAGAACCCGCCAAAGCCCATCACCAGATCCATATTGTTGCCCAGCAGCGACGCCAGGCGGTCCAGCGTCTTGTACTCCTTCGGCCCGGCGAAAACGTCGAATCGCCGCTCGACGATCTGTTTTGGAGCCAGAGTCATCGGTGGATAAACGAAGGCTGATTGAAGCCCGAATGGTTTCTCCACCACTTTTCGATTGGCGGCGAGTTCTTCCGCTGAAGGCGGCGGTAAATTGACATGGCGGGCGAGGATCTGCGGCGCGGGCGTGTTGGTAGGGGGCGCAGCAATCATCGTGAAGAAACGGTTGTAAACGGCGGCCCACATGACATTGGTCTTGCCGGCCAGGTACTCGGTGCGCGGCGTGCCCGGGAGACAGCCAAAGGTGCGGTTGGCAAACCAAGGTTCGCTGACGCTTTGCACGTTGGCCCCGTCGTACCACTGCACCGCCATCAACGTCGCGTCGTCGCTCGGATCCAGCGGCGTCGCGGTGCCGATCACCAATTCCTGCGCCGGCAATTGCAGCGGCTGCGTCGTGGGATTCTCCAGCCGGACAATGACGTTGAGCAGGTAGTTGCTTCCGAGTTGAAACTCTTTCACCTGGCGTGCCCTGTCCAAAACCGACGCCGGCGTCCGCGCGGAAAAGTCATTGCCGGACGGG
>Ga0068863_100008454_pt1 | contig 10052 bp, 7 predicted proteins | sample KBSSwiS62_FD_66596 | JGI IMG/M metagenome (GOLD analysis project Ga0068863, IMG submission 66596) | Switchgrass rhizosphere microbial communities from Kellogg Biological Station, Michigan, USA - KBS Switchgrass S6-2 | ecosystem: Host-associated > Plants > Roots > Rhizosphere > Soil ...
CGCGCCACGTGCGTGTCCACGACGACGCCTTCATTGCGGCCGAAGGCATTTCCCAACACGACGTTTGCCGTTTTGCGCCCCACGCCATCGAGGTGCGTCAGTTCCTCCATTGTCTGCGGCACCACGCCACCGTGGCGCTCGACGAGTTTCTGGCAACAGGACTGAATGTTTTTTGTTTTGTTCCGGTAAAAGCCGGTGGTCTTGATGTCCAGCTCCAGTTCGGCCGGGTCTGCTCTGGCGTAATCGGCCGCGGTCCGGTACTTCTTGAACAAACCGGCGGTGACCACGTTCACCCGCTTGTCTGTGCACTGCGCCGACAGGATGGTGGCGACGAGCAGCTCGAGAGCATTGGAATGATTCAATTCACAGTGCGCATCCGGATAGGTCATCTGCAAGCTGGAGATGATCTTTTTCAGCCGCGCTGCTTTGGCTGCGATGGATTGACGAGGCATGGTCGCGGAAGACTAAGCTCGATGTATCGAGGCGGCAAGGGAACACCCCCGGAAACCGGATCACCAAATCTCCCGACCCTGAAGGGGTCACACAACCTGGGCGATGAGCAGAACACTCTTGCACCCCTCCAGGGTGCGGGAGGTTTTGATCGTTGACCGGGGGTATCGCTCCCGTTGGTCGCTCGACCCCCGGCTAATTTCTGGAACGCCTTCAGCGTTCTCCTTCTTTCGCGCATCGCGGCTCATTTCTTAAGCAGGAGCCTTTGGATGTTGCTTATTCCCATGATACAAACCCCTGCTGCGCTGCCGGAGTGCTGCGGCTCACTGAGTTGCGATCCTTTGGTGCGGCTTTGCCGCGCTGCGCCGTATCGCAGATTTGTAATATTTGTAATCTGCGTCGCATCGCAACCAGCCAACGCCTGGGACCAGCCCAACACTCTGCCGAATATAATTCGGCGATAAGGCAGATTGAAAATCTGCGCTACGAGGCACGCTTCCAAGCTAAACAGATACAGTCGACGAACGGAACAGGCGGGTCGCCTGTGCTTTCCAAAACGACTTTCAAAGGCGTTTTTCTTAGCGATGCCGTTCCGCGCCTATTTCGGTGGGCCAGTACCAACTGCGGTGTTGGTGGCCCCTGGGTTGGATACGGATGGTTTGTAAGCCGGCGCGTTCGCACCGAGCACGGTAGTGCTGCGGAGTTGGCTGGGCAGAAATTGATCGAACTTGCCCTGCCACCATCCGAAGGCGATTCCCGCCATGGCGAACAGCAGCAACCACAGTTTCCATGGGCTTTTTTTCTCGGCAAACGGATCGAACAGATCGCGCTGCGTGCCTGGCGGCAATTTAGCCACGTTGGTGAGGGACGCGCCGAAAGGAATGTTGATCCTGGCTCGGGCGTTCACGGCCCAGCCGTTGGCATCGAGGATCGGGCCGAGATTGCGTTGGCGGAGCTTGAGCCAGGCCAGCACCATGGATGGTCCGGAAATCAGCAACAGAACGCCCAGCACGCCCAACGGCATCCACAGGCCGAGCCCGAGAAAGGCGCCCACGACCCCGCCGATCATGCCGCTGATGCCTGCGGCGGCGACACCCAGGGCAGCGATGACGCCGCTGTCCAGCTTCGGCTTTTGGTCCGGGGCCTTGCCTGTCACGGCGGCCTTCTCAGTGGACAGTGCCGCGGTGGCGAGCTTTTCGGTTGAAGCGGCATCCGCCGCCGCCGCGCGCTTCGCGATCTGCTCTTCGATGATACGAACGACTTTTTTGTACGGGGCCCAGAACGCCTGCCGGATGCTGATGGGCTGGTCCACGATCTTCGTGATGGTGGCGTCCCAGTCGCGGCCGGATCGGTCGTAGAAAATGCCATTGCGCCCAACCATCAGGTTGTCCGAATCACCGTTGGTGAAAGCGGCGGCGATGGTCATTTTCTCCCCGGTGCTCTTGCGCGTGAGGTCGCAGTAGGCGAGGAAGGTCTTCGCCAATCCGGCCAGCGCCGCGTGTTTGGGAGCGTCGTCCACGCGCACGCAGAGTTCGCAACTCCGCTGGTCCAGATAGAGCGTGCCGAGCTGAAACACGGCTTTTTCTCTGCGCCGGTAAAAATCCTGGAAGGAAACGAAGTTGTTCAACAATCGATAGAGGTCACGATGGAAGCGAACCAGTTTGTCCACGGCGGTGATCGAGTTCGCCTCCGGTTCGAGGGCCTTGTCCTTGGCGATGAGCGCAGTGATGATCTCGCGGCTGTTGCCGGAGAGAATCTGGCGCACGCGTTGGAGGCCGAGTTTCTCAACGCCAGCACCGGCCTTGGCCCCAAACCAGGATTCGTAACCGGCAAACCGCGCCGTGATTGCCGCCCAATCTGCCTCCGGCAGCGCCGGTATTTCACCCAGCAGCGGCCGGAGGACAAGGGCTCGGAATTTTCCAATGGCATCGGCCCAGGCAGGATTCAGGCCGTCCTGAAGAAGCAGTGGTTTGGCCGCCTCGATGCGTGCCAGCGGGAAGCTCGCAATTTCGGAGGCGGTAATGGTGAGGTCTTTTGCCGCCAGCGCCAGATACTCGGCCTCCTGGCGGTTCACCGCTGTGAGGGCGCGCGCATCAAAAGCGGCCAGACGGCATCGCGCGAAGTAATCGTCGATTTTCGCTTTTACCGTCTTCATCGCGGCGTAAGCGGCGGGGGTGTCGTCGCCGAGTGGAAAAACGCTCACATCACTTTCGGCTTTCTTCCACCAATCAGTGAACGCCTGCGCTTCGAGGAAGAATTGGTCCACCCGGAGCTGGCTCACGCCCGGCTTTCCGCTGCGGTCGGTGTCCGCGCCCAGACACGCGATGACATCGCCGATGACCGTCTTTACCGCGTCGTCTTCCGCCGAATCGGCGGGAACGATCCCATCGCCATTGAAGACCGTTTGGGCAAAAATCTTCGTGGTGTCCGTGGTGTCGTCGATTGTAATCGCCGTGGCGTCCTTTTTGCCAAGGTTGACAAGGATCTGCCTGGCTGAGGACAAGAGCTGCTTGCCTTCGGGAATGGCGTCGTTGAAGGCGCTCAACGACAGCGACGGCGAGCATTTAAGTAATTCATCTGGATTTTGGAGACAGCGTCCGGCCCACTGGGTCGCCGCGATGATGTCGGGAGCGCGGATTCGCCCGTCCTTGTCCGCATCGATCAAATCGAGCGTCTTGCTGTCGAACTCCAGGCCGCGGGTCGGACAGGCCAAGGCGACCCACAGTTTCTGGTCGAGTTGATCCAGCGCCATCAGATCGGCGCCCGACTCCAGCCGGACCTGGTCGAATCCACCGGCTCGAAAGAATTTCCAGATGTGAGTGGAGTTGGCGTTGCTTTGAGTGGCGGACATAGTTTGGTGAGACCGAGAATACAGCCGACCCGCTTGAACCGGCAAGAATGACGTGATCGAACGACCCATGGCGCCACGGCTGATTCAAGGGGTGGACAGCTTGTCCCCACTGACTATCGGAATTGTTTCTTTTCAAGCGGGGACGGCCGTACGTATGTGTTTAGCGCTTTGTCAAAGGAGCGCGGCCTTGAGGCCGCTTCAACGTCCGCACTTGCCCGCGGCTCATGAATTCTCAGACGCTCAGAGCTCGTCCAACGCTGAAGCGGCGTAAACGCCGCGCTCCTTCGGTACGGCACGGGCACGCTAACCATTCGTAGAAACCAAATCTGTAACAAATGTGCCGAGTTTTTCAGGCAGCTTTGAGCCAGTTTGCTGGTCGGTTTGAGGTCGATGACCTCGCTGTACGAATACGGCCGCACGGGCTGTCCCCGCCCCTTTTCGCGCGCATCAGCCGTGATGGCGCGGCGGCGTCTGGGCGCGGATGGAAGCCGGCACGAACTGAACGCCGCCGAACACCTCCTCAAGGGAGATCTGAATTTCCAGCGAGGGCAATGCCAGCGTGGCCTCTAAACCGATCGCTTCGCGCAACAGCCAATCGTTATTCGCCTGCCGGACAAAATGCTCGATGCGCGGTTCCTTCTGGCTAACGAGCAGATACTCGCGCAGCGAAGGCATCTGCCGGTAGTTTTCGAATTTTTTCCCGCGATCGTAAGCCTCCGTTGAGTCAGACAGCACTTCGACAATCACCGCGGGATTGACCACCGTATCGTCTGTCCCCGCGGCAAACTGAATCGGTCCACAGACCACCGACAAGTCCGGGTAGGTCAGAAGCCCGGTGGCTTCGATCTTCAGGCGTAAGTCGCTAGTGTAAACAACGCACGATCCTCCTCTAAGCCGGCGGCCAATCACCTGAATCAAACTAGCCGCAATCTGACTGTGCAAGGGCGTGCCGCCCGACCTGGCGAACACTTCGCCGTCGAAGAATTCATTCCTGGACTCGAGGGTGCGTTCGAGATTCAGGTATTCGATTTCCGTCAGCCGAGGCGACGGCTTGGCCGAGGTCATAGCTGCGTCTGATCTTATATGTTCAACGGATGAAAGCAAGCAGCGCACTGACAAGGGCGATTCAGATCACTGTTGAACAAGAGTCAATTTTCCGTAAGTCAAGCGGTCGAGATACAGCATTCCACAGCTAAACAGAGAACCAGGTGAAACGGAAGAAAGAGAGAAATCTTTTCCAGAACTGTAAAATCGCGATAAACACAGCCACCGCTAAGCGGGCATCTCCGCCCAAACTTCGCAACGTCCATTGGACTGGATTGCGACGTACTCATTCTCAGAACTGAAGCTGCGTCTTAGACAAGTTCCGGTTCCGCGATCTCCTTTGGCGCCATCAACAACGGGGTGCCGTCCGCCGCTTCGGGGTATTCAAAGATCTTGCCCTCGAAGTTGCGGATGACGACGCGGTCGGCGTTGCGGCTGAGAACATACTCCGGATTGATCGGCACTTTGCCGCCGCCACCAGGCGCGTCAATGACGTACTGCGGCACCGCATAACCGGTTGTATGGCCGCGCAACGCCTCCATGATTTCGATCCCTTTGCGCACGCTGGCGCGGAGGTGGGCCGAGCCGGAGATCAAATCGCACTGATAGATGTAATACGGTTTCACGCGGCACATCAGCAGTTTCTGCACGTGCGCTTTCATCACCGTCACATCGTCGTTGACGTGGCGGAGCAGCACCGATTGGTTGCCCAGCGGAATGCCGGCGTCCGCGAGCCGGCCCAGAGCGTCGCGTACTTCCGTGGTCAGTTCGCGAGGGTGGTTTGAGTGAACGCTGAGGAACAGCGGATGAAACTGTCTGAGCATCGCGCAAAGCTCGGGCGTGATGCGCTGGGGCAGGAAGACCGGAATGCGCGTGCCGATGCGCAGGAACTCGACGTGTGGGATCGCGCGTAACCGGCTGAGGAGATATTCGAGTTTCTCATCGCTGAACAACAGCGGATCGCCGCCACTGAGCAAAACATCGCGCACTTCGGTGTGCTCGCGGATGTACTGGATCTGGCGGTCGAACTCCGGATGGAAATCATAACCGGCGGCGTTGCTGACCAGCCGCGACCGCGTGCAGTAACGACAATAGGCGGCGCAACGGTCGGTGACCAGGAAGAGCACGCGGTCCGGGTAGCGATGCACCAGGCCGGGCACCGGCGAATGCGAATCTTCGCCGCACGGATCGCTCAGTTCCCAGGGTGCCGTGCGGGTTTCCTCCACCCGTGGAATGACCTGCCTGCGGATCGGGCACTGTTCGTCGGCCGGATCAATCAGATTGAAGAAATACGGCGTGATGGCCAGGGCCAGCTTTGTGTTGGCGAGTTTGCTGCCGGCAAATTCCTCCGGTGTGAGCGAGGGCAGCAGCTTTTGAAGCTTTTCGACGGAAGTGATGCGATGTTTGAGCTGCCAGCGCCAGTCGTTCCAATCGGTGTCCGGCACATCCGACCAAAAGCCGCGTCCGGCCGATTTGAATTCTTTCAATGAATTGAGCTGACTACACGAGGGCGGCTCCTCGCCACTGCCCGCTGAGGTTTCATTCATGATGCGGGAACTATATTTTGGGACTTCGCCCTGTCAAGCGGGGCTCAGAAAAGCCCGTTTTCAGGCCGAAAGTGAGCATCGGACGTCGGCTTATTCCTACAGCAGGCGCTTTTACGGCCCCGCCTTACGGGCCGGGCTGGAGTTTGGCGCGTTGGTGACCGCGGTTGGCGCGTTGGTAGCAGCGAAAGCGCCGCGCAGCGCATCCAGCTCATTCAATTTTTTCACAACATCGACCACCAAAAAATCGGCGCGCATGGGAGGCAGGCCTGGCAGTGAGCGGGCCATGCCGATCTGGTCGCGTTTTGCGAGATAATTCTCGATCGTGGCGCGGTTCTCCTCGACGAGGGCGGACAGTTCCGGCGGCGACTTGAGCCGGACCGAGAACAATTGGGCCGTCACGCCTTTCAAGACGATCCGCTGGCGGAGATAATCCCATTCATTGATGATCTGCTGGATGCTCATGCGAGCGCGCTGCGGCATGTCCTTGCGACTGCCGCTGACCAGCACGGGTGGATGGAGCGCCTCGTTCAGTTTTTGCAGCGCCACAGGGATTGCCCACGCCTGAGTTGGATCCTGTCCGGTGAAATGCGTAAGCGTGACGGCCCACCACTTCTCCACGTCGAGCAGCCGCGAAAACAGCCCGTGAAACGCGTTGAGGAAGGCGGTTTGCCAGTTCAAAAAATGGGGCAGTTGGTAGAGCATCGCCACCAATCTCGTCCGTCCGCCCGGCAGCCGCTGCAGTTCGCGCACGAAAAGTTGAGTGGATGCCTGAAAGGTCTTCCAGGTTTCGTCCGGGGCGGAGTAGGGCAACCCATCGCCGAGTTTGGTGAATGAAAACGCCGCGTGGGTTTGCAAGCGTTCGCGCGTTTCCTTGAGAGGATCGCGGCGAGCCGCCTGCCGCACCTGCCAGCTCAGGTTGACCAGGTTGAAGTTCCGCTCCGGGTGCGGCACGACCAGGTCCACCTCGCTCTCATGGACCAACACCTGCGCCATGCCTTCCGACAGCCACAGCGGAATTTCCGCGGAGCGCAAACCGGCATTGCGGTTCGCAATTTCCAACAGGAGGACCTGCACCAGGCCGCTGATCAGCTTGGTCCTTTGAATCGACCGCGCCATCTCCACCTGATACTGCCAGCCGTCGAGATACGGCTTGGCGAAAATGACCGGCGCCTGGTTGGCGGTGAGCATGGGGTTGAATTCCACATAGACCCGCCCACGCCAGAGGTCCACCATCGACAGCTCGCGCAACAATCCCTGTTTGATCCGCTCGCAAGTGACCGCCAGAATGTTCGGATCCAAATCTATCAAAGCCGAATCGCCGAACGCGGAATTGGTGGAGAGCTGCGCAATGCCGGGGCCGCGAACGACGAACTGCCCGCTGCTGCTGTTCACCGTGCGCACGCTGCGGTCAGGCAGCGCGGCCCAGGCAGCGGAGGCGACCACCGAACCGAGCATGATCGCGAGGGTTTTCATTGTTGAACGGAGCGGCGTTTCAGAGGACGCCAAGTCGGAATCGAATCAGGTGCCGTCCGATTTGGGTTTGGCGGCCGTTGAGTCGGATTTTGACGCCGGCTTCGATTCCGCTTTCGTAGCGGGCTTCGCATCGCCGGAGGGGGCTGGCGCCGGGGTTTCCTTCTTGGCAGCTTCCTTGTAGCTTTCGCTCCGGTAATCGGTGGCGTAAAAGCCACTGCCCTTGAAGAGGATCCCCGCACCGGTGACAATGCTGCGTTTGATTTTCCCTTTGCCCCACCGTTTCATGCCGCATTTGTCTTTCGGGCAGACCGTCAGCGGCTTCTCCGTAATCGATTGAAAAACATCAAACTGATGCTCGCACTTGGAACAAACGTATTCGTAGGTCGGCATAGTGTGGCTCTAATAAACAGGGGATTGGAGAGGCGTCAAGTGGAGTTCCTTATGAATCCGCGGAGCTGGCGATGGGCTGATTCGTGCCGCGCCGGTCTGTGACATTTGTGACCCGCAGCCATTTCGCGTTGGATTGGCCCTATCCCCCAATACAACTCATCGTCCGCTCGGGCTGAACGAAATTCGGTTCGCCGATGTGATGGCGTTCCTCCTTTTGCCAGACGATTTCCTGAAGTCCCCGGCGGAGGGTTTCATCGGAAGCCCCGCCGCGCAACCAGGGTTTCAAGTCGTGTTCGGTGAGGCTGAACAGGCAGGTGCGTATTTTGCCGTCGGCGGTCAGGCGCAGGCGATTGCAATGGCCGCAAAAGGGTTCGCTCACCGGCGCGATGATGCCGATCTCGCCGCGGCCATCGGGCAGCGACCAGCGTTTCGCCGTTTCCGAGCGGTTCGACGAGCGGACGGGCCGCAGATCGAAACGCGCCTGCAGCCGCTGCAAGATGTCGCGGCCCGGCACGACGAGATCTTTTTGCCAGGCACGGCCGGAATCGAGCGGCATGAACTCGATGAAGCGGAAGCTCAAATCCTTCTGCCGGGCAAAATCGGCGAGCGCCTCGATCTCGTGATCGTTCACACCGCGAATCACGACGGCGTTGACCTTGACCGGATGGAGCCCGAGTTCCTGCGCCAGGTCGATGCTGGCCAGGACGGAGCGCAGACCGTCGCGTCCGGTGATCTTTTTGAAATTGGCGGGATCGAGGGAATCGAGGCTGAAGCTGACGCGTTGCAGGCCGGCCTGGCGCAAGGCGCGCCCTTTTTGCGGGAACAGGAAACCGTTCGTCGTCATGGCCAGGTCGGTCAGGCCGCGAATATCCGCCAGCCGGGCCACCAAGGTTTCCAGGCCCTGCCGCACCAGCGGTTCGCCGCCGGTCACGCGGATTTTTTGGATTCCCAGCCCGACGGCCAACCGCACGACTCGTTCGATCTCTTCGAAGCTCAGGATTTGCGAGCGCGGCTTCCACTCGCGGGTGATGGGCGTCGGCGGCGAGGGATTTCTCAACGCGTCGAATTTGACGCGGTAAAAGTCGGCCGCTTCCTCCGTTTCCGGGAGGCAATAGAGGCAGCGAAAATTGCAGCGATCGGTGACGCTCACCCGCAGGTCGCGCATGACGCGGCCGTGCGAATCAAGCAACAGGTCCGACTGGATCATTTGGGCGGCGCGGTGGTGTTGGTGGCCGGGGCGTTGGTGGCCGGTGAAGTGATTTTTGCGCCGCCGGACTGTTTGATCTCCACATTCAGGTCATAGTTGGTTTGCGGTCCGGCCGCAGCCAATCCTTTCTGCAACCTTTCAGCGCCTCTTTCCGAACCGTACAGTCCGCGGCGAATCCATTCGAGGCGGCGCGCGATGGACATTTCGTCCCGCAGCTTGCGGACCTGGTCGCGCAACACGGCGAGATCGTTGAATTTCCGTTCCAGCTCCGCTTTCTCGGCCTGCAGGCGTTTCAATTCCTTCATCAAAAATTCGCGGTCGACATCGGAGGCGGCGAGTTTCTTCTGGGTATCGGCAATTTGCGTCTCCAGATTATTGATCGAGGTGGTCAGATCGGTCATTTTTTTGGTGAGATCGTCGTTCTGGCCCTCCAGATCAGAGATTTTCGCGTCGCGCTTGGCAATTTCGTCCTTGGCCTGCTTCGCCGCGGTCTTGGCATCCTCCTCGGTTTTGACGAGCGTGGAGGTCAAACTCTCGAGTTTGTTCGAGAGCCCCTGCACTTCGCCGGCCCTGTTTTCCAAAGTCTGTTCCAGGGTGGAATTGACTTTTCGCTGATCGCTCAGATCGCTTTCAGTTTTGACCCACTGATTGGACAACGTCATGATTCTGGCCTCGGCCGCTTGCTGTTCCTGGACTGCCTTGGCATGACGGATGAGCAGGCCGACGCCGAGCGCGATGCACAGAACCACCAGCACGACTATTCCAGTTTTACCTTTCATATCCGCAACGATGCGCAGGGCTGAAGAATTTGGCAAGCCCGCATCTCCGGCTTGAATTATGGAGCGGCACGCCTAGATTCTCTTCATGGATTTGCCGCGTGAAGTTCCGGTCATGACGCTTCCCAGCGCCATTCTGTTTCCCCAGGCACTGCTGCCACTGTACATTTTCGAGCCGCGCTACCGCCGGATGCTTTCCGACGCATTGGGTTCGCACCGCATGTTTTCCGTGGCCATGCAACGGCCGGGACGCGCCCGCGAAATGCCCTGCGCCGTGGCCGGACTCGGCCTCATTCGCGCCTCGGTGTCGCGCA
>Ga0068863_100008457_pt1 | contig 10051 bp, 7 predicted proteins | sample KBSSwiS62_FD_66596 | JGI IMG/M metagenome (GOLD analysis project Ga0068863, IMG submission 66596) | Switchgrass rhizosphere microbial communities from Kellogg Biological Station, Michigan, USA - KBS Switchgrass S6-2 | ecosystem: Host-associated > Plants > Roots > Rhizosphere > Soil ...
CACCGTCGACAAGGACAACACGACGATCGTCGTGGATGACCGTTCCAAGAAGAAGCAGGAGGCCATCCAGGGCCGCGTGAAGCAGATCCGGGCGCAGGTCGAGGAGACCACCTCAGACTACGACCGCGAGAAGCTGCAGGAGCGGCTGGCCAAGCTCGTCGGAGGCGTCGCCGTCATCAAGGTCGGCGCGGCCACCGAGACCGAGATGAAGGAGAAGAAGGCGCGCGTCGAGGATGCGATGCACGCGACCAAGGCGGCCGTCGAGGAGGGAATCGTCCCGGGCGGCGGCGTGGCCCTGCTGCGCTGCATCGACGCCGTGACGAAGAAGGCCAACGACCTGTCGGGCGACGAGAAGATCGGGGCGCGGATCGTGATCCGCGCGCTCGAGGAGCCGACGCGCCAGATCGTGGCCAACGCCGGAGGCGAGGGCTCGGTGATCATCAACGAGCTCAAGGCCAAAGGCGCCAACTTCGGTTACAACGCCAACTCCGAGAAGATCGAGGACATGCTCAAGTCCGGAATCATCGATCCGACCAAGGTCACCAAGAACGCGCTGCAGAACGCGGCGTCGGTGGCCGGCCTGATGCTGACGACCGAGGCCCTCGTCTCCGAGATCAAGGAGAAGGAGAAGGCTCCGGCCGGAGGCGGCGGCATGCCGGGCGGCATGGGCGGAATGTACTGAGGACACAAGACTCAAAACGTTAAACGTCCATCGTTCAACGTGGCCCCGGCGCAAGCCGGGGCCTTTTTTTTCTGCCGCGGGGCCTCGCGGATGTGCTGAGATGACGCGCAAAAGGGGCCCTGTTCGTGCAACTTCGTCGTTTTCGTCCCTTCGGGGAGATGGCCGTTCTGGCGGGCGTGTACCTCGCCGTGGCCTGGGTTAGCCTCGGCCTCGACTTCGCGGTGAACAACGTCACTGCGGTCTGGCCTCCGACGGGAATCGCTCTGGCCGCGCTCCTGCTGCGCGGCCCGGCCCTCTGGCCCGGCATCCTCGTCGGCTCGTTCCTTGCGAACTGGCTGACGAACGTTCCGGCGCTCGCGTCGGTGGGGGTCGGGGCCGGGGATGCGCTCGAATCCCTCGCCGCCTTATGGCTGTTGCGCCGGGTCGGCATCCGCAACTCGCTCGACCGTTCCCGGGACGTGGGCGGGCTCCTGCTCGCCGCCATCGTGTGCGCGCCGCTCTCGGCGACGGTCGGGACCGCGTCCATGCTGGCCGGAGGAGCCATCGCCGGCGCCGACGCGCCGAGCCGCTGGCTGACCTGGTGCTTCGGCGACGCCGCGGGAGTGACTCTGATCGCTCCGGTGGTCCTGACGTGGCTCTGCCGTCCCCGGCCGCTGCGCGGGGCCGCCGGGCCAGGCGAGCGGGCGGCGCTTCTGACGACACTCGCGGTCGTGATCTTCGTCGTGTTCGGCAGGGGCTATGCGTTTCTGTATCCCATCTTCCCGGTGCTCGTGTGGGCGGGGCTGCGCTGTGGGACGCGCGTGACGGCGTCGGCGAGCCTTGCGATCGCGGCCGCGAGCGTCTACTTCCAGGACCGCGTCCTCCCGGGGGGCGGCGCCTCAGGCGGCGGCATCTATCACCTGCTCGCCTTCGACGCGCTCGCGGGCGCGACGGCGCTCCTGCTCGCCGCCACCGTCGTCGAGCGCGAGGCGGCGCGCGACGAGGAGAAGCGGTCGCTCAACCTCCTCGAGGCGCTCTTTTCCGGAATGGCCGCCCGGGTCTTCGTCAAGGACCTCGCCGGCCGCTACCTGATGATCAACCCCGTCGCCGCCGGGACTCTGGGAGCGCCGGCGCGGGACATCGTCGGTCGGACCGACCTTGAGATTCTCGAACCCGAGGCATGGCCGGCGGCCCGCGCCGCCGATCGCGCGGTGATCGCGAGCGGCCAGGCGCGCACGCTTGAGGAGCGATTCCGGGGGCCCGCGGGAGAGCGAACCTTCCTGACCACCCTCGGGCCCTTTCGCGATGCGAGCGGCCGCGTGGCCGGCGTCGTCGGCATCGCGCGCGACATCACCGCGCGCAAGCAGATCGAGGACCGGCTGCGGGAGTCGGAGGAGAAATACCGCTCGCTGGTCGAGAGCGCGTCGGACTACATCTGCACGTTCGACGAGGCGGGCCGATTCCTCTTCCTGAACCGGCCCGCTCCCGGCTTCGACGCCGCGAAGATGATCGGCACCACGGTCTACGAGTATTCGGCGCCCGAGCACCACGAAACGATCCGGCGGACGATCGCCGAGGTCTTCCGCACGGGGCAGCCGGGAGCCTACGAGATCCGCGGCGCCGGCGACCACGGCGCCCCGACGTGGTACCGCTGTTCGGTCGCCCCGCTGCTCGAGGACGGCGGCGTGCGGGCAGTGATGGTCACGTCCAACGACATCACCGAGCGCCACGACATGGAGGAGAAGCTCCGGGAATCCGAGGAGCAATTCCGCTCCCTGGTGGAGAACGCTCCGGACTTCATCTCGACGTTCGGGCCCGACGGACGCATCTGGTTCCTGAACCGGGCCGCGCCGGGGCACGAGGTGGCGATGTTCGTCGGCAGGAGCGCGTACGACTTCATTCCGGCCGGCGATCAGGCGCGCGTCCGCGGCATGCTCGACCAGGTGTTCCAGACGGGCGCGGCCGTGACGTTCGAAACCGGCTGGAAGGTCGGGGACGGGCCGGCGCGTTCCTTCCGGTGCCGCGTCGGGCCCCTGCGCCAGGGCGGCCAGGTCGTTGCCGCCCTGGTCGTCTCGTCCGACGTCACGGAAACGCAAAAAGCCGAGTCGGAGCTCAAACTGTCCCGCGAGCGGCTGCGGCAGCTGTCGCGCAGGCTGATCGAGGCACAGGAAACCGAGCGCAGCCACATCGCCCGCGAGCTGCACGACGAGATCGGCCAGGCCCTGACGGCCGTGAAGATCAGCCTCCAGGCCGCCGAGTCGCGGTCTCCCGCCCCCGACGTGCGCAGCCGCCTGGAAGAGAGCACGCTGATCGTGGACGAAGCCCTCGACCAGGTGCGCAACATGTCGGTCGCCCTGCGGCCGTCGCTGCTCGACGACCTCGGGCTCGTTCCGGCGCTCCGGTGGTACCTCGATCAGCAGTCGGCGCGCGGCGGCTTCGAGGCGCACTTCGAAGCGGATGCGGAGATCGAGGCGACCTCCGAGGTCCAGACCGCCTGCTTCCGCATCGCGCAGGAGGCCCTGACGAACGTGTCCCGGCACGCCTCCGCGCGGGCCGTGCGTCTCGAAGTGCGGCAGGCCGGAGGACGGGTGCGGCTCGCCGTCAGCGACGACGGCAGGGGCTTCGAGGTGGCTCGCGTGTTCGAACGCTCCGGCGCCGACGCCAGCCTCGGCCTCCACGGGATGCGCGAGCGCGCGCGTCTGCTCGGCGGTCGCGTCACCGTGCAGTCCGAGCCCGACCGCGGCACCGTCGTCCGGGCCGAGTTCCCGTCGGCTCCCGCCGAATGAAACCGCCGATTCGGATCCTGCTCGCCGAGGACCACGCGCTCGTCCGCGCGGGGATCCGGTCCCTGCTGGCCTCCGTGCCCGACCTCGCGGTGGTGGGGGAGGCGGGCGACGGCCGGGAGGCGTTGGCGATTCTGGAGAGAATTCCGGCCGACGTCGTGATCCTGGACATCACGATGCCCGGCATGAACGGCCTCGAGGCGGCCTCGCGCATCGCCGAGCGGTGGCCCGCGACGAAGGTCATCATTCTCTCGATGCACTCCAACGAGGAGTACGTGTCGCGGGCATTGCGCGCCGGCGCGGCGGGGTATCTCCTGAAGGATGCCGGCACGTCCGAGCTCGAGGCGGCGATCCGCGCCGTCGTGCGGGGTCAGACGTTCCTGTCGGCGGCCGTTTCCCGGCGCCCCGCCGCCGGCGATGGCGTCACGAAGGGGCCGACCCCGCTCGAGGCCCTGACGCCGCGGCAGCGGGAAGTCCTTCAGCTGATCGCCGAGGGGCACTCCACGAAGGGGACCGCCGCGGTGCTCGGTCTGAGCGTCAAGACCGTCGAGACCCATCGCACGCAGCTCATGCAGCGCCTCGCCATCCACGACGTCGCGGGCCTCGTGCGGTACGCCATGCGCGCGGGCCTGATCAACCCGGATCGCTAGCGACTCAGGTGTTTGCCCGATGGCGACCCGTGGTTCGGGGCGAGATGATCTACGGGCGTGCGGATCGAACCGATTGGCCAGACGTCCACGGCCGGCATCCGTGTCCTCGTCATCGACGGGCAGGCCGACAGGCGTTGGGCGCCGAGCCTCGCGCTGATGGCCGAGCCCGCCATGAAGATGGTGGGGCTGGTCCGCCCCGGGCCGGAGGCGATTCGTCGGGCCGCCCGCCATAGACCCGATCTCGTGCTGTTGGATATCGGCGGATCGCCAGTGGCGGGGCTGGATTTGTTGCAGCGCCTCAAAGCGCGCCCGGCGCCGCCCCGCGTCGTGCTGATCGCGGACGCGGTGCCGGCCGGACTGCGGGCGGCCATGCGGGAGGCCGGCGCCGATGGCATCGTGGCGAGGCAGGCCTTCGCATTGCCGCTGCTGGAGCTGGTCGATCGATTCTTCGCGCCGCCCGAGGAGTTGCTCGCGATCCCGGACCCGTGCGCCGCCCCGGTCGCCGTGGCCGAAGGCTGGAGCAGCGCTCCGAGCGGTCCGCGCCGGGTTGCCTACCGCCGGGTTCCCCGCGGCGAGAGGGCCATCAACTAGCCGTCGGCTAGAAAATCCCGTCGAACGTCTTGCAGACGCCCGGATCGCCGGACGTCAGACCGCGCCGCAGCCAGTCGACGCGCTGCTGCGACGACCCATGTGTCCAGGACTCGGGCTGCACCCGGCCCGTCGACATCTTCTGGAGGCGGTCGTCGCCGATCGCCGCCGCTGCGCGCAGCCCCGCTTCCGCGTCGCCGGGCTCGAGGAGCCCTTTGCGCGCGCCCCGGTTGCCCCAGACTCCCGCGAAGCAATCGGCCTGGAGCTCGAGGCGGACGGAGAGCTGGTTGGCGTCCTCCCGGGAGCTGCGGCTGCGCAGATCGTCGACCTTGTCCGCGATGCCGAGCTGCTGCTGCACGTGATGGCCGATCTCGTGGGCGATCACGTACGCGCGCGCGAAGTCTCCCGGTGCGCCGAAGCGTCGGGACAGCTCATCGAAGAATCCGAGGTCGAGGTAGACCTTCCGGTCGCGCGGACAGTAGAAGGGGCCTTGCGCCGCCGATCCGTATCCGCATGCGGTCGGCGTTTCATCCGTGAAGAGGACCAGCTTCGGCAGCTCGTACTGCTGACCGGACGCCGCGAAGATGGAAGTCCACGTGTCCTCGGTGTCGGCGAGGACCGCGGAGACGAACTTCTTTCCCTGGTCCTCGGCGCCGGGTGCGGCCGGGGAGCCGCCCGAGGGGGGAGCCGAGACGCTGCCCGAGTCCGTCGAGCCGTTCAGGATTTGCAGAATGCGAAGGGGATTGCTGCCGGTGAGCAGCGAGATGACGACGACGAGGATGAGGGTTCCGCAGCCGCCGATCGCGAGGCGCCCGCCGCCGAAGCCTCGCCGGTCTTCGACCTGATCGCTCTGCCTTCCAAGCTCCCAACGCATGGGCGTCGTTATACACCCGGAGAGATCGCCGCCGGAAATGCACAGAGACCCTAGCAACAACAGGAACCATTGCTTCCGATTATCATGATATCCTGAACCCAATGTTTCGCCGATTGATTCGGCTTCCCGAGCGTCCCCGCGAGTCGTTCTTCCTGTGGGGCCCGCGCCAGACCGGCAAGAGCGCGCTGCTGAAGGCGCTCTACCCGCAGGCGATCCGCGTCGACCTCGCGAAGACCGAAGAGTTCGTCCGGTACAGCGAGCGGCCCGCGCTCCTGCGCGACGTGCTCGAGAACAGTCCGCCGGATCCGGTCGTCGTGATCGACGAGATCCAGAAGGTCCCGCCGCTGCTCGAAGAGGTCCGCTGGCTGGTCGAGAACCGCGGGCGCGTGTTCGCGATGTCGGGCTCGAGCGCCCGGGCCGTGCGGCAGTCCGCGCCGTCGCTGCCGGCGGGGCGCGTGGCGCGGTTCGATCTCTTCGGCCTGACCTCGGCCGAGATCGGCCGGCCGTTCGACCTGTGCCGGATGCTCAACCATGGATATCTGCCGCGGCACTACCTTGCCGACGTCCCCGCGCGGCCGCTGCGGGCGTACGTCGAGAGCTACCTGAAAGAGGAGGCGCTGCTTTCGGGCCTCACGCGCAGTCTGCGCGCTTTCTCCGACTTCCTGACGGCGGTCGCGCTCACCGACGCCGAGCTCGTCAACTACGCCACCATCGCCCGCGAGTGCGGGGTTTCGGCGCCGACGGCCCGCGAGTACTTTCAGGTCCTCGTCGATACCCGCCTGGGCCGTTTTCTCCCCGCGTTCACGAAGCGGCCCAAACGCCGCGTCATCGGGGCGCCCAAGTTCTTCCTGGCCGACGTCGGGATGGTCAACACGCTGGCGCGGCGCGGGGCGCTGACGCCGGGCTCCGAGCTCTTCGGCAAGGCGTTCGAGAACTGGATCTTCCACGAGCTGACCGCCGCGTCGCATTACCGCGAGCGCTACATGGAGCTCGCGTACTGGCGGCTGGCGAGCGGGATCGAGGTCGATTTCATCGTTGGAGACATGCGGTGCGCGATCGAGGCCCGGGCGGCCTCGCGGGTCAACTCGGACCACCTGAAGGGGCTTCGCCAGCTGGCCGTGGATCAGCCGGGGGTGCGCCGGCGCGTCGTCGCCTCGCTCGAGCCCAGCCCGCGTGTCACCGAGGATGGCATCGAGATCCTGCCCTGGCGCGTGTTCCTCGACCGGCTGTGGAGCGGGGAGTTCTGGGGCGAATGAGCGCCGCCGGTGGGGGCGGCAAGGTCGCGGCGGTCATCGTCCACTACCGCACGCCCGCCGAGACGACGGCCGCGGCGGCGGCCGTGGCGAGCACGGCGCCGGAGGCGGAAACCGTCGTCGTGGACAACGCGTCGGGCGATCGGGTGGCGGCGTCGCTGGCGGCCGCGGTTCCGGGCGCGCGGCTCGTGACGGAACGCGTCAACCGCGGCTATGGCGCGGCCTGCAACCGCGGCGCGCGCGAAACGCGTCGTCCCTACCTCCTGTTCTTGAACTCGGATGCCGTCGTCCTGCCGGGCGCGATTGCCGCGCTCGCCGAGGCCCTCGACCGCGACGCAGGGCTGGCGGCCGTGGGGCCGCGCCTTCGCAACACGGACGGGTCGGCGCAGAACTCCATCCGGAGGCTGCCGACCCCGTGGAGGGTCTTCTGCGAGAGCGCGGGCCTCGGGTTCCTTTCGGGCGGCCGCGCGCCGTTCGAGGGCCACACCGCCACCCGCCAGGACCACGCGCGGGCGCGGGAAGTCGAGGCACTGATGGGTGCGGCGCTGCTCGTGCGGCGCGAGGCCTTCGAGCAGGTCGGCGGGTTCGACGAAGCCTACTTTCTTTACGCGGAGGAGACGGACCTCATGGCCCGGTGGCGCGCGCGTGGCTGGCGGCTCTTCTACGAGCCTGCGGCGGAGGTCGTCCACGCGGGTGGCCGGTCCGGGGGCGACCGGCTCTTCGGCCAGCTTCACGCCTCGCTCGTGCGCTACGCGCGCAAGCACCATGGACGCGCCGGCGCCGCGATCTCGGGGTTCGCGCTCGACGCGGGAGCGGCGGCGCGGTATGCCGCGGCGCTCGTGACGCCCGGCGCGCGCGGCCGCGCGCGGCGCGCGCGCTACCGCGCGGCCCTGGCGCGGCGGCGTCACCCATAATGCGCTCGCGATGAAGCCGCTTCTCTTCAGCGTCCTGCCGCGGCCGCCGCACCCGACGCGCGACGGCCTGGCGATCCGCAACTTCCATCTGCTGGCGGCGCTGACGGAGCACTTTCGTGTGCGGGCGTTTTCGCTGCTCGACCCCGAGCGCGCCTACGGCCGGGGCGAGAACCCCCCGGAAATCGAGATCGACTGGATCCCGCAGGCGCCCCGGGGGCCCCGGCGGGCCTGGGCGGCCGCCGCGAGCCTCGTCGGGAGGCGGCCCTATTCCGAGCGGCTCTATCGCTCCCGCGCCCTTTCGAAAAGGCTCCTGGCCGCCGCGGCCGTGGAGCCGCCGTCCTGGATCGTGGCGCACGCGTACCACGTGGGGCCGGCGGCGCTCGCGGCGGGAACCCGGACCTGGATCGATTTTCACAATCTCGATTCCGAGATCTGGCGGCGCACGGGCGAGGCGCCGGAGGGCGGCGCGGCGGCGTGGTTCGCGCGCCTCCAGGCGCCGCGGGTCCGGAGCCTCGAGGCAGAGCTCGCGGTCGGCGCCGCCGGGCTCTCGTGCGTTTCCCGCCGCGATGCCGCGGCCCTGCGCGCGCTCGGGGCGCGCGTCGAGCCGACGGTCGTCTCGAACGGCGTCGACCTCGAGCGCTACCGGATGCGCGCGCAGGCGCCCGAGGAGGAGACCGTCTTCTTCGTCGGCGACCTGTCCTGGCCGCCCAACGCCGACGCCGTGCGCTGGATGCACGCGAACGTCTGGCCCGCGTTGAAGCGCGCGCGGCCCTCGGCGCGCGTCGAAATCCTCGGACGCGATGCGCCCGCGGACGTCCTCGAGCTGGCGGCGCCGGATTGGGTTCTGCTCGGGGAAGGGTCCGACACGCGTCCGCATTGGGCGGGGGCCGCCGTCGCCGCCGTGCCGCTGCTCGCCGGCGGCGGAACGCGGCTGAAGGTGCTCGAGGCCGCCGCCTCGGGCGTGCCGGTGGTCGCGACGCCGATCGGCGCCGAGGGGCTCGAATTCACGCCCGAGACCGAGATCCTGCTGCGCGAGGACCCGTCGAAATTCGCGGCGGCCGTGGCCGGGCTGCTGGCCGACCGCGCCGCCGCCCGCCAGCAGGCGGTGGCCGCGCGCGCACGCGTGGAAGCCCTGTACGACTGGGAGCGGATCGGCGAAGAGTTCGCGCGCGAGCTCGTGAGCCGGATCGGACAGGGCGCGTGACGGCCGCCGCGCTGGCGCTCGCGCTCGTCGCGGCCGTGCTGTTTGTGTGGTCGTACCTCGTGTACCCGGCGTGGATCCGCGGCCGGGCGGCGTCGGTGGCGCCGTCGGCCGCCGCCGTGCCCGCCCCGCCGCTTTCCGTCGAAGTCGTTCTCTCCGCGGCAGACGAGGAATCGGTCATCGCCGCGCGCGTCGCGAACCTGCTCGGCCAGGCGGGCGTCCCGGACCTCTCGGTCGCGATCGGCTGCGACGGGTGCCGGGACCGCACGGCCGCCCTGGCGCGCGAGGCCGGTGCGGGACGCGTCCGCGTGGTCGAGTTTGCGATCCGGCGCGGAAAGGCCGCGGTGGTCAACGACCTCGTGCGCGACTCGACGGCGGACCTCATCGTCTTCACCGACGCCAACACGCGTTTCGAGCCCGGAGCCGTCGCGGCCCTCGCGCGCGCTTTCGCCGGGACGGATGTCGGGGCGGCGTGCGGCCGGCTGCTCTTCGAACGGGGCGCCGGCGCGCGGGAGACGCCCGAGTCGGAATTCTGGGACCGCGAGACCCGGATGAAGGAAGCCGAAGGCGCGATGGGCATCTGCCTCGGCGCGAACGGCGGGATCTACGCCGCGCGGCGCGGGCTGGTCCGGCCGCTGCCGGAAGACACGACCTCGATGGACGACTTCCTGATCCCCGTCCGCGTGGCGCGGGACGGGCACCGGATCGTCTTCGCGGGCGACGCGGTGGCGCGCGAGGATGCGGCGCGCGACGTCGCGGCCGAGGTCGCGCGCCGCGTCCGGATCGGCATCGGCGGGGGCCAGGTGCTGCGCCGCGAACGCTGGCTCTACGCCGCGGGAGCGCACCCCCTCCTGACGCTGGCCTTCCTCTCGCGCAAGGCGGCGCGCTGGCTGGCGCCGCTGTTGACGCTGCTCGCGGCGGCCGCCGCGCTTTTTTCGCCGCCGCTCGCGCCGCTGGGCGCTTGCGCGCTCGCCGGCGCGGCGCTCCTGCTCGCCGCCGCGCGCGCCAGGCCGCGGCTGGGCGGCGCCGCCGGGAGGCTCTATTATTTCGGAGTGTTGAACGTCGCGCTCGCGCTCGGCGTGGCGGCGGGGCTCGCCGGCTACGCGCGTCCGGTCTGGACGCGGACG
>Ga0068863_100008460_pt1 | contig 10050 bp, 10 predicted proteins | sample KBSSwiS62_FD_66596 | JGI IMG/M metagenome (GOLD analysis project Ga0068863, IMG submission 66596) | Switchgrass rhizosphere microbial communities from Kellogg Biological Station, Michigan, USA - KBS Switchgrass S6-2 | ecosystem: Host-associated > Plants > Roots > Rhizosphere > Soil ...
GCGCCTTCTGCTCATCCAGACCGGCCAGGAATGTGTCGAGCTGCTGCAAGGTGGTCTTGACGGCGTCCTCCCGGCCGGCGAAGGCCTTCGTCAGCTGCTGGTTGATGGTCTTGAGCTGGGCCAGTCCTCCGCCGCTGAGCAGCAGGCCGAGAGCGGAGAGGACCTCTTCGACCTCGACGCCGCGTCCGGTGCGCGACAACGGGATGACCGAGCCGTCGGTCAGGTTGTCCCCGGCGGGTTGGCCGGCCGGGATCGCCAGCGCGACGAACTTCTCGCCCAGCAGGCTGGTCTGGTCCACGGTGGCGGTGGCATTCGCCGGCAGCCGGACGCTGTCGTCGACGGCCAGCGTGACCACCGCCGTCCACCCGCGCAGCGAGATGTCGGTGACGCTGCCGACCGTCACGTCGTTCACCTTGACCGCCGCCTGCGGAACGAGGTCAAGCACGTCGGCGAACTCGACCATCACCCGGTACGACGGCCCGGTGGGGGCACCGCCCGGCAGGCGACAGCTCGTCAGCGTGGCGCAGATCAGTACAGCCACGGCGATGACCCGTCTCATGGGTTCACCCGCAGGAGGCCGCCGAGCGTCGGGTCAGCGGCTCCCACGGCACCGGCCGGTACCGCCGGGGCGGTGGCAGGCGCGGCGGGGGCGAGCCCGAGCAGCTTGGTCAGTTGCTTCGTCAACGGTGCGTGCGCGGCGTTGAGCGCCTTGGCGAGCGCCGTGCACTCGGCGGGAATCTGGGCGACCGGCACCAGGTCGACCATCAGCGAACACACATAGCTGGCCGGGTCGTAGGGACCCATGACGTCGTCGCGGGTATCAAGGGTTCCCGAGGCTCCGTCGTAGGCGAGGTTCAGGTTCGACAGCGCCAACGGTGCGACATCGAGCACCTCGACGATCGCCCGTTGTTCTTTGACCAGGACCGTGGTGACGTCGGTCAGGGCGGCGACGTCGGTCTTCAACATGTCCCGGTTGTCATGGACGAACCCGGTGATGTCGGCGAGCGCCGTGGCCAGGCTGCGCAGGGCGTTGGCCAGGTCGCCGCCCTCGGCCGCGAGTTGCTGGCTGACCGTGGCCAGCTGCTCATTGAACAGCCGCACCTGCTCGTCGCTTCGGGCGAGGGTGTTCACGAACTGCTCCAGGTTGGTCAGCGAGCCGAACAGGTCGTCGCGCCCGGCGGCGAGCGTGCTCAGGGTGTCCGCGAAGCCATTCAGGGTGGCACCGAGGTTCGGTCCGTTGCCGTCGAGGTTGGCCGCCGCCGTACCGACGAGATCCCGCAAGGCCCCGGAGCTGTTGGCACCGTTGGGTCCGAGGGCCGTGTTGAATCGGTCGAGCGCGCGGTAGACGTCGTCGAGTTCGAGTGGAACCGCGGTCCGGTCGGTCGGCAGGTCGGCGCCGTCGGCGAGCACCGGCCCGTCAGCGTATGCCGGCGTGAGCTGGATGTACCGGTCGCTCACCACGCTCGGCGGGATGACGACCGCACGGGCGCCGGCCGGGATCGGGGTGCCGGCGTCGTAACGCATCTCCACGCGTACGGTCCGGCCCTCGGGATGGACCCGAACGACCTCACCGACCTTGACGCCCAGGACCCTGACGTCCGATCCCTCGTGGATGCCCACGGTGCTGGTGAAGTGGGCCACGACGAGGCGGCCCGGTGTGGCCGGGCGAAGCACCACATACGCCGCGGCCGCCGCGACGCCGAGCACCATGGCGAGCGACACGTACCGCCAGCCGCGCGAGACCATCATCGACCTCCGACCGACGGTTGGTAGGGCTGCAGGAGTCCGGCGAGGAACGAGTCGAACCATCTTCCGTTGCCGAGCACGTTGGTGAACGCGTCGATGAAGGGCGCCATGCGGGCGATGGTCTGGTCGAGGTTGTCCCGGTTGTGTTGCAGGATGGTGAGGACGTCGCGCAGGTGGGCCAGGGCCGGACCCAGCTGGGCGCGGTTGTCCGCGACCAGGCCGGAGATCTGCGTGGCGAGTTCGGTCGAGGTCACCAGTAGGGCGTGGATCGCGTCCCGCCTCGCGATGACCTCGTGCAGCAACAGGTTGCCGTTGGTGACCAGTTCCCGCAAGGCTTCGTCGTTGTCCGCCAGGACCCCGGTGACCGCGTGCGCGTGTGCCAGCAGCGTGCGCAGCTGGTCGTCCCGGGCGGCCACCGACTGGGTCAGCCGCGACAGACCGTCCAATGAGGACTTCACGTCGGCCGGGGTGTCGGTGAAGGTCTGGGAGAGGACCGTGAATGCCTGCGCCAGTTGTTTGGTGTCGATCTGGCCCAGCGTGTCGGCGAGCCCGTTGACCGCGTCGACCACGTCCAGCGGCGAGGCCGTCTGGTCGAGCGGGATCTGCGCCCCGGCCGGCAATGATGAAGCGCCGGCCGGCGCGAGGGCCAGGTACTTCTGGCCGAGAACGGTCTTGATCCGGATCGTGGCCCCGGTGCCGGTACCCAGGTGCACACCGTTGACCCGGAACGAGACCCGCACGTACGGGTGCGAGCCGTCGCGGGCCAGGCCGATCCCGGTCACTTTGCCGACCTTGACCCCGGCGACGCGGACCTCGTTTCCGGGGGCGAGACCGCTCGCGTCCCGGAACGCCGCCGCGTAGCCGGTGCCGCCACCGATCAGCGGCAGGTCGTCGATGTTGAACGCCGCCACGAGCAGCCCGGCGAGGACGGCCAGGCCGATGGCCCCGGTCAGCAGCGGGTTGCGCCCACGCCTCATCGCCAGCCCCCTAACACTTCGCGGCCTGCGAGCTGAAGGTCGCCGGGTTCACACTCGTGCCGCCCGGCAACGTGACGCGTCCGTCGAAGCCGCACATGAAGAAGTTGAACCACGACCCGGAGGAGGCGGTCCGGGTCAGCGCCTCGTACCGGCCCGGAACGTCGGCCAGGGCGCGGTCGATGACGGCTCCGTTCGCGGCCAGCGTTCCGGTCAGGTCGGACAGGCCGCGGATGTCCGTGGCCAGGTCGGGGCGCACGTCGGTGAGCAGCGACGCGGTGGCGGTCGTGAGGTTGCTGATGTTGGTCAGCGCCGAGCCGATCGCGTCGCGGTCGGCCGCGAGCCCCGAGACGAACTGGTTCAGTTGTGCGATCGTGGTCGACAGCGCCTCCCGGTGGCCATCCAATGTGGACAGTACGCTGTCGAGGTTGGTGATGAGCCGGGAGATGACGGCATCCCGGTCGGCCAACGTCGAGGCGAGCGAGGCGGTGTGCTGCAACAGTCCGGAGACGGTGCCCCCTTCGCCCTGCAGTACCTGGATGATCTCGTACGAGAGCGAGTTGACGTCCTTCGGGTCCAACCCGGTGAACAGCGGCCGGAATCCGTTGAACAGCACGGTCAGGTCCAGCGCCGGCGTGGTCTGACTCAGCGGGACCAGGCCACCGGCGGGCAACCGGGGCCCACCGGCGGGTTCTCCGGGTCCCTCGGTGAGCGCGACGTAGCGCTGGCCGACCAGGTTGCGGTACCGGATCGTCGCGTGCACACCGGCCGGGAGCGGGATCGCGTCGTCCACCGAGAAAGTCAGTTCAGCAGTGGCGTTGTCGACGAGGCTGACCCGGGTCACCTGGCCGACCCGTACGCCCGCGATGCGCACGTCGTCGCCGGGCAGCACTCCGGTCACGTCGGTGAAACGGGCCCGATACCGCGGGCCGCCCCCGAAGGGCAACGATCCGAGCGTCTGCCCCAGCACCCCGGTCACGATGATCGTGATGACGGCGAAGATGACCAGCTTGATCAGCGGCCCGGCGACCCGTCGACTCTCGATGGCGGTCATGACGCGTTCACCACCGTTCCGCGCAACAACGGTCCCCAGAGGACTGTCGCGACGTCGGAGACTTCCGCCGGCCGCTCGCCGGTGATCGCGGCAACGATCGGTCGCACCAGGCCCCGCTCCTCGGCCGTACCGGCGTAGCCCATCGAGACCGGCGCGAACGCAACGGTCGCGGTGGCGCCGCCGTCGTACCCGTCGCTGACGCGGACCTCCGGCGACGGGACCGTGGGGTTGGGCAAGTTGTAGCAGTGCGGCCCGTTGTGGGCGCCGTAGACCGGCGCGTCGCGACCGGGAGCGTACCCACCGTTTCCTCGGGTCACCTCGATGGTGATGTGCATCTTTCCGCCGGCGAAGACCTGGTCCGCCCGCGGCTGTATCGCGACCAGTCCCTGGAGCAGACAGGGGTACTCGGGCGCGTACGCGGCGAGCAGCTCCAGCACCGGGGCACTGACCTGTCCGAGCTGGATGATGCGAGCGCCGTACCGGTCGAGGAACTCACGGGACGAGTTCGCGAGGTCGGCCGTGTCGGCGAGGAACGCGGCGAGCTGGTCGCGCTGCTGGCTCACGGTCGTGGCGGTGACCGTGACGTTGCGCAGGATCGCCAGGAGGTCGGGCAGGGCGCCGTCGTACGTGGACAGCACCGAGGCCAGCTTGCTGATGTCGGCCTGGATGGCCGGCATCTGTGCGTTGAGCGCGTCGAGATAGTGACCCAGGCTGACCACGTCGGAGCCGAGCTGGTCGCCTCGGCCGTCGAGAGCCGTGGCGAGTGCGCCAAGCGTGGCCGCGAGCTTGTCCGGCTGGATCGCCCGCAGCAGCGGCAGCGTGTCGTCGAGCACGCGCCCGAGCTCGATCGCCGCGCTGGTGCGATCCTGGCTGATCACCGAGCCGTCGCGCAGCGGCGTGGCCGACGCGTCCGGTGGGATCTGCAGCGCGACGTAGCGTTCCCCGAACAGCGTCTTGGGCAGCATTCTGGCCGTCACGTTGGACGGGATCAGGGCGGCCTGGCGTGGGTTCAGCGCGAGCCGCAGCGTCGCCCGCTGTCCGTCCGACGCGATGGACCGCACCTCGCCGACCATGACACCGTGCAGCTTGACCTCTGCGCCGTCGTTGAGCTGCAACCCGGTGTGGTCGGCGGTCAGCGTGACCCACGTGACGGGCGTGAACGCCTTCCGGTACGTCAGCACGGACATGCCGACCGCGGCGGACAGCAGCAGGACGAACGTAAAGCCGAGGAGGCGCTTCATGGTCACCCCGCGATCCGCACCGTCGTCGTGGCTCCCCAGATCGCCAGCGACAGGAAGAAGTCGATGAGGTTGACCGACACGATGGCCGCCCGGACGGCCCGCCCGACCGCGACCCCGACTCCGGCCGGTCCGCCCCTTGCGGTGTAACCGTAGTAGCAGTGGATCATGACGACGACCACGCTGAACACGATCGCCTTGACGAACGACCACGCGACGTCGCCGGGCGGCAGGAAGAGGTGGAAGTAGTAGTCGTACGTACCCGACGACTGTCCGAAGTAGGCGGTCGCGATGGTGCGCGTCGCCACGTAGGAGGAGAGCAGGCCGGCGATGTAAAGCGGGACGGCGGCGATGAGGCCCGCGATCACCCGGGTCGTGACCAGGTACGGCAGCGACGGCACGGCCATCACTTCCAGCGCGTCTACCTCCTCGGAGATCCGCATCGCACCGAGCTGGGCCGTGAACCCGCAACCGACGGTCGCGGAGAGGGCGATCGCAGCCACCAACGGCGCGATCTCCCTCGTGTTGAAGTAGGCCGAGATGAAGCCGGTGAACGCGCTGCTTCCGAGCTGGTCCAGCGCCTGGTAGCCCTGCAGGCCGACTTCGGTGCCGGTGAAGAACGTCAGGAAGCCGATGACGCCGACGGTGCCACCGACGACGGCGAGCGCACCGCCACCGAAGCTCACCTCGGCCAGCAGGCGGACCACTTCACGGCCATGCCGGCGCAGCGTGCGCGGCACCGCCGCGGCCGCCCGCAGGTGGAAGGCCAGCTGCTCGCCCAGATCGTCGATGACCACTCAGCTTCCCTTCTGCGGTACTACCTGGAAGTAGATGGCGGTGATGACGAAGTTGAGCGCGAACAGCAGCATGAACGTGATCACGACGCTGCGGTTGACCGCGTCGCCCACGCCCTTCGGCCCACCCGCCGCCGTCATTCCCTTGTAGGAGGCCACGATCGCCGCGACCGCTCCGAACACCAGAGCCTTGATCTCGCCGGCGACCAGGTCCGGCAGCTGTCCCAGGGCCTGGAAGCTCGCCAGGTACGCCCCGGGCGTGCCGCCCTGCATGATGACGTTGAATACATATCCACCGGCCACGCCGACCACGCTGACCAGACCGTTCAGCAGCACCGCGACGAGCATCGCCGCCACGACGCGGGGCACGACCAGACGCTGCACGGGATCGATCCCCAGCACCTGCATCGCGTCGAGCTCCTCGCGGATCTTTCGGGCACCGAGGTCGGCACAGATAGCCGACCCGCCGGCGCCGGCGATAACGAGCGCGGTGACGATCGGCCCCGCCTCGCGGACGACGGCGAGCACCGAGGCGGCGCCGGCGAACGACTGCGCGCCCAACTGACGGATCAGTGAGCCGAGCTGGAGCGCGATGACGGCGCCGAACGGGATCGATACCAGCGCCGCCGGCAGGATCGACACCGAGCTGATGAACCAGGCCTGCCGGACGAACTCTCGGGCCTGGAACGGGCGGCGGGGTATGGACTTCACGACGTCGAGGCAGAACTCGAAGAAGTAGCCGGACTGCCGGACGACGCCGGTCACGGGTTGGGTCACGCGAGCACCTCCTCCTGGAACGAGCCCGCGGGCGGCGTGACGCCATTCGTCATGCACCACAGGCCGGGCACCCGCTGGGCCCGGCGGCGCAGCCCGTTCGACGGGCGCAGCTGGTGCGGGATCGGAGGCAAAGGCGGCAGCGGCACGCCCGCGACCGACTCCGCCTCCCGCTCGGCCGCGTCCTTCTCCTCGGCCATCCCGATCGGGCCGATGCGCTGGGCGTTGAGGAACTGCCGTACCACCGGTTCGGTGCTCGACAACAACATCTCGCGCGGTCCGAACATCGCCAGGTGGCCGTGGTACAGCAGGCCGATGTTGTCCGGGACGGTCCGGGCGGTGTTGATGTCGTGCGTGACGATGAGGAACGTCGCGTCGGTCTGCTGGTTGAGATCGATGATGAGCTGGTTGAGGTACGCCGTGCGGACCGGGTCGAGCCCGGAGTCCGGCTCGTCGAAGAGGATGATCTCGGGGTCGAGGACGAGGGCGCGCGCGAGTCCGGCGCGCTTGCGCATGCCGCCCGAGATCTGGCCTGGCAGCTTCTTCTCCGCGCCGATCAGCCCGACCATCTCAAGCTTCTCGTTGACGATTGACCTGACCCGCGACTCAGGCTCACGGGTGTGTTCGCGCAGCGGGAAGGCGACGTTGTCGTAGATGGTCATCGAGCCGAACAGCGCCCCGTCCTGGAACAGCACCCCGAACAGCTTGCGCACCTCGTACAGGCTTCGCTCCGAAAGCCTGGGCAGGTTCTGGCCGTTGATCCAGATCGAACCCCGGTCAGGCACGAGGAGGCCGACAAGGGTTTTGAGGAACACCGACTTGCCTGTCCCGGAGGGCCCGAGCAGGACGGAGATCTCCCCAGCGGGCAGCACCAGGCTCACGTCGGACCAGACCGGCTGCGCGCCAAAGGACTTCGTCAGTCCCTCGACTACCACCTCGACACCCACGTGCGCCCTCCTCTGCCCTGCCTCATCGCATTCCGAGCCCGCGGTGTTACACGGCCCCAGCGAAAGCCACATATCGGTACAGAGAGCTGGTGCGCACCGGCAAGTATGGTTACGGTGCAGTAGCTACAGCGGGAGGCGACCGGGGTATGACCACACCAGACGCGGATCTGGTGGAGCGTGCCGTCCGGGGCGACCCGGATGCCACCTCGGCCCTACTCGAAGACATCCGTGCGGGCGTGGTGCGCTACTGTCGGGCCCATCTCGGACGTATCGGCGGCCTGTACACGACGGCGGACGACGTGGCTCAGGATGTTCTCATCGCGGTTCTGCACGCGTTGCCCGGCTTCCGCGACCAGGGCAGCCCGTTCATGGCCTTCGCCTACGGGATCGCCGCGCACAAGGTCGCCGACGCGCAGCGCGCGGCCAGCCGTCACCTCGCGGTGGCACCGGTGGCCGCGGTGCCGGACCGGCCCGATGCCCATCCCGGGCCGGAACAGCAGGCCGTCGCGACCGATCAGGCCCGCCGGCTGACCCGGCTCCTGCGCCACCTCTCCGACCTGCACCGCGAGATCGTCGTGCTCCGCGTCGCCGTGGGCCTGTCCGCCGAGGAGGTCGGGGCGACCCTGGGTATGTCGGCCGGGGCGGTGCGGGTCGCGCAATCCCGCGCGCTCTCGCACCTGCGGACAGTGGCACCGACGCTCTTCGACGAGGTGCCGGCATGACCGACCCGATGACACAAGAGCCATCCGGCCTCGACCCCACGTCGCTGGGCGCCGACGACGAGCTCCTCTCCGCCCTGGGCCGCGGGGATCTCCCGGCCGGCGGCGACCCGGTCGCGGTCATGCTCGCGGCCTGGCGCGCCGATCTCGAAGACTCGCCCGCCCGTTCGCTGCGCGCCGCGGCACCCGGGCCCGAGACGGTCACGCTGATCCCGGTCACCCAGACGCTCGCGCCGCGGGCCAAAGGACGCGCGGCCGTACCCGGTCGGGACGCGCGGCTCACCGCGCCCGGCCCGACCGCGCCCAGGCCCACGTCGACCCGGCCGGGTACCCACGACACCGGCCCCGGCCGCCCGAGTGGCTTGCGGTCGCGCCGCTACCGCATCGCACTGGCGGTCGTGGCCGTCGCGCTAGTCGCCGGCGGGGCAGCCGCCGCCGCGTCCAACGCAACTCCCGGCAGTCCACTGTGGCCGGTCAGCCAACTGCTGTACCCCCAACGAGCCGACCGGGTCGGCGCCCAGGACGCCCTCGCCCAGGCCCGTACGGCCGCCCGGGAAGGCCGCCTCGCCGACGCTCGTCACCTGTTGGACCAGGCGCAGGCGCTCATCTCCAAGGTCGCCGATCCGACCGAACGAGCCCGCCTGGAGGAAGAGCTCGAACAGGTCCGGCAGCTCGTATCGACCACGGTGGGCGTCATCTCACCGGGCAAATCTCCCGCGCCCCAGCCCCACCCGTCCGGCGGTCCAGGCTCGTCCGGCCCAACTGGTCCCCCGCCGGGCCCGTTGCCCAGCATTGGCCTACCGACCGACGTTCTTCCGACCGGCCTATTGCCGAGCGGGGTGCTACCGACCTCCTTGCTACCTAGTCTGCCGATCATCGGCGGCCATTAGAGCGCCCACTGTGGACGGAGGTGGAGCGCCGGACGTGCAGAAGCGTCGCCGGACAGTTGTCATCCACAACGGGCCGAGCAACGCGCGATGGCCGGCAGGTTGACCGCAAGCCTGGTCAGTCAAACCAGTTGAACATCACATCACCGATCCGCGCCGGTGCTGTTCCCAGCAAGTTACGGCGAACTTCCCGTTCCGATGGGCGAGCGCAGCCCTTGCCGGCGGTGCAGGTACGGCGACAGACCCTCGGAGTCCTCGACCGCGACGAAGACACCCTTGGCGTTGATCATCAGCTCTTCGGCGTGCTTCAAGCAGGTCCAGGCCGAGTCCCCCCACGAGTCGGCCATCTTCACCTGCGCCGGCTCCGCGCACATCCGGCCACCGCCAGTGGGGAACTGGCACCGGTACCCGTCCACGCCCCGGTTGCGCGCCGCGGCCGCCGCCCGGGCCAGGATGCTGTGGCGATCATCCGCGGACGGCACCCGATCCGCCGGCGGAGTACCGGTGATCTGCCCGACCATCAGAACATGGCCGTCCGGGTCGAGGACCTTCAACTCACCGCCAGGCGCGTGGTCGGGGTAGCCCAGGTGCTCGACCTCAACCCCGGCCTCCCGCAATGTCGGCTCCAGCCCGGCCACGTCATCTCCACGCAGGTAGAGCAGCACGGGCCCCGGGTCACCGGTCCAGACCGACCCGCCCCCGGCAAGGAGAAGCCCGACGTCGCCGCACTTCAGGTACGACCACGTCCATTCGCCGTCCTGGCCGGAGATCTGCTCCGAGAAACCAAGATGCACATAGAACGCAACAGATGTACGCACGTCGGCCACGTAGACGACCGGCACACAGGCATTGAGCACGCCCGAACTCTAACCCTTACCCATCAGATGGTCCGCCTGAACACAACCAGGTACGAGACC
>Ga0068863_100008463_pt1 | contig 10049 bp, 7 predicted proteins | sample KBSSwiS62_FD_66596 | JGI IMG/M metagenome (GOLD analysis project Ga0068863, IMG submission 66596) | Switchgrass rhizosphere microbial communities from Kellogg Biological Station, Michigan, USA - KBS Switchgrass S6-2 | ecosystem: Host-associated > Plants > Roots > Rhizosphere > Soil ...
CGGGCTCTACTTTCAAGTTGGTGACTGCGATGGCAGCCTTACGCCTGGATCCAAAGCTACGCGACAAGACATTTCGCTGCGGAGGTTTGGGTGATGGCCGCGTGGGTGCCCGAATTATAGGCTGGAACCGTCCGATTCGGGATGACATTGGCGATTCCGCTCACGGAACTCTTTCCATGATGCGTGCCATCACGGTTTCCTGCAACGCCTATTTCGCGCAGCTCGGAACGTATGTTGTCGGCGCGGAGAATTTGCACAAGACTGCTGAGTTGCTCGAAATTCCGGCTGGTGATGTCGGCGAGATTAAAAAGATGATGCCGTTCGCCGCCTACGGCCAGGGCCCGGTGTTAGTGACGCCCTTCAAGATGGCGCGTGTCGCGGCAACTATTGCAGCGGGTGGATTGATGCCCGAAGGCCGATGGCTGATTGACGGCAGTAACGATCGAACCGATGCTCCGCGTCTGATTCTACCGGCGGACTCGTCAAATATGCTGGCGGCGGCTATGCGCTCCGTAGTGACCAGCGGTACCGGCCGGACAGCAATGAAGGGCCTGGATATCCCGGTGGCAGGAAAGACTGGCACCGCGCAGATGGACGAGGGGATGCCTCACTCCTGGTTCGCGGGCTTTGCCCCATACGGCGGCGACCTCGCGAGGACGATCGCCTTTGCTGTAGTGGTGGAACACGGCGGGTACGGCGGACAGGTGGCCGCTCCTATCGCGAGGGATCTGATCGCCGCCGCGCGCGACTTGGGCTTGATTGCAGGAAATGCTTCCGGGGGAAAGTAAGCATGGCTATATCGGAATGGATCGAGAAGTTGGGCCGGGCAGTATTCGAGTCGCCCTTTGACAGCGCGCGCTTGTCGCAGGATGCACCGGAACTGGCGGAAATCCGGCTCGCAGTATTGGACGAGGTGAAGGCCAAGAGCCATCGAGTCGCCGGGCAGGATGTGTTTCCATTCAACCTGGTCAGAATCTGCGTTGGCGGCATTCCAGAGAACCAGTCGAACGTATTGCGCAGCACCTTCTTCACGGAGTTTTTCGAGCAGGAGCTTCGGAGCGGATTGAAAAAGGCGAACTATCGCTTTCCCGACGATTTGCGAGTGGAGATCCGGACCAAGACTCAACTTCCCGGGCCTAAAGAATCGTGGCTGTCAGTAGAAACCGAATCCAGAGACCAGCCGGCGGAACCTGCCGCTCCAGCGCGCAAAGCAGCACGCCTGACCGTGGTCAAGGGTACGGCCAACGACAAAGACATTGTTCTGAGCAAGGCTAGGACGAACATCGGCAGGACAGTGGACGTTTATCGGGCCGACGGTCCTTCCCGCCGCAACGATCTTGCATTCAACGAGGAAAACGAGATCAGCCGTAGTGTTTCGCGCGAGCATGCTCATATCCTGTTCGATAAGAAAATCGGGGAGTATCGTCTTTACAACGACCGCCGACCCAAGCCTGGAACGAAGGATGGCTGCGGCCTGTGGATTATTCGTGACGGACTCAGCCTTGAGGTGCACCACAACTCTCGGGGGACCAGTCTGCAAACCGGGGACGAGATTCATCTTGGGCGGGCTGTTGTGAAATTCAGAGGAATGACTAAGCAGTAGTAAAAGGGGCACCGATACAGGACTGCAATTTCCTTTTGCCGGCATGTTAAGCCGGCGGAGAAAGCCGGGCCCGAATTGTGTAAACTGGCGATGTCTGCGAACTTTTCACGCGACATAGCTCAAAATGGTCGTGGTAGACGGCAGGTCACTACTCTCATTTATGGAGTTTTGGCGCCAATTCGAGAATGAATTGCTGGCCCGCCAGTTCCGCTTGGACAAGTACGCCGGGCCATACGAATCAGGTGCGATCTTTCGAGCCCGAACGAGCGGGACGCCGCAAAGAGAGGTTGAGGTCAAGGTCGTCGCCGCCACATCACGCCGGGCCAAGCGCCGTGCATCGAGCTGGAAACTCGCGACGGAGTTGCGGCACCCCAATCTGCTTCAGGTCTACGAAACCGGATCTGCCACTTTGGGGGGTCTAAGAGTTGTCTATGCCGTAATGGACCGCGCGGATGACACCTTGGACAAGCTCCTCCAAGAGCGTTGCCTGACGCAGCCGGAGGCGCGAGAATTGCTGTTGAGTTCCGCTCAAGCTCTGTCCTTTCTTCATGCGAGAGGTATCGTCCACACAAGGTTGGAGCCGCGTGAAATCATCGCGCTCGACAACTTGACGAAGTTGTCGGTGGATAGGCTCAAAGTGATCGATCAGCGTCCGGGCACTCCCGCAATCTCAGCAGCGGACGACATCGCGGCGCTGGGAGCTGTTCTGTGTAAGGCGATTACGGGAACTGTTGGCTTCTCGTCATCGCTCCCAGTCCCTCTCCGCAATATTCTGCGGCATTGTCTGCAGCCGGACGCAAAAGATCGATGGGCTGCAAGCGACATTGTGACTGCGCTCAACGTTGTTTCCAGTGAGGTCCGCGACCCGGCCGGCTTCGGTTCTCAAATCCGGCGGCTGGCAACATGGAAATCTGCCGCGGTTGCCGCCGGGCTCGCGGCCTGCGCCCTCTGGCTCGGATTCCCCACGAAACATCGCTCTGACTCAAGTCATCCGCCGCATGCCCTCGCGCAAGTGGCTCCTTTTGGCGAAAGAGCCAGGCTTCGGGAGAGCGAGACCAACGCCCCGGCCACTGAACTGCCTGGCAGTCAAATTACTGCTCGAGACCTTCGCGAAGTATGGCGGGTTGTGGTTTTCCAGGATTCGAACGTTGCTAATGCAAATCGCAGAGCCGACGCAATCAACGAAATCTGGCCGGACCTGAACGCCGCCGTCTATTCGCTTACCGGCGATCCTCCTTTTGAGGTGATTGTCGGTGCCACTATGGAACGCGCCACAGCCAGGCGGCTGGTGAAGCGGTTGCGATCCAACGGTTTACCCGAGGCAATGCTGGCGAAAACGGCGCCGCCCGTACCGCAAACGGACGAATAGTCTAGGGCAAATACAACCGGGCGCCTAAGACGTTAGCCTCAGAGGCGCGCGTCCATCCTATGCCGATCAATGGGGATAGCCAATGACCATTCAGATTTGGGACGAGACCATTCCAGGAAAGCGTTCACACTCCGGACCTGTCACCCTGGAAGCCGGTCCGCTGACCGTCCGGGAAATGATTCGCAGCCGCGTGCAGCAGGAAGTATGGCGCTACAACCAATCCCTGCCCGAACTGTTTCAAGGCCTGATCCAGCCCGAGGAGTCGGAACAGGTGCTGAACGGTTTTCGCATGAAGACTAAGCGTCCCCTGGATTGGGAAAAGCAGTACCAGCGCGCTTGCACCAGCTTTGAGAAAAACGGCTTTCTGGTGGTAGTCAACGGCAGCCAGGTCACCGAATTGGACGCCCCTCTTGATCTTCAATCCGATTCCGAAATTCAGTTTGTGAAGTTGGTGCCATTGGTAGGAGGATAAGTGACCGCCGATATTTTCGAAAGCATTCGGGCGGCCGTCGATGGCCAGTATTTTACTTACAGCGAACGCGATGTGCTGAAGCTGGTCGATGAACCATTGAAGCGGTTGAAAGCGGCTCCCGCCGAAGAACAAGTAGCATTTGTCTTTGAAGCGCTGAAGCGTCTTCAGAGAGGCGAATCTCTTCAAGTGCAGCTCGCCCTAAAGAGCGTCAGTTCATCTCTGTTGCGAGCCGGACTCCCGCTCAGCACCATCGAAGGCGTGCAATTGGTGGAGTTGGTTTCCGCGCGCAAGACACTGCATCCCTACAAGGCAATTCTGACGGCACTGGAAAACATCCCGAAGACGCCCGCACTCCGCCACGCACTCCTGAATCTGCGGCCCGCCATTGACGAATGGCACGGCGGGCCGCAGATGCGCGAACTCCATGAACGCATCGATGTGCTGTTGAACGGCGCTGCCGAAAAGCCCCTCGTTCCTGCCAACGGATGGAGCCAGGAGGTCTTCCGGGAAATCGACGCGTCCCCGAAGCAGTTCGAGTGGCGCGCTCTGCTTCTCCACGCGCGATCGCTGACTCAAAGTATGGCCTCACGCAAATGGCAGGTCGAAGCGGTGAGCCGGATCGAGCGTATTGGACGATCTGAGTTCCTTGATGCGGCAGGGCGCTGGCTCGCCCTCGGCCCCATGCCTGGCACAACGCAGGTTCAAGTGCCTGACGCGGAGGCGGACTACCAGAAGGGCTTCATCTGGGCGCTGGGGGCGCTTGGCGATACGACCATCGCGCCGGCGATCGCCGACTTCGCGTTCGCTTGTTTTCGCAAGATTCCCATGGTCGGCGCGGTCTCGCACCGCGTCGGAAATGCCTGTGTGAACGCACTGGCAGCGATGACTGGATTGGACGCCGTTGCGCAGATCAGCCGTCTGGCCGCGCGCGTGAAGTACGATGTGGCCCGCAGGCTGATCGAGAAGGCACTGGCCGACGCTGCCACCCGCAACAACGTTAGCCGTGAAGACTTGGAGGCGATGTCGGTGCCGAGGTTCGAACTGGATGCTAACGGCGCTCCCGTCGTTAATGGGAACAAGAAGGCTGCCAAGGAAATGGAAGGCGTGGTTTCCAGCCTTCGGATACGCCTGGAGCGCCAGTTGCTTTCACAAAGCGCCTGCCCACGAGATCGCTGGAAGGAATGGTATCTCGATCATCCCGTCACTTCGTATTTCGCGAAGCGTCTGATCTGGGAGATTGAGTCCGCAGGCGCCACGTGGACTGCTATCTGGTTTGAAGGGGAAATGGTCGATTGGGCAGGCGCTGTCGTCGAGCTGCCCCCGGAAGCGAAGGTCCGTCTATGGCACCCCATCCGATCCGATGTCCAAACCGTGCTGAGCTGGCGATGTTGGCTGGAAGATCATGGGGTGAGGCAGCCCTTCAAACAGGCGCACCGGGAAATCTATGTCTTGACGGACGCCGAGCGCCAAACGGAAACCTACTCCAACCGGTTTGGCGCGCACGTCATCCGGCAGCATCAGTTCGCCGCCCTGTGCCGGGAGCGAGGCTGGCAGTTCAACCTTATGGGCCAGTGGGACTCGCACAACACTCCCTATCTGGATCTGCCGCAATACAACCTGCGTGCGGAGTTTGACGTGGAATTTCCACACGACGAAGCCATCAGCGGCCACGCGGTGTATCTGGAAATTGGGACAGGACGGGTGCAATTCCTGCCGTTGGGCAAGCAGGTCATGGCCCTGCCGCTCCGATTGCAGGACATTCCTGCCGTCGTTTTCTCGGAGGTGATGCGCGATTGCGACCTGTTCGTCGGCGTCACCAGCATCGGCATGGACCCGGCCTGGAACACACAGCATCCCGATGGTGCTTACGCGGAATACTGGCAGTCGTTCGCCTTCGGAGATTTGACGACGGCTTCTGAAAACCGCAGGTCGGTGGTTGAGAACCTCTTGCCGAAACTGGCCATCCGCGACCGGTGCCGCCTGGAAGGGCGCTGTCTTGTGGTTCGGGGTGACTTGCACGAGTATCATATTCACCTTGGCAGCGGCAGCGTTCTACTCGAACCGGGCAGCCGTTATCTGTGCATCGTACAAGGCGCGGGCGATACCGCGGCAAATGTTCCCCTGCCGTTCGAAGGCGACCGAACTCTGGCTCTGATCTTGAGTAAAGCCTTCCTGCTTGTAAACGACAAGAAAATCAAAGACGAGACCATCCGGCGTCAGTTGTAACGTAGAGTAAGTGAGAATTGACAAGTGGCTTTGGGCAGCCCGGTTCTTTAAGACGAGGTCGCTTGCCTCGCGATCCTGCGACCTCGGCAGGATTACGGCCAATGGACAACAGGCAAAGGCCTCGCGCGAAGTTCGTGTGGGCGACATGCTGCAAGTGAAGAACGACGGCGGGGACTTCCAGGTGGAAGTGCTGGCCTTGAGCGAGATGCGCGGCCCGGCGGCGGTTGCGCAGACGCTCTATCGGGAGACCGAAGCAAGTAAGGCCCTGCGGATCAAGGCGGTTGAAGAACGGAAAGCGATGCTACCGGGCGAATGGCCGGACGGTAAACCATCGAAACGCGATCGCCGGAAAATCAGCCGCTTTCACGGAAGCGGCTATTAATCATCGTCGCAACCGGGCTGCGAGCTCCTTCGCGGCGGCCGGCCATTCCGGGTATAGGAACTCGAAGCCCGCGTTCAGCAGCCGGCCGGGGACGACACGGCGGCTCTTGAGAACCAGTTCGGCCTCGGTACGCAGGAAGAAGGCGCCGGCTTCGATCATCCACTCCTGAATCGGCAAACCGAAGCGGATTCTCCAAGCCTCGCGCAACGCCCGCATGAAGGCGGCATTTGGCAGCGGGTTGGGAGAAGCGAGATTCACGACGCCCGTAAACTGTTCATCTGCGATGAGTAGATCCACGGCCCGCACGAAGTCCCTTTCGTGAATCCAGGAGACGAACTGCTTACCCGATCCTTGTGTGCCGCCCAGATCACGGCGGACCAGGCCTGAGAACACATCGAAGACTCCGCCGCGATCCGGGCTGAACGTCATGGCGCTGCGGATAGCAACCTTGCGCGTGCCCGGCGTCGCGGTTTCGAAGAATGCCTCTTCCCAGGCTTTGGCGACACCAATCGAGAAGTTCCAGGTGTCCGGCGCACCATGTTCGTTGCCGCCCAGTTCTCCAGTCGCCTCGTCCATCGGTCTGTCCAGCGAGTGCCGGTAGATGGTTGCCGTACTGGCGTTGATCCACACGTGCGGCGGACGTTTGAGCGACGAAATCACGTTGTTCAACACCTTCGTACTTTGAACGCGGGAATCATAGATAGATCTCCGGTTCGCCACGGTGTAGCGGCAATTGACGCTGCGCCCCGCCAGGTTGATGCAGACGTCGCTCTCTTCTAGATGAGTAGCCCAACCGCCGGACGTACGGCCGTCCCACGCCACGACACGCCAGGGGGCGGGCTGCGGAGTGCGGCTGAACACCGTCACCGAGTGACCATTGGCATGGAAATGGCGGGCGAGGACTTGGCCGACTTGTCCGCTGCCACCTGGGATGACGATCTTCATTCGGGCACGTACTTCCGCCAGTCCCCTGATTCCGCGATTTGCTTCAGGACGGCGTTGCGTTCGTGCAGCAGGGCGCGCATGTAGCGGCGAAGGAAGGTGATCTCAGCGAGCAGGCCGAGGATCGGAAGCGGAGCTTCGAAGCAGAACACGTCTTTCATTTCGGTTTGGTCAGCGGTCAAAGACCGGAAGAAGTGGTCGTGCGTCATGGAGCGAAAGGCACCGCTGATCATGGTGTCCTGAAAGTAAGCCGGCCGGTCCATGGCGGTGATGTCGCTGGTTAGGTTCTGCCATACACCGAAGTGCCTGGCGCGCCAAGTAACTCTCTGCCCCTTGCTGACGAGTCCGGAGGTGACACCGGCAGTTGCCACGGCCGATTCCCCACAGTGGACATTCCCGGCGAGATGCACTTCCACGCTTCGCGCCAGGTCGAAGCATCGCGCAATAGGGGCGTTGATTAGCGTGATTGTTTCGAGTCTGGGCACGAGTTGAACGTGTTCAAAAATAGTATCCGGGAATTAGAAGGTACTGTCAAGGATTATTGTGAACATGTTCAAAATTAGAGCACTTTGATTTCGTCACCGCCGATCAACGTGCGGTCTCCCAGCGAACGGGAGAATGCGAAGAGGGCAATCGCCAGCAGCAGAGTCATGTAGAGAATGCCGGTGGCGGTGTACCATGCCCGCCAGTCAGAGCCGAGGATGACTTCGTTCAAGGTGTTCAAAAAGAAGATGGCCGTGATCGCAACAATGAGACCGAATCGCAGCAGGACGGCGATCAGAGCGGCATAGATGAGGAAGTACATAGTGAGGCGCATCATCCACTCCGGCGAACCAATTACATCACCGAGGAGGACCGCGAAGAGAAAAGCCCCCACCAAGGCGGCCACCCAGTCCTTGCGGAGAATGGTGCGCAAGCCGAAGATGAGAAAGAAGACGAGAAAGCCGGACTGCAACCCGTTGCTCACCTGGTTCATCACGGCGGCAAACCACTGCCGTGTGCCTTCGAGGGCGAACAGGTAGCCTCCTGCGCTCATGCCGGCTTTGGCCAGCGACCGGGCGTCGTTGATCTCGGCTAAAGTCCACATGCCCAAGCCGACAGCGGCGCCGATGAGGATATGCGATCCCACCTGCGGATCCAGCCAGCGGCCAGCGAGGAGGCGATTCCAAGTAACGATGGAGTGCGGCCATCGTGAGCGCAGGGCCGGTTCCAGCGCCAGGTAGAGCAGCCAGAGCAGAGATGCCGGCAACATCAATTGCGCAGCCGCGTTGAAGAAGAAGGTCACCATACTGTCGTTCGGAACCGCGTGAACCCGGCCGATCCAGACGACGAAGTTCACGGCGAACTGCACAATGGCGATGCGTAGAGCGCCGCGGCGGTCCACTCGTCCGAGTTTCCAATTACGGCGAGCCATCAGGCCCGCGAAGACGACGCCGCTCAAGAGGAATGCGAGAGACGCTATTCCACGTATCTTGGCGGCACCGGATACCCCGGCATCCGATCCGTCCTCCTTCATCCACGGCCAGATCACCTTGGCATGGGTGAGACGGCCCCGCCACGAGCCGATTTCCACCATCAACTCCGTGTTCGGGATCACGGGGTGCGGTCCCTTCCAGGCGTGCAATTCGTCTGTGGCGCTTCTGGGCACAGTCTTCGGCGGAACCTCGGTAAACCGGCTGAAATCGAGCTGTGCCGCGCGAAAGACGGCACTGGGGGCGATCGGCGTTACCGGGTCGTGTCCGGACAGGTAGGGGACCGCCGTGAATCCGCGGAGTCTGCCTTGGCCGTCCAGCTCCAGTTCAACCATGCCTGGATCGATGGGAGCCGGATTGGTCGCCGTGAGATATCCCTCTGGCATCGCGGCTAAGGGTTTCGGGCTCTCGCGATAGTGAGCAGAAATGGGAGCTTCGGAGTTAAGCCACGGTTGCCACTGCTTGGATTCCGGGCGGGAATTCATGTATTCCAGAAGCTTGAGCCGGTGCCGGAGCCACACGGCTGAGTCGGCGGGTCGATCCGAATAGCCGAAGGCTGCGGCCAAGTCACGCGCTTTCTGGCGCAGTACATCTGGCGGGTAGTCGAGGGTTGTGCTGTAGATCGCGGCCCGGTATTCCTTGATGAACGGAGCTGTTGCCAGGCAGACGAGAATCACGGCGAGCAGGGGCAATGAGTACCTGCGCGCCAGGCCTGCGGTGTGGCCGGCCGAAGCTACCATCTCCGGGGAAGGCGTCTCACCGGCCGCAAGTGCTGCGGCAAGAGGATCGCCTCCGGGCAAGGCGGCTGAGACTGCAAGCGCGGATGAAGGGCGCTTGCTTGGGTCTGGATCCAGGCAGCGCCGGATGATCCTTTCGACGGCAGGGTCCACGTCGGCGGCAATGGCGCTCATGCTGCTGAGTTGTGCGTGCTCCTGCAAGTCGATGAGCTGCGGGACAGACTTCGCCTCGTACGGACGCTTGCCGGTGAACAGCTCGTAGAGCACCAGACCGAGGGCGTAGATGTCGCTCCTGGCGGTCACTTCGGCTCCGCGTAGCTGCTCGGGCGACATGTAGCCGGGAGTGCCGTTACGGGCCTCGAGTCCTTCGAGGTGATCGGCAATTGCGGCCAGGCCGAAGTCCATGATGAGGATCTCGCCGCGCCGGTTCATCATGACGTTCTGCGGCTTGAGATCGCGATGGATGACGCCCCGGGAATGGGCGGCTGCGAGGCCGGCGCATATTTTGCGAGCTGTATCGAGGGCTTTGTCACAGGGCAAGCGGCCGATGCGCTGGAGAAGCGTGGATAGGTCTTCGCCATCCACGTACTCCATGGAGATGAAGGGCAAACCCTCGGATTCGCCTATGTCGTAGACCCGGCAGACATTGGGGTGCGAGACCTGACGCGCGACACGAACTTCACCGTGAAAGCGTTCGAGCAGGCGCTCATTTCCGGCGGCTGCCGGCGGGAGAAACTTGAGGGCGACAGACTGGCCGAGGGTGAGATCTGTGGCGCGATAGACCTCGCCCATGCCTCCCTCGCCCAGCAGTCCGATGATGCGGTAGCGTCCACCCAGAAGTGTACC
>Ga0068863_100008466_pt1 | contig 10048 bp, 8 predicted proteins | sample KBSSwiS62_FD_66596 | JGI IMG/M metagenome (GOLD analysis project Ga0068863, IMG submission 66596) | Switchgrass rhizosphere microbial communities from Kellogg Biological Station, Michigan, USA - KBS Switchgrass S6-2 | ecosystem: Host-associated > Plants > Roots > Rhizosphere > Soil ...
GAAGCCGTTGCCGCGGAGGACGCGACGACCGGGCCCTTCGGCAACAGGTGCCACGGGCCCTCACCGGCCTGCGGATGCGCCGGGTACTCGTCGTAGACAGCCAACTCGTTGCCGACCCTGCCGTCGGCGATCAGTTCGCGACCGCAGGCCACCTCGACCACCGAGCTGACTCCACCACCGCGCGCAGGGTCGACGGCGAGTCGATAATGTTCGTTGCGAATCAAGTTGCCGTCCAACGGCTCCCAGCCAGATTTCGCCTTCCCGGCAGTGAGTACATACGACTGCCACCCCACCGAGGGCACATCCCGGGCCAGCCAGCTCACGGACCGCCCGCCGTGCTCGACATGCGCGGCAAGTTCGGCACCGTCAGCGTCGAGGACCCGCACCCCCGCCCTCACAGGCTGCGAGAGCCGCGCCGTCACCACATCGGAGCGCTTGTGCGCCAACGGGTTCCACACCACTACCGAGCTGTCGACCGCACTGGACAGCAGCCGCAGTGCGTTGTCGCGGGCGGTCGTGCCGAGTTCCCATGCGTCGCGCCATCCGGTGAGAAGGTCGAGGTACACCTGATCGGACTCCGATCCGGTGATCGCGTCGTGGTGTGCGCCGTAGGCCAGTTGCACCCACGCCTTGGCCAACGCCGCCTGCGGATACGTCGCTCCGCCGAGCAGACCGGCGAACACCGCGAACCGTTCGGCGTCGAGCACCGCGTCCTCGGCGGCCCTGTTGGCCTGCTTGGTGTCAATGTAGGACACGTGGCAGCCCGTGTAGATCGGGTTCATGTCCCGGGTCTGCGGTGACGCCTCGATGCCGCGGTCGGCAAGCTCGGCCCGCACCGCGGCGAAGAACTCCCGAGGCAGGGCGCACACAAAACGCGGCCAGGTGTAGCGCGCATTCCAATCCCGGTGGATATCGGTGACCCACTTGTTCGGTGGCGTGTAATCGGTGCCGACCGGCAGGAGCACGTTTCGGGTCAGCGCAACCGTCTTCAGCGTCGCGAACAACTCGTACGTCGCCTGCTCGGCCTCGGCCAGCGTCGCCGACGAGTCCATCCACCAACCCGCGGAGTAGTGGGCCGGCATGTAGTGCGTCAACAATCCGCGTCCCGACGGTGCAATCCACTCGAACTCACTGGAGAACTGCATGCGGCGCGGATCGCCGCCGCCGGCGACCGGCCCCCACTGATGGTGCGGCCCACGCGCCCACGAGCTGGATGTCAGCCCCGCGTCGGCGGCCATCCCCGGAAATTGCGGGTCATGGCCGAACACGTCGAGCTGCCACGCGGTGCTCGGGTCGGCCCCCATGATGTCGCGCTGAAAACCCATGCCAGCCACGAAGTTTCGGATCGTCGTCTCGGCACTCGTCAAGTTGGTGTTCGGCTCGTTGTATGCGCCGCCCATCACCTCAACGCGACCGTCGGCGATGAACCGGCGAAGGTCGTCGCGGTCCTCAGGGTGGGTGTCCCAGTACGGCTTGAGATAGTCGACCTCGGCCAGCACGAACTTGTACTCGGGCTCGCGGCGGGCCATCTCGAGATGCGCGCGCACCAGGTCGAAGCCGTTGGTCTGACGGCACCGGCCCGGCGGGTCCTCGCTCCACACGCTGGTGTAGGCGGCCTGGGTGTTCCACCAGACCGGGTCGTAGTGGAAGTGGCTGATCATGTACATGGTCCAGCCGGGCTCGGCGACGGTGAAGACGAACGACGCGTCGCCGGCGCGGGCCGTCCGCTGCTCTCCCGGCGTGGGCCGTTCGACGCGCACCGGCACCTCGACGGCGCCATCACCCGGAGTGACTTCGGCCGAGCCAGCGAGACCGTCGCCGTCAACGTGGATTTCGCCGACTCCGCCGGTGTAGTTGACCCGCACTAGTTGCAGTGGGTTGTCGGCGGGCCCGACGAAAAGTTCCGTCGACTCCGCGGAGATCACGTGCACGCCAAAACCCTACGGCGATCAGAGACCGTTGCGACGTCCGATGATCAGATCCTTGATTTCGACGAGCTGTTCGTCGACCGAGCCGAACCTGGCCCGCGTTTCGGTCCGAAAGTCGGCCAATTCTGTTTCGACCGTCGAGAGCCGCGCCTCGACTGATGTCAGGCGAAGCCCGTGATCGCGCTGGTTCGCGCCCAAGGCGTTCACGGCGGCAAGGACCGCACGATAGTCGGCCTGAGAGGCCTCGAGAGTGGCCATCGACTCATCGTATGCGGGGAGCCGACACCCTGCCCACGGTTATCCACAGCCTCACGACCGCGAAATGTCGACGACCAGCGCTCGATGATCGGAGACGGGCAGCCGCGGTGACGAGCAATCGTCGACACGCAGAGTCGCGTCATCGGTGAGGATGTGGTCTAGCTGGTGACAGGGCTCGTCGGCCGGGAACGTCGTCGCGTCGCCCAGCGACGACATCCGTGTCCAGCGCCGAGGCGTCGGCGGATCCATGTTGAGATCGCCCATCAGCACCCGGGGGCCGGGGAAGCCACGGAGATCACGAACCAACCGCCGCAACTGCACCCTGTTCCAGCCGGGCACGAACGACAGATGCGTGTTGGCGACGGTCAGCGGGCCGAGCGGCGTGTCGAGTCGAGCGACCATCGCCGCCCGCGGTTCCTCGTGGACGACCTGCACTCGTCGCGGGCCGGGCAGATACATCGGGAATCGCATCGGAATGCGCGGCAACCGAACGACCTGCCAGCTTTCGGCGAGATAGCGCGACAGCAAGGCGATTCCGTAGGCCGCGGTGCCCGGCTGCTCGCGACCTGTCGCCGCCATCCACGTCGCTCCTGGCGTGCCCGAGATCGCGGCGACGAACCGGTGGCTCACCGCCCCCATCGCTTCGGCCGCGACCGCGGTCAGATCCGCATTGCCCGACCGCGCCTGGTCCAGATCGACCTCCTGCAGCGCCAGGATGTCGGGATCCAGTTGCTTGACGGAGTCAACCAGCCTGTCCAGGTGTACCGCCCCGTCGTGAACACTGCGTCCGTGCAGGATGTTGAAGGTAGCCATCCGCATGGGTACTCAAGTACCCACGATGACGCTTTCCGATGTACCTGCCCGAAATGACGAACTGCGCGATGCGCTCAAGCGGGCCGCTTCGGCGCTGAAAGCACAGGGCCCCGAGTTCGCGCTCGCGGGCAGCTACGCCCTATGGGTGCGTGGCGGTCCCGAGCCCGTGCACGACGTCGACTTCGTCGTCGCCGAGGAGGATGCCGACACCGCGGCCAAGACGCTCGAGGAGGCGGGCTTTCGGATCGATCGCCCGCCGGAGGACTGGTTGTTCAAGGCATGCACGGGTGGCGTCGTCGTGGACGTGCTGCACCGGCTCAACGGCGTCCCGGTCGACACGGCGACCATCCGCGGCGCCGACATCGTCGAGGTGCTCGCAATCGCGATGCCGGTGCTGCCAACCACACAGGTGCTGTCGGAGAAGCTGTCGTCGTTCAGCGAGCACCATTGTGATTTCGCCGCTCTGCTTCCTGCCGTGCGAGCCGTGCGTGAACAGGTGAACTGGAGTCAGGTACGCAGCGCCACCGCCGACAACGACTTCGCCGCGGCGTTCCTCTTTCTCACCGACCGCCTCGGCATCACCGCCTAACCCGCCGCGTGGCGCAACCGCTCGGCGAGGGAGCCGACCGCCTGGATGACCTCAGGCGGTTCCAGCACCTCGAACTCGCACCCCGGCAGCGCCAGATAAAACACCATGCGCTCGGGATCATCCGCGCCTGCGGTGAGGATGCACGCATCCGGCCCGTCTGCCTCGATCGTCACTGACGTCGGTGAGAAATGCTGCGCCACAACATGTTCAGGAGCCTGATAGCGCACCCGGGCAACGTATCGGTAGGGCGACGAGCTGATCGAATGCCGCACATAGGTCGCCGCGTCGGGTGCCTGCCGAGGCGCGAACGTACTGCCGAGTGCGCGCACATCGGCCATCCGGTCCAACCGCAGGCTGCGCCAATCCTGCCGGTCGCGGTCGTAGGCAAGCAGATACCAGCGCCTGCCTGTCGTCACGAGTTGGTAGGGCTCGAGGCGCCGCTGGGTCGCATCGCCCGCCCGCGAGACGTAGCCCGCGCTGACGTGCTCGCGGTCGCGGCACGCCCGCGCCAGCGTCATCAGCACCTCGGGTTCGACGGGTGAGTCCGAGTAGTTCGACGGCAGTGTCACCGTCGCGTCGTGCACCGCGGCGACCTGCGAGCGCAGCCGCACGGGCATCACCTGGTCGAGCTTGCTCAAAGCGCGCAACGCCGATTCGCCGACCCCCGCCACACTGCCGCCCGCGGCCAGTCGCAGGCACACCGCCATCGCCACCGCCTCGTCGGGATCGAGCAGCAGCGGCGGCAGCGCCGCGCCCGCACCCAGCTGATAGCCGCCGCCGTGACCCTTGCTGGCCTGCACCGGATAACCGAGATCCCGCAGCCGCTCCACATCACGGCGCACGCTGCGCGTCGTCACCCCGAGTCGCTCGGAGAGCTCCTCGCCCGTCCACACCCGGCGCGACTGCAGCAACCCCAGCAGCTGCAGCACGCGACTCGTCGTTTCGGACACCCAACCACTTTGACACAGTCATAGGACAAAACCTGTCCTATATCGCTGCCAGGCTGAGCTCATGAGCGAATTGACCACCCATCTGGCCGACCAACTCGACTATCACTGGACCAACCAGCTGCGCCCTCGGCTCGACGGCCTGACCGATGAGGAGTACTTCTGGCAGCCGGTGCCGGACTGCTGGACTGTGCATCCGGACGGCGCGATCGACTTCGCGTTCCCGCAGCCCGAGCCCGCGCCGTTCACGACGATCGCGTGGCGGCTGGCCCACGTGATCGTCGGCGTCTTCGCGATGCGCAACCACTCTCATTTCGGCGGCCCGCCAGCCGACTACGAGTCCTGGCCCTACGCGACTGATGCGAAGACAGCGCTTGGCCAGCTCGACGATGCGTACAAGAATTGGATCGCCGGCGTCCACGGTCTGGATGACCAGGATCTGGCGCGCCCGATCGGACCGAAAGAAGGCCCGTGGGCCGAGCACTCGATGGCAGAACTCATCCTGCACATCAACCGCGAAGCCATTCACCACGGTGCCGAAATCGCTTGCATCCGAGATCTTTACGTCCACACCACTAGAGAGGGAAAGTAACAATGCCAGGACAAGCCCCCATCGTCGGCGACGAGCGCGACGCCTTGCGTGTCTTCCTCGACTACCACCAGGGCTCGTATCTCGCGGTTGCCTTCGGCCTTTCCGACGAACAGGCCCGCTCGACGCCGTCGGTGAGCGCGCTGTCGATCGGCGGCCTGATCAAGCATGCGACCGGCGTACAACGCTCGTGGATGGAACGCGTCGCCGCGGCCCCCGACTTTCCGCCAAAGGACACCCGTCCCTTCGAGGAAATCGTCGCCAGCTACCAAGACGAGTACGTCATGCGCGACGACGAAACGCTCGCCGAGGTGTTGGACAAGTTCAAGGCGCAGAACGCCGAAACGCTGCGCATCTTGGCGACGGCGGACCTCGACACAGCGGTGCCGGTGCCCAAGGATGTGCCGTGGTTCCCCAAGGACATCGACAACTGGACGGTGCGCTGGGTCATCCACCACCTGATCAACGAACTGGCCAGGCATTCCGGTCATGCCGACATCATTCGCGAATCCATCGACGGTGCAACGCTTTACGAATTGGTGGCCGGAATCGAAGACTGGGAACCCACGGAGTGGATCAAGCCATGGCAGCCTGCGGTCGACGTCACTGGTAAGTGACCGTCACCGCGTCCTGAATTCGGCCTGCCGGCAAGGTGATTCGCAGGTTACGGGTGGCGCTGTCCCACACATAAGCGGACGGCGCCACCGCGCGGCCGTTCACCGTGACGCTGGTTGGCGCGGCGGTGTTGAGCACTGAGATCGTCCACTGGCGCTCACCTTCCTGGTCGCGGAAGGTGCCGTCGGTGGAATCGATTCGAATGGTGTGTGCGGCAGCATTCTCAGCGTAGTCGATCCTGGTCGTCGCACCGCGTCGGTTCCTGCCGCCTGCGCCGTCGTCCTCGTAGAGGGTGAAGGTCCCTGGCGCTCCTTCGGCGATGACGAGTGTGACGTTGCGCATCGGTGCGGCGCTGTAGGCCACGTCGGAGGTTCGCATCGGGATGATGGCGCCCGCTTTGACGAAGACCGGCATCGCGTCGAGACCGCTGGTGATCTGGTGCGTGGCGCCGCCCTGGAACACCTCCCCGGTGAAGTAGTTCGTCCAGCTTCCTGGCGGAAACCACACCGACCTGGTGACGCTGTCGCCGGGAGCGGTGATCGGAGCCACCAAAAGATCTGGGCCGAAAAGGTATTCGCTGTCGGCCGCGGAGTAGGCCTGTTCTTCGTGGGGATACTCCAGGTACAGCGGCCGCACGACCGGCAGGCCGGTGCGGTTGGCGGTGTCGGCGAGGGTGTAGATGTAGGGCAGAAGGTTCTCACGCAGGTTCAGGAATCTCTTCGCCGACTCCTTCGCGGCGTCGCCGTACTGCCACGGCAGCCGGTCGCTGTGGTCACCGTGCAACCGGTCGATCGGCTGGAACGTTCCCAGTTGCAGCCAGCGGACGTAGAGGTCGTCGGGCAGCTTCTTGGTGCGCCCGCCCGAGCCATCGGTTTCGGAACCGACGAGCCCGGTCGCGTCGAGGAAGCCGCCGATGTCATGGCTGATCGCGGACATGCCGGTCGCGACGGATTCTGCTGGTGTCCAACCGACTTCGCCCGCCAGCGTGCCCCAGGTCGAGTAGGTGTCTCCCGTGAAATGAATCGTGGTGCGCTTGTCGGCCCACGGGCCGGTCGGCATGCCGGCAGGCCCGACATAGCCGCTGCTTTGCAACGAGCCGTAGGCGCGGGAGAGCACGAAGCCACGCCGGCCGCCCTTCTCCGCGGCCTCCGCGAACTGCTGGTTGATCCATGCGTCGGGCGTCGCTCCCGTAGGAGTCTGCGGACCGTCGCAACACGAGCCCAGTGACCAGGGATCGCCGCCCGCGAGCCTGTTGTTCGCAACGGCCTGCACCTCTGCGAACCCCGGATTCGACTCGACGAGACTCGGGTGGACGTTCAAGACGGTATGCAGCCCTTGGGTATTGGCCCAGTCGACGAACCCGTCGGGCGCCGGAGACGTCCGGGTGTCGAGTACCAGCACGTCGAGCGGGACACCCTCGGCTCGAAACTGCGACACGACCTCGGCCTGGAGACTGTCGTCAGTGCGGTCGACGTCCTCCGAATACCAAACGCCGTAGGCCCATTGCGGCAGCAGGGCAGGCGGGCCGGTCAGCGTGGCGAGGTCACCGAGCCCGCGCTTGTAGTCATCGCCGTACCCGAACAAGTAGCCGTCAAGGTAAGTGCCCCGGTTTTCGGGGCGTGACGAAAGCTCGTTCGTCGTGGGGTCGAACATCGCCGACGCGGAATCGTCGAGCAGGTACCAGCCGTCGCGCTGCAACAGGCCCGGGGTGCTGGCGGGCATGCCGAGGTCGCCGTTGACGGTGTCCAGGCTGCGGCGATAGCCGCCCAGAGAGACATGCGGCGCAGGCGATTTCGCGCCTTCTGTGGTGACGGCGACCGCGTCGACGTTGACTCGGCACGCGTCAGCGCCCAAACACCCGAGAACGATGTCGTTGGTCCCCGCCTTGAGTGCGACGGGCGCCTGCGCGGTGGCCCACATGTTCCAGTCAGTGGTCGCAGGGAGCGCAACACTCGTCGAGACATCGCCGATGCGCAGAGTCGCCGTGCGCGTCGCCTGCCGTGCGTTCGCATAGCGGACGTGAAGCATGTAGCGGCCGTCGGCCGGAACGCCGACGGCGCGAATCAACAAGTCGGACTCCGGGTTCAGGTCGCTGACGAAGCCCGTACCCGAGTACCCTTGCCGATCGCTCGCGGCCGTTGCCGTGCCCCGCAGCCCGGCGTCTTCGGCCTCACAGGTGACATTGAACGCACAGTCGACGAGCGGCTCGCGGGACGACTGCGGAGCTTGCGCACCCGGCGCGACGACAGCGACGGTGTCGATATTGACCGTTCCCGAGTCCGATGTGTTCCGCGAAAGGCGCAACGTGTGATGGCCTTTGGCGAGGTCGACGGGAATCGCGGCCGTTCGCCACGTATCCCAGTCCGCGGTCGGCGCCAAGATCAACGTCTGACTCGGGTAGCCGTCGACGGCCAGGCTGAATGTGCGCGTCTGCTGCACTTCTTCGCCAAGCTGGGCGTTGGCATAACGGACGACGAATTGGTACCGGCCGGGCGAGTCGGCGTCGACATCGGTCGTCAGGCCGTCGCCCGCGAAGCTGAACCCGGCGAGGAACCCGGCTCCGGAGTAGCCGCGGTGATCGCGCTCGACTGCCGCTCCGGTCGGCGTGAGTTCCTCGGCCTCGCAGATGACGCCGACGACGCAGGTTGGTCGCTGCCACGGCGTCGCGGTCACGTCCTGATCGCCGGACTTCAATTGCACGGTGAGGTTGCGTGGCGTGAATGGACCTGAGTCGGTCTTGTACCGAAGGGTGATCGCGCTCGTGGTGATCGTCAGCCAGCCCTCGACAGAAGTCACGGTGTAGTCGGCGGGTGCGAAGTTCCCCCGCCCGATCACGTTGAATGTCGGCTGATCGACGAACTTGCGGTCGCTCGCGTATTCGGTGCGGATCAGCGTCGGTGACAGAATCTGGAAGCGAGCCGAGCCGGCGGCTACGGTCGGAATTCGATGGTGCTCAGCGCCGGCACCGCGACGCACCGCGCATCCGGCCGCCCATGCCAGCGTCAGGACGAGCACAGCGCTCATCACGAAGGCAAGGGCACCTGAGCGCGTCCGCACTGCTATAGCCTCTCTCCCCAAGAAGCTCGGAACAGCAAAGTATATAGACTAAGCGGAAACCAGACTGATCAGGCGTAGATCAGCAAATCGTTATAGGAATTGTGTGAAAGATCGCAGAATCGGCAAAGCTCAATGTGGCGACCCCGCCTCCTCGATCGAGCTCCACTACGAGGACCTCGGCGATGTAGGTGACCCGCCGGTCCTGCTCATCATGGGCGTCGGCGCACAGCTGCCGATGTGGCCGGACGGCTTCTGCGCGCGCCTGATCGACAGCGGGTACCGGGTGATCCGCTTCGACCACCGCGACACCGGCCTGTCGACGAAAATGCACGGCGCGCGGGCTAAAGGGTCGGTCTACCCGCGGGTGCTGCGGTATCTCGTCGGCCGCGGCAGCCCGGTGCCGTACACGCTGGTGGATTTGGCCGACGACGTCAAAGGACTACTCGATCACCTCGGCATCGAACGAGCACACGTGGTGGGCGCCTCGATGGGCGGGATGATCGCCCAGGTGCTGGCAGGCAGCCACCCCGATCGGGTTCAGTCGCTGGGCCTGATCATGACGAGCTCCGGCAGGCCGATGTCGTCGATTCCGAAGTGGCGGGTGATCCGCTTGGCGTTCGATGCGCCGAAAAGAGCTGCACCCGCTGAGGAGAGGTTGGCCAACGAGGTGCGCAACATCTCGATCATCAACGGACCCAATTTCCTTCCGCCCGTTGACCAACTGCGCCGCCGAGTCGAGGAGCTCACCACCCGCAGCGACTACCCGCAGGGCATGCTTCGCCAGTTCGACGCGATCCTTGGCACCGGCAGCCTGATGCGCTACACCCGGCGCATCACCGCGCCGACCGTCGTCGTTCACGGGTCAAAAGACCCGATGGTCCGACCGCGCAACGGACGCAATGTCGCCCGGGCCATCGAAGGTGCGCGCTACGTGGTCGTCGACGGCATGGGCCACGATCTGCCCGAGCCGGTGTGGCGGCCGATCGTCGAGGCGCTGACGGAGAATATGGCCTCGGAGTCGTGACTTCGCCGCTTACCGCGTTGTGCGACAAAGACTTTCGCAGCGACACTTGAGCGACAATCTCTCATGATTTTCTTCAGAAATACGTCCGTAATTCCTTAGAGTTCGAACATATGTTCGAGTCATGGCGACGGGTGCGGTGCAGACGGCGGTCGCCGCGCTGCGCACCGCCTACGAGGACCTGGTCGCGTTGCCTGTGGAGGCGCTGGGCAAGTCTGAGTTGGTTGATGC
>Ga0068863_100008481_pt1 | contig 10038 bp, 8 predicted proteins | sample KBSSwiS62_FD_66596 | JGI IMG/M metagenome (GOLD analysis project Ga0068863, IMG submission 66596) | Switchgrass rhizosphere microbial communities from Kellogg Biological Station, Michigan, USA - KBS Switchgrass S6-2 | ecosystem: Host-associated > Plants > Roots > Rhizosphere > Soil ...
AACTTCGGGCATCTCGCCTATCGGGTCAGCGACATTTATGGCTTGTGCGAAAAGCTGATGGCGGCAGGCGTCACCATCAACCGGCCGCCGCGCGACGGCCATATGGCCTTTATCCGCTCACCCGACGGCATTTCCATCGAGCTTCTCCAGGACGGCCATCTGGAGCCCAAGGAGCCCTGGGCCTCAATGCCCAACACGGGCAACTGGTAAAGCGCCTCAAATGTTATGATCGCCGGGTACGAATGACGTTAGCGCGAGGATTTTTGCGGCCTGAGCAGGAGCATCGAGCGATGTGGACAAGACGTCCACGAGCGAAGGCGCGGCGAACTCAGGACGCACCGCCCTCGCCCGCTATGCGGGCTCGAAGCGGGGCCAGCTTTTCTAAGCTAGCCTTCGCTCGCTAAGAAAAGCTAGGCCAAAAGACAGCGCTAAATACGGCCGAGCACTGTGATGATGCCCACCTGGGTCGTCGAGCCGTTGTTGCCGCGAATCCAGTCGTAATTCACGCCTAGATGCCAGGTGTCGGTGGCAGCCCCAAGGCTGAGGCCGAAGATAGCGTTACCACTATCGGGATCCGGGCCGACGAAGGTCATGGTGTTGCCAGCGGTGCCGCGGCCACCGGTGGATTCAAAGGCCGCCTTGATCTTCACCGCGTCCTGCAACAGGTCATAGCGATAGCCCAGCCGCGCCTCGGGCGTCAGATCGAAATTCCAGATCGTGATCGTGGTCTTGAGGTCGGCGCCCACCGCGGCACGCACCGAACTGGCGAAATAGGGCGCCACGTCCAGGTTGAAGCCGGGGCCGCCATTGGCTTCCTGATAGCCCTCCTCGCGCATGGTCATGGCGTCCAGGCTGACATGCGGGTCTATCTCAAAGCCGGTATATTTCAGCATCGCGCCAGTATTGGCGCCCAAGGCCAGCATGGCGCCTGGGCGGCGGCTGGTGGCGGTGCGCGAGAGGCCGCCGACATCGAGGGAGCGGGTTTCCTGGAAATCGCCATAGGCGGCGCTGAGCTGGGTGTCGAGGAAGACATGCTTGCCGCGCCAGTCGGTATAGCCGGTCAGCATGAACCATTGGGTGTTGGTGCGGGTGGCGCGCGGCAATTGCTGGGTGACGTCACCGCTATAGAAGGTGAAGGCGCCGCCATACCAGCCATTGCGAGGGCTGCCGCCATCCAAGCCCAGGACAAAGCCGAAGCCGTGATCCTTGTAGGAGGTCAGGGTGCCGTCGGCGGCCACTTGGCCCTTGTTGTTGATCTGGCCGGTGAATTCCTGGCCCCACAGGGTCATGTCGCCCGGCACATTGGCGAAGCTGCGCAGCAGTCGCTGGCGTGCGGCCACCGGGCCGGTGGCCTGGTCGGTCAGCATGATGGCGATCTCGCGGGTGCCGCCTGAAACATCCGGCGCGAATTGCGAGAAGACCTGCTGGGCCTGCTGCTGGGACGCGGTAACATTGATGCCGCTGCCGGGGACGCCAGGCGTGTTGTAGACCGTCATGCTGGTCGCAATCGCCGCGCCCAGCTGATTGTCGGTGGCCAGCGCCGCGGCCGCAAAGGGGAATTCGTTTTTGGCCCCGGCCGACAGGTTGAGGCCGGGGGAGCCATCCGCATTCAAGGCGTTTGTGGACCGCGGCCGCAGACTAAGCTGCAGGACTTGCTTGCCACTGGATGTGCTGATGCTTAGGGGCTGGATCGCGCTTTCGGCCGGGGTTTCAAACAGGAATGGCGTGTTCTGCCCCAGCAGCGCATTCTGCTGGGCGAGAGTAGTGTCGGTGATCGAGTTGGCGCTGATCAGGGTGATGGTCTGCGTGGAGGGCGCGGTGGTGCTGGCGGCGGTGAAGCCCGAGGAAATATAGGTGCCGAACTGCAGCGCCAGGTTGGCGCCGGACAGATCGGCGGTGTTGGCCTGCACCACCGGGTTGAGGCTGTTGAGATTGCTTTGGGAGATCGCCAGACCCAGCGTGCCGTTGGCGGCGACATTGAAGGTGGAGGCATTCACGGCAGTGGTCGTATTGGCGATGAAAAGCTGGCCGTTGGAATCCACCTGCACGGCAAGCTGCTGCGACGGCGTGTTGACCCCCGAATTGATCACCGCATTGACATAGCCGTAGCCGCCGACATGCAGCTCGTTGCCGGTGCCCGAACCGAAATCGATCACCGCCGGCGTGGTCAAAGGCGACTGGCCGGCGGTTTCGGAGGTTACGGTCCCTGCCACGATCGCATAATTGCTCGGCGTATTGATGACGCCGGTCGCGGGATTGGCCGTGCCATTGGCGCCGATATTGCCTACATTCAAGTGGTTATTGACGCCGGAGGCGTTCATCAGGACATCGCCCAGGATGCGGCCGCTATTGTTGATGGTGACGTTGCCGGTGGTGCCGGCCTGCAGATCGATGGCGCGCGTGACAGAACTGGTCACCGCGCCGGTTTCCGGAAACAGGCTGGTATTGAAGGCTTGAATCAGACCGGCATTGTTGATGGTCTTGAGGCTGTCGCCCTGATCCAGGATCGCTTCAGACACAAGGCTGAAGGGCGCGCTGCTGGTGGCGATATTCTTGGTGGGTGAAATCGTGTTGGTGTTCACCTGGGCGATGATGCTGGCGCCTTGACCGACAGTGATTTCCGGGACCGTGGAGTTCTTGGCCAGGATGACGGCAAAGGCGCTGCCTTGGCCGATGCCGGAGACCAGGGCGGTGATCTTGCCGGGGGTCTTGTTGCTGGCATTGATGTCTTCGGCCTTCACATCCAGGCGTGGCACGGTGGCAAAGGGGCCGATATAAAGCCCGGTCGCCGAGGTAATGCCATTGGCGGTGTTGGTCTGGGAACTGGTACTGGCCTGTGCCGCGATCGTGCCGGTGTTCAGCAGGCCGCCCCCGTTTGTGGCGCAAGAGCCCACGGCGCTGCTCAGACAGGTGAAATAGGTCGTGGAGGCGCCCTGAATGACGATGGCCGCGGTGCCACGGTCCGGGTCGGTGGGCTGGGCGGTGATGGAGCCCCGATTGATGAAGGAATAGCCGGCGTCGATCGAATCGACGTCCGACGTCACCGGTCCCAGGATCACGGGCCCGCGGGGTACCGTAAGGCTGCCGGTGATCGACTTGGTGGGGTCGATCAAGAGGGTCGGCTGGGATGTCCCTGAAAGAGTGATGCCCGACGAGCCGATCTGCGCCTGGGTGACATTGCTGGAGGTGGCGGGGCCGGTATTGAGGAAACCGCCATCGATACTGCCGCCGATCACCACGGCGCTGCCCGCTTCGGGATTGTTGCCGCGGGTATTGAAGCGGGTGGTGCCGATCAACGAGATGGTGCCGATATTGATCAAGGAGCCGCCGGACGAGGTCGCACAGGTGTAGCCCGAAGGCGCGCCCGTATCGCTGGCGCAGGAATGAATGCCGCCCAAGGTCTGCAGGCCGACCATGCCGGGACCCACGCCCGACAGTCCGCCTTGCACGATCACGTTGCCGTTCACGGTGCCGTCCAGGTCCACCATGATGCTGTTGGACTGGGTGGAGTCGGTGCTGGCGTTCTGGATGATCCCGCCCCCGCCCAAGAGGATATTGCTGGTGATCTTGGTATCTTGCGTCAGCAGAAAGGCGGCTGAACTGTCGCCCTGCACGATCAGGGAGGAAGACTGGGATGCCGAGGTTCCCGTCAGGGTGGTGGCGATCAGGCTGGTCAGCGTGATGGGGCCATAAAAGGTATGGCCGCCCTGGATGACGATGCCGCGCTTGCCGGTGCCACTGCCGCCCACATCGATGGTGCCGGTCGATATGAACCCGTTGGACGACAGGATATTGCCCGCGGTGGTATCGATCAGAACCCCGACGCCGTTGTCGGTCTTGGTATTGGAGAGGGCGCCGTTGTTGGTGACGGTGTTGGCGGAGTTGAGGGTGACGGCCGCCGTGCCGGAGGTCGCGATGTTGATCCCCCCGGTGGCATCAATGACGATATTGCCGCTGGAAGACGTGCTGAGGGCCGTGCTGGTATTGGTGGAAACCGTGGTATCGGCGCGGGCGGACGCAACCCCCAGGGCCGCCGTCAGCAGGGCAGCCGCAGCGGCGGAAAGCATCAAACGGTGCTTGATCAACTCAGCCTCTTAAAAATGTCGCCGGGCGGCGCTACCGCCTATCCTCGGCCTTGTTTGTTGCAAGGCCCGCTCCCGGACCTTTGGCCGCGCATCCTGCGCAGCCCGCACCGTTTACCCTTCGCCAGGACGCTTCCGGGCCGGACGAACCGGACGGGGACGCTCCCTGGAGCGTCTTTGTACCCGGCTATCGTCCCGGTTCAACAGCAATTTTCGTAACCCATGGTCCGGCCTGTGGCCAAATTAGCCCGTCTTAATCGGGTGTTAGCGCCCCGAAGGGCAGAATCCGCCATGAAAAAGCCTTAACCAGTGAAATTAACCCCATGACCAAGGCCCGGCACACCGGCTTCGCCAGGCTTACCCAGAAGGATGTGAACGCCAGCGTGGCGCGTCATGAGATGCTGCATGCCGGGCGCATGGGCGGGGCAAGAGCGGTATTTGCTTTTTGCGACCTGTCCGGACTGGATCTTGCCGGGCGCAACCTGACCAATGCCGATTTCACCGGTGCAGTCCTGGAAGAGGCCTCCTTGGAGGGCGCCAAGCTGGATTCGGCCTCCTTCTTCGGCGCAGACCTGCGCCGTGCCAATCTGCAAGGAGCGTCCCTGCGCCGCGCCGACATGCGCGGCGCCTCCATGCGCGGCGCCAATCTGATCGGCACCGACCTTTATGAGGCGGACCTGCGCGAAGGCACCATCGCGGAAAAGGACAAGTACGGAAACCTCAAGGTGCTGCAGCACGACCTGGGACCGTCCGAGCTGCCCGCCGCCATGCTCAATTCCGCCAATCTGGAACGCGCCAGGATGACCGGCGCGATAGCGGTGCAAGCCGATTTTACCGACGCCATCATGAAAGGGTGCCGTCTCACCCGCGCCAACCTCCGCCAGGCGCGGCTGACCGGCGCCAATCTGGAAAATGCCGACCTGTCGGGTTGCAACCTGACCGGCGCCGATCTCGCCGGCTGCATCCTGGTTGGCGCCAAGATGGATTTCGCCACCACCCACGGCGCGGATCTGTCCCAGGTGCTGATGCAATCCCCGGTGCCAGATCCCAAGGAAGTCACCACCATCGAAAACCTGCTGGCCGCCCATTCGCGCTGGGCGGCAACCGATGGCCGCGAAGGTGCGCCCGCCGATCTGACGGATAAGGACCTGCGCCATGTGACGTCCCTGGCGCGCTGCACCCTGACCGCGCTGATCGCGCCCGGCGCGCTGCTGTATGGCGTCAACCTGGAAGGGGCTTCGCTGCAAGGCTCCAACCTGGCGCGCGCCGATCTGCGCTCCGCCAAGCTGGGCGGCGCGGATCTGCGCGGCGTCAACCTGTCGGGAGCGCTTCTCAATCATGCCGATTTGCGGGACTGCAAGCTGGGGCCGCTGATGATCTCCAGCGGGCGTCTGTTGCCAGCGCGCCTCGACAACGCTCAAGCGCGCTATGCCGATATGCGCGGATCGGATCTGCGTCGCGCCCGGCTGTCCGGCTGCGACATGTCCTATGCCAATCTGATCGAGGCCGATCTGCGCGACAGCGAAATGCAGGGCGCGGATTTCTCCGGCGCCAAGCTGCCTGGCCGCCTCGCCGACGCGCTAGCGGCTTCGGTGTAACGCCTGCCGCGTCTGACGCCGTTTCAATAACAAAAAGCGGGGCATCCCAAAGGATGCCCCGCCCGTTTGTTTAGACCGAGGAGACGTGCCGACCTAAGCGGCCGCCTTGGCGCCTTCGATGGTCTTGAGCTCCGGCGCATTGATGGGAATGCGGCGGGGCTTTTTCTCCTCCGGCACCAGACGCTCCAGATCGACATGGAGCAGGCCGTTCTCAAGCCGCGCGCCCTTCACCTCGACATGCTCGGCAAGCTGGAAGCTGCGCTCAAAGGCGCGTCCGGCAATGCCTTGATGCAGCAGGGACGAACTGGATTTTTCAGCCTCGTCGCGCTTGCCGGTGATGGTGAGCACGCGATCCTTCACATCAACCAGGAGGTCTTTTTCGGCAAAGCCGGCGACCGCCAGGGTGACGCGGTAGTTATTCTCATCACTGCGTTCGATATTGTAGGGCGGATAGCCCTGCTCGGACGCAGACTCCAAAAGGCCGATCAGGCGATCAAAGCCGACGGTGGAACGGAAAAAAGGGGAATAATCGATACGCATGGGACAACCTCCTAAAAGCGTTGTTGATCCCGCCGCTCCCCTTCCAATAAGGGAAGCTCCGCGCGGGAACCGGCCCCATCAAGGCGACCGGCTGGTCAATATCTGGGAAGCCCAAAAGCGGTCTTCAAGCCCTTTGCTGGCCTTGAAAATCAGTCTTAAGTGCTTACGCAACCAGCTGATTCCGGGCGCATGATCCCCTCCGCCACCCTGTTCGATCCCTTGCCCATCAAGGCCGTGGGCGCGAGCTTGCGCGCCGCCAGGTTCCCCGCCGCACCGGATGTTCCCACCCGGGGCGTGTGCGTGCTGTTGAACGGCCAGACGGAGTTCATCGAAAAATATTTTGAGGTGATCGACGAGCTGCGCGGTCGCGGTTTTTCGGTGGCGACCATGGACTGGCGCGGCCAGGGCGGCTCAACCCGGATGACGCAGGACAGCCGCAAAAGTTTTGTCGGCGATTTCAGCGAATATGACGATGACCTGGACACGCTGCTGAACTGGATCGTGACGCCCATGTTGGTGGAAGGCGAAAAGCCGGTCGCGCTGGCCCATTCGATGGGCGCGCATGTCCTGCTCAGGCGGCTGGCGCGCAAACCTGCAAGTTTCCGGGCTTGTGTGCTCAGTGCGCCGATGATCGCCATTTCCTTCCGCGGCCAGCGCGAATTCCTGGTGCGGGCGGTGACGCAGTATCATCTGTGGCGCGGCCTGCAGGCCGGCTGGGTGTGGGGCATGGAAGCGCGCGATCCCCACCGGGTGACTTTTGCCACCCAACTGGTGACCTCTGATCCGCAGCGCTTTGAGCGCACCCAGATTTTTTTGCGCGAAAATCCCGACCTCAGACTGGCGGGAGCTACCTGGGGATGGCTGGCGGCGGCGATACGCTCGATGGATTGGCTGGCGGGCAAGGCCGAAGCCATCACCACGTCGCTCCTGGTGGTGGGCGCGGGAAAAGACCGCATCTGTATCACGCCGCAAACCAGGGCGTTTGCGGGCCGCTTGCCGCATGCCGACTATGTCGAGATCAAGGACGGCGAGCACGAAATTCTGATGGAGCGCAATTCCATCCGAGCCGAATTCTGGACCGCCTTTGATGCGTTCATGGAAAAACACCGCGCCCCGGCGTGAACCGAAGCGCGGCGTCTCTCACAACGTGATGATTACTGATTGACCTGACCGGCCGACTGGGCGGCAGCTCCACCCGCCGGCTGATCCGCAGGTGGCGCTGCGGGGGACTGGGCCTGTGGCGGCGCAGCCGGATTGTTCTGCGCCGTAGTCGGCATGTCCGCCGCGGTGGTCGCATTCGGCGGCACCGCAACGCCCGACTGGGTGTTGTTGGTTGCCACGTCCGAAGGCGACGGGGCCGGCGCGGTCACCGCCTGCTGCTGCACCGGCTGGGCGGTAGACTGGGTGGCATCCGCCGCCATCCGGGCAGCCGCTGCGCTGTTTGCGCTTTCGTTCGCGGGAGCGCTGTCGGCGTTCGCTATCCTATGCTTTTTCGGCACAGGTGCACTGGCTTCCTTCACCGGCGCTGCCGGCGCTGGGGCGTTGTCGGCCGCGGCCGGAGGCGTCGCCGGCATATTGGCGTCCGGCGTCATCGCCACCGGTTGGGGCGCAGGCGCGGGTTGAACCGGCGCCGGCACGGTGTTCGCCGCTACAACCGCCTTGGGCTGCACGGAACGGCCGGCCGAGGCATAAAGGGCCACGCCCGCCGCTCCGATCATCAGCGCCACAGCGACCGCGCCCACGATTTTGGGCGTTTTGCTGGGCGCGATGTCTTCCGGCTGTGTGGTGTGGAAGGCCTCCAATCCCGCGCTGTTGCCCAACGGTTCGTTATGCAGGGCGCGAGGATCGTTCGGGAACGGAGCATTGAAGTCACGTAAAGACATGCATTCCTCCTACGGGATCGGATAATCTTCGGTAAGAGAACGTTACCGGCGGGCGGCGGTTTCGTTATGCCCGAACAAAGGCAAATTGCGGCGATATTGGCGCAAGACCGCCGCAATATTTATCGCCCGTTCGATGTGGCCGCTGTCCGAGCTCAGCTTTTCAGCAGCTTTATGGCTTCTTCGTGGATGCGCCGGTCACCGCAGGCCAAAATGGCTTTGCCATCGCGGCAATCGCCGCCATCCCAAGAGGTGATGACGCCGCCCGCGCCTTCCACCAGCGGAATCAGCGCCGCGACATCCCAACGATTGAAATTGGCTTCGATGATGATGTCGACAAATCCAAGCGCCAGCGCGGCAAAGAGATAACAATCGCCGGCGTAACGGGTCATGCGGACGGCGGCTTTCACGCGCGCGAAGGCCGCTTGCTGTTCCAGGGAAAAATACTGGCTGGGATCGGTGGCGCAGAGGATCGCGTCTTTGAGGTCAGCACATTCGCGCACTTTCAGCGATGTGCGTTTTTCGCCTTCGATCAGGAGCGAACGGCCATTGACGCCGATAAAGCGTTCGCCAAGCACCGGCTGATCGAGGATGCCCAGAACCGGGATTTCATTGTCCTCCAGCGCGATCAGAGAGCCCCATTCATGCCGCCCGGTGATGAAGGCGCGGGTGCCGTCCACCGGATCCAGAACCCAGCGCAGAGTGTTGCGACCGGGCTTTTCGCCATACTCCTCGCCCAGGATGCCGTCGTCGGGACGCTCGCGCTCGATGATGGCGCGGATGGCGCGCTCGCCGCCCTTGTCGGCCTCGGTGACCGGATCGAAGGGCGCGCGGCCGGGCTTGTGCACCACCTCGATGCGCTGTCGGAAGTACGGACGGATCACCGCGCCCGAAGCATCGGCCAGGCGATGGGCGAAGGCGATAAGCTTGTCGTCGACGCTCATGCGGCCGATTTCCAGAAAGAGACGATGAGCCCGCCCGTCACGATGAGGGCGCCGCCTGCCAGGATTGGCAGAGTGGGAAGATCACGAAAAAACAGGAAATTGATGATCTGCCACATGACAAAGAGGGTGGCGATATAGAGACCCACCACCTGGCCGAATTCCAATGGCGCTAAGTTGAGGAAGGTGCCGTAGCCCGCCAGCAGGACGGTACCCAGCATAAACAGGCCCAGCCGCGCCAATTTGATTTGACCGGGGCCGGCCTGTTCAAACAGGGATTTGCGGATCAGGGCGTCACCCGACACTTCCAAGGCGGTGGCGATGATCAGAAAAGCCAGGACAGGCAGGCCGGCGAGCAGTTTCATTTGGAGCTTCCTTCGGGCAGGCCTACAATAGCTGGAAAATCCGGGAGGGCGACATGCGATACGGCCTCTATAGCGCGATTCTGACTTGCTCTTTTCTTTCCGCACAAGCTTTGGCTGCCCAGGAGTTGAAAGAGATCGCCTGCGGCCGGAACCTGGAGAAAGCCGGCGCCCCGCCACAAATGGTGCTCGATCCCTCGCTGCATGTGCTGGACCAGACGCGCGCCGGAAAATTCGATCCGGGTGCGCCGCCTGCGGGCTATGCCATCAAGTCGATCTTCTGCGCCCGCTCCGATATCGTCCCGGCGCCGACCGACTACAAGGTCGTCCAGTCGGGCTATCCCTTGATGATCTTCGCCCGCGACAAGGACGACAAGGCAAACCGCACCCGCATCGCGGTGCTGGAGATGAGCGGCGGCCAGTTGCGCCTGCGTTCGGTGGGCCAAGCCGGTTTCACACCGGACATGATCCAGCGCATCCAGACCTTCCTGGACACCTCACTGCCCGAATTCGGCAAGGTCTCGCGCTAGCGCTTAAGCGTCCGCCGACTGCTTGGCGCGCTTGCGCAGATGCGGCAGCAAGGCCCGCTTGCGCAGGCGGATGTTCAGGGGCGTCACTTCCACCAGTTCATCATC
>Ga0068863_100008483_pt1 | contig 10036 bp, 7 predicted proteins | sample KBSSwiS62_FD_66596 | JGI IMG/M metagenome (GOLD analysis project Ga0068863, IMG submission 66596) | Switchgrass rhizosphere microbial communities from Kellogg Biological Station, Michigan, USA - KBS Switchgrass S6-2 | ecosystem: Host-associated > Plants > Roots > Rhizosphere > Soil ...
GCGCGTGCGCTGGGGTTATCAACAGCACACAAGGCAGCTTCCAAACGCATTCGCGATTCTCGCCATCCTTCATCCGGCACGACTGCAAGACTGGATGCGACAGACCTGGGGAACATCAGGTGAGTCCGTGGCACAGTGGAATGACGAAAGTCCGCTCGGTGTCAATCGCCTGACCGAAATCATGCGACTGCTTCGCGAGGGCCCGGCAGCCTCTCATTGGACGGAGGTCTTCACGCAATGGATCCTCCGCGAGCGCCACCTGGGTGCTATCGGAGCACTGGGTCTGGCCCAGCTGTGCACCCTCGATCATGCGAGAGTAGGCGAGCTGGTTGAGCAGATCGGCCGGCAACCAACAGATTTTGCCGTCAAGTCTTTTGCCGAGTTCATTCAATACCAAAAATCCGATCGAGCTTTCGCACAGAAAGCACTCGCTATGTTGGAAGTTTGGAGCAGATTTCAAAACTCGTACGAGCCCATTGAGAATGCAGTGGTATATGGCCTGGTGCACGGCGCCAGTGGCCGAGCTTTGGGACAACCCTCAGCTGCTCACGTGCGCGCAGTGGAAGCTATCGAGGCCCGGGAAGCCCAAGGGACCTCATCAGGATTGTTCCGTTCCACGCTCGAACGCGCCAAACGCGAACTCCGGGCGGCCTGCTACTAAGATCAAGTCTGCGCTCGCGGGGGTTATGACCGCGGAAGGTGCGCTGGCGCGGAACCCATTCGGCCGCGCCAACGTTCATCCAGTTATGACCGATAGGTTCTCAGGGCTGGGCGCCGCTGTGGCGCGATAGCACCGGCTCCGCATGTTTCGGCGTGCTGGAGCATACGGCCTTCTGATCCTGCTCGGCAGCTCAGCCATTTGGGGCGCGGACCCACAACCGTACCGCGTCGAGATCGGCTCAACCAAGGACAGTGCATTGAATGACACGCTCAAAGGCACGTCCGAACTCATCACGTTGCGCAAGAGCGCACCGGTAGGGCCCTTCGGCCTTATCGGGCGCGCGCGAGGTGACCTCGAGCGACTGAAGGCTGTGTTGGAGAGCTTTGGATACTACCAAAGCAATGTGTCCATCACGATCGATACGCTCCCGCTGGATGATCCCACGCTCGGTGACGAGTTGACGCAACGGTCCCGCGATCAGGAGACGCAAGTCAACATCGCATTCAACCTCGGGCCGCTTTATCACCTGGGAAGCATCGACATCGACGGTGAGGTGCCGCCCAAAGCGGCCGCGTCGCTGCAACTGACCTCGGGTGCACCCGCGGTAGCGGCGGACGTGGTGGGGGCGGCGGAGCGGTTGCGCAAGGCACTCCAGGATGATGGCTATGCGTATGCGCGCGTGGATCCCCCGCATGCACGCGAGAATGCCGCGGAGCGCGTCCTCAACGTGCGCTTCCATGTTGAAGCGGGTGAGCGTCGGCCGCTCGGCGACATTCGCATCCAGGGACTGCAGAATCTGAAAGAATCGTTCGTCCGCCGACGGCTGTTGGTGCACAGCGGTGATGAGTACCGAGCCTCCGCCCTCGAAGCGGCTCGCCGCGACCTCCTTGCGCAGGGTGTTTTCTCGCAGGTCAACGTCCACATTGATCCCGCTCCCGATCCGCAAGGCCGCGTACCGGTGACCTTTGACATTCACGAGCGGCGACCCCACGTGGTGGGCGTGACCGGCGCTTACTCGAGTGACTTGGGGACGAGTGCCGGTGTCAACTGGACGCAGCGCTCGGTGTCGGGAAAGGGCGATGCGCTCAGCCTGTCCGCGTCCGTCATCAATCTGGGCGGCGGCACGGCGACCAACGGCATCGGTTATGACTTGAGCGGCAAGTATCGCATACCGGACTGGAAAACACGCGATCAGTCCGTGCAGGTCTCGTTGGGCGCGCTGCGCCAGTCGCTCGATGCTTACGATCAGACCGCGGTTACCAGTGGAGTGTCAGTCATACGAAAACTCTCGCGCATCTGGAGCGTGAGTGCAGGGTTCACCGCGGAGCGTGAGAAGATCGTGCAGGAGTCACCGCCCGATCCGCAAGAGAGCGCTGCCGTCGGGTGCACGACTCAGGTGGCCGCGCCCAAACCGGGCACCAGCGAACCGCGCTGCACCTATCATTACACGCTCCTGGGCTTGCCGCTCACCGCCGTCTACAACACAGCCGGATTGGAGTCTCCGCTGGCCGATGCGCGCAAAGGGCTGCGCGTGTCGCTCGCGGTTACACCGACCTTCTCCTTGGGCCACCCGAGTGCCAAGTTCGTCATTACCCAGTTGACCGGTTCCGCCTATTTCGACTTGCAACACTGGGGGCTGGCGAGCGATCCCGGCCGTAGCGTGCTGGCGTTCCGTGCGCTCGGAGGACTTGCGGCCGGTGCCACGCAGTTCAGCTTGCCACCCGATCAGCGCTTCTATGCCGGTGGCAGCGGCACCATTCGTGGCTATCGGTACCAGTCGGTGGGGCCCGCGTTTATTCCGGACGGCAACCCGATCGGCGGTACGGCGATCAACGCCGGAACGGTTGAGTTCCGGCAGCGTATCGGCACCAATCTCGGCTTCGTCACCTTCGTGGATGCCGGTAATGTCAGTCGCACTTTGAATCCGCTGAGCGGGACTCTACGCATGGGCGCGGGCGCAGGCGTGCGCTACTACACCGCCCTCGGGCCCCTGCGGGTGGATCTGGCGGTTCCACTCAACCGCCGTCGGCCGCCGGAGGTGCAGCGCGCCGATGATGCGTTTGAAGTCTACATCGGACTCGGGCAGGCATTCTGATGCGACAGGCAGTGAAATTCGCGGCGTGGACGGTAGGGGGTCTCCTCGGAGTCATCGTCCTGGCCCTGAGCGCGCTCCTGATCATCGGCAACACCGAGTCGGGACGTGCTCTTGTTGTCCGGATGACCCCGCGCCTGACGCAAGGGCATGTGCAGCTCGCGGGCATTCACGGGTCGTTTCCGGCGGCGTTGGATCTGGACCGTTTGACACTCAGCGATGCCGAGGGTGTATGGGCGTTTGCCGAACGCATCTCGTTGCGATGGTCGCCAACTGCCTTGATTGTTCGCCACGTGAAGGTAGACACACTTCATGCTGGAAGGGTGCACATTGAGCGCGCACCGCTACCGGACAAACAACCGCAATCCAGTAGCACCTCTTCCATTCCACGCATCGACCTCGCCGATCTGTCGATTCAAAGTCTGGAGCTCGGCAAGGCCCTGGCGGGGGATGCCGTCTCGCTCGTGGTCAAAGGCAATGCACACTTACGTTCACTGGACGATGCCACGGCGTATATCGTCGCGCGCCGCAGCGGCGGCAACGGCAACTATGAGATCGGCTTGCACTTCGATCCGGCGCGCATGGATGCGCGGCTGAAACTGCAGGAGCCCGCCAACGGGCCGTTGGAGAACCTCGTGAAGGTTCCAGGCCTTGGCGCACTGTCGGTGGTTGCACAGCTGAATGGGCCACGCAACGCGGAAGCCGTGCAGCTTTCTGCGGATGCGGGCCCGTTGCGCGCACGCGCTCAAGGGACACTCGATCTCGTTCACCGCGCGGCGAACTTGGACTACTCGCTCACAGCGCCTGCAATGACACCGTATGCAGGTCTCGCGTGGCAGAACGTTGAATTGAAGGGGCGATTTCACGGTCCGTTCACCACGCCGACGGCGAATGGGCGGTTGCTGATCAAGGCACTGCAGGCACCCGGTGGTGCCCAACTCGAGGCCCTTGAAGCCGATCTTACCGCCCAAGGCGGTCTCATGAGGCTACAGGCCGGAATTGATGGACTTCGGATCCCGGGACCGCACCCGGTGTTGTTTCGGGACTCGAGGTTGTCTTTGGATGCCTCTGTTCGCCTGGACGACCCAAAGCGTCCTCTGCAGCTCACCGCGCTCCACAAGCTCTTCGCCTTGCAGGCGAAAGCCACGACGGCCGGGGAGCAGAGCGGGGATCTGACTCTGCACCTGCCGGATCTCGCACCGTGGGCGGTGCTCGCCGGACAAAAGGTCCGGGGCGATGCGGACGTGCAGGTGCACCTCAAACGCACCGACTCGTCGACTCGCGTGATTGCGACTGCGGAGAGTCGCCTCGATGGGGGTGCGGCGGCCTGGGCGGGCCTCTTTCGCGGCACACCCGTCCGACTGGAGACTGCTGCCGAGTTGACCGATAAGTCGATCTCGGTGGAGCAATTGCAACTCACGGGTCGTGCCCTGTCGCTGACGGCAAATGTGACGGCCGCGCGAACCGAAGCGCAGGAGCTGAAAGCGCATCTCGATCTCAGCTTGCCCGATCTAACCCGGGTGTCCCCGGCGCTTGCGGGCGCCTTGAAGCTCTCCAGCAGTGTGAAGGGGCCGCGCGATCAATTGAGTCTGGATACTTCTCTCATCACCGATCTCTCAGCCCATGGCTCCCCTCGGGGGACGATCAAAGCGGTCGTACACGCCGAAGGCTTACCAAAGACGCCGAAGGGTACCGTTGAGGCTCAGGGCGAGCTGGATGGCGCTCCACTACAACTCAACCTGGCCTTGGACCAACCCAGCGGCACTGTCTATCACGCCGTCATTCGCCGCGCCGACTGGAAGAGTGCGCACGCGGAAGGGGAGTTTGCGACGGGTGCCACGGTCGCCCAGGCGCGCGGCAACGTGCGGGCGCGCATGGGGAACTTAAGCGATCTCAACCGATTGCTCGGCAGCACTTTGGCTGGGAGCGTCGACACCCATCTTTCGGTAGCTCCGCTCGCCGGACGTGCGCGCGTACAAGTGCAGCTCCAAGCGCAACACGTGGCTGCCGCCGGTATCACGGCCGACGCGCGGGTGAGCGCCACCGGTCCCACGGATGCCTTGGATGTCAGGGTAGACGCGCAGTCGCCCTCGGTGGGCGGACAGCCGGCGCAAATCAATGCCGCAGCGCTCGTGAACCTCACGGCCAAAGAGGTCCAGCTGGCGAGCCTCGAGGCGGTCTATCACGCTCAGAACATCCGCTTGTTGACGCCGGCGCGCGTCGCGTTTGCCAACGGTTTCGCGGTGCACGCCTTCAAAGTGGGGGCGCAGGAGGCGACTATCGAAGTCGATGGTCAGATTTCCCCGACGCTCGACCTGCACGCAGCCCTGCGGCAACTCAAGCCCGAGTTGATCAATGCGTTTGTTCCGGAGCTGCTGGCCGGCGGCACCATCGAGGCGACGGCGCAAGTGCAGGGCAGTACCGCCGCGCCCACCGGGCAGGTGCAGTTTGAAGCGCTCGGGCTACGCGCCAAGAACGCCGCCGCCTTGGGCCTGCCTGCGACCGATCTACGCGCGAAGGCCGATCTCATGGGCGAGACCGCTCGAGTTGAGGCCCACCTCGCCGCCGGGAGCGCCTCGCAACTGGAGCTCACCGGACGGGCGCCGCTGACGGCCACCGGCGCCGTCGAGCTGAAACTCGCCGGTAATCTCGATCTGGGTCTCCTCAATCCGATGCTGGAAGCGGGCGGCCGACATGTCACGGGCGCGCTCGCCATCGACACCGCAGTCACCGGTGCCGCCGCCACACCGGACATCGCTGGTACGGTCCGACTCACAAAGGGGAGCGTCCGGGACTACACTCAAGGGATCAGCCTCTCCGATATCACCGGTGAGCTCACCGGGAGTCACGGGCTGTTGCGGATCGAGAAGCTGGCGGCACGCGCCGCGCCCGGCAATCTGGCCATCGAAGGCACGATCGGTGTGTTGCAGCCGAAGATGCCGGTGGATCTGAAGTTGACCGCGAAGGATGCCCAACCGATCGCCAGTCAGCTCATGACCGCGAATCTCGATGCCAACATACAGGTCACGGGCACGGCGCGCGAGCAACTGGCCGTCGGCGGCACCCTGCACGTGAATCGGGCGGACATCGGCATCCCCAACGGTCTGCCACCGAGTGTCGCAGTCCTGGATGTGGAACGGGACGGGAGTGCCAAGACACCGCAGACGCAGAGCGCGCATCCCCTGGTGATCAATCTCAACATTGCAGTCGATGCTCCCCGGCGCATCCTGATCAAGGGCCGCGGGCTCGATGCTGAGATGGGCGGACAACTGCATATCCGCGGCACGACGGCCGCCCCGGTAGTGGAAGGTGGATTCGAGCTACAGCGTGGATTCTTCACGCTCGCCAGCAGCAAACTGACCTTCACCAACGGCACGGTCACGTTTGCCGGCACGGGCTTGAGTCAAAAGCTCGACCCCTCGCTCGACTTCACAGCCCAAACCAAGGCGGCCGAAGTGACGGCGGTGGTGCATATCGGTGGTCTTGCGGATGCTCCGCAGATTGAGCTCTCCAGCACGCCGGAACTGCCGCAGGATGAGATTCTGGCGCGGCTGCTGTTTGGCGAAAGCGCCGCGCAGTTGTCGGCCCTGCAGCTGGTCGAAACCGGTGCGGCACTGGCGAGCTTGCGGGGCGGCGGCAATGGGCCGAGCCTGAATCCAGTGGCCAAGATCCAAAAGGCGCTGGGACTTGACCGCTTGTCCGTCGGCGGTGGCTCCTCGGCCGGGGAAACTTCCGGCCAGCAAGACTCCGGCACCAGCGTGGAAGCGGGTCGCTATGTTTCCAGTCGCGTGTACGTGGGAGTAAAGGAGACCACCACGGGGGGAAGTCAGGTGGGTGTTGATGTGGATCTGACGAAGCGGCTGAAGTTGCAAGCGAAACTCGGCAACGGCACCGCGACGGCCCAAGGCGTGACACCGGAAAACGATCCCGGCAGCAGCCTGGGTGTCGCCTATCAGTTCGAGTATTGAGTCCGGAAGGAAACCGCAAGCTGTTTCAGCTCAGCGCCGGTCCGACTTGCGCCATCGGGCCATCAGATACCACACGCCAAGCAGCGTTACTCCGAGGCTGAGGAGGGCCATCGGGTGAGCGCCGGCCCAACGCTCGCCCCGATGTAGGGTGCGGGTGCTCAAATCTCTCGTCGCGTTCCAGGCCCGGTGCAGCTGGTAGCGGGGAGAGAGGTGAAGTTGCAAGTCTGCCAACGTCCGATCGAGTTGGCGACGGGTCAACTCGCTCTGGTGCTCCAGTTCATCAATGTGAGAGCTTTTCACGAGGGTTGTATCTCAGTGACCTGGTAGATCCAACGGGGTAACTGCGCTTTTGGGTATTGCAGTAACGTTTGTGGGCTGACCTGCGTTCCGTAGCAGGCCATCGACGGCTTGCTGCAGTGCAGTCGCGCAAGGCGGCGCAGCCTGCGCATCCTTGGAACGATGATTGCTTTCATTGAGGTGCATCGGGAGATCCGCTATGCAATCCGATCGAGGGCGCCTCGCTGAGCTGCCACAGGAGATTCCTGCCCGAGGTTGGTGGGACATTGGTTGGCGTGTTGTGAAGCGGCTCGGTACCGACAATGTCACCCTCATCTGCGGCGGCCTGGCGATGTATGCGCTGCTGTCAGTCTTTCCCGGTTTGGCGGCGGCAGTCTCGATCTACGGCCTGTTTGCCACCCCTGCCGATGTCATCAAGCATATGAGCGTATTCTCCGGCGTGCTGCCACCGGGTGTGTGGGACATCTTCAAGACACAGCTGCAAACCATTACCAGCCACGAGCAGAGCACGTTGAGTGTGGCGGCGGCGCTGGGCATTGGCATTGCGCTCTGGAGCGCTCGCGCGGCGATGGGTGCTCTCATGACCGCAATGAACATCGCCTACGGCGAGCGTGAGAAACGTCATTTTCTCATTCAGGTGCTCGTCTCGCTGCTGTTGACCATCGGTGCGGTGCTCGGATTTCTCGTCGTAGTGCTGCTCGGGTTTGCGATCCCCCTGACTTTGAATATCCTCGGCACGAGCACCTGGCTTCAGGTGATTGCGGATGCTTTGCAATGGGCGCTGTTGTGGCTCTTTACGATCTGGGGCTTGTCGCTGGTCTATCGGTACGCGCCGGCCCGGGAGCCGGCCCGCTGGTTGTGGGTCAGGTGGGGATCCACGCTCGCTGCAACCCTGTGGTTGGGTACGAGCGCGCTCTTCGCCGTCTACGTGCGCAACATCGCCGACTACGGGAAGACCTACGGGGCGTTGGCCGGCGTGATTGCCCTTTTGATGTGGTTCTATGTTTCGAGCGTCATCGTGGTGCTCGGGGCGCAAATCAATGCCGAAATGGAGCGGCAGACCAGGAGGGACACGACGGAGGGGCCTGAGGCGCCGATGGGTAAACGGGGCGCGTATGCAGCCGATACGCTTGGGCCGGCGGCCAATGAGGATCGTGCCTCGAAATGAGACAGTCGTGGGGCGTCCGTGCGCGAGTTGCGGGCAGATGTGGGGCCGTTGGCGTGTTCCTCCCCCGCATCCTCAAAGTCCCGATCACCGTTGAGGTCGCCATACGAACCGGCCGCTGTCGGCTGCAAGCACGGAGTTTGCCATCGCGGGTACACACAGAAACAGGAGAGCAACGACAGTCCTTGTTGGAGAACGTGCGGCGCAGCAATGCTGCGATCGGTTCATGACGCGAGCGGAAAGCTGGAACGTTCGCTGAGCAGCGTACGGGAACTTTGGCGCCGGGCAGGGCGTTCCACTATCGGCTGCGGTTGCTGAAAGGAATGCAATGATGGACCGGAAATCGAGATTCACAGTGGCGTTGGCGGGGGTTGGGATACTGCTCGGGGCCGCGACGGTACAGGCTTCTCAAACCGCGAAGCACCAAGCGGAAGAACTGCGCAGGGCGAAGCTGTCGCTCATTGAGGCGATCATCGCGGCCGAAAAGGAAGGCGGCGGCAAGGCTACGAGTGCGGAATTCGCCTTCAAGCGGGGCAATCCCGCCCACTTCGAAGTCAAGATATTGAGTACTGATGGCAAGAAGCTCACACGCTATGAGCTCAACCCTCAGACCGGCCAGATCCAGAAGACCGACAACGAAGTGCTGGAGAAACTGGTGACGCGACTCACGCCGGAGGGCCTGCGTCGCTCGCCCACCATCCTGACGCATGCGATCGCTGTGGCGCAGGAGCACTCTGGAGGCCGAGCGCGCAGCGCCGATGTCGATCGCAAGAGTGATCACCTTGAATACGACATCGAGACCGTGAAGTTGGACGGCTCCCTCCACAAGATCACGATCAATGGAGTGGACGGGACGATCCTCAAGGACGAGTTGGAAAAGTAAGGAGGCTGCCATGTCACTTCAGCAGCACACCTGGAAGGTTCATCCCCACGGGCATCTTCAGGCTGTCACGCCTGATATTCTGACCGTCACCGGAACGATTAACATGCCGGCCGGCAAACTCCCTCGCCGCATGACCGTGGTGCGCGTCGCCGGGCGCGATCTGATTATCTTCAGTGCCATGGCGTTGGCAGATAGCGAAATGCGCACGCTGGAGGAATTCGGGCGGCCGGCATTCATGATCGTACCGAACGACCACCATCGCATGGATGCAAGGAGCTGGAAGGATCGCTATCCCGGCATCCAGGTCATTGCGCCGGCCGGCGCGCGTGCGAAGGTCGAAAAAGTAGTGCCGGTGGATGCGACCCACGGGAACTTCGGCGACCCTTCCGTGATACTCATGGCCGTGCCGGGCACCGAAGAATTGGAGGCGGCCCTGGAAGTGCACCGTGAGGATGGCGTGACGCTCGTCCTGAATGATCTGATCGGAAACATCCGCAATGCCTCCGGAGTGAGTGGTTGGTTTCTGCGTATGATGGGCTTTGCAGGAGATGAGCCTCACATTCCATTTCCCGTCAGGCGCGCCGTCATACGCAACCGCGATCTCGTGCGTCAGCAATTACTAAGCTGGGCTGAACTGCCGTCCCTGCGTCGTATTCTCGTTTCGCATGGCGAGGTTCTCGGGGAGCAACCCGCGGCAGCCCTGAGAAAACTGGCGGAGTCTTTGCAGGTGCATTGATTGACCCACCGTCAAGCAAAGGCTTCAGCCGTCGTCAGGTGGCGGGTAAGGCATCCCGACAAGCACCAGTGGGATGACGAAAGGCTTCAGCTCTCGGGTGATGCTGCACTGCGCCATTACCAGACGGTGGCAATCACCCGCCGCTCGTGCGGCGCGTGCCGGTGCTCCCATAGATACAGCGCCTGCCAGGTTCCCACACCTAACTCGCCATCGATCACTGGCATCGTTACGGAG
>Ga0068863_100008485_pt1 | contig 10034 bp, 10 predicted proteins | sample KBSSwiS62_FD_66596 | JGI IMG/M metagenome (GOLD analysis project Ga0068863, IMG submission 66596) | Switchgrass rhizosphere microbial communities from Kellogg Biological Station, Michigan, USA - KBS Switchgrass S6-2 | ecosystem: Host-associated > Plants > Roots > Rhizosphere > Soil ...
GCTAGTCTACTTTGAAGTGGTAAGTTCATTCGCACTGATTCTGGGTCTGGTGGTGGTGAATATTCTGCGTCCCGGCGTGGGCATGAACGTAGATGTGAAGAAACTGGACGCTAGTTCGATCGCGTCCTATGCTGCCCCCGGAAAACTGGGCGGAATTCAGGATTTCCTTCTCGGCATCATCCCCACGACGTTCTTTGACGCATTCGCCAAGGGCGAGATCCTGCAAGTGCTGCTGCTGGCGGTGATGTTCGGCATTGCGCTGCAGAAGTTCGCGACGCGCGAAAATGCGGTTTTTCAGTTTATCGAAAAGATGTCGCAGGTATTGTTCGCGGTGGTCGGGCTGATTATGAAGTTTGCGCCGATTGGCGCGTTCGGGGCGATGGCCTTTACCATCGGCGCATATGGCATCGGCAGCCTGGTGCTGCTTGCGAAGCTGATGGGCACTTTTTATCTGACGTGCCTGTTCTTCATATTCGGCGTGCTGGGGATCATCGCCCGCGTCCACGGCTTCAGCATCTGGCGTTTCGTGAGTTATGTGCGGGAGGAGATCCTGATTGTCCTGGGCACCTCGTCTTCCGAAGCTGCCTTGCCGCGAATGATGGCGAAGCTGGAGAGCCTGGGGGCAGGCCGCTCTACCGTTGGGCTGGTAGTCCCGACCGGTTATTCGTTCAATCTGGATGGTACGGCTATCTATCTGACGATGGCCGCGGTGTTCATCGCGCAGGCGACGAATACGGAAATGACGGTGATGCAGCAGATTACTTTGCTCGCGGTGTTGCTGCTGACGTCGAAGGGTGCTGCCGGGGTGACCGGGAGCGGCTTTATCGTGCTGGCCGCTACGTTGTCGGCTGTGGGAAATATTCCCGTGGCGGGACTTGCGCTGATTCTCGGTATCGACCGATTTATGTCGGAGGCTCGAGCGATTACTAATGTGATTGGCAATGGGGTGGCGACGCTGGTGATTGCTCGGTGGACCGGGGACTTAGATAAGGAAGTGCTGCATGATCGGTTGCACGGCGTGGAGCAGGTTGGAGTTGAGCCGGCTACCCACTGAACCCCATCGCCGGTCTTGCGCCGGAGCGGCAATCAAACCATCAATGTGCGCCGCAATTTCGATGACGCCGTATTGCTCGGCTTCTTGCGACACCGTTAGAAATCGAACTTCGCGCGAACGAGCCGGCAGACGAACAGCAAACGCTTCCAACAAAACCGGCCCGTCCTCCGTTTGCGTAACTGCGAACACAGGACGCCGGCTCCGCAGTTGCGAATGGACAAATTCCAGTGGAAATACTGCAACTGCCCGATCGCCTGCGTGCGCGCGCACTGCACCGCTGGCGTCACGTACGTGAACCCAAGCTATGTGGTGCTTGCTGTCTTTCAGCACGGTATCGATTTGCTGGAGGCCGCCGGGCACTCCGGACCGGATTGACTGATCCACTTGCGCAGCATGCACCGCCAGGCTTCGCCTTACGTCTTCGATCCGCGCGCGCTCGCCGGCCTTTTTATAGCGGGAAATACCGCTACCGGCCGCCAGCGCCAACACCAGACAGACAGCAAGCACCCGATTCATAAAGCCCTACTGATCTCCCGGCCCTCTACCAAAACCGCCGGGTCCGCCCGGGCCACGGCCACCGCCGCCGCCAATTCCGCCGCGCGATGAATTGAGGGTCGTCTGTTGCGCCGTTGTCAGCAGCGCGTAGAAAGCTGCATCCGCCTTGTTCTGGATCGCGGTAATCTGCCCGGTAGCGGTACCAATCAACGTGGATTGCTGATCGATGATCGCCGTGGAGTTGCTCTTCACGGCAGCTTGCAACGCAGTGCGATATGTCGTGAGGTTCGTCTGAATCGGCGTGATTGCCGTTTGCGCGTTGGTGAAAATGGTGGTCGCCTGACTGGCCTGCGCAGTAGTCAGCGTCAACAACGCGGTCAGGCGCGCCACTTTGTTCGCTACCATCGTCGCCGGATCCGGCGGCGTGTGCGCCGTTAGATCGCCGAACGGCTGGGCCATGATTGCGCCCGATAGCAAGGCAGCCAGAATGCCGCCTCTAAGAATGGTGTTCATGTAGTCTCCTGTTTTCCCGCATCTTTGGGGAACACTACCAAGAACGTGTACCGCTGGAAAAACGTTGCCACGCCGGGCGGCATCCTTACAGGGTTTAACAGAGACTTTACGCAGGGTTAACGAACGGCGGCGCTAAGGGGTAAAACGATATCCCTTGCCGCGAATGGTGCGGATGTGCTCCGGCAATTGCGGGTTCTTCTCCAGCTTCTGCCGCAGCCAGACCACGTGAACATCAATCGTACGGGACGACACTTCACTGTTGTACTCCCACACGTTTTGCAGAATTTCTTCGCGCGGCACAACGCGCTCGCGGTTATCCACCAAATATCGGAGCAGTTGCAGTTCCTTCGCCGCCAGGCTCACTGGCTGGTCGCACACGCGCACTTCGCCGCGTTCGAAATCCACCGCAACCTGGCCGAACTGAAACGTCCGCACGGGAATTCGACTCTCTTTCTGCACACGGCGTAAGAGTGCTTCCACCCTGGCCAGCAGTTCGGAAGGATCAAACGGCTTGGTCAGATAGTCGTCGGCCCCGAGCTTCAGTCCCACCACTCTGTCGATCACTTGCGTTTTTGCCGTGAGCATCAGTATGGCGATGTCCGCGCCCTTCTGACGCAGGTCCCGGCACACGTCAAAACCCGATTTCCTCGGCAGCATGACGTCCAGTATGATCAGGTCGAAATGCCCGGCTAGAGCCTTCGCCAGACCTGCATCACCGTCAGCTGCCGAGTCCACTTCATATCCTGCGCCGGTGAGAAGGTCCGTCACCGTAATCACTAGGCCGGGTTCATCTTCAATCAATAGAATGTGCGAATTCATCCTGCATCTCCGGCGGCGCGGCGGGAATCCGAATAGTAAATTCAGCTCCATTCATCGGTTCACTTTTCACCTGGATCGTGCCGCCGTGCGCCTCCACAATTTTCTTCACCAGATAGAGCCCCAATCCCGACCCGTGCACCTGGTCCTGCACGGCACGCTGTCCACGAAAGAACGGATCGAAGATATGTTCCTGTTCATCCGCCGGTATCCCCGGCCCGCGGTCGGCAATGCGAATCTCCACTGCCGGCCCGGCCTCGCCGTTGCTCTGCGAGGCCGACACGCCAATCCAATTGCTGCCTTCGGTTCCATACTTAAGAGCGTTGTCCACCAAATTCTGCAGTGCTTGTTGCAGCGCCAGTTCGTCCGCCAGCACCAGCGGAAGATCGGGTGCAATCTGCTTGTACACCACTACCGGTGCGCCTCCGGACTTCACATGATGAAACCGCAACCCATCCTGGAGAATCCCGTCGACGGAGACTGGCTCGCGTGCCCGGATAACGTGCCCGGCCATCGCGCTCGAAAAACGGAGTACCTGTTCCACCAGAGCCGTGAGTTTCTCGCTCTCGGTCTCAATCAATGCACCGTAGCGCTGCACCTGCTCCGGTCTGCTCGCCATATTCCCCCGCAGGTTAAAAGCCGCTGTACGAATTACGGTAAGGGGAGTCCGCAGTTCGTGCGATACTCCCGCCACGAAATTGATCTGCAGTGCAGCCAGTTGCTGTGCCCGCCTTGAGAACTGCACCAGGGAGGCGATCGTCGCCAGTATCAGAATCAGGATGGCCCCGGAAACAGCGAGATTGCGGCGGCGGGTTCGCGCCACCAGCGCTTCAATCGACCCCGCGCTATGACGCACGCGGAGTTGCCAACGGCCGGCGTCTCCCGTCGCCGGAGGGGGAGGCCCGCCGCGTCCTCTAAATCCCGATGGCGCGATCTCCAGGAGTGAAACCGCGGCGTCGGCTTTCCGGTCGATCGGGCTGGTCTGCCCGGGGATTGACGAGTAAATCAACGTAGGAGGTTCAGCATTCTCGACAACTTCTGCGTCGTAGTCGAGCTTGCCCCCTTCCGACAGGTTCCGCTTCACAAGTTCCGGTAACAATCCAGCCTTCGCATAGTCCAGGTTCAGTTCCAGCACCAACCATTCCTGTTCCCGGCCGCGGCCGCCCCGGCCAGGTTCCGGGGCGCCAAAGCGCGGCAATTCAATCAACACCGGTCCCCGCGCCAGGATCTGACCCGGTCCCCCGTGCCCTGCCAAGCGCTGCCGCAGTTGTTCGCGCATCGGAAGCCAGTCGGCAGGCCAATCCACGCGGGAAAACTGCGCGCTATCCAAATTCAGACTCAGCAGTTCAAGGTCGTCGCCCTCAGGCACCGCAATCGCCACACGTTGGAACTCGTGTTCGTGGGACTCCTTCCATCGCAAATACTGCGCGGAATACGCTCCTTCTCTGCCCGCCTTCTCCAATTGTTCGGAGTCCGGAATCAAGGCGTAAGCGGATTTGGAAATCTGCTCGTTGAACGCGCGGCTCAGAGCCGACAAGCGAGAGAGTAGCGCGTCATGGAGGCGTCCGCGCTCCGCTTCCGTAATCTCACCGATCCAGCGATACTGAAGCACAGCCAGCACCGCGCACAGAATTCCCAGCAGCGTGACGGATGCCCACGCAAGCCACGGCCGCCGGCGGAAATTCTCCATATCCATAGGCTAGACTAATGCGGAGGTTAAGGTTGTTAAAATGCCAGAAAAGCTCATCTGGAGGTATCGCGTGCGGCTGATCATTCGAAAAAAGCAGATGGCGGAATTCGATCAGATCGCGTTTGGAAACATGCAGCGCAGAATTCGCGAGACGATGCAGCGAATGTGGCCTGAGAAGTGCAACCCGCTGTCCCACCAGGAACTGGCGCAACTCGTTAACGATGCCATCGATACCGGATGGTCTTACGGCTTGCTCACCGAAGGAGATCTTTTACGATTCGTGAATCTTAGTTTCACGCTTGGATTTGACTTTCCCGATTCAGAGCAGTATCCGTGGGCAACGGAAATCCTGCACGACTACGAGTTGTCTCCGGAACAAAAACTGGATAGGATCTGGGGCGTCCTGGAACCTGCGAAAAAGGCGTAGAACGTGGACCTGGCATCCGCTACACCCCACCTTGCCGGCAAAGCAAGCGACGTGGATCACGGCCGCGTTGTCGACAACCTGCTCAAGGCGCGAACACAAATTCAAGACTTGGGCCAGCCCATTACTTCGAGCGTGCCGTGCGGGCAGCCGTGCCCTTCCTGCGGCAAGAATGCGACTCTTAGTAAAGCGCGAACCGTGCTGGCGACGTTTGGAGAACGCCCTCCGCTCGCAGACTTCGTCGCCGTCGTGAGTAACATGGGCGGATCCGACGCGCATTCCATCGTCGCCCAATCGGTCATCCGAAAAGAGACTCGCGCCACGCTAGACCAGTTCCTGACGTCATCGCCCAGTAAGTCGCCTTGCGTCTTCAAGGATGAGGACAACTGGCAACGTTTCAAGGAAGAATGGACCGCCCGCCTGATGAGTGCGGCCTCGCAACCGGCCGACGAAATGGCGGAGCGCCAGTGGCTGGCCAAGAAAAAGGAGAAGTTCGGGAAGTGGGAAGACGACACGAAAAATCGCGAAATCCTGTTGCTCTGGCTCAAAGAGTGGGAGGAAGAAGCCGTACGAAAACCATCAGTGGATACCGGGGTGAAAATTGTCCCGGAAAAACCGGCTGCTGAAGGCGGTACACAAGAGCAGAAGAAGGCGGCGGGTCGCTTCTTCGACCTCGAGGCAAAGGAGTACCTCGCTTCCTCCAGGACGTTCGATTCCGAGGGCAATATGATTGTCCGGAAAGTGCTTCCGGGAGAATCGGCGGCGACGAAGGTGGTCTACGAACGTATTCTCGACAAGGAAGGACACCGGACGAAAGATACCAAAACCACAATGTTGGAAGACAGGGTGCTGCAGGAGGACAATCTCTTGAAGGCCGAGGGAAAGGTTCTGGATCACCCCTGGGTCGGCAACATTTTCAGCAAGATTATGGGGAAGCCATTTACGGAAGGCACCCAGTGCAGGTATTGCGAGGAGATCCAAGCAGACGGATCGCTTGTCCAGCGGATGCAAATTCATGAGCGGGGCGGCTGCCCCGACGAGTATGTCGGCCGGCATCTTCTGCGGCTCGAGCGGACTCGTTATAACCCGCCAGATTCCGGCGCGGTGATACGATGCGATTCGGCTCAGGAATTCCTGTTCCGTTGGCTCGACGACGTTAGTTTCACCTTACGGGAACGCATCCTGGAAGAGTGCGAACGGGAGTCGGCTCGGTCCAGCAAGAAGGCGGATAAAGAGGTCGCGGTTATCGAGCCGTCGTTCGAGGCCAAGACCGCCGTCCGGGAGGCAGTAGCGGCTCAAAAGGGAAAGGAGTTCAAAATGACGGCCATCATGGGAGCCGCGGCAAAGAAGGTACCGCCGGATGATGCTTACCGCGCATGCCTGGCAGTGCTGATGAACGACGACGAATTCGAACGGAAACCGGATTCGAAATACAAGCCCCCGAAAGTGGACGCTTCGGTTATCCCGACCGCGGAAGAGATTGAGAGCCAGCAACGAAAGCAGATAATGCAGGGCACATTATTTAAGAAAAAAGGTGGCAGTGCGTGACACAACCCCGGCGTGCCGACACGGTGACTCTACTGGTAAACTTGGCTGCACCACTGCGTGAGCTGGTCAGGATATTGGATACGTATCCCCCCGACCCGGCAAGCAGCGACGAGATGGTTACGCTCCGTGGCTCTGCCGCCGAAAGCCTGCTCGCGCGATTCATCCGCGGCGAGATTGGGGTGGGGACAGTAATGGAATGGGCGAAACTCCTCGAAGGTCGAACCGATGTTACCTACGAGCCCTCCGCCGCCCCTGTTCTCTCGCGCTTGATCTTCCGCCTGGCGAATGAAGATATACACCCGCCCTTGACCGAAGAAGAGGCTCAGACGTGGATCGAAAAGCTTAGATCCCAGCGCACATAATGCGGATATTCAACCGGTTCTCGAAGGGCCACCTGCCACTCACCAGAGTGGAGGCGTTCAGTGATGGAGTATTCGCCATTATTGTGACGCTCCTGGTGCTGGAGTTAAAAGGACCGGCGCTCACCGACCACAATAGCGTGAGTGAGCTGTCGGACAGGCTCATAGAACTGGCGCCCAAGTTTCTGAGCTGGCTCATCAGCTTCATCATCGTGTGCAAGTTCTGGCTCAACCAGCACCAGGTCCTCGCGATGGCCAAGTACGCCAATTACGGCCTGATCTGGCTGAATTCCATCTTTCTCATGTTTCAGTCTTTCGTGCCATTCCCGACGGCCCTTATGGGCGAGTATCCGGAGAATCCTCTGGCAGTCAGTTTCTTTGGCTGCGTGCTGGCATTCAACACGGTTTTGTTTATCATGCTGCACGCCTATGTACTGCGGCACTTGGCAAAGCCCGAGCTCGCGGCCGGGCGGGACCCGCGGATCATTGTTAAATCGATGATCGTCAAATCGATGATCGGGCCCGCCTTCTACGCCCTGGGGGCTGCTAGCGCTTGGGTGAACGTGCACGCCGCATTCGCCCTCTATCTGCTGACGCCCCTGTTCTTTATCACACCGCCAGGTCCAAGCGAGGGAGAGTCGAAATGAATCGCGCCCTTATAGGTGCGTTGTTGGACCAGCGTCCTCTTGGAGCGCCGGGAGCCATCGCTGGCGGAGGTCCCTAACCCACTCCCCGCAAAAGACCCAAACAGCGAAATTGACGCGCCGTTCAGTCGGCGCTAGTCTAATAGTGGGTATTGCCGTTATGACTTGTTATTCCCCATCCCGCCATTGCCTGTCTTTCGGACTGGTTGCGGTCGTCCTGGCTGCCTTTTCCGGCTGGGTCGGTATGCAATGGGCGCCGGCATTCATTGCAGCATTCCTGTTTGTGGTTACTGCTGGTATCCTGGCCGCGCTGGCTCTCCAGCCTCCCATTGAGGTCTATGAACACCATCTGGCCATGGGGAAACGGATCATTCCCTGGAACGAAATCCTACGTCTGGACCGCACTTCCTGCATGTCGCCTCTGGTCGTTCACCTCACTTTGACCGGCGATCGCCGCGTCACGCTGGTGTACCCGGGTGGGATTGACGCCGGAAAGAGTCTGCTCCGCCACCTCCGCCGCTGTGCCCGCGAAGCCCTGATCGATGGCATCCCGTACAAACAGTTCTGGGGCGAACTTTTACCCCCGGGTGTGGAGCGCCGCCAGTTGGCCGCGCCACGCTATCAACTGCTCCGCGCCGACGATGAGGCAGAAGTGGAACGGCTCTTCCAACGCCTGAAGACCGTCGGCCATCTCGACCCTAAGGGATCCGACGAGAAGTAACTCGGCTCGTGCGCCATAGCTTTCAGAAGCTCTCCCCTTATCTGTGGCGCTACCGCCGCGGCCTTTTTCTAGGCATGGGGGCGTTGATCGTGAAGGACATCGCCGCCGCATTGCAGCCATTGATCCTGAGCGGCGGCATCGATTCGCTCACCCGAGGCTTCGCCCTCTCGAAGGTCTTGTGGCTGTCGGCCCTTCTGGTTGGGCTTTCCGCGTTCAAAGGACTTTTTCAGTATTGGATGCGTGTAATCCTGATCGGCATGTCGCGCGACATCGAATTCGATTTGCGCAACCACCTGTTCGAACACCTGGTTACGCTGTCTTCGGATTTCTATTCGCGTTATCGTACCGGCGACATTATGGCGCGGGCCACCAACGATCTCGGCGCGGTCCGCATGATGTTGGGGCCTGGACTGATGTACTGGACCGAGACGATGCTGACCTTCATTCTCGCCGTGGGCGTGATGGCGTGGGTGGATTGGCCTCTGACACTGGTCGCGTTGATCCCCGCTCCCCTGGTCAGTCTGGTTGTCGTGCTGTTTGGCCGAATGATTCACACGCGCTTTGAGAAGATCCAGGGCATGTTTTCGGATATCAGCAGCCGCGTGCAGGAGAATCTCGCGGGCGTCCGCGTGGTCCGTGCCTACGTTCAGGAGGATGCCGAACTCAAGAACTTCGACCGGCTGAACGAAGAGTACGTGAAGCGGAATATCAGCCTGGCGCGCGCGTCCGGAATGTTCATGCCGCTGCTTCAGGCGTTGATCGGAGTCGCTTTCCTGATCGTGCTCTGGGCCGGCGGAAGCCGCCTGCTGGCGCACAAACTTTCACTCGGCAATTTCGTGATGTTCAACGTGTACATGGGAATGCTGGTCTGGCCCATGATCGCGCTGGGCTGGGTGGTGAACCTGATGCAGCGTGGCAACGCATCGCTGGCCCGGATTTACGAGATGCTGGAGGAGCGCCCGACTATTGCAGCTCCGCTGCATCCAAAACCTCTCGATCACGTACGCGGCGAAATCGAACTCCGCGACGTAACGATGCAATACGGCGGGACAACTTCACTGGATAGCGTCTCGCTGCGAATCGCCGCTGGCTCGACGATCGCGATTGTCGGCCACACCGGCAGCGGAAAGAGCACCCTGGTCCATCTGATCCCGCGACTGATGGACCCAACAGAAGGAACCGTACTCGTAGATGGCAATGATGTCCGCCATTACGCACCGGGGGACCTTCGCGCGCAGATTGGCTTTGTTCCGCAGGAGACCTTCCTCTTCAGCGCATCGCTGGCCGACAACATCGCCTTCGGAGTGAAGACCGCGACGAAAGAAGAGATTGAGGCCGCTGCCGCACTCGCCGGACTATCCTCAGACATCGCCGGCTTCCCCGCAGGCTTCGAGACAATGGTGGGCGAGCGTGGAATCACGCTGTCAGGCGGCCAGAAACAGCGCACTGCAATTGCCCGCGCTGTGTTGCGGAATCCGAGAATTCTGATCCTGGACGATGCTCTCTCCAGTGTAGACACGCTGACCGAAGAGCGAATTCTGACCGGCCTACAGGAGATGATGCACGGCCGGACTACGATTCTGATCTCGCATCGGGTCTCGACGGTCCGCCACGCCGACCGCATCTTCGTGCTGGAACATGGGGCGATTGTGGAGCAAGGGAATCATTCGGATCTCATTGGCAAAGGCGGATATTATGCCGGCCTATATCAGAAGCAGCTTCTGGAAGAGGAACTGGAAGCCATTTAGGATATCATCGAAGGCGACAAGG
>Ga0068863_100008495_pt1 | contig 10027 bp, 13 predicted proteins | sample KBSSwiS62_FD_66596 | JGI IMG/M metagenome (GOLD analysis project Ga0068863, IMG submission 66596) | Switchgrass rhizosphere microbial communities from Kellogg Biological Station, Michigan, USA - KBS Switchgrass S6-2 | ecosystem: Host-associated > Plants > Roots > Rhizosphere > Soil ...
GTCCAATCCACGCCCTGCCCGTCCAGAAGATCGGCGCGGATCACCGTGGCGGTGTTTTGCACTGCCTGATTGAGGCGCAAGACACCGCCGCCGGGATCGGCATCCGTCGTCGTCGTGGAGAAGATGTATTGGATCGAGATGCCGCCGCCCGTCTTGCCGCGCAGCGCATTCATCCAATTCGTGCCGTCAAAGCTGTAAAGCGTGGCTTCGTCCTGGACCCACACCGTCCAGCCGATGCCCGGCAGGAAGGAGCTCCATTGTCCGTCCTGAAAGCGCGTGATGCGCTTTTCCCAGGAGATCCAGGCCCCGCTCGCCGCACCACCGCCGCCCGCGACGATGTAGCAGTCGCCTTCGGCCGGCGAAATGGGCGGCGCGGTCAGATCCTTGTCGATCACGCTCGCCTGCACGAGTGTGTCGAGATAGATGAGCGCCTCATTATGCGTAACATGCTTCTGCGCCTGAGCGGCGGCAATCTCAGGCAGTCGCAGGCGCGCGGTCTCGGTCATGGGTCAGTGTCCGTAGCGGCTGCCGCCATTCAGCGTGCCGTCCGCCCTGTTGGGATAGGAGATCACGGCGTCATTTCCGGGCATGTAGGGATAGCCACGGAAATTGACGCTGTTCGCGAATTTTGCCTTGCAGGTCTCGAAGCTCTTGTCGCAACCGGCGGTGATGGTGAAGGAATCGCTCGGCGCGAGCGCCTGAGGCATCGCCTGCCAGAGCTCGATCGTTATGGTGCTGCCTGATTTGCCATGCGCCTTCACTTCCATGGCGAGTCCGTCATTCGCACCGCCCGTGAAGACGAGCTTGCCGCCGGAAAACCAGCCCGTTGCGAAAGTATCGAGCCCGGTGACGGTGAAGACGCGCAGTTCCGTCAGGACCGCCGCAATCGCACCCGCTCCATAATGCCCCGCTGCGCCGAGATCGACGCCGCAGCGCGTATCGCCGAGATCCGCATCGCAGACACGCAAATAGGCGCGGCCCACGGGTTGACCGAGGCGATGCGCGAGACCGCGAATTTCGGCCTGGAAGGCCGTTCGCCCACGCGCAATCTCGCCCAAATTGCCCTTGCGCATCAGAACGCGCTGGCTCGCCCCCATCCAATTCACGCGCCAGATCTCAATCTCGGCATCGTCATAAAGACCGGCGGCGAGATCGGTTTCGGTGATGGAAGCAGCCGAAAGCGCGCCCAAGGCGGTGAGGTTGTCCACCGCAAGGCCGAGCTGCGACTGGATCTCCGAGGCGGTGAAGCCCGTGGCGGCGGCGTAAGTCACGCCATCGAAGACGATATCCTCGTCATGATCCGTGAAGCCCATGATTGTGCCATCGCGGCGTGTGAGCCGCCAACACCAGCACAAGGTCGTGGTTCCGCTGTCGAGATGATCCTGCAAGCCGGGAGGAAGCGTCTTCATACGCGGATTTCCACAATCGGAATCTCTGGAATGTCACCCGCCTGGAAATGCGCGAGATTGATCTCAACCTTGTCCGTGTCGAAACGCACCGGGCAGTCGAATTGATAGCCGGCCGTGATCGCGAAGCCGAGATCGGGGGCGGCTGCGAAGGTGACGAGCCCCATCGCGGCGTCCACGGTAAAAGCGCTTGTCTCCACACCACCCAGCGCGCAACGCACCAGCCCGGCCACAGGTTTGCGGATGAGCCGCACCGTCGAAGCACCACCGGAACTGTAAGTTTTTTTCAGCTGGAAGCTCACCGTCAGCCCATCGCCGATGCCGATCGCCTGGTCCGTCGGCTGATGGGCCGCCCCTGGCGCGCAGGATTTGTAATCACTTCTATCGTGAAATCTGAATCCATGAAGCCGCCCCATCCGCGCCTCGAAGAAGGCGATGACGGCGTGAAGATCATTCACCGTCTTGACGCCGAGCCCGGCATTCCAGCGTCGTCGCGAATGAGCCCAGAGCGCGTTGCGCTCCTCGAAGCCGGAGCCGAGCGTAACGATTTCCGTGCGCCGCTCGGGCCCGCCTGTCGCGCCGAGCGCAATGGAGGTGGGGAAGAGGATCTCGTGAAAAGCCATATCAGTAATGCCAGATCAGCGCCTCGGCGGCCGGACCACGGCCGAAGGCATCGGATTTCTGATAGACGCGGGCGGTGAAATTCCATTGCGGGCCGCCCCCGAAATCGGAGGCCTGCTGGCCGACGGTGTAGGTGTAGGATGGGACGCTCACCGACACGGTGCGCTTCAGCGTGGTACCGGGCACGTCATAGATCTCGACATCATAGGCCTCGGCTGTCTCACCCAGCGGCACCTCGGTCTGCGCCCAGTCATCCCCGCCGATGCGCGTGCGCCGGATCCAGCTGAGCGTCCAATCTCCGGGAGAACTGCGCCGGCCACGCAGCCTTGTGGGCGCGAAGGGCCGCAGGCCATTGGCCGCAAAACCGCGCGTCTCCTGAACATAAGCGGGATCGGAAAAATCCTCTCCGACGGGGCCGTAACGATAGGTGAAGGTGAGCGTGCGCTGATCGAAGCTGAGGCCCGCCTGCGTGAGCGCGCCGTCGAGAATGACGATGCGCGCGCCTGCGGGCACCGGATCACGCATCGCGCTTTCCGTGCCGCCCATGCCGCGCAGCAGGCCGGAGAGCTTATAGGCGCGCGGGGCGATGAGCTCGGCGCTCGTGAATTGAAGGATTTCCCAGCCGTCATCCTCATTCTCGATCGCCAGCACATTGGCCCCGTTCAACACCTGAAGCTCGTCCCGGCTTTCGAGCGTGCCTGCGATGAGCGTGACATAGAGATCGTTCACACGGTCGAATCGCCAGAGCGGGCCGGAATAGAAATCCGAATTCGTGGTTCCGATGCGCGACGGCGTCGCCGCGACGGCATCGAGCGAGAAGCCGGAGGATCCCGCCGCGCGATAGAGCATCACCGCGCCCGACCAGGGCGCCGCATAGGCCGCGAAATAAGGCGCATGCTCGGCCGCGCTCGCCGTCAGGATCGGCAGATCGAGGAAAACGCCGAGCGGCTTGCCGAAGCTGAGCACGGGCTGGGGCTCATGCCGGCGCTCGGGCCCCGCGACGAATTCATAGAGGCTCGGATCGGTGCGCTCGGCCGTAATCTTGCGATGCGGTCCGTCGCCGATCTCGGTAAGCCTGAGGCGCCAGTCCCGTCCACCCGCCTCGAGCGCCAGAATGTCGGAAGCATCGAGCGCGAGCCTGGAGGGCGGCAGCGCAAAGCCCGCGCGCTCGCGCCGCTCCCAGGCATCCATCAGCAGCATGTCCGAGACACCCTGCGCGAAGCCCTGCTCCATCACGATGGGCACGCTCGAGACGGCGCTGCGCTCGGAATTGCCCGTGAGCCGGCGGCTTTCGATGGCTGATTGCCGGTAGTCCGCCGTCGCGTCGATATAGGTGAGCCGGGAGGCGAGCGGCAGGTCGGTCTCCTGCGCGCGGGTGAGGCTGAAGCCCGCTTTCGGCTCGCGCGCATCCTCGAGGACAAGATCCTCTTCGGTGAGGCTCAAGCGCGGCGCCCCGCCGCGATGGACGAATTTGATCAGCCCCTCGCTTTCGAACGCGTCGAATTGATAGACGAGCATGAGCGCATCGAGCGCCTCGCGCACGCTCATGGTGCGCTCGATGACGAAGCCGGTGACGAGGCCGAAGAGGCCCGACACATCAATGGCGGAAACGCCGCCATAGGTGCAGAGATCGCTGACGAGATCGGCGAGCGGAACGAGGCCTATCCGGCCGTTCAGCCAATGGCCGAGCCGCCAGTTCGGCGCATCGCTCCAAACGCTGGCGCGCGCGGGAAAATCCGGGAAGCTGCGCGCATCCCAGCACCAGACATGAGCGCGGCTCATGTCGATCATGCGGCCCGCATAGACGTCCGAGGCCGGATTGTTGGCGTTGTCCGTCCAGTGATTGATCGCCGCCTCGAGCGCACGGCGCTGGATGAGGTCATCGCGCGTGCCGCGCGAGTAATGCGGCAGCGCGGATTCGGCGGATTTCGGATCGACGAAGACATTGGGCTGGTTGGAGCCGCGATCGACGGCGGGACAGCCGAGCTCGGTGAGCCAAATGGGCTTTGATTGCGGCACCCAGGCCGTCGCCGCGGCGTCGCGCACCCCGCCCGGGCGGTTGTGATGCACATTGCCCCACCAGCCTGTCAGATCCTTGAAGCGGTAGACCCAGGGCTCGCCTTGCGCATCGGTGATGGCGGTGCGCGTCTGAGCATCGCGATCCGCATCGCTCAGATACGCCCAATCGAAGAACTCTCCGCCTTCCACATTGCCCGCGAGGTAGTCGCGGTCGGTGATGCGGCGATCTTCGGCGTAATCCAGATGCGTAGAACCGTCGCGCCAATCCGAGAGCGGCGCGTAGCTGTCGATGCCGACGAAGTCGATATTGGCATTGGCCCAGAGCGGATCGAGATGAAAGAAGACGTCATGCGAGCCGTCATCGGGCCGATGACCTTGGAACTCCGTCCAATTGGCCGCGTAAGAGAGCTTTGCCGCCGGCAGGATGGCCTTCACATTGGCGGCCAAGGTCACGAGCTGCGAAACCGCCGGATAGGCGCTCGCGGAAGACCGGATCTTGGTGAGACTCTCCAATTCACTGCCGAGCAGGAAGCCATGAACACCGCCCGCAGCCGCGCAGAGATTGGCGTAGTGAAGCACCATGCGGCGATAGCCCCATGTGTTCTCGAAAAACGCATTCACCTGCGTCGCGGCGGAGGCCGTCTTGTCCATTCCGGCCTCGCAGGTGATGCGCCCGCGCCAAGGAAAAGCCGCCTGCTCTGCCCCGCCATAAGGGTCGGGCTTGCCGTTGCCGGCGGGGATGTCCATCAGGAGAAACGGATAGAAATGCACGGCGAAGCCGCGCGCCTTCAAGAGCTCGATCGCCTGGATGACGGATGCGTCGGCCGGCGTGCCGCCGAAGATGGGGCGGCCCTCGCCATCGGTGCTCACCACAGACGCCGCGACGCGATCAAGCCCGTTCACCGCCCAGCTTATCGGGCTCGTCTCTTTTCCGGAAAGCTCGACCTTGGGCCTCACCGTACAGCTGCCGCAGCGCAGATCATCGCCGAACCAGGTCACAACCAGGATGATGGATCTGCAATTCGGCAGGAGCGCCTGGAGCTGATCGATCGAGGCTTCGAGATCCGAGACCCCCAGATTGTTGTTTTTGTTCTGGCCCGTCGTGCCGCCATAGCCGTCCTCGGCCTTCACGATATCGGTGGCGAGGATGAACTCGCCCGAGCCCGGAACGAGGCACACGCCCGTGACGACATTGTCAAGCGCCTGAGGATCGCTCGCATTCAGCGCGCGGATGACCTCGAATTGCAGCTGCGGAATGCGATTGCCGAATTCGGCGAGCGGCAGATCGTCGAAAACGACATAGGAGAGCCCGCGAAAGCCCGGCATGTTGTCCGCGCCTTCGATATGTGTAAGCAGCGGATCAGGCGCTTGGACCTCGCTGCCCGCATAGAAGCGCGTCGTATATTTCGACAGATCGAGCGGCTTGCCGTCGGCCCAGACGCGGCCGAGCCGCGTCACCGGCCCTTCACAGAGACCGACCGCGAACGACATCGAATAGCTGTAGGTCGTCGTTTCGACGGTGGTTTTGGTCCCGCCTCCGCCACCGCCCTTGCCGCCGCCGCCCGAAGATTCGGTGGTGGTGGTGACAGTCTCCTTGAATTGCGAAGCCCAGATGAGCTCGCCGCCGACTCGCACGCGACCATAAAGCCGCGGGATGGGCGCGCCTTCACTCGAGGCGGTGATGTTGAGATCCGAAAGCCGTGGGCCTTCATGCTGGATGGTCCTGCTGCTCGAGAAGAGCGCACTGTCGATCTGCTGGCCGATGGTGGCGCCGATGAAGCCGCCGATCTGTGCCGCGCTGATGCTCGCGCCCAGAAACGAGACCGAGCCGCCGATGGCCCCGCCGATCGCCGTGCCCGCGATACCAAGAACGAGAGACGCCATTAGAGCAGAGCACTTTCGATCTTGAGTTCAACGTCCCCTCTCCCTTGGGAGAGGGATAGGGTGAGGGGTGCCATATCGAGGAAAGACCTCAGCATGGCCCCCCTCACCCGGCGCTGCGCACCGACCTCTCCCAAGGGAGAGGCAAAAGGAGCGCGTGTCTCGTTCACGACGTGACCCCCGGGAAACGAAACGCATAGACGAGACGATTGCGCCAGAAGGCGCCGAACGGCGTCTCGCAGACGCTGCGGCCCGTCCAGGCATGCACCATATGCTCAGTGTCCGTCGCGATGCCGCAATGCTTGGCCGGCGCGGTGCGGCTCATGCGGAACAGCAGAACATCGCCCCCGCTCAACGCGGCGAGCGGAATTTCGGTGAGATGCCGGAGCGCGGCCTCGCGCAACGTCTCCTCGCCTGAGGCCTCGGCCCAATCGGGTGCGTAAGGCGGCGGGGTCTCGGGCTCCGCGCCCATCACGGCACGCCAGACACCGCGCAAAAGCCCCAGGCAATCGCAGCCGACGCCTTTGAGGCAGGCCTGATGATGATAGGGCGTGCCGATCCAATTGCGCGCCTCGGCGATGATCTGCGTTCGCATCAAAGATTCCGCATGCCGCGGCGGTTTGCGCGCGCCAGCATGGCGGCGATCTGCGTCTCGCTCCGGATTACGCTCGGCGCATCCTGCGCATAGATGTTCACGGTGACGGCGCCGCCGCGACCCTGCGGCAGGATCGTGCCCGATTGCCGGGGCACGAAGAGCTCGGGCCCCTGCTCGCCAACGAGATAGGCCGTTCCGCCCGCAACCGGCCCGCCCGAGGCTCGCCCGCCGCCGAAGGAGAGGCCGGAGAAGATCTGCCCGATGGCGCTTTCCAGCGGCTTGGTGATAAAGCTCCGGACGGCGAGGCGCGACATCTCCTTCATGATTCCATCGACCATGCCGCGGACGCTGAAGAGCCCGCGCGTCGCACTGCGCGCAAGGCCCGACGACAGACCGTCGAAGACACCGGAGGCCTGGTCCGACAGCGCGGACAGATCCGTGCCCATGCTTGCGGCGGTGTCTTTGAGGCTGCGGGAGGCCTCGCCGAGATTGGCCGACAGATCGCTGATATCCGCGCCGACGCGAACTTCGATCGCGCCGATCTCCGTGCCCGAGGTCATGGGGAAAGATCCTTGTCGGGATAACGCGCCAGAAGCGCGGGAAGCTCGGCACGCACCAAGGGCGGCTCATGGGCTCCGCCGAGGCGCAGCGCATGGCCTTCCACAACGGCCTGCCATTCCACGAGGCTCAAGCGCCAGAACAGATCAGGCGCCAGACCCATCACGCCGAGGCCGAGCGGGAGCCAGCGACGCCAGGGCTCCTTCACGGCATCTGCCCCGCCATGAATGCGTCGGCGATGGCCTTCCCGGCGGTTTTGAGATCAAGGCTTCGCCCTCTCACGGCAGAGACATCGATGTCATGCCCGCCACCGCGAAGAAGCGCGGTCAAAATGACGATGATGTCCTCGATGCGCGGCCGCGCGAGACGCGCCTCCAGCGCGCTGAGATCGATGAGGCCGAGCCCCGCCTCGATCTCGGCCAGGGCGCCGAGCGTCAGGCAGAGCGTGTGCGGCTCGCCTTCAATCTCCAGCGGCACCTCGCCGCGCAGGCGGTTGATCATCAGGCGGCCGTGAAGCTGAGCGCGCCGGCGGAGTCGAGGGCGAGCGTGTAGGTCGCTTCACCATTGTGGTCGCCCGCATAGTCGAGGCCCGTGATCTGAAACGCACCCTCGATCGTGCCGAAATCGGGAATGATGACCTGCCAGCTGCGGATCGTGGCGTTGAAGAACAAGCCGCGCACCGTCTCGTCAGCCGCCTGATCCTTGAAGACGCCCGCGCCCTGGATGCGGGCGGTGCGAATGCCGCCTTCGATCAGCTCGCGCCAGGCACCGGGCGAGTCCGCGTTCGTCGTATCGATCATCCCCGCGTTGAGCGAGATCGATTTCGAGCGCAACCCGGCCACGGTGGCAAAACCGCCTGAGCCCGTCGCGTCCACTTTCAGAAGAAGGGCTCTGCCCTTTTGTGCTGCCATTTGTGAATGCCTTGTCTTACAGGGGCTCGGTTACGGCGCGGTAGCGCACCGTGCCGCGCATGGTCTCGCCATCCTCGTCGCGGAAGATGTCGGCGAATTCAAAGCGCAGATTGATCAGCCTGTGCCCGTCGAGGGTGAGGGCCGCATCGTGGAGGACGCTCTCGATTGCGCCCAGAACCGCGCGCACCTCCTTACGCCCGCCCTGCCGCGACCAGATGTCGAGGTTGAGCATCTGCACATGGCCGCGCTCGGTGGCCGTGTCCCAGTCCGCGAGCGTGGCGGGCCCGAGACTGACATAAGGAAAGCTCACAGTCCGCGGCGGATCGTCATAGATTTGCACGCCCAGCGTGTTCACGGCCGCATCGGCGCGCAAACCCGCGACGATGGCCTTCTGAAGCGCAAAGCCCGGGTCGGTCATTTCAGTAATCCTAACAAGGCGATGGACAGACGCCGCGAGACGCCGCGCGCGCCGATGGTCAGGACGCGCAGCAGAGAGGAGCGCGCCGGCCTTTGCCGCGTGCCAAACTCCATGAAGCGGCGCGCGATCAGACGCTTCTCGAGCGGTGTCGCGCCCGGCTCCACCGACAGCGTTCCGTCCGCCGCGAGTGCCGCGGCCTCCTCCGCAACCACACGCTCAGCCGCCCGCCGCACGCTCTCGCGCAAACCCGCGAGCCGGCGCGCAGTCTCATCGATGCCTGTGACGCTCAAGAGGGCAGGCTTTCGGTGCAGCCGAGATCGAGCCAGTGCCGCTTGCCGTCCGGATCCGCCACCCAGTCGATGGCGTAGATCCGGGATTTGAAGACGAGACGCAGATCGGCCGCGATGTCGTCGCGGTAGCGGATGCGAAGGCGCAGGCGGCTCGCCGAGACGACCCGCCCGCCATCGACTCGCTCGTCCCCGCGTTCGGACTCCGCCGCGGCGAAAACCGTGGTGAGCGCGGCCCAGCTCTCGGTAAAGCCGCCACCCTCGTCGGAGGTTTGCGTCTTCGCCTCGAAGATGACGCGGTGGCGCAATGTGCCGATCACAGCTTCACCAGCCGGAAGGGCGCGAGCAGAGCGAGCGCCGCGCCGTCGAAGAGCGCAGGCTCCCGGTTCTCGAAGAGATGGGCAAGCTGCAGCAAAAGACCTTGGCGCAAGGGTGCCGGCACATCCGCCGCCGCGGCACCATAGCCGGCGTCGAAAGCGATCTCGATGCCGGCTACGCTGCGGCCCGGCTCCGGCCAGAGGCTGCCCGGATTGCGGTAGAGCCGTCCGGGCGCGGACATGGTATCGGCGCTGTATTGCGCGGGATCCCAGACTGTGGCCGTGCCGCCCGCATCATAGACCTTGACCTCGGTCACGGCGATGAGCGGCGGACGCGGGATATCGACCCAGGGGCGGCAGGCATCGCGCGGCCAGGCATCGATGCGCAGCACATAGCTTTGCGTGATGAGCGCGCGGCCGGTGAAGGCTTCGATAGCGGCCCGCGCGGTCTTGACGAGCCCGCCGATATAGGCGTCCTCGGCATCGTCCGTGACGCGCAGATGCGCTTTCGCTTCCGCAAGCGTCACGGGCTCTGCCGCCGCATCCGATACGCGGATGAGGGCTTGGGTCATGGACATTACACCGGCGGGTTGGCCGTCGGCGCCAGATGCGGATGGTCGAGCAGCGCCACCGCGGCGATGAGCGCGGAGGACGCATTCGCCGCCGGCGTCACGGTGAGCCTGAGATGGCGCTTGGCGCCGGCATAGCCGAGCTTCCGCGTTTCGCTGTCATCGGCGAAGGTGAAGGAGGCCAGCGCCTCCGTGCCGAGGAGATCGGAATCGGCGACGGCCGAGAAACTCGCGCCGTCATCGCTCTCCTCGAGCAAGGCCGTGAAACTCGCATCCGCGTCGGCGAGCGCGCCGGTGAGGATGACGAAGCTTGCACTGTCATAGCCCTGCCGGTCGATCACGGCCGACACGAGCGGCGTGTTGTCCGAAACCGCGACAGGCGCGATGGCCATCACGGGATGAAGAGAATGGAACAGGTCTTTCATGGAAGGCTCCGATCTTAAGA
>Ga0068863_100008497_pt1 | contig 10026 bp, 9 predicted proteins | sample KBSSwiS62_FD_66596 | JGI IMG/M metagenome (GOLD analysis project Ga0068863, IMG submission 66596) | Switchgrass rhizosphere microbial communities from Kellogg Biological Station, Michigan, USA - KBS Switchgrass S6-2 | ecosystem: Host-associated > Plants > Roots > Rhizosphere > Soil ...
CCCAAATCACCCTGTGCCTTACCATAGCAGAACTGCTCGAAGTGACCCAGCAGATCGAACGCTTACTGGCGGTCGCCTGTGAAGCATGGGAGCATACCGGAGGACGGACCGTTCACTACACAAGGTGGAGTTCTAAATAGTAGCGCGGAATTTAGCGTGGCAAGCTTTTCACGACGGTTTGAAGCAATCAAGCAGCGATCAGGCGCTGTTTCAACGCATAGCGGACCAGATCCGCACCGTTATTCACCTTGAGCACTTCCATAATGCGATATTTGTGGAAAGCCACCGTTCGATGCGCAATATTCAATGTATCCGCCACTTCCTTCATCTGCTTTCCTTCGGCTAACAGTTGCAACACCTCTTTCTGCCTTACGCTAAGAAGGTGCTCCTGGTCGACTAGCGAAGCATGATCCCGGACCAGGTCGCGCACCGAGTCTCTGGCAATCAGCGGCGACAAGTAGAGTTCACCCTTCAAGATTTTCAGGACCGCAGTTTTAAGCTCGGAAAGGCCAGAGGTCTTTGGCACATAGCCGGAGCCTCCGCGACGAAAGGCTTCCGCTGCTATGTCGGCATCAACGTGCATGCTGACATACAGCAACTTGACCCTGCGCAATTCCTTCTTTAGCCGCTCGCCAGCATCCAGACCGTTCAATTGCGGCATGGCGATATCAACGACGACTAAATCGGGTCTCAGTTCAAGCGCAGCACGGATCATGGCGTGTCCATCGGTCACCGTGGCAACCACGTGATAGTCCGTCTCAAGAATCCCTTTAAAGGCCTCAGCTACCAGCCTGTGGTCCTCAGCAATCAAGATACGCGGTGCGTTTGTCCGCATCGTCTCAACCCCCAAAGTAGTAAGCAGGACGGAAATATGCGCGATATCGTGGGTAAAAGTCACTGTCAAATCAGACAGGGGGAACCCCTGTCAGAAATGACTACCTTTTTGCCTTCGCGGGCCAGTTGCCACTGGTGACTCTGTTTCGGGGTCTTGTTCTAATCCTCGGAGTTCCAGTCCATCGAATTCGGAAAGTCAACCTGCCTCAGACGATTGCGAGAGGTTCGCTCGATTGGATACGTCTTTCGTTCCAACTCCACCGATTTCGCATGTTCCACAAGGGTTGCTGCCAAACACCGAGCAAAGAATCGCTAAGTTTCCATGCAACGACTTTCCTGGGTACTGCACGAGACGTCAGGGAAGCCGCAAAGGCGGAATTACTGCTCCCCCGATTCCTACGGCGTGCATTCCGCGCGCGGGGAGACTACCGAGCGACTCTCACGAGGGTCGCCTCGAAGTTTCCGCCAAACGTCGTACTGCCATTCGGCGTTGTCGCGCCCTCAGCTGGATCCGCTGAGACGCCCGGGGGTATAGTCAGGACTCCCGCAACGTCCGCCAACGTACCCTTGGCCGCCGACAATTTCGCTGAGGCAGGGAGCAACGAGTACGGTGGAGGATTCGTGGTAGTCGCAGACATTGCGACAGATCCGGCGATCACGGCAACACCCGAGCCTTCTTCGAAACCCGTTCCTCCCCATGTGAATGCGTCCAGCAATTTCTTGCCACTCGAGGTCAAGTGAAGAACAAACGCGTCTTGGGATCCAGCGCCGAAGCTAGTGGTCGTGCCGGTGACGTAGACCGTACCGTCGTCAGGCGCGACCGCCACGCCAGCGGCCGTCTCACCGCCCCTGCCGTCAAACTGCTTATCGAATAAAAGATCGCCGTCCGTGCTGAGCTTGACGATCAAGGCCGCGATATCAACCCTGTTCGCTTTTACAGTCTGGATGGCTCCCGCAAGAAAGACCGATCCGTCGCCCGCAATCGTCATTCCGCCGCGCGGGTCTACGACGTCGCCGGATGCATAGGTCCGCTGCCAGACCTGGTCGCCATCTGACGTCATTTTCAGCGCGATTATGTCGAAGTTGCCGATCAGACCCGGCCGCGGCACCGTTCCAGCAGCGTGCACGCTGCCGTCCGATCCAACAGAAACTGCGTTGCCTTGCGCTCCATCCAAGATTCTTTGCCAGACGAGATTGCCTGACGAATCGAACTTGACGACGAACAGACTGAGCGAGCTTGGTCCGAAACTTGTCGCGCTGCCGACGATGTAGGCGGAACCGTCTGGAGCTGCCGCCACGGCGAGACTGGTATCGGAGTCCGCGCCGCCCCACGTCCTTTCCCAAAGGAGGGTTCCGGTGGCATCGAACTTCAGGAGTACCGCATCGTTTCCGTTATTGGCGCTGTCGCCGGTTACGTATACTGAACCATCGGCACTGAGCGCGACCCCAGTTCGGCCAAGCCCCCTGATGGTGGTCCCGTTCCAGATCCTCTGCCAGCTGAGTGATCCATCCGGCGCGAACTTTATAAGAAAGATTCGAGGGCTGGGATTCCCGAATGGATCATTGGCAAAGCTGTCGGTAATGCCCACGACGTACGATGTGCCGTCAGCGGCGGTTGCGACTCCCTCTGATACGTCGCTCCCGTTACCGCCCCAAGTCGTCTCCGACAGCAACGTCTGTGCCTGTGTCGTTGCGGTCGCGAAGCTGACCAACAGTAAGCCGGCGAATGCAAAAAGTAACGGCAGCATCGCGGATCGACGGTCTGGGGTTGAAGAAGAAACATGTTTCGGCTTAACGATAGGAATTTGTTTTTTCATGATGAACCCGATGATCCTTATCTCAACGTCAGTGATTCGTGTAGACTCCCGAGGCTGTCAGGAGACTCGCCAGAGAATTGAATGCTCGGTGCCGCAGCGATATGTCACGATTTTGCAATCTTCTTGTCATGAATATGTGCAAAGATCCGGTGGACCGTACCAAGCTGCGGCCGGTGCAACAACGCTCTCGGGGACACACAAAGGTAATTGTTTGTCCGACTCGCGCTTTGCATTGACCCTTGAAAGGCAGAGGCATCGAGGATCTCGGTCCGAGCGGAACGGGATTTGTGACCAACGACAGTCTCTATCCTTTGCGCCCACCATGAACCGTGATGTAGCTTTTCTGCATGAAAGCCATGCTGTTTCTTACCATCCTCATGGCATGCGCAGGTGCTGGAACTCACAGCGAGCACGTCGGGCCGCGAGAGAGCCGCATCGCGGTTCAAGGTGCGCGGTTGTATTGCCGAGAGGTCGGGTCGGGCGCGCCCATGATCGTGCTGCATGGTGGACCAGACTTCGACATTTCCTATCTTCTGCCTGAACTGGACCGCCTCTCCGACAAGTTCCATCTCATTTATTACGACCAGCGCGGGCGCGGCCGCTCGGCCGATCACGTGAAGCCCGAAGACGTTACGCTCAAATCTGAACTGGCCGATCTCGATGAAGTCCGAGAGCATTTCCATCTCGACAAGGTAGTGCTGCTGGGGCACTCTTGGGGCGCCGTGCTGGCCCTCGAATACGCGCTTCGCCACCCGGAACGCGTCTCACGCCTGGTTCTGATGGATCCCGCCCCAGCATCCGCGGCCGACGTCAACCGCTTCCGCAAGGAACGCGTCGAGAAATTGCCCGTTCTGATGGAGTTGCGCAAGGCCATCGCAGACACCACTGCGTACAAAGATGCTGACCCCGAAGCCGTCGTTGTTTACTATCGGGTTCATTTCAAACCCGCACTGGCGCGACCAGAGGACTACGAGAAGCTCATCTTAAGAATGCAAGCGCGCTTCATCGAACAGGGGAAAGACGGAATTCTCAAGTCCAGAGCCGTCGAAGACCGCCTGGTGAATGAGACGTGGGCCTCGCCCAATGGCTACGACCTGCATCCCAAGCTCAAGGAACTGAACATCCCGACACTGATCATCACGGGCGACCACGACTTCTTTCCCTTCGCTGCCGAACACATTGCGCAGGCAATTCCCGGTGCCCGCCTGGTGACGCTCAAAGACTGTGGACATTTTCCTTACCTCGAGTGTCCTGGCCCGCTGCGAGAGCAAATTGACGCCTTCTTTCATGGTAGGTAGCCGTGTCGATTACCGCCAACTCCGGAGCGAGTCGCGAGCGCGATCCTGATGGGATGCGGGCCAACCGGAAGTTAATGTCATTGGCGTTAACAGGCGATTTCACCTATTCGGGCAGTTGGCCGGCAGTAGTTGGTGCAATGCTGATGCTACGCCAACTACCGCAGCCAGCCCGAGAGGTGCAAAGATCACCCCTAACGAGAACGACGAAGAGCACCATAAGGGCAAAAGTTCATTTGATCGCATACTCCAAAGACACCATGCCTGTTTCACGGACTTTGTGGGCCGTGAGGGAGAGTTGGATCTGTTTCGCATGGTTCGCCAGTAATGGAACTCCCGCACCCAGAAGGATGGGGACAATACGGATTTCAACCGTGTCGACGAGTCCGTCTTCAGCGAGGCTACGGAAGAGCTCCCCGCCACCGAATAGCCAGATGTCCTTTCCTGGAGCGGCTTTCAGTGTGGCCATGGTTTCCCGATGACCGTCCCCCACGATGGCAACTTCAGGATGGTCCTTTTGCCTCAGCGTTCGCGAAAAAACAATCGTCTTCATACCGGGCATTGAGACACGTTTGGCGGTCACCATCCTGTCAAACGTTCGACGCCCGACCAAAAGAGTATCGAACTGACTGAACAGTGCATTGAAATCGAATTCTGGATCCGTGGGGATCCAGTCGGCTTCGCCCTTAGGTCCGGCGATATAGCCGTCCAAACTCATCACAACTGAATACCGCACGCGCCGCATGTATGCCTCCACCGATCTTTTTCGCGGATTGTAACTTCCCGCCCTGTCCCGAGTTGTTTCCCCTGCGATTTGGCAGCTAGAGAATGGTCCATTGCGCAGAGCCGAGCATGTGTAAAAGTGAAATTTTGTTTGGGGCCTCACCGGCATGTGGCAGGGCTGACTTACTTGCAGGCGGTTTGTGACATCGGTGCTGGCAGACCAGTGTGGCATCTAGCAATTGCAGCAGCCACATCATGGGAGGGCGTATCATTGCGGGGGCATGGCTACGACAAGACCCAAACGAGGAAATCCTAATTGGGGCCGCCCGTTTTCGCACATCTCTGGGGTCGCTACGGAATTTGAACGACGCGCGCGGGAATTGGGCCTTCGACCCGACGTATGCCTCCTCGCCGAACTGCGAGAATGGTGCGAAGCTAACAAAAACCGAGTTTATATACCCGAATGGCTCCTTGCACTACAGCGGGAGTCCCATTTTGATCAGGATCGCTTTATAACGCGGATCAGAGCGCAAGTTGTCGAACTCGCGCCATGTCCTGATGTTTTGAACAGCCCCTGATCGCTCCTCTACGGACTTATCGAGCCAACGGAAAGCGGCATCCTTGTCTGCAATGACCGCACACTCCATCGCGATTTTGCCAGGATCTTCGTACCGGCGCTTTCTGAGCTCGGTTTTCAGGGCAATGATCTTCAGCACCGCTCCGCGAAAGCCTGACCTTCGATATTCTTTTTCCGCCGCGTCGGCAATATCCGACTCTTCTTCGTCCTTTGTTAGAGCAACGGTCTTCTTCCGCTCCGAGAGCCAAAGCTCGTATTTTCCCTGGCTTCGATAGATTACCGCCATGAGATCGTGGGCATCAGCAAATGTAGGGTCGAGCTCGATGGTTCTTTGTATTTGCTCAACCGCCAACTGGTCGTGCCGCGCAAGCCAAAGGGCCTGACCGACATTGGTGTTGAAACGCAAATTAAGCGGATCTAGTTCTACGGCCCGTCTTATTTCAGCGATCGCCTCCTCGGGATGCTCTCCCAGCCAGGCAAGTAAGAGTCCATACCAGTGGTGCGCATCCGCCAGATTGGAGTTGAGCTTCAGCGCTTTTTGGAATTCCCGTTCGGACTCGTCCCACTTCCACTCATTCCAATAAGCCCCGGCGAGAGCGGTGTGCGCTTCGGCCAGTTCAGGTACCAACGCAAGCGCCTTTTCCGCATAAGCACGAATATTCGGGGTGGTCTCATTAATGGATACAGGCGCGTAATCGCTGATTACGAAGTGCGTGTCTGCCAAACCGACATAAGCCAAAGCATAAGATGGATCTTTGTCGATCGCTTGTTTGAAATATTCCTTGGCCTTTTCGAGCGACTCACGGGTGCGCTTCTCCCAATAGTAGCGGCCCTTCAGGTAAGCCTGGTAAGCCTCCGGATCTGTGGTTCCGCCTTTGCTGGTTGGAGCATTCGTCTTTCCAGCCAGGCGCTCTCGTAAATGAGAAGTGATGGCGCTACTTATGTCTCGCTGTACCGCCACGAGATCCGACATTTTGCGGTCGTATTGATCGCCCCACAAATTCCGTTGTGTACGAGCATCGATCAGCTCCGAGCTGACAGTAAGCTGGTCGCCTCGCTGTATTATGCGTCCGGTTACTACAGCTTGAACTTTCAAGTCTTTGGCCACGGTCGCCGGGTCCACCTCGCGTCCCTTGTAATGGAACACAGAGGATCGGGCCATCACGGACAGATTGGGCAATTGCGAGAGATCATTAATCAGGCTCTCCGTGATCCCGTCGCTCAGGTATTCCGTGTTGGGATCGTTGCTCGAGTTCACAAATGGCATCACCGCGATCGAAGAGATTTCATTGCCGGCCTGACCGCGCATCCAAAAAAAGACTCCTGCGAGTATGAGGGCCGCGGCAGCCGACAGTGCCGCTGCAATGAGCCCCTTGCGGCTAGGCGGTGCCGCCTGCGCTAGCTCCCCTACCTGGGTGTGTCCAGATGTTGAGTCCCGCCGCAGCCGCTTCAAGTCCGCGACCATGTCGGCGGCGTTCTGATACCGCAGGGCCGGGTCTTTCTCGAGCGCCTTATTGATGATTTGTTCCAGTTGAGCGGGCAGGTCAGGATTAAGCCGCGCTGGCGAGGTCGGAGCCTTATGCAGAATTGCGTCGAACACAAGCGCAGACGTGTTTCCGCCGAATGCCATGCGGCCCGTTGCGATTTCGTACAGAACCGTTCCAAACGAAAACAGATCCGTTCGTCGATCGAGCGGCTCTCCCCGCGCCTGCTCCGGCGACATGTAAGCGACCGTACCGACGGTGCTTCCTGGACTGGTCAAGTTTCCTTCGATCGTCGCGCCATCGGCCGGCAATTCTTCTGGTTTGCCCGTCAGCTTCGCTAACCCAAAGTCCAGAATCTTTGCGTTCCCACGCTTCGTCACGAAAATATTCGCGGGCTTGATGTCACGATGAACAATTCCTTGCGAATGCGCCGCGTCAAGGGCGTCCGCAATGTCGATTCCTAGTGACAACACGGTTTCCAATTCCATTGGGCGATAGGCGATCGTGTGCTTTAGGGTTGCACCCTCTAGAAACTCCATAACAATGAAGGCGTGGCTTTCTTGCTCTCCTATGTCATGAATCGTGCAAATGTTTGGGTGATTCAGTGCTGAAGCCGCTTCCGCCTCACGCTGAAAACGACTCAACGCCTGGCGGTCGCGGGCAACTTCCTCCGGCAGGAATTTGAGCGCGACGAATCGGTGCAGGCGGGTGTCCTCAGCCTTGTAGACCACACCCATGCCGCCCCCACCGATCTTCTCAATGATGTAGTAATGGGAGATGGTCTGGCCGATCATTGTGCTGGAAATGTTAGGTGTAGAAGAACGGCAAGTCAATGAAGCAGAATCAGTTCGGGTCATCGTAGCATGATGGTTAATGAAAAATCGCCATTACGCCAATAACAGCCCCAAAAGTCAGTGGCTCTTCGCACACCCGCCGGGTGAAGGAACCCGCGCGGTGCCGCTATCCGCGCCCTCTCGCAAAGGGCGTGAGGAGCCAAATTAAAAACGAGGGGGCAACCCGCCATCCCGTTCACGACCGGCTGGATTGGTGCTATAGTTCCTCGCCTTACGGACTGGGGGCAGATCATGCGTTTTCAATTGCTGATCCTTACAGCGTTATCTGTGTTACTGCCTACTGCAGTAAGAGCCGACACAATCTACACGTTCTCGGGGAATATTACTCCTTACTTTGGCCTGCCGAGCGGAGCGGACCAGAGTTTTACCTTCAGATCACCGGGATTTGTAACGCAGGACACATTCGTTCCGGCAAGCTCGCTTTCGCAATGCTCGACAGGTTACAGCGCTACGTGTTTCGGAATCCACTTTCTGCCCTCGAGTCCGGGGTGGGGAGTGCCTGGGCAAGTCGTACAAATTTGGTTCGAGGATGGGGTCGTAAATCCGAACTACTACTTCCCGCTTGCGGCATTCACCGCCAGTGGAACATATAGTACGGTTTTTTACCCAGGCGCTAACACCGGCACGCTCACCGTGACTGTGGTGCCCGAACCCGCGACTTTCTTTCTAATGATCGGTCCCCTTGCAATACCATCGGCACGAGCTATCCACCGATTTCGCGTTAAGAGAAGCATTCATCCGCCGCAGCTAGGGTGACGCGAAACCTACGTTGTGCGTTGCATGACCAAGCACAACTGCTCGCCGTACCAAACTGGCGAAATATCGCCATTTCACCAACTACTTTGCGCGAGATGCCCGTTTTCCAGAGTACTTGGTGAAATCGCCTGTTGGCGTCAACCGTCATTCCGTGGCGAAGAGTGAGCAATTGTGAACAGTCGCGCAACGGCGGGCAGGCTATGGTTGCCCGCGCGGCTAGTGTGGGTTCTCAAAGACCCAACCCAGACCTTCTTTGGGCCAAGCAAGCAAACTCCGACTAAAACGTTAATCGAAAGGAGTACTACTATGCGATGGATCGCAACAAAGTTGATTTTCTGCTTGCTGGTTGGCACACAACTGTTCGCAGCGTCGTACCATTACGTCAGAATCGATGTTCCCAACAGCACTTCAACCAGGGTTCGGGGGATCAATGCCCGTGGCGACATCGTCGGTATTTACGAGGATGCGACGGGTGGGCACAGCTTCTTGAGACACAACGGAGTCTTCACAGATGTCGCCTTTCCAGGCCCTTACTTCACCGCGGTAAAGTCCATCAATGCTCGCGGCGACATGGCCGGAAATCTACAGGATGGTCCAGATGGTCTCCACGGGTTTGTGACTCATGATGGCGTGTTTTCGAAAATCGATTACCCAGGCGCCGTCGCTACGCAAGTGCGTGGAATCAATAATGCTGGTGATGTAACGGGCGTTTATGACAGCGCGAACGGCAGGGGTTTTGGGTTCATCTTGAAAGCGGGCGTGTACCGCACCGTCAACGTTCCGGGTAGCATCTTTACCGATGTATACGCAGTTCAGGATAACGGGAACGTGATGGTCGGCGATGCAGTCCTAAGCTCCGATGGCGGAGTGCACGGGTTTATACGGTTGGGTGATGGAAATTATCGAATCCTCAACTTTCGGGGAATAGGTTCTGGCACGGTGGTGAGGTGGATTAACCAACGCGGTGACATCGTCGGGGACTTGCGGCCCCACGGATTTCTCCTGCGAAATGGCACCTACACATCGATCGATTACCCGGGAGCAGTCGACACTGCCGTCCTGTCAATCAACGATGACGGCGTCATCGTGGGCTTTTACTTCGACACCCAGGGCCATCAGCGCGGTTTTAAGGCTGTGCCGCAGTAGGGGCGTGCTCCCGCTCATGTCTCTCCACATGGGGAGAAAAGGGCGCGGATAACTCTTGTAAACATCGCCATTTCACCAACGACTACCGACCGACGCCCCTTTTCGGAAGTTGGTGTAATCACGCTGTTAACAACAGTTGGCCTCCGCACACAACGCGTGCCTGGATCATGACGTCACCCTGTCTGCTGCAATCAGTCGACGGTCGCGGTGCGGGTCGGTGCGAGGCTGCCCTGTACTAAGCTCCCACTTCTCCCCCCGGAGCAGCGCCGCAAGTAGGGCAACGCACCATGAGTATCTTCTTGGGGGAGAGTTCTTTCTTCACGGCGGACGAGAATGCTCCTAAAGTGGATACAAGACTGATCAATTATGAACAGGTTTTGCTGCTCAGTAGATAGTTGTTGAAACATCGCCATTACACTCATTGACCATCATGATAGCTCCTTGGCGGCGGCTTCCTTCAGTTCTTCAGTTTCTGCCGTTCGCAGGCCTCCACAGTTTTCGTCGGGTCGACGGCCTCATCGTCCACCTGTACGTTAATGA
>Ga0068863_100008509_pt1 | contig 10021 bp, 6 predicted proteins | sample KBSSwiS62_FD_66596 | JGI IMG/M metagenome (GOLD analysis project Ga0068863, IMG submission 66596) | Switchgrass rhizosphere microbial communities from Kellogg Biological Station, Michigan, USA - KBS Switchgrass S6-2 | ecosystem: Host-associated > Plants > Roots > Rhizosphere > Soil ...
ATCGACCTTTACGTGAATGTCTAGAAACAAAGAGCGTTCAACCGCATAGTTATTCAGAATAACGGCCGTATCGTGGTCATAAATGACGGGCGTTAAGTTATGTTCAATGATCAGGTTTTCTTGACCGGGCCAAAACGATCCGAGACAAAGTATGGGCTTCGTCACGCCGGCCTTTCGCAGCTCGACACCTTCTTCAGGTATTACGACGCCAAACCAATCGACTCCTTCTGCTTCGAGCCGAAGCGCACACTCCACAGCTCCGTGGCCGTAAGCGTTGGCCTTAACGACGCCCATGTATTTCACACCCGACCCGATGAACTGTTTTGAAGAGTGAAAGTTGAAGGCAAGAGCGTCGAGATCGATGTACGCATGGGTCGGACGCTGTTCTGTTTGCGGGCTCATCGTGGTTAAGTAAATACACGAACAATTACTTGTAATAGACTGAGAAAACAATGCTTATCTAATACTTAAAGTAAAAGATGAGATATATCCAAGGACATTACAAAGGTATATTGCCGTGTTTTTTCGGCGGGTTCGAATCTCGTTTATTTTGAAGTAGCGAGAGGGCCCGGATCAGCTTTGGACGCGTAAATTTTGGCTCAATGACCTCGTCAATATAGCCGCGTTCGGCTGCAACATAAGGGTTCGCGAATTTCTCTTCGAATTCTGCGATCTTTGCCTTTCTAAATCCTTCGTCGTTTTCCGCAATTTCGCGTTTTAGCAACACGCCAACCGCACCCTCGGCTCCCATGACCGCAATTTCCGCGGTCGGATATGCAAAGTTAATGTCAGTGCGGATATGTTTGGACGCCATTACACAATATGCACCGCCGTACGCCTTTCGCGTAATTACCGTTATTTTCGGCACAGTCGCCTCGGCGAATGCGAACAAAAGCTTTGCTCCGTGGCGAATGATCCCCTGGTGCTCCTGGTTAACGCCGGGAAGAAAGCCGGGAACGTCCTCGAATGTGATCAACGGAATGTTGAAACAGTCGCAAAAACGTACAAAACGAGCAGCCTTGACCGATGCGTCAATGTCCAAAACGCCTGCGAGAAAAGCGGGCTGATTGGCCACGATGCCGACCGAAAAGCCTCCCAAACGGGCAAAACCGATCACTATATTTGGTGCATAATGCTCCTGCACCTCGAAAAAGTAACCTTCATCGACGATATTGTGCACAATGTCGCGAATGTCATACGGCTGCGTCGGGGCCTCGGGAACCATCGAATTGAGCTTTTCATCCGCTCTATCGCTTGGGTCGTTTGTTGCGACAAACGGTGGGCGTTCCATGTTGTTCGATGGCACGAACGAAAGCAGCTCCCGCGTTAAACGCAAAGCATGTTCATCGGAATCCGCCGCAAAGTGAGCGACTCCTGACTTAGCGTTATGCGTCATCGCTCCGCCGAGCTCATCTTTTGTGACGTCCTCGTGGGTAACGGTTTTGATCACGTCCGGTCCAGTGATGAACATATAAGACGTGTCCTTTACCATTATGTTGAAGTCGGTGATAGCGGGCGAATATACAGCACCACCGGCACACGGACCGAGAATGCAGCTTATTTGCGGGATTACGCCGCTTGCCAACGTGTTTCGCAAGAAAATGTCGGCGTAACCGCCCAAACTGACAACACCTTCCTGAATGCGGGCGCCCCCAGAATCGTTAAGGCCGATGACGGGCGCTCCGGTTTTCATAGCCATGTCCATGACCTTGCAGATCTTTTGGGCGTGAGTTTCCGAGAGCGAGCCGCCAAAGACAGTAAAATCCTGTGCAAAAACGAAAACCTCGCGACCGTCAACGAGGCCGTGGCCCGTAATTACACCGTCACCGGGGAATTTCTGCTCCTCCATCCCGAAGTCGGTTGACCGATGTACAACAAATTTGTCAAATTCCTCAAAACTGCCTTCGTCGAGGAAAAAATCGACCCTTTCGCGGGCGGTCAACTTGCCCGAAGCCTTTTGTTTTTCAAGGCGGGCTTTGCCACCGCCTTCTTCGGCAATGCGCGACCTTTCCTTCAAAAGTTGGATCTTGTTTTTTGTTTTCGATTCGGGCTGCATATCGCATAAGTTTAGCTATTTTGCCAATCTTTTCAAAACCCGTTAACAAATGATTAAATTGAGGTCAACAATGAAAGAAATCGAGAAGATAACGAGTCGTGACAACCCGCGACTGGTAAACGTCAGAAAGGTGAGAGATGGCAAGGTTCCCGAACGGGTATTTATCGAAGGCCGTCGGTTGGTGGAGGAAGCGCTTCGCTCGGCAATCGCGATCAATGAATGTTTTGTCATTGAGGGCCATGTCGACCAGGACTTGCTTGATGCCATTGGAATGCGAACAACCAGGATCGCTGAGATCGCTGAAAAAGTATTTGCCACTATAACTGATACGAAGCAGCCGCAAGGGATTATTCTTATAGCAAAGCGGCCAAAAACATCTGCGGAAATCATAGAACGAAGCTTGGGCTCGGCTGTTCTGCCGCTTGTTATTTTTTTACATGAGATCAATAATCCGTCGAATCTTGGTGCCCTAATGCGAACAGCTGAGGCGGCAGGGGGCGGAGGTGTAATCGTATCAAAACGCTCGGCCGACGTGTATTCGCCCAAAGCTTTACGCGCTGCGATGGGATCGAGCTTCCGTCTCCCGGTTTGGGAAAATGCTGATTTTGACGAGGTCCTGAATTGGGCAAAAGAAGGGAATTTGACTGCCACCGCGGCCGATATTTCAGCTACGACCAGTTATACCGACATCGACTGGAGAACGCCGAGGCTGTTAGTCTTTGGCTCTGAGGCTCATGGCCTCGGTGATGAGAAATTGGAAAAGATCGTGGACAAGATCTATATACCGATGGAAAGTGGTGTCGAGAGCCTAAATCTCGCAGTTTCCGCTGGAATTGTCCTGTTCGAAGCAAAGCGGAGCAATACGTTATCGTGATGGTGCACCGTTTGAGCTGGCATTGACGGGGTTTGCCGCAGCATTGGCCGGCTGCTTATTTGCATCGTCGAGCTCCTTTTTGAGATTCGTCTGAACCGTCGTATCGTTTGTTACGGCCAGTGCGATCGCAATGTCCGAAGCGAGGATCTTGGCATTTACAGGATCTGCTCCAGAGAGACGGTCGCGAGCTCCGGTGAACGCTATCTTTGCCTTTGCGTAATCGCCGGTCAGTAAATACGCCCGTCCTAATAGATAAAAATCTTCGCTGTCCTGCGGGTCTGTCCCAAATCTCCCTATATAGCCGGCCGGATCTTTGTCCACATTTCGGCGGTTCTCTTCAAATGCGCTAAGGGGTATGTTCGCTGTCTTCATCTCTGACAACGGCAGATCGTTCATTTCAGGCGGCTTCTGCTCAAAAGCAAAATGATAAACCCACATTCCTATAACACCGCCTAACAAGATCCACGCTCCCGCCGACGCGATCCTGACAAGCAACCCCGGTTTTTCGACCTCAGGATCGGTCGTCCCAGTGTCGTATGTCGAATACGACTCGACCCGAGCCGCTTGAGGCGGTTCAGCGACTTGCGGAATCTCAACTTCCTCATCGGAAGACGATTCAGGTTCCGCGCCCGGGAGTGTTGGAATATCCGCTTCAGGCTGCGACGCGAATTCGGAATCATCCTCGGTGTAGATCGGGATCGTCTTTTCGTCTGATTCAGGTTCTTCGGGTAATTCAAGCTCGATCTTCGGTTTGCTCAGTTTATGATTTTCTAACTCGAGCAGTTCATCATCGTCATCGGACGCCCCAGCCTCAAAAGCGGGGCGTGCGGTAGCGATCGTTTGTTCTTCGAGATCGGCAAGTTCCAACGGAGAAGAGCTATTGGCTGCACCAGCGGCTGCGGCAGTTTTAACTACAACAGCTGTTAGATTGTCCTCAGCACCGCGTTCGTAGCAGAGAGCTTTAAGGTATTCGCATATCTCCGTAGGATCTCCGCCAAATGTGAGAACGCCCTTTATTTCCTGGTCATTTACATGGCGGGTTATACCGTCCGAGCATATCAAAAATGCCGTACCCGGCTCGATCATCATCGTTTTAAGGTCGATATTGACGGTCGTTTCAGCACCGAGAGCCCGACTGATAATGCTTCGGCTGGGGTGATTCTCGGCCTGTTCCTCAGTCATTCGGCCCGCGCGAACTTCCTCAGCAACCATCGAATGATCTTCCGTCTCGCGAAAAAGATTGCCGTCGCGGTCAACCCGGTATAGCCGTGAATCACCGACGTGACCGATCGTCGCGATGTTTCCAGCAAGATGCAGAGCGACTACGGTGGTGGCCATACTAGAAAGCTGCGGGAGGTCGTGAGCCATCTGGTATATGGCTGTATTTGCCCGTTCGATCGACGTTCGCATCGCGTTTTCCGCGTCTCCGCTGTCCTGGAGATTTGCGAAAGCCTCGCCCAGGATCTCCATCGCCATCTGCGAAGCAACTTCACCTGCCTGGGCGCCACCGACGCCGTCAGCGACGGCATAGATGCCGCACTGGCCCATTTCGAGGTAAGAGTCTTCGTTCTGCGGTCGCTTGTCGCTTAGGCCGCGGTCACTTACAGATGCTGATGAAATGCGAACGCTGCTATCCATTCCACTATTCCCCTTATATTCTCGCGAATCGGTAAATCACTCGCACTCAGTTACTTGCCTTAACTCTCTTGAGATTCAACCTGAAACTCATCCTTTCGGTGATCAATGCTGTTCCGGTGCGAAAATGCCATTAACATCCCGAGCATAACAAAACTGGTGATCAAGCTAAATCCGCCATGGCTTACGAACGGCAATGTGATCCCCGTCATTGGTAGTGCCCGGGTGATCCCGCCGATATTGACCAAAGCCTGAAATCCAATAAATGCGGCGAGACCGATCGAGCACAGTTTGCTGAACATATCTCGCGAATCCCTCGCCGTTCTTACGCCTGCACTGACAAATACGATTAGCGCAAAGGTTACCAACAAACCTCCAAAAAGTCCAAGTTCTTCGGCCAATGCCGCGAAGATGTAATCGGAATCGGCGACCGGGATAAGTTCGGGATATCCGAGGCCCAAACCGCGTCCTGTCGTTCCACCGGACGCGAGGCCAAAGGTAGCCTGTGCAGGCTGAAATGCCAAAACATCAAACCAAGCGTCGACGTTGATCCGTTTTTGAAGCTCCGGGTCATCCTCGATCATCTGCGGCAGCTTTGGCTCCTTTTGAACCAGGTCCGCATAGTAGTCGTCGTAGTCCTTTTTCCACCACGAAGTTTCAGGATCAGGAGGATCAAAACCGTCGAGCCACAGATGGAATCGCTGTTGAATCCGATTTGGAAGTATCGTTTTGACAGGAGCGGCGACAGTCGGGAGCAGCGGTATCTTTTCCTGAGTTTTTACCGGCAGCGCCCCGACTATCAGTACTGACATCGCGAAAAGCACACTGCCGACCAAAACCAGACGCTGCGGAAATCGTCTGACAGCGACCAGATAAAGGGTTGCATAGACCGTCCCGAAAACCATCATCTGCCCAAAATCTTTAAGGTAAAAGAAAGGAATGAACGGCAATACGGCCATAAAGACGAGTGGAAGGGTGTCTTTCGCCCGCGGGACGCCCCAATATGTTCGTGCCAGATTCTTGTACAAAACAGCGAGGATCGCCGCGAAACCCAGCAAGAATGGTATCTTTGCCGGTTCCCATGGCGTCATGTTCCCAAACGCTTTCCCAGCCCGTGACGTTATCGCAACCGCAAAAAGCGGCACGAGCGTCAGCAGCGCAACCAGGAAACCGTTAGCTTGAAGGAACTTGAGCGTGTCCTCCCGCCTCATTGCGATAAATGCCGCGATCATCAGGAATATCGCGAAGAGCGGAATTAGCGTGTTTCCCGATCGGATAACGCCGAAGAGAGTGTCATTAGCGGGACGAAACTTTTCTGTGGAGAGATCGACTGCCGCAGCGGGTGTCGGCGGAAGTCCCATCAGCTGCTTCTTTTCGGGCGAGTAATTCTCCTGAACAAAATGCATCTGGAGGGTTTTTATCTTTGCTTCGCGTTCGTTCGCTATTGCCTCAAATTTGGCATGGAGCAGATCACGGGCCTTTTCCTTGTCGCTCTCGTTCGAATTCTGGATCCTTGTGCGCTCGGCCGCGTCGATGTCCGCTACATATTCATGATCGGAAAATAAACGGTACTGAACGGTTAGTCCAATTGAAAACAGGATGACGCAGCTTGTATAGAGTGCCCAGTTACCCTGGTATCTGAGGAATTTTTTGATAAATACGGGGAGTATTGTGAGAATCGCGATGAGCGACAGATTCCTCATCGCGGCCAGCCAACTCGTTTCGTAACCACGGATCAACGCTCCGTAATAAATAGAGTAATGGGCCATCGCCGTCAGCAAAACGACAAGACATAGGATAAAGAAATGTGCTGAGGTCCGGTTTTTCAATCGATCTCCTGTAAGGTCATTTACGCTTTTTCGACGGTGCGGCCGGCCGCGGCTTATAACGGTCGCCGAGCAGCCCGAGGTCCCTCGCCTTAAGTATCACGTTTGCAGCTATCGGGGCGGCGGTCTGGCCTCCGAAACGGTTGCCAATGTCCTCGATAACGACGGCGATCGCAACCTGCGGATTTTCGAGCGGTGCAATCGTTATGAACCATCCGTCCGTTCGGTTGTAGGTCAGGTATTCCTTGTAATCGACAAGGTTGCCGCTTGAGTCCTTTTTCTTCTTAAGGACAAACATACGCTCGCCGGTCTTTGGATCAAATCTTGGTGCTCCGTCTTTTTCGGCGGTGCCGGTTTTGCCACCGGCTACAATACCGGTACCAGCCAGTGCTGCACGTACCGCTCCGCCCGTGCCGCCCGCCTCCTCAGTCACGGTAGACATAATTTCACGCACCGCCCCCGCTTGCTGTGGGCTCAGAACCTGCGAGAACATCTGCGGCTGCAGGTCGGCCTCGATCTTTGGCTTCATCAACCGTCCCTGCAAATTTCCAGGGACCGAGGCAATCAGTGCCATCTGAAACGGCGTCATCTGGGACGCCAGGCCCTGTCCCATCCCTTCCAGGCCAAAATCGTAAAGCGAAAGGTCCTTGCCTACGACCATGGTCGAGCGAGCGGGGCTGATCGAATTCGCGATACGCTTATCGCTCGTGTTCCAAATATCAGGGAAAAAGCCTTGCGTCAGAGCGTCGTCGCGCTGGTCGACCGCACTGATCCCCACGAGCCGGGCGGTTTCGCCCATACGGTCGCGGCCCAGAAAATTTGCAAGCTCGGCGAAATACTGATTGCTCGAAACCTTAAATGCCTCGCGGATCGGTACGCCGGTAGCACATATTTCACAGCTTCCGCCTGCATCGCAGATCGGCCGCGACCCTCTAGAAGGCGTATAGCAATCGGGTGCCGGAAGATCAGAGCCGAGAAAATCCTGCTTGCCGCCGCGAAACGCGGAGATCATTGTCAATGTCTTGAACGTAGATCCGGGTGTGTAATATTCGCGGGTCGCGCGACTCAAGAGTGGTTTGTTTGCTTTATCGCCCTCGAGCCGTAGATAACCTTCCGGGCTTAAGACGTCACTGAGCTTATACGACGGGTTTGAATACATTGCCAGCACATCGCCGGTCTGGGGATTAATGACAACGATCGCCCCTTTCTTGCCCTCCAACTGCGTCGCGACATAAGCCTGAAGATCGCGATCGATGGTGATCCTGACGTCCGTGTTCTCGGGCTGAGGTTTTTTGTATTTAGTAAGTATCTCCCAAGCCTCTGGCATCGGATCTACCACTTTTTTGTACAGCGTACGTTCGAGGCCTGGCGTTCCGCGTTCAGTGCCAAGCAAATGGGCCATCTCTTTTTCAAGAGGGAAGCTGCGGACGATCGAACCGTCCTTATCAACCTTGTAATACGCCAGCGCTGAGTCCAGCTTGCCCGTCCGGTCAAGCATCCAGCCGCGAAGAGAGGCGGCCGAGGCCCGACGATTTCTGAGGTCTTTATAGTTTAGGGCCTGAAACTCAGTGTTGGAATCGTCGGCAAAATAGACCCAGTAAACCTGAAAGCCAAAGACCCCAAAGGCGACGATCACAAATACCACCTGCCACACGCGAAGGCTCCTGTTCGCGAGTGTTTGCGTCAGCTTGCGGGTAACGTCTTTGGGCAGATTCTGTTCAAATATGAATTTTGCGGGGCGGAAATTATCGAGAAACGAGATAACAAGAAAACCGATCAATATGCCGATGCCTACAACATAGAAGATCGTTAGTCCCGCTGGCGTACGTTCGAGGACCTGGCCGCCAAAGAGATTTTCCGGCCTCAACTTGTCCCAGTCAATAAGCAATAAAAGAAGAAAGGTCATTCGCTTGCTTCCGTATCGGTCTCAGCTTTAGCTTCGGTATCAGGTTCTGCGGGCGGGGCCGACGGTTGAGCCTGTTGAATGGTCTCGGGAATAGCGTCGTCAATCTTTAAAGTCTCGCCAGGCAGCGACACATGCGGCTCGCTGATCGGCGGCGATTCCTGCGAGGCCCCACGCTTAAATTCGAAACCACCGATCTCAACCGCGTCGTCATCGGCGACTTGTTCCGGCACAACCTCGTCCTCGATCGGACGCGGAATGTGTTCAAAAATAACTTCGACGGTGCCAAACTTCACTTTATCGCCCTCGACGAGCCGCGTTGCCTTTCCATACGCGATACGCTGGTCGTTTATGAAAGTTCCGTTCGTCGAGCCCGTGTCGGCGACAGAAAGCTGGCCGTCCGCGTCCGAAACAAGCGACGCATGGATCTTTGACACGCTGACGTCGTCGATGACGAGGTCGTTTGTACCCGTTCGTCCAACAGAAAGCCGTCCACCAGCAGGGAATTCGAGGCGCCTGTCCTTACGGCTTCCTTTCAGTTCAAATCTGGCTATGAAGGTTTCATTGGCCCCAATCGACGGAGCAGTCTCGGCCGCAATGGCTTTCTTTATATTGATCGCCGGGACGGTCACGTTCACCTGGGCATCGGTCTCGTCGTCCGAGAACTTGTCGAAACTGACAAAGAGCTTGACCCCTTCGGTAAAATAATCCGGCTTGACCTCGACCTTTAGTGGGGCGAACGTGTAGTAGAGCGAATCGTTTATGTGATCGGCGGCGGCAGTCAGCAGCTCATATTCGAGCTTTGCCAGGGCGTCGTCGGCATCGGTCGAAAACTTATCCCACTGCATTTTTAATTTGATATTGTGGGGAACTACGGTGCCTTTTCCCGGGACCTCTTTAGCCTCGGCGTCAAGGAGCTGTTTCATCCGCTCGACCAATTCACTTGTGGCAAGGCTGCTTGAAGGTATATAACGTCGTCCGGTGAGTCTATCGAATGTGTCGCCGATCTTGGTCAGTGCTCCCCGCATTAACCAATCGGCCGAAAATCCCTTCTTTGAAACTGGTGTTTTATCAACCATTTAGCGACGAGCACGTGGGTAAAAATCTCTTGCAATTCTAGCTGAAAACCCAGGCAAAGCAAAACATATACGGCGATTTGCCCAGGCGACTGCAACCCAGTTTCCTCCTCATTTTTTGAACATTGACTTTGTGATATCGTATTTGTGACTACGGGTTAATTGTGCGATTTTGGTTGTCCCGGACTATTAATGAAAGAGCTTTCTCTGAATAACTGCAGGCTCGATAAGAGATATGACGTTCGTGATCAACTCGGACGCGGCAGTTACGCCGAAATATATCTCGCCCGCGACATACTCGCTTCGCCGCAATCGACCCACAACCAGGTTGTGATCAAGGCACTCAACGTCTTTCTACAGGATGACCTGGACGCCGATCTTGAGCGAACGCTTGTCGAGAACTTTCAAAATGAGGCGATTGCTCTTGACCGAGTCCGTCACCCGAACATCATCAGCCGCATCGGCCACGGGACGGCCCGCGATCTAAGAGGTACTGTTTTTCATTATCTGGTGCTCGAATATCTTTCCGGCGGCGATCTGCAAAGCTTGATACGCAAGCAAAACATACCGCTCGAGCAGGCGCTCGATTACATCGAACAGATCTGTGCGGGCCTCGGCCACGCACATCACTGCTCTATAATTCATCGGGAC